>WNFR01008003.1_pt1 | contig 10711 bp, 17 predicted proteins | sample 5400221 | NCBI WGS metagenome assembly WNFR01 (sample SAMN13153357, study PRJNA577476) | soil metagenome | isolation source: 40 cm soil under Madrone tree | place: USA:California | collected 2016-06-14 | reverse complement strand
TATCTGTGGCTGGCAGTTGGCCGTCTACTTCTTCCGACTCTACTTCTTCAGCCCGCAAGACGAGCTGCTCCTTGCGTAGATGAAATAGTACATCTACACTGGTCACAGCAAATGAAATGTCGTTGAGGGAAAAGCGACAGGGATTTGGCAGGAGCTTGATTCGCTGAGATTGAGATAAATGAGGTAAGGTGAAGCTGGGTTAAATATGTATCCGGACGACTTACGGGATCGACGGAAAGAGCGGAAATATCGAGTGGTGATTGTGGGCAAACGCAGTGACTACTAGTCACGTCTCGTACGCTGGGGACGATCAAAATCAAGCTATTAGGGGCCGTTTCCAGAAATTCGTGCAATTTTTCTGTAAACTGGTTGTGAAAAAGCTCATCAGGGGTTTGGTCCATATCGCCAGTCTTGATACTTTCGTTGCTAGAGTCCAGAAATGGCCCAATCTAAGGCCCGCGGTCAGTACAGCGTGCCTGGGTGGCGTAGTGGCTCTACCAAGAGGACCACTCCCGGTCTTAGCGACAGTAAACTCTTAAACAGTGACGACCACGGCTTGAACAGGAGATCTGAATCCTGTGTGAAGGGGCCACAGGCTATTGCCATTGAAAAAGACGTTTCTCGGGGCTCTTGCTTCAATCCCTGGTTATTCGAGGTGGATGCGGTGGACGGGAGTAAGCGAGGCAACTGAAAATATATGAGACATCGATACGAAAGGAGATTATGAAGAGCCTAACCGACAGGACTTCGTTCACAGAGAACCAGCCACCACCTCCATTCTTCCCTTTGAGAGCAACAATAGCTCCAGGGAAGAGGCTGACGCTTGCCTGCCCTTTTGGGCCTCCTCGCACTTTGAGGTTTGGTGCGAATCTCAGTGGCACGCGGACGCCAGATCCCATCATTCGTGATGATTCGATGCAGAGGCTTGTCTCGTTAAGTTTCCCGGAGCCAGATGATGCCTCTGCTTCAACAGTGATACGTCCAACGACAACAACCGCTTCCTATGGAAGCTTAGCCATGCCCCGAATCTGCGAAACGAGACTCACATCGCTCGATGCAGAGGGATCTCCGAGATCGTTCAAGCCGTAATGTTGGGATACAAGGTCTGCGATTGCATCTATGCGATCGTCTAGAACTACTAAGAGTGTCAGTTTCATTGATGACTGGAAAGCACAACAACTTGCTCACCTACGCTTCGCTCTGATATCTTTTCGTACATATATTTGTCTGATTACTGTCGTTGAGAAGTAGTTATCTGACCCACGACACTCTTCGAGACATACAATTTCGTCTATCTTGAGACGACCCTCCCATGTCACGGCATTCGAACGTGACCTGACTTGCTCCCGCCTTGCCAACTAATCGAGGATTAGGGAGCTGGGCATGGAAGGAGGGAGTTGTCTCCACAAGACCGACCCCAGCATGTTTCAGATTCAACCGAGATCCAAGACCAAGCATGTTGGCAGGGGGGGCACCTCTCGCCTTGCGCAGGCCCTGTTCAGTTTTGAGCTCTCGAACATCAGCAGTTCTCCTGAGCTTTGACTGAATGATAGTTTTAAGAGCAGAAGGGGTCTCCTCGGATATTCTTCGGTTCCCGATAGCGTTTGGAGATAGAACGATGGATTCCCATGTGTAGTAGAGATCAATTGGGGAGAAATTGTAGGTCTCACAGATCTCAACACCTTATGAAAGTGTCAATCAATCTCTACTGTTTTAAAGAATCTGTGTAGACGTACACTGTTCTATGAAGAGTTTATTGCACCCCTGGGTACTTCCAAATTGCTTGTGCAGCTCTTCTGACAGAGCAGAAGTAGCCGAGCTTGAAGCCATCCTGTACGACCGTGACCTTGAAACGACGCCATCTCAAGTTCTTACCCAGCAACGCGAGCACGTGATGTGACGTAACGCGTAACGTGTCGCGACACGACTTGCTCTTGCTCGCTCAGATGCTCGCTCAGAGAACTTGAACGAGACTCGGACGAGAAATGGCGGCCCCTCAAGAATCGCTAGTCCTTCCCACTCCTCACTCATTTCCAGCATTTCCCTTTGATACACCGTATTCAATCCAAGTAGATCTAATGCGCCACCTCTACTCTGCAATTGAGCGCCGTCAAATTGCTATTGCTGAGAGCCCGACTGGAACAGTCAGCACACAGTCGCCCCTACAGTGGGGATGTCGCTAATCCGATCTTTAGGGGAAAACTCTGAGCTTGCTTTCTGCCACTTTGTCTTGGCTGGATGATGATAAATACCGTGCTCGCAAAGGGCAGCTTGATGCATTGACAAATGGAGACAGTTAGTGTCACAATCTAGTTGGTGATGGTATCACCGGTCTTCATGAGCGCATTCAGGTCCAGAATGGGTCATCTCTCAGACTCGTGATCGGTTGCGCCGAGAACTCGAGGCTGACGAGAGAGAATACGAGGAACATCTAGCTGCAGCACGGAAGCGTGAAGAAGCTCAGAGAAGAAAATTCTTCGCACGAAATGTCAAGAGACAGGTGAGCGATTTTGCCCGCAGGATGCGCCACTGGAGTGAACCGTCCATAGAAACCCACAAACGAAGAGTCGGCTTCTGATGATGAAGACCAATTTCTTCCTGACGACGGTGAAGAGTTGGATGGAAGCGTCCTTAACGAAACTTGGTGAGAAGTGCGATATCAGATTTCAGAGTTGTCTTGATCGTATTTCCAGGAGAAAACCCAATTACACAAGCTCAATTGACCCACATAACGATCGACCGTCATGTACTAAAATATTTTACGCTTCACGTACCCATTCTCAGCTATCTCAAGTTGTGCCCGAACTAAGAAAACTTCGGCGGGAAGTTCATCACAATTTGGTCTTGTCACCGCCTAGTCATCCTTCAACACAAATTCCGACGAAGGATGAAGCAAGAAAACGGAAGCACGAGCTTGGAGATTTTGACGCAGACTCTTTTAGTGGGCGTTCCGAGACCCGTTTTGTTAGCCTTGGATCTCGGAGACAGCTTTGTCTGAATGAAAAACTCAAGGCTAAAGGCGGGGATCTCGATGAACGTTGTCGAGAGCTTTTGCAAGGTATTTATCTGAAGTCCTTTCTCCCTATCGCGAGATGACGAAGGTCTCTAGTTGGAGGAGATGGGCGATGCCCATACCTACCAAGGCCAGATGTCACCGATGACAACCGTCTACACGAATTTCGTGACCAAATACTTGTTCGCATGTCTCTTATCCCGAGTCAATTTGGCTAACCACTCTCCCTAAGGCATCTCCCAAAGATATTGAAGAGTTGATTGTATCTGGACAGGCATCTCAGACCTGTCCATATTTCGCTTCGCGTGAAGCTATTTCGCAAGCAGAAGTGCCTCATTCCTTTTGGCCTGATGCCTGTAAATGACGAGACGGAAAGCTTGACAGGTAGTCACCTTGCCTTACAACCTCCTGCTTCACCGCGACGCTCGAGACGCGCTTGGCATCGACCTGACCAACCAAATTGTAGTCGTCGACGAAGCTCACAGTAAGCGTTTCACAATGCGAGGTGCACAATCTCTCACGAAGTTTTCATGACTCAACAAGATCTCATAACGTCTTTGCTTTCGTTATCCACTGTCACGCTCCCGTTGCATACCCTGGAACTCTGTTTGGAACAACTTACGGCGTATATCTCACGATTCAAGAATAGATTGTCATCGAAACATGTGCTTCACCTAAAGCGCCTGTACCGCCTTCTTCATACCTTGAGGGGCCTCTGCTCGAATTGGCAACAGCAAGGCACAACCGAGGTAATGACCGTTGATGACCTACTCTCGAAACTGGGTGGAAAGCTTGAAGAAATTAATTTCCTCGAGATTCAAGGCTATCTCCGCAAGAGCAAGGCATGACACAGTTTCTTCATTGATTTCTCATGTGTACTCATTGAAAATTGCAGCTAGCCAGGAAGATCACAACGTACACGAGGAAAGCAAAATTGAAGGCAGAGCAGAAAGGTCAGCGAGAACGGACCGCCTGCATCAGTAAACTAAATGGTAGCAGGCGTCGCGAGCTACTCCGAATTAGGAACGCCACCTCTGTACGCAGTGCAAGAGTTTATTGCTGCCCTAGCAGCCGCCACTGACGGTGTGTCTCTGCCGTCGAACCAGGAGTATGGAGTTATCTAAACCCTTGACAGATGGGCGCTTAATTTTCACTCAGAAACCTCCACACAATCAGGGGCCGACTGAAATGCAGATCAAGTACCAGTCTTTGAATCCTGCACCCCAATTTCGCACAGTTGTAGATGCCGCACGTTCTGTCATCCTGGCGGGTGGGACAATGTCACCTGTAAGACTTCGATACTGCCCTCCTTCAGAAGGATTACATCTGATCGCCAACAGATGTCGGATTTAACCGCTCAGCTGTTTTCGCACTTGCCAGTAGAGAAGTTATCCCTGTTTTCTTGCAACCACATCACACCCGAGTCCAACCTGCGGACGCTAGTCGTTTCTCGTGGACCTCGAGGAGGCGAGCTCAATTTCAAACACTCAAACATAGAGAATGCGGATCTGGTAAACCCATTCCCATACCGGCATCGCGGTTGATGTTCACAGAGCTCGTAGTTGTTCGAACTTGGTCAAACCGTGGCCAACTTTTCCAGGATTGTTCCCGATGGGATGATAGTTTTCCTGCCATCCTTTAAAGTGCTCGAAAAGGTGAAGAACCTATGGGAAGAAAAAGGAATAATGGGCTCCATACTCAAAAAGAAAAAGGTAGGCGTTCTTTATAATACTCATAGCTGCGCTTATATGATGATGCAGGTGTTCACAGAGACGTCGGCTGACGTTCACGAATTACTTTCTCAATATGCGGAGGAAATCCGAAGCAGCGTGAGCCCCGCGTGATATGGTGTCATCCTTCCTAAGATTGACTCCCCTTCCTACCTCTTTAGGGAAAGGGCGCTCTCCTTCTTGCCGTCGTCGGGGCAAAATTATCCGAGGGCCTGAATTTTGCTGACGGACTCGCCCGCATGGTTATAGTAGTTGGCCTGCCCTTCCCTAACTTGGGATCTGCGGAGCTTCAAGAGCGGCTTAAGCACGCAGACCGAGTGGCGAACGCAGTGGCACCGAAGAGCTCGATGTATGGTGTAGCGGGGAAAGAGCTGTACGAGAACATGTGCATGAATTCAGTGAACCAGAGTATTGGTAGGTTTTATCAAGGCGGGATCGCTGCAGTTTTGAGCCATAGCTTATGCCACCATCAGGTCGCGCTATTCGCCATAAGAATGACTGGTCGATGCTCGTCCTTGTCGACATGCGTTACCAATCAGAAAAAATCCACAATAAGCTGCCAAGGTGGATTGGTAAATCCCTCATTATAACGCAATCGTTTGGACAAGCAGTCAAGACGGCTAGTCAATTCTTTGCTGGGAGAAGATGACGCTAGCGAAGGTGCCCGTACATTACCTTTGGGATAGTACTTTCAGTCATAAATTTGCTGAGGATGAATACCATCTTGAGTATGCAGAATAATGGTAGTTTTCAAAAGGTACAGATTGCGAGCAATGAACGCGACAACGAAAATAGCGATGTGATATCTATGAAATATACTGTGGGTCAGAATATAATATAATGCGTCGATGTTGTTCTGGGCTAGCCTACCGCACACGTCGGTGATTCGGTGCTAGATGTATATAAAATCCCAGCACAAATAAATCGGAGTATTCAAGGCAGCGTTGGTATTGAAAGGCCCGCAGCCCGTGCCAATTGAATCGTCTTCTCCGCCTGAGGTCATGGAAGTTAAGCGAACAAATAAAAACCCACATGATCGCACCTGCTTTAACATAGGGGCGTCAATCATTTCCTTGCCGCCTTTGTTGTCGCTCAAGTCAAGGCCAATTGCGCCTTTCTGTGCCGCGTGAGCCTGTTCCATTTGGTGCACTATCTTTGCGGCGCGTAGGATTTCTCATGGGAGGTCAGCCAATCATCTCCAAGCAAGTAGGTTGTTGAGCTTTTACCTTTCTCAGTCGGGACAAATGTGGATTGTATGATATCCACTTGGGATGGATGGATTGCTTGCTTGAGGTGCGCTCAGTCATGGCTTTCCTGTTGAATAGCAGAGAGGGCGGATACCTTGCCGCTAAAACCTAATCTCCGACCGTCGGCGCACTCATCTCGCAAATAATCCAAATCCTTATAGTTGACGCAAACCTGGATATGCATCAGCTGCCAGACGAACTTGTAGCTGGGCTATGGTAACAAACCATATCAATAGCCTCGAGGCCGAATGCCCTTGCGGCAACAGATATCTGGCACCGAGGGTAGAGCAACTCCTGTCGAGAAGCCGTTCGAATGACAGACGTGTCTGCGCAGTCTACGAGGCAACTCGTTCAACCATCCCTCGAATGAAGATGGGAAGACATCGTACAATCTTCCGCGGCAAACTAAATGCAGTCGAACGAATGCAAACCATGGTTAACAATGGGAGAAGGTAAACTTACGAGCAACGCCTTAAGTTCGCCACCCTTCTCTGGCCCATATACAGACTTCCAAGCAGCAATACCACCAACGTGGTGAAGGGCTTGGGCACTCTCAATGCTGGCAACCAGATGGATGGTTCCCTGAGATCGACCAATTGCCTCCATCGCATCTGTGACCGTTTCCAGATCCTCCACGGAATGGACTTTGGGGAGTACGAGCGTGCGAACAGAAGGGATGGTGAGCTAAGGACCAGCAGATACGTCATGCCCGATTCTCGTCCCAAGCGTCTAGGTACGAAGATAAGCTTACGGTGCTAACGATGTCGCGCTCGAAGAAAGGGGTGTGGGTGCTGTTTACGCGTACAGCGATGCGCGAGGGATGGGGGAGCTCATCTGGTGGCGTTTTCTGCATAAGCAATCAGCGCCCGGCCACTGAATGCATAGGGGATTTCTACCGTCAAAAACTCTGTGAGTCGCTCCCTTGCGATAGTCTTACCCTCTTCTGAGGGCGCAACGCTATCCTCGAGGTCGTAGATGATGACGTCGGAGGGTGTGATAAGAGATTTCTGGAGCATACGCTCTGACGAGGCTGGGACTAGGCCAAACAAGCATTATACTCGCGCTATAGCTAGTGTCACAAGCACATTTGGAAATCGACGAACCATACAGGTAAGAACGTCGAAGCTGAGCCGTGTGCACTGGCTCCTGTGCGACAGAATACCGGCGGGGCTGTGGGCGTGGCCAAAGATTCGATTTTGTCAATGGACAATGGGTTGGATGAGAGACCAGAGAAGTGGTTCTTAATGGATTTAACGGCCTGGAGATAGAATACATGTGGAAGTAGGACGACAATGCAATATCGAGTAGCGTGTTAAGTGCTCGTCCCAAACAACTCGGACCGGCGATTTAACTGCGTTCAATTAACCCAGTCCAGTCAAACCGGTCATAGCCTTTCTTAAATCTTGCCACTCTCTCCTTATTCTTGCCAAAATCCACTCGTCGAGGTCGTCGCCATTGCCTTGCTTCCAGCTCCAGTAGGTTCCCGATAATTTCCCCGGCGAAGTACCTGCTCAAAATTAGCATGACGGGGTGGCGCTGCGAATGAGAGCGAATCACTTCGGAAAATCACCACCGCCTTTCTCGCCCTCATCCAATCCCTCTTCGTCTCCAAAGGTCTCACCGCTGCCTTCGATAACATGCCCGTATCCCTTCTCCCCCTTGTAGTCAAACTGAACCATGAAGTACGGTAGGTTGGGAACCATCATTCGCCGAAAACCACCAGGGCGAGCAGCAAAGTCGATTAGTTTTTTGTGTTGCGACCATTCCGCTTCGCTCATCAATATGGATTCCTGTGGAAATTATCAGAAAGAACGGGAGGATTGTTTAAGACTCGCACCTTGAAGTAGCCGGGAAGAACATCAAACTGTTCCCAGGGAACAGGGACACACTCGATCACGCTGTGCTTCTGCCATTTGAGAGAAATGACAGTCTCGTAGAAGACAACGCCTCTGTCCTCTTCGGCGTACATTCGCATTAGGCTCTTCATAAAGTTCTGAGAGGTGATCGTAAACATAATTGGCCAAGTCAGGGTACCCGAAACCCTTACCCGAACCTCATCCCAGACATCATCGTCACCCTCAAGCATTGTCAGATGGTGTTGTATTGGTACGATCAGGCAGTGCCCAGGAACCAATTCATCGTGTAAGGTGCAAGAAAGGTACACTCTAGTTCCCAGGACGATCATTGGAGCTTTTGGGAGGGAGTCGTCTTCGCCGTAGCAAAAGGGACACGAAGCCAGCGCTTTCTGCGTACGCTTATAGTCTAAAGTGGTAGATGAGGCTACTCATGAAGGATAAAGAACGTTGCACGTACCCTGAATTGCAAATTGACGCTTCATGGCATCTGAACGCATCTTTTGTCTTCCCAACTTCTCGGCATTATCGTCCATGTAATCAAGATCGTTCTGCCATCATAAAGACATGAAGGGGGAAGCACCATCCAGACTCGGAAGAACTTACCACGAACCCGCCATCTGTCATAATCGACTGTGCGAATTGCATATCTAAATTCTTTTGGTCCGCAATTCCTGCGCCAAACTTCTCTTGACGTAGTAAATCCCCCAATGTAGTGGTGTCGTCATCAGCGTTATACCTGATGATCTCTCCCGTCTTTGGATCGCGAGTCTCCACCTTACGACGACCATCAACGAGCTAGTTCATATAGCATTCAAACAAGATAATCGACGCACCTTATCTTTCTTTTTTCTGTTTCCAGGAAGTGTAGGGCCATCGTCTTTCCCGTGCCCAACGTCGTAAAGCCTTCCGCGTACATCAAGTGTCGGCAATACTTCCACACGCGTCCGTGTTTGCACGCCATCCTCGTCCGTGCTGATCCCATGGGCGCGTTGCGACTCCTCTTCGTATTCTTTCTCCAATTTTTCTGCATCAGGACCCCCTGTCAGCTTTGCGCGTAGAACCTTTGCTTGCAGTCTATTGAGCGATGACGGGGACAACGCGCGCTTGCCTCCCAGCTGCGGCGTCATGACCGACGGTATCGGCGTGCGCACTTGTTGGCCCGGGGTGCCCGTCTGCGACGGCAAATGAAGCGAGTCGAAGCGAGCGCGTGCGACAGACGGCACACCCGGCTGCGAAGACGGTGTAGGTGGTCCGCTTTCCCCTGCTCCACCAGGTCGTCGGAAGCTTGAACTGCGTGACGAACCGCCACTCCCGCCAAGATCGTTAAACATGAAGCCCTTCTCACCGGCCTTCGGGTTGCCCGGGTCCTCGCGTCGTCTTCCTTTGGTTGGGCCACGCCCCCGCCCGCGCTCATCAAGGATGCGGCGCTCCTCTTTCGCCTCGTCAAAAGCCCCGAGGGAACCAAAGCGTTCGATGGCAACTTCTTCTATGAGCCGATTCTCCTCTTGCGCTGTTTCGTAGACACGACGAAGACGCATCATACGCCACTGCGACCCCGGTCCGCCCGGAGTGATGGGCTTGGGAGCTTGCGCGTCAGAATACTCGTTCAGAGATTTGCCTTCCTTAAGTTGCGTGTTCAACTCTTTCAAGCTGACATGTAACTGGATGGGAAAGTTGTTCGAGTAAACCGGCAGAAAATTAGTAGAAGAGGATACCTTGTCTGGATCAGGTAAATCAGGTTTCGACTTCCTTTTTCTCTCCTTTCCGAGACTCGAGAAAAAGTCGATCTCGCCGTCAAGCGCCCTTGCACCGGTCGATGGTTCGCCATAATCCTCCGTCAGAGATTCACTACCGCCTTCAAGGCGAGGGTCGCGGACAACTGGGGAAGCAGAGGAACCTGCGGGAGGCTCAAGCATCCAGTCGTCCCGCTTTAATGATGTCCCCGTTGTCACATCTTTGGGAAGGGGAGGGTCCTCGGACATGACATGAGCACGCGAAGTCAGCTTGAGGCTTTCGGCAGTAGGAATGTCTGTCGCAAGAAGCTTGGTAATGTGCATGAGACACAGAATCGATTGAAAGAAGTAGGCCTCTTCACCTTGTCTCCATCCAAGTCGATGTTCTTCTCGACCCACTCGTCTTCGTCGTCGTCAACTACACGGACGATAGTTTCCTTTTCCTTACGTTTTTTTCTAGTATGCACCCCATGGGCGTCTTCGTTGCGTTCGCGTTTCTTGTGCTTGCGCTCCTTGTGTTTGTGCAGTCGTTCGTCCATTGTGAAGTTTCGGCTATACGGCCCGCGATTTTCGCCAGTCGCGTGATGAGTCACGTGCATGGACATTATCAGCCGAGTCAAAGTCAATTGAATTCACCACTGAAATGCCTTCAGAACTCGAACGGTATATTTCTGACAATGCTCTTCAAGTGAGTTTCACAGTTATTCTACAACTCTTAAGTCTCATTTTCTCCTTCAAAGTTCTTTGGTCTCTCGGACAAGAGCATTGTCGACTTCGTAATCGCGTCAGGTTCGTCTGTCATTGCTATCGCACAGTCACAACCTCACCATCTCCTATAGCTTCTTCTTCCAAAACGACAGACGCTCTCTTCTCATCTCTTCATGCTGCCGGTCTTCCAGACACACCCCCTGCTCACGTATTTATAAGCGAAGTCTACCGGCAGGCACCCCAGAAGCATAAGCACCGAAACCCAGATGATGCAGCTCGTAAGCGGTCAGAGAAGGACGCCAAGGCCTTGCGCAAACAGCAATTCTCGTTTGTTATCGACGATGATCCGTCTCCTAGCAGTGTAACAGAGCCTACAACAGACAAGTCGAGAAGCTTGGAGAAGGACAAGCACAATCGGGGGAGA
>WNFR01008001.1_pt1 | contig 10711 bp, 9 predicted proteins | sample 5400221 | NCBI WGS metagenome assembly WNFR01 (sample SAMN13153357, study PRJNA577476) | soil metagenome | isolation source: 40 cm soil under Madrone tree | place: USA:California | collected 2016-06-14 | reverse complement strand
TTGGCCGACATCACCGTACCGAAGGCCATGCCCAAGGCGGCGTGATCGTAATCCGGCGCGGACTCCTCGACGTGATGGCCAAGCTCGTGCAGCAGCGCCGCGGTGCGCTCGACCGCGGCGACCAGGTCGGGATCGAGCCGCTCGCCGCCGACCGGTGTCTTCATGAAGGCGATGCGGAGCGGGCCCGGTTCGCGCTCGGTGGCGGCGAGGAACGTTCCCGTCGCCGCCGGCGCGGCATAAGGGTCGCCCGGTGCCGGTCCGGCGATGGCGTCGAGGAGCGCGGCGCTGTCGCGCACCGAGAGGGTCACCGCGAGCTGCGCGCCGGCGCCAGCCAGGGTCTCTCCGATCGGCGCCATGGTGATGCGGCCCCGCGACGGCTTGAGGCCGAACAGGCCGCATAGGGAGGCCGGAATGCGGATCGAGCCACCGCCATCAGTGGCATGCGCCATCGGCAGACCGCGCGCCGTCACCATCGCCGCCGACCCGCCGCTCGACCCGCCGGGCGACAGGTCCTTTCGCCACGGACTCACCGTCGCCCCGCCAAAGGCCGGCTCCGTGGTCGGCGCAAGTCCAAGCTCGCTGGTGTTGGTGCGGCCCACGATCACCAGTCCGGCGCGGCGCATGCGCGCCACGGCCGTGCTGTCGGCCTGCGCGACCGGCTCCTTGGCGAAGAAGCGCGAGCCCAGCGTCGTCGGCGTGCCGGCGCATTCGGCCATGAGCTGCTTCACGACGAAGGGCACGCCCTGGAACGCCCCCTCGCCTGCCGCTGCGATGGATCTGTCGAGCAGCGGGCCCTCGTAGAAATCCGTGATGGCGTTCAGGGAGACATTGAGTTTCCGCAGGTGTGCGATCGACCCATCCACCAGTTCGCGAACGCCGATCTTGTGCGCCTTGACCAGAGCGCCGACAGCCAGCGCGTCGTTTTCCTCGAACGGATCTTCCATCGCACTAGCTAGATGTGATTATTTGCAAAGGAAACGTCACCACCGCCGGCCGCCCGTTAAATAAACGAAAAAAACGGGAGAGCCCCCACAAGCTGTTGATCCGCCACGAAACCCGAATTTGGCAAACGGAAGGAAACGGCAAGCCGGGCCGGGCGGCGCATTCTGGGGTTGGGATCGGCAAGTCGCTCATGATCGGCCCATCATAGCCCGGCTGGCCCGAACCGGCGATTCCGGTCCCTACTCGCGCGATCGCTTCGGCGGTCGTCAAAGAGAGGCCTCCCCTTGCGGGGGAAGGAATTGAGAGAGGCTGCGACGCCGGATGATGTCTCCCTTTCGAACGATCATGCCTAGGCCCGCCAGCGCGTGAGGTTGGCGGCGACGAAAGCGTCGTCGTTGAGCTCGGGATAGGTGGCGTAGAGCCGGTCGATGCCGGCGCTCTGGCCGGGGCTGAGCTTCTCGTGCGGATCGAGGCAGTGGATGGTCCGCATCAGCCCCTGGCGACGCAGGATCTCGTGGCAGCCCGGAATGCAGCCAGCGAAATCGTGATCGACGTCGAAGACGACGCTGTTGCAGTCGGTGACGAAGGAATCGAGCGCCAGGATCTCCGGCGTCACCGGCCCGCTCGACACCGCGAGCTTCAGCCGCTCCAGGAGCTTTACCGCGCCGCGCGCCCACACGCTCCAGTGACCCAGCAAGCCGCCCTGGAAACGCAGCGTGATCTCGCGGTTGCCGGTGCGCACGACCAGCGGCGTCACAAGGTCGGCCACGATATGGTCGTCGTTGCCGGTATAGAGCGTGACCCGCTCCTCGGCCTGGGCGCTGGCGATGCCGAAGGCCACATCGAGCGTGCGGTAGCGGTTGAACGGCGCCACCTTGATGGCCACGACATTGTCGATGCCGGCAAAGCGCGTCCAGAACGCCCGCGACAGCGCAATGCCGCCCACCGCCGTCTGCAGGTAGAAGCCGATCAGCGGCATCTCCCTGGCCACGGCCGCGCAGTGCTCGATCAGCTCGTCCTCGCTCGCGCCCTTCAAAGCGGCGAGGGACAGCAGCACGGCGTGATAGCCCATCGCCCGCGCCGTGCGCGCCTCCTCGACCGCCTGCGAAGTCTTGCCGACTGCGCCCGCGATCATCACCAAAGGCCGGTCGGTCCAATCGCGCGCCGTTTCGATCGCAAGCTCCAGCACCGGCCGATAGAGCCCGACCTCGCGGATGGCGAATTGCGTGGAATGGACGCCGACCGCGAGCCCGCCGCAGCCGGCATCGATATAGTAGCGACCAATCGCGCGCTGCGACTCCGTGTCGAACTTGCGTTCGGCATCGAGGGCCAGCGGATGGGCGGGAATGACGGCGCCCTTGCGCAGGAGGGAGAGAACCGGCGCGGGCAGGTCTCGCCAGTGGAGTGCTTGTGCAGTGGTCATGGCGGCGCATCCTAGCCGAGTTTGGGTTCCACGCGCGCGAAAACGTGACGTGGTTTCCAATCAGTGAGCAGCTGTGCCCTGCGATTTCTCGGAACTCTTTGACACACGGCTTATCATTTCGTCGACTCGCGAGAGGAATGTTCGCAGCAGCGGTGAGTTGTTGGCCTTGTGGTAACCCAGGACCAAATCGATCGAAGGCGCCTCACCAGCAAGCGGGCGGCTGATGACCGACCAGGTAAGGAAGTTTCGAGCATAGTTAGGCAACAACGCTACCCCCCGAGTTGACGCAACGAGTGATATCGCCATCGAGAGATATTCGACCCGGTGCGTTGGCTTCAGGTCGATGCCCGACCGTCGAATATAGTCTTCAATGATCGAGCGCAGGACTGGGGCTTGGTCCGCCATGCCGATGAACGTCTCGCCCGCGAGATCTTGCGGGCTGATCGTCTTGCGCGCCGCGAGACGATGATCGCTCGGCAGAACGACAATGAGTGGTTCCCTGAGCAGGACCTTGTAGACGAGATCGGGGTATCGCTCCTCCGGCCTCAGGAAGGCCGCGTCCAACTTTCCTGTAGCGAGACCATCGGCCAGCTGCGGCGAATGCTTGCTCGAGATGGTGACTTCGATCCGGGGCAATTCCTCGCGAAGAACGTGCATCACTGCAGGCAGCCACTCCGGCTCGCACCCGCTGAGGAAGCCCAGGGCCAACGTCCTTTCCTCGGGGTGAGCCGCCCGCCGAGCGGCTGCCACAGCAGCTTCGACCTGCGCCAGCGCGAGCCGGGCGTGATCGAGAAACACCTTGCCCGCAGCAGTCAGCTCGATGCCGCGCGCACTGCGAGTCATGAGCTCGGCGCCGACTTCGGTTTCGAGCTCGCGAAGCTGACGGCTCAAGGAAGGTTGCGCCGTGCGCAGCCTCCGCTTGGCCGCGACCGTGATGCTCTTCTCCTCGGCCACGGCGACGAAATATCGGAGATGCCTCAGCTCCATGCTCTGCTCCATGCCTGAAAAGCATGAAGCTCAACCTACAAAGTCTTTTTCAGGTGCGCCAGAAGAACCCAGATCTCAGCCCGTAGCCGTTGCGACAAGCGCGGCCCCCATACTTTGGAGGACTGTAACCATGAGCAACCCCGTTGTCTTGATCACAGGTGCGCTGACCGGCATCGGCCGCGCCGCCGCGGTCGCCTTCGCCAAGAAGGGCGCGAAGGTGGTCGTTGCCGGACGGCGTGACGAGGCCGGCAAGGCGCTCGTTAAGGAGCTGCGCTCTTTCGGTTCGGAGGCCGAGTTCATCAACGCTGACGTCCGCAAGGAGGATGACGTCCGCGCTCTGGTCGACAAGACCGTCGCACGGTTTGGCCGTCTCGATATCGCGGTGAATAATGCTGGCACCGAAGGCCAGGTTGGTCCGATCACGGACCAGACCGCGGAAAGCTATGCCGCGACGTTCGACACGAATGTTCTCGGCGTGATCCTGAGCATGAAGCACGAAGTGCGCATCATGCAAGGACAGGGCAGCGGCAGCATTATCAACATCTCCTCGACCTACGGGCACGAGGGTGCGGCGGGCGCCTCTATCTATGTCGGCAGCAAGCACGCCGTCGAAGGCATCACCAAGTCGGTGGCGCTCGAGATCGCCAAGTCGGGAATCCGTGTGAACGGCGTGGCGCCTGGCCCTACGGACACTGGCATGTTGACCCGTTTTACGGGCACGCCGGAGAACAAGGCGGCTCTGGTGACGGGTGTTCCAATGGGTCGCCTCGGCCTCTCGGAGGAGCTTGCCAACGCGATCGTCTTCATCGCGTCGAACGAAGCTTCATACATCACCGGCCATATCCTCAACGTCGACGGCGGTCACACCGCTGGCTGATCCTGTCCGGGCGCGGAGGTTTGCTCTGCGCCCGTTTAGAGGGCGGTCTTCCCGAGGCACCCTTCTCGCAGCTTTTCGCTGCGTCCGGACGCCGCCCATTTTCGGCCGCATCGCATGTCGGCTTGAGCATCACCGCCAGAGGGAATCTCAATGACCCAGCACAGTCACCAGACCGCACCGACGCAGTTCGTGGACGCGGCTGGTGTTCGGTTCGCTTACCGACGCTTCGGCAAATCGGGTGGCGTGCCGCTCGTCTTCCACATGCACTTCACCGGCACGATGGATCATTGGGATCCGGCGGTGACGGACGGCTTCGCCAAGGATCGCGAGGTCATCCTGTTCGACAATGCCGGCATCTCGTTGAGTTCGGGCGAGGTCCCGACCTCCATCGAGGAGATGGCCGCCGACGCCACCGCGTTCGTCAAGGCGCTCGGCCTTACCGAGGTCGATGTGCTCGGCTTTTCGCTGGGAGGCCTCGTCGCACAGACGCTGGCCATCGCCGAACCGAAACTGGTCCGCCGCGTGGTACTGGTCGGCACCGGCCCGCGCAGTGGCGAAGGCATGGCCACACTGACGCCGGAAGCGCAGGAGATCTTCGGCGCCACCTATGAGGAGCCGGACAATCTTTGGCTGCGCGTGCACTTCTCGCCCTCGGAGCGGAGCCAGGCCGCCGGCCGCGATTTCCTCAAGCGGTTCCGGCTGCGGAGCGAGGGTCGCGATCCGGAGGTCAGCGAGAAGGTTGCCCCGGCACAGCTCGAAGCACTCGGGAAATGGGGCGCGCCGCGCGAGAATCCGTACGAGTATCTGAAGAAACTTACTCAGCCGACCCTCATCGTGAACGGCGGCGCTGATGTGATCGTCTACACGGTGAATTCGTTCATCCTGCAGCAGAACATCCCGAATGCGCAGCTGATCCTCTATCCCGACGCCAATCACGGCTCGCAATACCAATATCCCGCGCTCTTCGTCCGTCACGTCTCGATGTTCCTTGCGGGGCAAGACCTCGCGGATGCTCCCAAGGAACACCACGACAACTGAAGGCCCTTCCGCCCGCCGACGCCGACGCCGGCGCAAAACCGTCTCCAATAGAGGACATCCGACAATGAAAAGACTTTCAGGAAAGACCGCTCTCGTCACCGGCGCCTCACGCGGAATGGGTCGTGCAAGCGCGCTGGCTCTCGCTGGTGCAGGCGCGCAGGTTCTGGTCCACTACAGCAGTGGCGTGAAAGAGGCCGAAGCCGTCGTAGCCGAGATCCACAGGGACGGTGGACGTGCTGACGCTGTGGCTGCCGACCTTGCCAAGCCGGATGGCCCCCACAAGCTTGCCAGACAGGTCCGGGCCGTGATCGGCGACCGGTTGGACATCCTTATCGCCAATGCCGGAATCTCGAAAGCGGCGACAATCGAGGAGACGACAGTCGAGGATTTCGACAGGCTTTTCGCCGTCAATCTCCGCGCGCCGTTCTTCCTCATCCAGCAGTTGTTGCCAATCCTCGGCAGTGGCGGCAGCGTCATCCTGCTCTCGTCCCTGGCCGCCCATACCGCGGTCGGGACGCTCTCCGCCTATGCAGCCACCAAGGGCGGGATCGACACCTTGGTGAAGCACTTCGCTTCCGCGCTGGGCGAGCGTGGCATTCGCGTCAACGCCGTGGCACCGGGCGTCGTCGCAACCGACATGTCCAATTTCACCAAGACGGACACCGGCCGCGATTTCACGCTCGGAATTCAGGCGCTGAAGCGTCTCGCGCAGCCGGACGACATCGGTGGCGTCATCGCGTTCCTCGCCTCCGACGATGCGCGCTGGATCAGCGGTGACACCATCCGGGTCGATGGCGGGTCGAAGCTTTGAAGTAGTCTTCTGGCCAATGCCGCCGCATGGCATCACACATCTCGATATGCCGCTGACGCCGCATAAATCTGGAAGGCCATTCAGAAGCACAGGCACGAAGCGAGCAGGTGAATGTAAGGGAAATGGCGACTGTCGGTGGCTATAACGCGTTCCGTTGAGCTGTGATCGCGTTGGCTCTTCCAGGCCGCGGCTCGAGCCGCGCGGTCCACAAGAAGCCGATGTTCGGCAAGAGAAGCTCAAGCCGTGATCAGCCCGATGCCGCCGATCAGGATCAGGCTGACCGCCCACACCAGGTCGAGGTCGAACCAGGATTGGGAAAGGAACTTGAGGCCGAGCCAGGCGTGAACGAGCAGCGCGATCGCGCCGCCGGCCGTCACCATCGCCAGCGCATGCACGACCGATACCAGCAGCGCCATCGCCGAATTCTGCGCCATCAGGACAAACATGGCCTTGTGAGCTGCATCGAGCTCTTCGAAGGAGCAGAGGCCAAGATAGATCGGCAGCAGCATCAGACCCGCGCCATGGGCCGTTGCGATTGCGAAGGACCAGAGAGCGAGTTGCGTAGGTCTGATCCTGGCGAGCGCGCGAGGGTGGCGCCGGTTGAGGAGGCGGAAGATGCCGAAGGCCACGACCGTGGCACTCGCGCCGGCCCGGATTTCGCGCTGCCAGTCGAGCAATGCGCTCACCAGGGCAAAGGGCAGGAGAATCACCAGCATGGCCAGCAGGTGCCCGGCAGCCAGCAGCGCGAGCGCACTCAGCAGATCCTTGCGGCTCCTGCCCATCAGCCCGGCCGACACCGCCAGTGGCCAACCCATCCCTGGATTGACGCCGTGATAGAGGCCGCTGGCAACCACGGCCAGCCAAAGGCCCGCCGTGGTCCAGTGCATGTCAATCAAGATCAAACAGACGGATAGCAGAAGGAATCGGTCGAACAGTCCCCGCCCTCGAGCCGGATCTGGTGAGACCTGTAGCCGTTGGGGAAGTCGACCCAGAACGCCTTGTCGAGCGCCAGCCCGCCGTTCGCTTCGACGTCGGCCTTGACCATCGCACCTGGCACGCCATCGGGATAGAACTGATTGTCCCACGTCGAATACAGCGAGTTGGTCCAGTAGACCCGCTCGCCGTCCCGGCTGATCTCGACCATCTGCGGCCCGCCGCCGAACGCCTTTCCGTTGGGGTGGGCCGTCCGCCGCGCGATGCCACCGACATGCACCGATCCTGCAAGACGTGGCTTGCGCGGATCGCTCACGTCATATTGGCGCATCTCCCCCGTCCCCCAGCAGGCGACGTAAAGGAACCGGTCGTCGAGCGAAAGGTCGATATCGGTAATCAGCGGAGGGACCGCGCCAAACCCCTGCAGGAGCGGCGGAAGCTGGTCCTTCCCGGCCGGCTCGGGCGGGATGATCGCCGTTTTCTCGCAATGGAACTTGCCGTCCTCGCGCCACCACGTCCAGATCGAGCCTTCGAGGTTTGTCGTATCCACCACCACGCCGACGAAGCCGTACTCCTTGATGGGATCATGGGCCGGGCGAACCTCCAGTGCCATCTGGTGGTTCGCGCCCAGGTCGATGGTCTGGACGTTGCGGCGCCCTCGCAGGTCCCAGAAGTGGAGCCTGTGGCCGTATTTGTTGCTCAGCAGATCCTCCGGCACGATTCCGTTCTCGAACTGCGGCGGCAGTCCCCATTCGCTGGAGACCATGTAGTCGCGCGGCAGATTCCACCAGAAGTCGTAGTGTTTGTCCTGCTGCCCACGGTCGATCTCCCATCGGCCGATGACGTCGAAAGTTTCGCAGTCCATGATGAAGATGCCTGGCGGTCCGTCGGTCCCATTGGGCCCCCCGCCGCCGAGGGTGGAGATATATATGCCCTCCGGTCCGCAATGGGTTGTGTGGGGGCGTGAATAGCCCGTCTTGTGGAATATCTCCTCGGGCTCGATGATCTTGACGATCTTCGCCTGCGCCGGGTCCGGCTTGGTGTCGACCACGTAGATTCGCGATGAGCGGAGACCGGGGATGATCAGGTAGCGGCGCTCGAGGAAGGCGTGGCCTGACAGCGGCGACAGCGCCGAGGAGCAGGCGTTCCAGCCGAAGTGATGAAATTCGTCACCCTTGTTCGGCATCGTTACCGTATGGACTATCTTGCCGTAGCGGGACGATTTCGAATCGACGTCGACGACGCCGAGACAGTCGGGCTGCGAGAAATCGGGGCTCAGCATGAGCATGTACGCAAAAGCCTCGGGCGCCGCCTCCATCGCCAGCTTCGCTGTGGCGTGGAAGGTCGGATCAATTCGGGTGGCCATGTTTACCCTCCTGTTTGTTTCCTCTCTCCTTGATTGGCGCTTTGCGCTGTTATTTCTGAGCGGAGAAGGAGCTACCGTGCATTAGCCGACGGTTCCGCCACATCGGGGCAGATGGTAGCCATTGCTCGAGCCTCTTGCCAGCCATCTTGTCGATCGGAGCCCCACCAACACCCTTGCTGCAGTGCGATGATCGTAACGTGCTCTACCCCAGCTCGGGCCCGGCGAGCGCGAAAACGTGGCCGGGGTCGCTGAGGCCCTTCGCCTCGCCCAAGGTCATGCGCACGTAGGCGCGCGGGCTTGTGGCGCCCTGTCCCTCCAGCCAGGCCCTGACGCGAAGATGCGCGTCCGGCGTGTCGATAATGAAGGGCGGCGCGGCCGCGCAAGTGGCGCGGGAGATCAAAGCGAGAGCGGTCGCCTCGTTGTCCGCCACTACCGGGCCAATGGAGGTGGCGAAGCGGCCTTCGCGACCGAGCACGAAGCCCGCGATCCGGCCCGATGCCCCCTCGGCCACGAAGGCGAGGCCGGGCTGGCGGGTGGCGAGATGGGCGAGGATGGTGGGCCGCTCCATGCCGCTCAGCGGCCGGTCGTAGGTTGCAAGCCTGGGCAGGTCGGCGATCGCGCAGGGCCGCACCGTGATGCCGGCCGGCGGCGCGACGGCGCCCCCCTTCACCTCATCGAGGTGCCAGCGCGAGATCGCGTAGAGATCCTGAAAGCCCAGCGCGAGGTAGATCGGCCGTCCCTGCTCCGTGGCGTCGAGCCCGGCCACCGCATCGGCTGCCCGCACCTCGTCGATGCAGCGTTTCAGCAGACCGGTGCCGAGGCCGCCGCGCCGACTATCCTTGGTCACCAACACCATGCTGATCCAGGCAAGGTTCTGACCGAGCGGCAGGACCAGCGCGCTTGCCTGCCAGGTTCCGTCCGGTCCAGTACAGCCAAAGCCGCGGCCCGCCCCCAGCATGAAGCGCCAGTCGGCGACGTTCTGGTTCCAGCCGGCCTCGATCGACAGCGGCCAGACGACTTCGGCGTGGCCGGGTTCCAGCGGCTCGACGCGGACCGTGAGAAGGGTCGCCTCAGTACCGGCCATCGCGCACTTCATAATGCGTGGGCTTGTTCAAGGTCGCCATGTCGCGCTCGAGCCAGTCGGCGGTCCATCGGATCATCTGCGACAGCGGCACGCTGGGCGCGCCGAACTCCTTCACCATGCGGCCGGCATTGTTCAGCCAGCCGGTCGGCGCTTCCTTGCCCACCAGCACCGGCTTCTTGCCGAACAATTTGCCGAACTCGGAAGCGAGCTGCCTGATCTCGATGGTCTCCGGCCCGGTGACGTTGATCGGCGTGGTCGGCGTCGTGGCATGCCTGAGGCAGCGCAATGCCACGCTGTTGGCGTCACCCTGCCAGATCACGTTGACATGCCCCATGCCGACATCGAGCTCGGCGCCGTCGCGCACAATGCGCGCCACGTCGTGCAAAACGCCGTAACGCATGTCGATGGCGTAGTTCAGCCGCACCAACCGCCCCGCCGTGCCATGCTGGGCGGAGAAATATTCGAACATGCGCTCGCGCCCGACGCAGGAGGTGGCGTAGTCGCCGGGCGGTGGGATCGGCGCCACATCCTCGGTCGCGCCGCCGCTGTCGACGGGCACGAACGGGTAAACGCAACCGGTCGAAAAAGCCACGATTCGCGAGGACCTGAAAACCTCCGCCACCATCGCCGGCACCTGCACGTTCATCGCCCAGGTGAGCGGCACGTTGCCGGCGGCGCCGAACTTGCGCCCCGCCATGAACACGACGTTGGCTGTCTTCGGCAGTCTCTCTAGCGCGGCGCGGTCCAGCAGGTCGGCCGGGATCGTCTCGACATCGGCCTTCGCCAATTCCTCGCGCACGCCCTTCTCGCTGAAGCGCGCGACGCCGATCACCTTCTTGTCCGGCGCGGCGCGTCTGGCCATGCGGGCAAGCGTCGGCCCCATCTTGCCACCGACGCCCAGCACCATGATGTCGCCCGGTGTCGCCGCCAGGTCGGCGATCAGCGCCTCCGACGGCGCGGTCATGAACGCCTCGACCGCCTCGACGGAGTCGAAGCGGGAGGGGAGAGACTGCTTGGTCACTTCTTGATCCTCGCCCTTGTGAAGGAGCACCGAGTCGCCCTCCCTAGCCCTCCCCCTGCGGAGGAGGGAACATGAAATTCCTCCCCCGCAGGGCAGGGGATTCGCATATTGGAATTCGTGATGATTTGCAGTGACTTGCGGTCTATTTGCGCAATTCTCCCGGGGCCCCCTCGGAGAGAAGGAACATGTCCAAATTCAAACGCCTGCGTGAGGTGTTTTCGGCCATCGA
>WNFR01023414.1_pt1 | contig 10713 bp, 10 predicted proteins | sample 5400221 | NCBI WGS metagenome assembly WNFR01 (sample SAMN13153357, study PRJNA577476) | soil metagenome | isolation source: 40 cm soil under Madrone tree | place: USA:California | collected 2016-06-14 | reverse complement strand
CAGCCGTTGGCCTGCAGCCTTATCAGGCGCGGAAAATCGCGTTTGGTTTGGGCCTTTCGGGCGAGCTGGCAACGGTGGCAACGCCGTTCCTACAGGCGCTTTATCGCGCGTTCATTGATACGGATGCTTCGATGCTGGAGATCAATCCATGCGTGGTGACGGGCGACGGGAAACTGATGGCCCTCGACGCGAAAATGACATTTGACGACAACGGATTGTTCCGCCACAAGGATTTGCGCGAACTGCGCGATTTGGACGAGGAAGATCCCCTGGAAGTGGAAGCTTCGAAGTATGGGCTCAATTACATCAAGCTGGATGGCAGCGTGGCCTGCATGGTGAACGGCGCCGGCCTGGCGATGGCGACGATGGACATTATTAAGTACGCGGGCGGCTCGCCGGCCAATTTTCTGGATGTGGGCGGCGGCGCTTCGGCTGAGCAGGTGAAGAATGCGTTTCGCATTTTGCTGAGCGACCCGGAAGTGCGCGCGGTTTTCATCAATATTTTCGGCGGGATATTGCGCTGCGATGTGCTGGCCACCGGCGTTGTGGCAGCCGCGAAGGATCTGCACGTTAGCATCCCCGTGGTCGTGCGGATGGAAGGAACCAACGTGGAGCGGGGACAACAGATTTTGCGCGAGAGCGGACTGAATTTCACAATTGCCGACGGAATGAAGGATGGAGCACAAAAGGTCGTCGCGCTGGCGCGGGGATGACGTTATGGAGGTACAGGAAGTAAAGGAGGTAAAGGACCGGAGCGTGCCGATCGGTCCGGTGAAAAATTATAAAGATTTGCTGGTGTATCGGCAGGCGTACAAGCTTGCCTTGCAAACATCCAAGCTTACGAAGGCACTCCCTCGGGAGGAACAGTATGAGTTGGGCAAGCAACTACGAAGGTGCGCGCGATCCGTACCTGCGAATGTGGTCGGGGGGTGGGCGAAAAGAAATTCAGCGGCGGATTTCAAGCGGCACCTGGTGATTGCGTCGGGAGAGGTGGCGGAGTGCAAGTTCTGGATTGAGCTTGCCGTCGACGAGGGATTCCTGTCGAGAAGTTCCTCGGAACAGATTTTGAAAGAGTACGCGAAGTTAGGATTTATGATTCACAAACTTTGGAAGGAGTGGAGGAAGCTGTAATCTGAGGAAGTTCCTTTACCTCATTTACTTCATTTACCTCCTTTACCTCAATTTATGAGCGTGCTGGTGAATGAAAAAACACGATTGCTGGTGCAGGGATTTACCGGGCGTGAGGGAACATTTCACGCGCAGCAGATGATTGAGTACGGGACGAATGTTGTGGGCGGCGTGACGCCGGGCAAGGGCGGCACGAAACACCTGGAGCGGCCGGTGTTCAATACCGTGGTGGAGGCGGTGAAGGCTACCGGCGCGGACGCGTCGGTAATTTTTGTGCCGCCGCCGTATTCGGCCGACGCGATCCTCGAAGCCGTAGACGCGCAATTACCCCTGGTGGTGTGCATCACGGAAGGCATTCCGGTGCTCGACATGGTGCGCGTGGCGGAAGTGCTCAGCGGGTCGAAGACGCGGCTGATTGGTCCGAACTGCCCCGGCGTTATTTCTCCCGGGAAGTGCAAGATTGGAATCATGCCCGGGCGCATACACAAGCAAGGGCACGTCGGCGTGGTCAGCCGCAGCGGAACGCTTACTTATGAAGCAGTACACCAGTTAACGCAGCTTGGCATCGGACAGTCTACATGTATCGGCATCGGAGGCGACCCGATCATCGGGACTTCGTTCCTGGACAGCATCAAGATGTTCAACGACGACCCTGATACGCGCGCGATCATTTTGATCGGCGAAATCGGGGGCAACGCCGAGGAGCGCGCGGCGGAATGGATCAAGGCGCATGTAAAGAAGCCGGTGGTGGGATTCATCGCCGGACAAACCGCGCCTCCGGGCCGCCGGATGGGCCATGCCGGTGCGATTATCAGCGGCGGCCAGGGAACCGCGAAGGATAAATACGCGGCAATGAATGCGGCAGGAATTCAGACAGTGGAGACGCCAGCTGATTTGGGTTCCACACTGGCCGCCGCATTGAAGTAACAAACGACAGCTTTCTGTTGACGACATTTTAATAGAGGAGAGTTTTGTGGCGATTGAACGGACATTTGCAATCATCAAGCCAGACGCGGTGGGCCGCGGCCTGCAGGGAGAAATTCTCTCGCGCATTCACAAGGCGGGATTCAAGATTGTGGCCGCCAAGTCGATGCGCTTGACGAAAGAGGAAGCCGGCGGATTTTACGCCGTACACAAAGAGCGGCCATTTTTCGGCGAGCTTACCGACTTTATGAGCTCCGGCAAGATTTTTGCCATGGTGCTGGAAGCCGATGGCGCCATCACCAAGTGGCGCGACACGATGGGCGCCACCGATCCAAAAAAAGCGACGCCGGGAACTATTCGCCACGACCTCGGCACCAACATCGGCAACAACTGCACGCATGGCTCGGACGCGCCGGACACGGCAGCGTTTGAGATCGGCTATTTCTTCTCGGGGCTAGAACTGATCTAAGGTCGCTGGCGCGGAGATGGATCCACTGCGCGAATTCGGCAAGACGCTGCTCGTTGTTGCGGGCATCCTGGCGCTTGTCGGTGCATTTTTCTATTTCGGCGGAAAGCTCCCGTTCCGTCTGGGCCGCTTGCCGGGCGACATTGTTCACGAAGGCGAGCACACCACGCTTTACTTCCCGCTGACAACCAGCATCCTGCTCAGCGTCGGCCTCAGCCTGCTGCTGTGGCTCATCTCCCGCCTTCGCCGATGATTGTTGCGCATGCTCTGTGTCCTGCTAGAGTAGGACTGTGGACGCCTCAAAAACACAACTGACCTTTAATTTGCAGCCGGAGCGGCGGATTTATACCGTCAGCGACCTGACGGCGCGGATCCGCGAGTTGCTGGCGAAGAATTTCACGGATGTCACCGTGCAGGGGGAGATTTCAAATTGCCGCCCGGCTTCGTCTGGTCATTATTACTTTACTTTGAAGGATGAGCGGGCACAGGTGCGCTGCGTGCTTTTCAAGCAACAGCAGTGCGGGATGAAATTTCTGCCTGAAGACGGACTCAAGGTGACCGTTCGCGGATCGGTCAGCGTTTATGAAGCGCGGGGCGAGTATCAGATTTACGTGGAGTCGATCGAACCAGCCGGGCGCGGCGCGCTGCAACTTGCGTTTGAGCAACTGAAGAGGCGGCTCGAAGCTGAAGGGCTTTTCGATGCGGAGCGGAAAAAACCGCTGCCGCTGCTGCCGAATCGCATCGGACTTATTACTTCGCCGACGGGCGCGGCCGTGCGCGACGTGGTACGCATCCTCAAACGCCGTTTCCACAATGTCCATCTCACGCTGTATCCCGTTCGTGTTCAGGGTGAAGGCTCGGCTGCGGAAATCGTTGCAGCCCTGGGCTATTTTAATAAGAGGTTGCCCGTGGATGTGATTTTGTTGGTGCGCGGCGGCGGCTCGCTGGAAGATTTGTGGTCGTTTAACGAGGAGAGCGTTGCGCGTGCCATTGCGGCATCAACAATTCCAGTAATTTCAGGCGTCGGCCATGAAACCGATTTCACCATCGCGGATTTTGTTGCCGACATGCGCGCTTCCACTCCTTCGGCGGCGGCGGAACTTGTGGTGCAGACGCGGCGCGAGTTCGACAAGCACGTAATGGATCTTCGCGCGCGGCTCGAAGGTTCGCTGCGCTACCGCTTGCTGGAACTTTCCCGGCGCGTGCACGCGCTTACGGCACGCAGCGGTTTTCGACGCCCGCAGGATTTGCTGCGGCAGCAGCGGCAGCGCGCGGACGAATTTACAGCGCGGCTGGTTTTGGGATTGCGCGCACGGCTCGAGGATTCGCGCAAGCGGCTGAATAATGCGCGGCTGCGCGTGGCGTCTTTTGATTTTCGCGCGAAAATTGGCGTCCTGCGATTGCGCCTGCAGCGACTCACCCAAGAACTGGGCGCGCGCGAAGAACGCCTGCTACGAGTGAAACGCGAGCGCTGGGAGCGACTGACGCTTCAATTGCAGGAGCGCAGTCCGCTGAAAGTTCTGGAGCGCGGCTACGCTATCGCCACCGACGCCGCCGGAAATGTTTTGCGCGACGCGGCCCAAGTCCAGATCGGTAACGCCGTTACCCTGCAACTCCACCGCGGCCGCTTGATTTCTGAAGTAAGAAGAAAAGAATAGAGACTGGGGTTTACTCTTCTTCGCCGCCGTCTACTTTTAGGACGGCGAGGAAGGCTTCCTGGGGGATGTCTACCTGGCCGACGCGCTTCATGCGTTTTTTGCCTTCTTTTTGTTTTTCGAGGAGTTTGCGTTTGCGAGAAATGTCGCCGCCGTAGCACTTGGCGAGAACGTTTTTGCGGATAGCAGCAACGGTTTCGCGGGCGATCACGCGGCTGCCGATGGCGGCCTGGATGGGGACTTCAAACATCTGGCGGGGTATCAGCTTGCGAAGACGCGTGACCAGGTCGCGGCCGCGCTCCACGGAAAATTCGCGGTGAATGATCAGCGCCAACGCGTCCACCGGTTCGCCGCCCACCAGAATATCCAGCTTGATCAAATCCGATTCGCTGTAACCAGCCAAGTGGTAATCGAGCGAAGCGTAGCCACGCGAAACGCTTTTCAGCCGGTCGTAAAAATCGAGCACAATCTCGTTCAGCGGCAGTTCGTACGTCAGCATCACGCGCGTGGGCGAAAGATACTCGAAGTTTTTCTGGGTACCGCGCTTGTCCTGGCAGAGCTGCAGAATGCCGCCGACGGAGTCGTCGTTCGTGATGATCATCGCCTTGATGATCGGCTCTTCGATTTTTTCGATGTCGCTGGGATTCGGAAACTTGGCCGGGCTATCCACTTCGATCACTTCGCCCGTAACGCGCGTGATACGGTAACGCACGCTGGGCGCAGTGGTAATCAGGTTCAGGCCGAACTCGCGCTCCAGACGCTCTTGCACGATTTCGAGATGCAGCAGGCCAAGGAAGCCGCAGCGGAAACCAAAGCCGAGGGCAACGGAGTTTTCCGGCTCGTAAAAAAACGCCGCGTCGTTTAATTGCAGTTTTCCGAGCGCATCGCGCAGCGGCTCGTATTCGTCGGCGAGCACCGGGAAAATTCCGGCGAACACCATCGGCTTGATGGCTTCGAACCCGGGCAGCGCCGGGGCGGGCCGCGACGCTTCGGTGACCGTGTCCCCCATGCGGGCATCGGCCACGCGCTTGATGTTCGCGACGATGAAGCCAACGTCGCCAGCTTCCAGTTCTTCCAAGGCCATTGGCTTCGGCGTCAATGTCCCGAGTTGCTCGACTTCGTACACTTCGTTGGTGGCCACCAGCCGGATCTTCATGTGCTTGGTGATGCGCCCTTCCATCACGCGCACCAGCACCACCGCGCCGCGATAGATGTCGAACCACGAATCAAATACCAGCGCCTGAAACGGATTATCGGCGCTGCCCTTCGGAGGAGGAATCCTGTGCACAATCGCTTCCAGGACATCTTCCACGCCGATGCCGCTTTTCGCGCTGATCATCAGCGCATCGGCGGCGGGAATGGCCAGCACATTTTCGATCTGCTCTTTCACGAAATCGGGCTGCGCCGCGGGCAGGTCTATCTTATTAATGACCGGCAAAATGGTGAGGTTGTGCGAAGCGGCAAGGAAGGTGTTGGCAACGGTCTGCGCTTCGACGCCCTGGCTCGCGTCCACCACCAGCAGCGCGCCTTCGCAAGCAGACAGCGCGCGCGAAACCTCGTACGAAAAATCCACGTGGCCCGGGGTGTCAATCAAGTTTGCCGTGGTCAATGTGCGCGATGATACAGAAATTGCGTATGAACTTTGGGTCCATTCGTGTCCGTTACCGCCAGGATTTTTCCTGAGGGTGTTCCTGAGTGCTCGACGGCGGGCCTTGCTGCCAGATGAGGGCCGCTCACCCTGCTCGAAAGCGTGCCGCGTAAACATCTAGTTTGCCACAAACGGCAGAGGGCGTCAGCCTAAGCCGCCGGCTTAATCACGTGCGGCGTTTTAGAGCCACAGTGCTGGCGATTTGCGATTGTTCCATTCTGGGTCACTGTCCACACGGACAGCATTTGCGTTCACAACTGAATGCAGGGACAGGTCTTCGTAGTTCAGGCAAAACAGGACTTTCGTCCTATAGGAACAAACACAACAAACCTGTGAAATAGTCATCGAGCTACGGAGACGCGCAGCCCGTGTCAGTCTGCAAGTTTCGAGGGCGATCGAGAGCGTCAATTCGCAGCAAGAAGCAAAGACTGGTCAACGACGACTATGAAAAATATGCCTAAACATCCCCTTTCCAAGGAACGTGGATTTACCTTGATCGAAGTGGTGGTCGTGCTCGCCGTGAGTCTGATAGTCGCGGGCATGGCTATTCCCAACTTCATGTCCGCCGTCCGTTTAACGCGTTTAAAGGGCGCAGTCAGCGACTTTGCGGGACTTTTGCAATCCGCGCGAATCAAGGCGGTAGCTGATGATCGCTATTACTCTGTATACGTCCTAGGCGGCACATCACGAGAGGCTTTTGTGGACATTTATCCGCAACAAGCGTCCGGAGCCTCGGGGTCAGGTGGGACTCAGCCTGATCCGCTGGACCCGGTAATCGGAATCAATTCCGAAGTTGTCCAAAAGCCCGTGGGATCGGCGCCCAATACAGCAAGTCTCAAAGCGCTGTTCTTGCCGGCCAATGCCACCGTCGTGCTTGGGGACGGAAGCGTCGCCGCATCAGCCATCACGTATGGCCCTCGTGGTCTTCCCTGTTCGGCGTCGGCATTGACTTGCAAAACTCGCCTTCCCGCGGGGGACATCGCTTACTGGATTTTTTTTCAAGACGTCAATTCGACAAATTGGGGCGCGGTCACGGTGACTCCGGCGGGCAGAATTCAGAGGTGGTTGTTTACCGGCGGAGCCGCAGGGACTTGGGCCAAATACTGAAGGACGGAAGGACGCCATGAAACGTACGGGTAGACGCATCGCCGTTTGCAAGAAAAATCCAGAACGTGGGGCAATGCTCATCGAGTTAATGATCGCCATGTTGGTGCTGGCCACGGGTCTCGGCGCCCTCACGACGTTAATAGTGGCCTGCATGACCACCGACAACCGAAACAGCAAGGACACGTCCGCCACCCTGCTTGCCCAGAAGGTGGTCGAGGAACTCTCGGCACAGAACACGAATTCCACGAACGCCGTAATACTGACCGATTGTGCAGGCAATAACTGGACGATTCCCTCCACACAGGGAACGGCCGCTCCCAGCGGGCAGGGCGCAGCCTTGGCAACCAGTGCCAGCAGTATCTATTATGGCGGCATTGACTTCACTCAGGGGATCGGCTCTGTTCCAGCGGGCTTTTCCATGCAGTACGTGGACTGCAGCACGAACGGCACGCAAACCACGTATGACGTTCGCTGGAACGTGATGTCCGTGACTGCAAACAGTACGCGGCTGATCACGGCTTCGGCGAGGCAGAGGGGTTCCACCAGCGATGGCCTTCACTATGCCATTCCGGTCACACTGCGCGCGGTTGGCGGAAGCTGAGAGGGGATGCGATGAGGAAGCTTATGGGTTGGACTAAGAGGCGTGGCCGTGAGCAGGGTTTTACCTTGATCGAATTGATGATCAGCGTGGCCATTTTGACGGTGGTGGTGGGTGTGGTGGTTGAAGGGCTGACTAAGTTAATGCAGCGAAACACCATTGAAACAACGAAGGTCGATTTAACGCAGCAATCGCGCGAATTTATAGATCAGATTGTGAACGACATTCATCAAGCGGGTTACCCCGACTTGAGGACGTTTGATCCCGCAACGAAACCCCTGGGGTATGGCGATCCCGGCGTTGCCACTCCGGGCCTGGTGAACGCCACGCCAAGTTCCCTCCAGTTCGAGGGCGACGTGGACGGAACCGGCACAGTGAGCGAAGTATTCATTCAATTGAGCCCGCTCAATGGTCCTTGCCCTTGCATCATTCAGCGAGGGGCAATATCAAAAGCCTTGTGGCAGGGAGGAGCATTGCCTTCCTACTACACCGAAGTGACCAACGTGAACAATACGAATATTTTTCAGGGCTACGACAACGCGGGGAATAATATTGCGCTGGCTGGCGCGATCCCGGTCGGCAGCGCCAATCTTGCCGCCGTTGAAATCACCCTCAGCGTGAAAGCGACGTCTCCCGACACTAACGGATTTTATCCCATTATCAACATGTCCACGTCAGCGAAAATCCATAATTGGAACTGATAAGAATTTTTGCGGAGGAACCAGATGCGAAAGTTAACAGAAACTTGGAAGAACAAACGGGAACGCGGCGTCGCCCTGATCTTTGCGATCTTCACCTTGCTCCTGGTATCCGCGATTGCCGCCACGTTGGTCTTCATGAGCAATACCGAAACTTCGGTAAACAGCAACTATCGGGCGGAGCGGGTATCCGCTTTCGGCGCAAAATCGGGCATGGAAGAAATTCGAGACCGGATGGCGCTGCCGACGACGGACCCAAAGGCGTTGCTTAACCTGCTCCCTGGAGTGCTTGCCGGGAACCCCTTGCCGGGCGTCTTTCCTCCGGCAGCGAATAGCATACTGTACGTGGTAAACGAAGGAACTGCGCCGGGCACCGTCAAACCCTGGGTGGCAGGGAACGCTTACATGGACGATGAACTGTGCCACGATTTCGCAGGCGTGCAAGCAGGGGCACAACCGGCATCCGACGTTCGTTGCACCACACCGCCTACCGCCGCGATGCTGGTAGCTGGAGAAGCCGCTGGGGCGCCAATCGTCAGCACATATCCCTGGGCCGGCACCAAGGCAGCTTTGACCTACAAATGGGTTCGCGTGACTTTGAAACAGAGCGGGTCTAACCAGAACTATTCGGTAAACGCCGCCTCTCCGGCAACCCAGGTGTGCTGGAATGGGGCGACAGAAATACTTGTAAATGCCCCGGATTTGATCTGCCAGGATAATATCGATCCAACGTCCCTGACCGTTCCCCCAGCGATCAAATCGGCTACTCCCGTGTACATGATCACCGCCCTGGCTGTCAGTTCCACGGGCACCACGCGAAAGATGGTTCAGGCCGAGGTGGCTCAGCCTCCGGCTCAACCGTTCAATTACGGACTCTACGCTACTTCAACCGCTTGCCCGGCTGTAAACTTCCACGGCGGCGGCAACCAAGACCCGTCCACGGACAGCTATAATTCCAAGAATGGCGCATACGGCAGCAACGGCAATCAGTTCTTTACGGGAGGGAGCGTCGGGGCCATTGGCGGCGTCAGTCTGAGTGGACATTCGCAGATTGGCGGAAACGTCGGTGTGCAAAGCCTACCGGGGGCCGGGGCGCAATTCCCGTGCCCGGGAGGCGATTACGTTACAAGCGGCAACCAAGCCGGCATATTTAACCCCAACGGCAACAACAACCCCAACCCTAACCAGCTTGTGCAACTATCTCAACCACCGCCTTCGTTTCCAACCCCACCGGATCCCAGTCCGATGCCAACGGCGAATAGTGCGCAACCTGGAAATCCAGCTGTGCCTGGAACCTACGGAGCTATCAATGTCCAAAACGGTACACTCACTTTGGCCCCGGGCGTATACAACATCTATAGCCTTTCAATTGGGGGAGGCAGCGGCGCCATCACCGTGAATCCTCCAGGCGCGGTGATATTGAATTTCCCGTCAACGAATACCGGGACGGTAATATCTCTCGACGGGCAAGGCATCGTAAACCCTACGAACATACCGAACAATTTTCAAATCAACTACGGCGGCACCGGCACGGTATCTATTGCGGGCCAGGGTTCGCAATATGCCATCGTGGACGCCCCGAATTCCAATCTATCCGTTGCAGGCAACGGAGACTTCTTCGGCCGTCTGATCGGCGGCACCATTGACTATGGTGGAAACGGGACGTTTCATTACGACACGGCTAGCGCGCTGAGGCCCACGAACAACGCAGGCTTCACACTGATCAGCTACCGGGAGATCACCTATTAGCTGCAAAAGGCGGCAAGGGACTCCAGGAAAAACTGGAAAACTACTTGAGTCTGAACGTGGCCGGGGCTTCCAACCCGGCCACAATTTTTTCCCTGTAATTCTCCCGTGGGAAGATTATTACTCAGAATAATCGTAATCGCTGAGAATCCGCGCATAAATGCAAAGCGCGCAGCGCCTCTTGCCGCATTGCCCAACGCGTAGCCACTCTGCTTTTGGCGGCATCTCATCACAGGTATATAGTGGAAATGGCGTTCAGAGCGCCCCTTGTGGCGGTGAACGCACCTTGCAAGAAACCCAAGGCAAGAAACCTAAGGCAAATCCCTGATGGCCGCAGACGTCAGCAAACAGCTGGAGCGCGCGAAGAAATTTCTGGAGAAGAACCGCGTCGAGGACGCCATCGAGGCGTATCTTGCCGTGCTGGATGGCTCCCCACAGCACCTGGAGGCATCGCAGGCGCTTGGTGATCTTTACACGCGGCTGGAGCAACCGGACCGCGCCGCCGTCTACTACGGCCACCTGTTCGACCTGCTGATCGACCCCAAGGACGAAACCAAGGCGCTGGCGATTTACAATCGTTTCCTCCGCAACACGCTGGCGATTCAATCCCCGGAACGCATCACCCGCTACGCCTTTCTGCTGCAAAAGCAGAATCGCGGTGAAGAGGCCATCGAGCAATACACAAAAGCGGCGGAGATGTTCTCCGAAGCCGGGCGCGGGGAAGACGCGCTGTTCTGCTGGGA
>WNFR01046960.1_pt1 | contig 10714 bp, 10 predicted proteins | sample 5400221 | NCBI WGS metagenome assembly WNFR01 (sample SAMN13153357, study PRJNA577476) | soil metagenome | isolation source: 40 cm soil under Madrone tree | place: USA:California | collected 2016-06-14 | reverse complement strand
GGCTTGCGCCAAGGAAGTCGACGTCTTAAAGCCGCACGCCAGAGAAAGCACGAAAAATCCAACCCAAATCGATCGCCTCACCATTACATCCTCCTTGGAGAAATCCAGAAAATCGCAACCTTATGACTCACCGAACACTCGTTCGGCTCAGACTTTCGCGTATTATTTGCAGACGTCCGGAACGCAATGGAACTCCATCCCGAAGAAGAAGCTGCGCTCAGCCATACAACCGGCACCGCCCAGACTCCTCGAGCTTTTTGGTTCGCCATCTCCAACGGCTAAACTGCACAGTCCATTGCCATCTCTTTCCGAGATGGCGAGAGAAAACTGAGCACCCAAACTGGACTGGCTAACTTACGAAGACTTGTATCGATTGGTTGCGTAACAAGGCTAGTTTCTGGGGGTCTGATACGGCTACACGATTTAAGCCGCCTCTTCGCAGAGAGATGCCAAGCCGTTTCTAATTGCTGTAACACATAAACGATTTCTGGACAGAAATTCGGAAACTTTTGGGCGGCAGGTGACTCTCATCTATTGCCCTTATAAATGTACGTGCGCGGGTCACCGTGATAGAGAGAGCTCAGCAACTCGAACAAATCGAGAGACTCCTCGCTAGCAACACACTGCATCGATCTAAGTCTCTTTGTAAGCTGTTGCAGTATCTTGCAAAAGACTCCTGGGAGCATCCCGGCAGCTCCCCTAAGGAGTATCAAATTGCGACAGAGGTATTTCGACGTCAGGACCGCTTTGATCCGCGCTTCGACTCCGTGGTGCGCGTCCAGACGGGCCGCCTTCGGTCGAAATTGGAGCAGTACTACGGGCACGAAGGGACCGACGATCAAATCATCGTCGAACTACCTAAGGGCAACTATGCCCTCCTATATCGCCAGCGCACGACCAATGTTCCCAAGACTCGTGAGGAAACAGCTGCGGAGTCTGGCACGTACCCGACTGCGGAGAATCGATCCCGTCGGGAATGGTTTCCAGCTGCGCGATGGCCGATCGCGCTCGTTCTTACGGCAATCCTAGCTGTCGCCGCTGATCGCTCGCTCGTACACCTCGCCAGTGACGCGCATGCCGCGGACCGCTTCTACCTGCGCAAAGGGAATGATGCTCATGCCGGAATCGAGCAAGCGCCGCCCCTGGCCTACCGTGTCTTCTGGAAGGGTTTCCTCGCGAGCACCCAGGAGCCTTGGGTCATTTTCAGTAACGCGGCTTTCGTTGGCCGGCCAGATACCGGGATGCGTTATTTCGATCCGGGCCGCGACGCGAACGCACTCATCTTGGATCACTACACTGGAGTCGGCGAGGTCTTGGCCGTGCATACGCTTGACAAGGTATTTGACGCGCTGCACCAGAATCTTCGGGTCAAGAGAGGCCGCCTTTTCTCTCTCGACGACGCAAAAAACAACGACTTGATCTTGATCGGCGCACCAGCAGAAAACCCGTCCCTCCTCGAAGTCCTCGGCACCCAGCACTTTGTTTTCAAGCAAATCACAAACGGTGCGCGGGCCGGCAACGTGGCTATCATCAATGCTCATCCGCAGCCGGGTGAATCGGCGATGTACCTCGCGACTCCGTCGGACCATCTGCTGACCGAAGATTATTCCGTTGTTGCGCTGATCAAGGGGCTGGACCGACTACACTCCGTCTTGATCCTTGCCGGAACGACGACAATTGGCACACAAGCCGCTGTCGAGTACGTCTGTCAGCAAAACTCCCTCGAACAACTACTCCTGCGGCTGTCCGTTTCCAATTCGGGTGAAGTGAAACCCTTCGAAGCGGTCATCCGCGTGAAGGTCGCCAAAGGTGTACCAGTGGAATCGGAGCTGATCGCCCTGCGAAAAGGCCCGGCATGAGGCCTTCCTGACGTCAGTGCAGCTTGGGGAGCGGCTCGCTTCCACACTTAGATCTTCGGAATCAACGCTATCCCTAAGCGTATTTCACCGACTTGAGTCACCGGGCAATTCGGAGCGAGTTGAACCTCGAATTCTTGGACGATCAATTTTGAGGAGCTACATCGAACCATTACGCTGTACAGCGTCGGGAGGCGCTACGCGAACTCAACGCTCCAGAGCCGGCGCGTGCCGCCGGCGACGCCCAGAAAGTGCGAGAACAGCCGCGGCAGGAGGCGAGTCACTTCCAGCGCCGTTAGGAGAAAAGCCGGATTCTGAACAAGCCATATCACGAATGCCGTCACTCGGCGGTAATCGCGGAGCAGCCTTTCCCTTTCGTGGTCAAACGTAGCGAGCCAATTGTCTGCTGGCCGCGCGTTCCGCGCCACATACTGCCCCAAGAGTTCAGCCGCAAGCAGCGCTTGCGTCATTCCGCCACCCGTAATCGGGTCGGTGAAGCCAGCCGCATCGCCGAGCAACACAAATCCCGGCAAAAATCGCCGCCTGGCGCGACCGGAGACAGGCGAAATCGCGAGCATTCCGCCGACTTGTTTGGCACCGTCAAGCCTCTCGGCCAGATGAGGTTGGGCGTTCCACCAGCGTCGAAATTGATCATCGAGACGTCCATGAAGTGCCTCGGCACTTGCCAGAGCTGACAGCGCGATCTCGCCGCGTGGCAATGGTGTGGCGTACAGTTCGTAGCCAGCTCCCATATAGACGTCCACGCATTGCGGCATTGCCTTTCCTGGAGCCAACCGGAAATGTGTGCAAACGCCAACTCGCTTGTGGCGCAAGGGCACATCTAGCTTCAAAGCATGGCGTAGCCGCGATTGGGCCCCATCTGCGCCAATAACCAGGCGTCCACGCCGAGAGGTCCCATTAACGATCAATCCGACAACGCGCCCGCTTTCGACCAGGGGCGCTTCTACAACTGCCCCCGTGTGCACCTTCACATTCGGCGTGCGGCGTGCCAACTCGAATAAGGTGTGGTCGAGGTCTCGCCGCCTAAGCCCGCGCCCCAAGCTAAGAGCTCCGAGCGCTTTTGGGAAGCGACCTTCCGCAACGCGCCCGCCGACGTGATAACGGACTCCGTTGAATGGCGCACCTCTCTCTCCGTTCAGCCCCAGTCGCTCGAGTGCTGCAACGCCGGCCGGCATCAAACCTTCGCCGCAAGGTTTTTCCTTAGGGAACCGCCCGCGCTCAAACAGTTCGGTCGAAATGCCGAGGCGGCCGAGCTGGATCGCCACGGCCGAGCCGACCAGCCCTCCCCCGGCGATAAGAACGTCAGTCACGAGTGTGTAGGATAGCCTTTCATGCTTGCCTGTCCGAAATACTCACTGCACGGAGCGAGCCGCGATGCAATTCACTGACGATCTCCACTTGGTTCGCCTTCTCGCTCGTCGCTCCTGGTGATTTTAGATCCGGGAAGCAGTCCGCCCCCGGGCGTGAAAATCACTGAGCACTCCACGATAATGGGCGTTTTCTGGATGGTTACGTCGCCGGCTGCGGCCGCATCCGTGATTTCGGTCTGCGAGGTCAGTACACGTGCCTGGCGTCCGGAATTCCATGAGACCAGGTTGACTTGCCATAATGGGGAGTAATTGGTATCCGTGTTAGCGGGACCCGCAGGATGCGGCGCGGAGGCTAGGACGTTTCCTTGCACGAAATTGGTGAACACGAAGATGTCATCCACCGCCGGAGAGTTAGGGAGCGTACCGAAGTTCTGACGAATAAAATTGGAGTTGAACCCCGTGGCGACCTGTTTCGAGGCAGCAATGATAGCTGCCGGAGCATTCGGGTCGACTCCTACTTCCGGCGTGATATAGAGCGCCGTTGCGCCGTTGAAGAAGCCTACCTGCAGAGGCAGGCTGACTCTTGGCGACACCTTACGGCCGGCAGCTATCTCATCGAGGATGCTGTCCAATCCGGCCCGATTTTGGGCCCTCAACGCTCCGTACGCGATTCCAATCGAGGCGACGCCCGCAAATACCAAAGCCGCGGCGCGTTGGATAAGTTTGCGATTCCTCAGCGACTTCAAAACTTCGCGACGAAGGCATGCAGCAGAACGCGGCGCCCGCGATGCAAAGTGTGGGTCTGGCCCAAGTCAAAAAATTCGATTCCCCGTCAACCCAAAGGTTTCAGCTAAACAGGCAAACGAGTCGCGGTTTCCTGCATGCCGATTGGCCATTGCAATATGGCTCAGGGAGAATCTGGGCGGCGCTTCAAGGTGGGCCGGTCATCATCGCCGGTGTCGGTTGTCCCCGGTCCTTGCCCTTTCTGGGTTTGTTCTGTCCGTGTACGCAAGGTGGGCTTACCGGGAGCATTGTCCTTCACCTTGCGAGCAAACGTGATGTTGCGCAGCCGCTCCTTCACGCCGTCAAATTCTGAAGTTGTGACGATGTATTCCGGCCGGTTCGGCAAAATTCGCGCAATTTCTTTCTGCGCATTGTCGATGCGTTCCGGCGTCGGCGGATGGGTTGAAAAGACCTTCGGGATGGTGCCCGGCCGGCGCTTTTCATCAGCCTGAATCCGTTCGAAGAAAGTGACGTACGCGTTCGGGTCGTAGCCGGCCTTGTACATATACTGCAAGCCCAGGAAGTCCGCCTCGCGCTCCGCGTCGCGACTGAACTTCAGGAATGTCAACGGAAGCGCGATGTTCAAGCCTTCATAGAGTCCGTACCCGGCCAATCCGGCAGGCCCCAGAAGGACCAGGGGAATTGTGGCGAGTTGCAGTATCTGACCCTTGGTCGCGTTCTTCGTCCCATGACGCGCGGTCACGTGCGATATTTCGTGGGCCATGACACCCGCCAGCTCAGACTCCTCTTGCGCGCGAAGAATCAACCCGCTATTTACGTAAAAGAATCCTCCCGGCAGCGCGAACGCATTGACCTCGTCGGAATCGATCACCTTGATCGTAAAGGGCACCCGCGCATCCGAATTGCGCACGAGGTTTTGTCCAACGCGGTTTACGTACTCCGTAACGACCGGGTCGTCGATAAGCTTCGACGAGCGCTCGACCTCTTGCGCCAACTGCTTACCGAGCGCAATTTCCTTTTCCAACGAATAGAAGTTGGGGCCCTTACCCACCTTCCGATTGCCGATGGCCTCGACATCGTCTTTAGAATTCCTCGGGTGTACGGTGTCCTGTTGCTGGACGGGCTGCTGTTGCCCGTTCTGTGGCTGCTCCGATCGATCTTGCGCTTTCGTCGGGTCTGGTGCCGGCGGCGGACTCTGTGCCAGGGCGGTACCCAGTGTCAACGCACCCAGAAGTGCTGATCTGATGATTCGACGCCGGATCTCTTGCATGACCCTCACCTCTGCTTGCACGGATTATGTTCATGACGACGCGTACAAACGATGAGATGTGCTTGTCGCGGCGAAGTTTCGAAGTCTGCTCGGCTCAAGTGGTCACCTACGGTTGCCGAGGCGTGATTTGCTCACTCTCGCTCAGCGGTTCCGCGACAATATGAAAGGAAATTTTCAATTTGTCTTTCACGCGAACAGCGCCTCCCCCAACTTTGATCGGAGCGATTCCGTAGTTGCTTTGGAAGAGTGGCAATTCGCCGTCGGCGGTCAAATTTCCTCCGATCATGCGCAGCTGCACGGGGACCATCACCCGTTTTTCAACACCATGCAGCCACAACGTGCCCTCGATTTTCAGCTCCGTCACACCTTCCTTTTGCGTCACGGAGCGAACTCCAGAAGAAGTGAATTGGATTTGCGGGTATCTGGCCGCGTCCAGCACCTTGTCCCCGAGCATGGTCGACTGAACCTCGTTGCGATCCTTTTCCGCTTCACCCGGATCGACCACTACAAGAGACGAGGTTGCCGCGACAAAGGTGACGGACGATTCGGCGACGTTCGGTTGTGCGAGTTGCATCTGGCCGGACAACTCTGTCGCAGAAATGACGTGGTCGTGGCCAAAGGCCTTCAGGAAGCCTTCGCGGTACACGTGGATTTCCAATTTGCTCTGCTTTCTGTCCAGGGTATATGGCGTAAGATTCCCTGATCTCGCACGGCACAAGACACCGGACACCAAAACCACTAGAAGGGTTGCTGCGATTTTCTTCATGGTGCCATCCTTGAGGCATGCGAAGCCCACGCACGAGTCTCTCCGGCCGGGCGGGCGATTTCGTGCCGGCCGGAAACTAGATGGGACTCACGAGTCGACGAAAAGATCCAAGATTCCTGCTTGACGCGTCGGAAACTGCCGACGTTTGCAGTCACGCTCCGAGAGGGTTACCTGAACCCCTGCGCGGCGCATGAACCTTCATTGAGGACGAAACAAGTTCTCTTGCGTAGACCCTGGAACCTTTCGCGATGTCGCGAATCTCACTAGGTGCCCGATAGACCGAGGTGAACCGCTCTGCTCCGTTGGGCGGTCGGTCGCAAATTTTGAGACTGGCTATCTCCTTGGAGCGACCGCCAAGAAGACCATCCTTTTTTTTGAGCGCGACGCTGCGCACAGGATTTCTCTCCTGATCACCGGGAACACGCACGCAAACTGCGTACTGGCGCCGTACTCCCATCTCAGCGAACTGGAGGAGTTGGTTCGAAGGCACGTGCCCGCTGCAGGATTGCCCGCTCGGAGCAACCCTACCTGAGGGTTTGTTAGTCCAAGCAGACCATTTCGCTCGAATGTAAGTAGATTGATCGCAAAGCCTAAACGGCACGGAGGATCGAGAGGAAAGAGATGTTGATTCGCAAAGCGCCAGATTTGACCTACGCTGACATTACACCCAAGTCCGTCTATTTGGACCGCCGGAAATTCTTGCAGGCTGTGGGCATCGTCGGCGCCGCTGCCGCGGCCGGCAAAGGCATACTCAAGCTGGCACTGCCTTCTCAACCGGTGTTTGCGGCAACGAAGCTCACCGGCCTCGTGAAGAGCCCCTTCAGCACGACCGAAAAGGAAAGCACGTTCAACGACGTGACCCATTACAACAACTTCTACGAATTCGGCACCGACAAGGGCGATCCCGCCAAGAATTCCCAAAATTTCAAGACTTCTCCCTGGACCGCCTCCGTCGAAGGCGAAGTGGCCAAACCTCGCAAATTCACCATGGACGAAATCCTGAAGCTCGCCCCGCTTGAAGAGCGCATCTACCGCCATCGCTGTGTGGAGCGCTGGTCCATCGTTGTGCCTTGGATCGGTTTCTCTTTCAGCGTCCTCGCAAAGCTCGTCGAGCCCACGCCAAAGGCCCGCTACGTCGCCTTCGAATCTTTCTATGATCCGCGCCAAATGCCCGAGGCAAAGTATGGCGGCATCGATTTTCCCTATCTCGAAGGTCTGCGCCTCGATGAAGCCATGAATCCGCTCGCCCTTCTTTGCGTCGGCATGTACGGCGAGACTCTTCCTCCTCAGGACGGCGCGCCGGTTCGCATGATCGTTCCTTGGAAATACGGCTATAAGAGCATCAAGTCGCTGGTAAAAATCCGCTTCCAGGAAAAAGAACCTCCCACCACCTGGAATCGCTACTCTTCTGAGGAAGACGGCTTCTACTCCAACGTCAATCCCAATGTCGACCATCCCCGCTGGAGCCAGGCCAGGGAACGCCGTCTCGGCGAATTCTTCACGCGGCCCACGGTGATCTTCAACGGCTACGGCGACCAAGTCGCCAGCATGTACAACGGAATGGATCTGAAGAAATACCATTAAGGTGGACATTCCGCGTGCGCGCACTTCTCATCAGCAAATGGACCAAAGTCGCTGTCTTTCTGATCTGCCTGATTCCGTTCGCTGATCTCCTCTGGCGATTCATCACCGGTAACCTCGGCATCAATCCCGTCGAGACTCTTCAGCACGGCAGCGGCGATTGGACCATCCGTTTCATCGTGTTCACTCTCTGCATCACGGCGTTCCGCAAGCTCTTCAAGCTCCCCGATCTCATCCGTTTTCGCCGCATGCTCGGCCTCTTCGCTTTTTTCTACGTCTCCCTCCACTTTCTAACGTATCTCGGGCCCGACCAGTCCTTCAACCTCGCCGGCATGTGGAAAGACGTCGCAAAGCACCGCTACATCACCGTGGGTTTCACTGCGTTTGTGCTCCTGATTCCTCTTGCGATTACTTCCACGGCCGGCTGGATTCGCCGTCTCGGCGGCAAGCGCTGGCAAATGCTCCATCGTTCCATCTATGTGGCTGCTGTGTGCGGCGTGATTCACTACTACTGGCTGGTCAAGTCCGATGTGCGCAAGCCGCTCTTTTACGGAGCGCTCGTCGCAATACTTCTTCTCTGGCGATTGGGAGATTGGTTTTTCAAGCGAAGGAGCCAGGTGCCTGTTCGCGTGGCCGCCCCAAGCGTCTGAGTTAACAGCTGAAGAATTGTCTGCCGGCGAGTCGTCCTTGAAGTCCACTCCACAGAAGCGCGGCGCGGGCGTATTGAAACTCGATCCCCATTTAAGGGAATGGACAATGTCGCTCCAATTCTTTTCGAGTCATTTTCTGACCTAATGTCGCAGAAGTCACGCCAGGAAGATTTCTTAGGTTGATTCGACGCTGATTTGATTTTCCGTGGGAGGAGAACACATTACTGGCGAAAGCATGAGAACGTTCGGTTGGCCGTCTAGCTCGATTCGTTAGATAGCAAAGGCTTGGCTCGATCACAGTCTTGGCCTGGTGTTCGGGACGAAAGCAAGAACGGTCTTTGTGACATTCAGTCCCCTCGTTGCGTTTCAAGGCGAGCGAGTTCGCGCTCGTAGAGGAGATTGTGAGGAAACTCGCAGTGCAAGTCGGTCAAGAGGAGCTTCGCGTTGTGGTCATCGTGCCTCCGCAAGGCTGCCACGGCGAGCAACAATTTCGCGAACGGCTTGAGAAAATGACCACTGTCCGCCGTCAGTTCAAGTTCCCGTAATCCTTGGTCCCGATTCGTGTTGGCACCTCCGGCCCTTAATATCCACCGCACCGGTGCCGGCTTAGTTCCCAAAAGATAGTTTTCCACGCCCAGAGCCAGATATGCGTCGTAACAGCCGGAGTCGACCATGAGAAGTTTTTCGGCCGATTTTCGTCCTTTCTTTGTATACGAGAGCGACGCACCATCCTTCCGTTCGATGAGGGCGGCATAGTCCGCGCGCAGCCCATTCGCCATGGTCATCGCCAAAAGTGCATTCACCGACGCAGGATCGTTCGCCAACTGTTTGGCTGCCAGCGTTTCGGACAACGTGAGTTCGGAATCAAACAAAGTCTTCAAGCGCGGGTCCGCCGTCAACTTTTTGCGTTGGTGAAAGGCTTGGTCGTCGCGAAAGAGTTCGCTTTGCAGAACTCCGAGTCGATCGAATTCCCGAAATAGGTACGCGCTGGCGGCTGCAGCTGGGCCGAGGGGATCGTCCGGATAGCGGGTTTTCCAGTCCGAAAATTGGGCCTGGGCTGCGTTGAAGTTCAAGTCGTACAGCGAATCAAACCCGGCATCAAGATGGGATGCTGCTTCCAAGCCGAGCTGGCAATTTGCAAGCATTGCGGATGGCGCCATCAGAATGCTTAGGAGGGTCAGGATTGTGACTCGTACCGCTAGCAACCGTGCAAACTTGCTCGCAAGTCGAATCGCATTGTTTTTTGCCTCGAACACCATGAAGTCAAGCCTCGTCGATTAGAGTTAGCGCTTCACGAAACGTATTGATTGCGCCCCGCCATGACGCCTCCATCGACATCCCAAACGGCGCCCGTCACCCAGGAGGACTTATCGGATAGTAGCGTGGCGACGATTTCCGCGACATCTTCGGGCCGCCCGATACGCCCGATCGGGTGGAAAGCATTGAAACTCTGAAGAACCGCGGCCACCTGTTCCTTTGGCAGGAAGCCCTCGAAAATTGGCGTATTCACGACGGCGGGCGAAACGGCATTGACGCGAATGCCCGCACTTGCGAGTTCCAGCGCGAGATGCTGCGTCAAAGCGTGCAGCCCGGCTTTCGCCATCGAATAAGCGGAAGAAGGAGTGGCTTGCACCGCCTGCCTGGCCCACATCGATCCGATATTCACGATCGAGCCGCCGCGTTTACCGGCGACCATGTTCTTGGCTACGCATTGGGTGATAAAGAAGAGGGCCCTGTTGATTTCAAGATAGCGGTCATAGTCGGGTTCGGTATGGTCGAGAAACGGCTTCGGGGCGAAAACACCTGCGGCGTTCACAAGCAAGCTTGCGTCCGCGTGCTTTGCCTGTAGATGGCCGATCAAGCTCGCACGTCCGGGGCCGCTCGTTATGTCCACAGCCCATCCCGACACCTCGCCACGCGAACCCAATTCCAGGACCGCCTCTCGCGTCTTGGCCTCGTGGCGGCCGACGAGCAAAGCACTGCCACCGTTGCTGAGCACGAGTGACGCGACCGCCTTCCCGATTCCGCTTGTGCCTCCGATGACAATCAGCTTCTTTCCTGCGAAGTCCAATTCCAAAGTCCAATTCCATTCGTTTCTCTCTTTCCGTTTCTGCAATCAAAGTTGCTCGCTCGCCGCGCCAGGTCTCGTTTCGGCCTGGAACTCCCAGCGCATCGCTCTATGCCAACTCTTTCTTCTCGAAGCGAAACAGGTCCGGTCGAGCATAGTGACCCGAGACGTCGAGGGTCATTGCCTGGCGGTCAATTTGCGTGATATCGAGGTCCGCCACGATGAGCTTTTCACGATCCATCACGGGTCGAACAACGTAATGCGAATCCGGCCCGATAATCGCGCTGCCCCCGCGCTCTACCCGTTGGTCATCGCCCAGGGATAACGGGAAATCGCCAAGAAGCTCCTGCGGTACGTCCGAGGCCGGCATCATTAAACCGACTGCCAGCACAAAGCACCTGCCTTCAAAGGCGTAGTGTCTGCTGGCCAGTTGATGTAATTCGTGAAC
>WNFR01007999.1_pt1 | contig 10714 bp, 10 predicted proteins | sample 5400221 | NCBI WGS metagenome assembly WNFR01 (sample SAMN13153357, study PRJNA577476) | soil metagenome | isolation source: 40 cm soil under Madrone tree | place: USA:California | collected 2016-06-14 | reverse complement strand
GCCCTGCCTTAACCCTAGTCGTGCCGGTCGCGCATGAAGTCGGGCATCGGCAATGGGCCCCAAAGGTTGGGGGCGATCTTGCGGTCCCAGACTTTCGGGCGCTGCGGCGTGTCATGGTGCCAGGGGCGGGGATCGAAATAACCCAGCTCCTCGTCCTTCATCTGATCGAGCTCGATATAGAATTCGACATTCTGGCCGTCGAAATTGCGGTGGTAGATCGCGACGTTGTGGCCAGGCCCATGCCGCACCGGCCCCCAGTTGATCGGGATCTTGCGCACCCCCAGGAGCTCGCAGGCGTGCTGCATATGGGCGAAATCCTTCATCTCGAAGGCGATGTGATGCATCTTGGGCTTGGGGCCGCGGATGAAATTCACCGTGTGGTGGTCGGGGTTGCAGCGCAGGAAGACGAAGAAATCCTCGATCCAGTCGGACACCCGGAAGCCCAGCACGCGGCAATAGAAATCCGCGATCGCCTGCGGGTCCTCCACCACATAGGCGATGTGCCCGAGCTTGAGCGGGCCGGCGCCGAAACACTGGTGGTGGGCGCCGAGATATTTCCATTCCTGGAACAGCTCGATGGTGGTGCCCTTGGGGTCGTTGAAGGCCAGCACCTTGCCGATGCCCGGAACCGGGTCGCCGCGTACCTCGCTCTTGATGCCGTCGGCGGCGAGCTTCCTGGCCATGTCGGCGACGTCCGCCTTGGGCGAGACCTCGAAGGAGATCCGCCGCAGTCCCGCATCGCGCCCCTTCTCGAGCGCGATCGTCAAGAGGCCGGTCTTGCTGGCCAGATAGGCGCGGTCCTTGTCGCGGCTGTTGAGCACCAGCCCGTTGACCTCGGTGTAATAGGCGAGCGCCTTGTCGAGATCCGGCGTCTCGAACGTGGCATGCCCGACCCGGCGCGGCGTGATCATGGGTTCCTCCGACCTTTTGGCTGTTCTAGCGCGAAGTCATAGCACTGTGGCGATGGTTTTTCGCCAGCCGGAAGTTCTCTCACCGCCATCCCAGCAGCACCCGCTCCAGCCAGCTGATCAGGGCGCCGATCAGGAGCCCCAGCACGGCGATCGCCACGATGCCGGCCATCAGCTGGTCGGTCTGCATCAGGTTGCCGGTAGTGAGCAGGAATGACCCGATGCCCACATTGGCGCCGATCATCTCGGCCGACACCACCAGGATGAGCGCGATCGACGCGCTGATGCGGCAACCCGACAGGATCGACGGCATGATCCCCGGAACCACGACTTTCCACACGATGGCTGGCAGCGGAATGTTGAAGCTCTGCGCCATGCGGATGAGATTGCGCGGCACATTGTCGATGCCCGCATACGTGCTGATCGCCATCGGGAAGAACACGCCGAGCGCGATGGTGACGACCTTGGCGGATTCGCCGATGCCGAGCCACAGGATCAACAGCGGCAGCAGCGCGATCTTGGGAACCGGGAACAGCGCCGAGATGAAGGGCAGGCCGGCGGAGCGGCCGAGCCAGGACAGTCCGATCAGGCCGCCCAGGATCACGCCGGCGATCGCGCCGATCAGCCAGCCGAGACCGATCCGCGCGAGCGATGCGCCGAGATGGCGGAAAAGATCGCCGCTCGCGATCAGTTCCTGCAGCGCCACCGCGATGCGGGCGGGGCTCGGCAGGAAAAGCGAGTCGATCACGCCGGCCGAGCTGCCGGCCTGCCACAGCGCCAGCACACCCGCGAAGAAAATCCACGCCACGACGGGACGCGGTTTCGGCTCGAAGCCGCCGCCGCGGAAACCGATCCGGGTTTGGGGATCGCGCGCCGGCCTGTCACGCATGCGCGATCTCCCGGTCGGCCAGCTGCGCCTCCTCGCGGATGAGGCCCCACAATTCCGCGTGAAGCCTCACGAGGTCACGCTCCGCGGCCGCGCCGCGGCGCTCGCCGCGCGGGATCGGCACCGGCACGATCTCCCGGATGCGGCCGGGCCGCCGGCGCAGGACCATGATCCGGTCGGCCATGCGCAGCGCCTCGTGCAGATTGTGCGTCACATAGGCCCCGGTGGTCTGCTCGCGCGCCCAGATCGCCTCGAAGTCCTCCATCAGGAGGTCGCGCGTCTGGGCGTCGAGCGCCGAGAACGGCTCGTCCATCAGCAGCACCGCCGGTCGCACCACCAGCGCGCGCGCAATGCCGACGCGCTGGCGCATGCCCCCGGAGAGCTGCTTGGGCAGCGCGCCGGCGAAGTCGGAGAGGCCGGTGCGGGCGAGCGCCTCGCCGACCAGCCTCTCGCGTTCCCGGGCCGATACCGGATGGTGCTCGAGCGGCAGCCGCACATTGGCGGCGACGCTGCGCCACGGCAGCAGCGCGAAATCCTGGAAGATATAGGTGAAGGGATTGAGGCTGGCCGGCATCGCGCCGACGACCGACACCGTGCCGGCGGTCGGCTGCAACAGCCCGCCCGCAATCCCGAGCAGGGTCGATTTCCCGCAGCCCGACGGCCCCACGATCGCCAGAATCTCGCCTTGCGGGATCGCGAAGCTGATGTCCTCGAGCACCGGCAGCGCGCCGTAGCAGTGGCTGAGGCCGGAGACGACGAGCTCAAACGCCATGGTGCCGGTGCTCCCCACCGTCCCGGCAGCTCACTGTCCGGCCCGCGCCTGCGCCAGGAACCGCGGGTCCAACACCTTGTCGAGGCTGAGCGCGGCATCGAGCTGCCTGATCGACTGCCAGGCATCGATCTGCTGGCGCAGGTCGTCGGTCGCCAGCCGCGCATCGGGATTGAAGTAGGGCAGGCCGGCCTCGACGGTCGCTGCCGGCTCTTCCAGATAGTCGGCGATGATCTTCAGCGTCTCGTCGTAATTCTCGCCCTTCACCGGCTTGCCGCTCGCGTCCTTCTGCTGGAATGCGCGGTCGTAATAGCGGATGGCCTTGATATAGGCGCGCAGGAAGCGCACCACGATGTCGGGATGCTGGGTCATGGTCGCCGTGTTGGCGAAAATGCCGCCGATCTGGCCCGGCACCTCGTCCGCCATCCAGGCGATGATTTTTGCCGCCCCGCTGCTCTCGATCTGCACCGCGAGCGTCGCCGGCACCGACGTGGCGTCGATCTGTCCGCCTTTGATGGCGGAGACGAGATTGGGCAGGGTCTGCAGCGGCACCACCGTCATGTCCGCGTAATTGAAGCCGTGCTTCTTGGCGAGGCGGGCGAGCTGGTTCTCCTGCGGCGAGCCGGTCTGGGTGGTGCCGATCTTCATGCCGGCGAGGTCGGAGGGCTTGCGTTTTCCCGCCTCGTAGACGGCGCGGTTGTAGAGGAGCGCGAGGCCCTTGAAGCCGGGCATCTCCTCGTAGCCGCCGGCCACGATCTTCATCGCGCCCTTGCCGGCGATCGTGTAGATGCCGGCGGTCAGCGCCGTCATGCCGATCGGCGCGTCGCCGGAGGCGACCGCCAGCCCGATCGTCTGCGCCGAGGTCGCGTGCAGCAGGCTCACGTCGAGATTCTGTTCGGCGAAAAACCCCTTGGCGCGCGCGATATAAAGCGGCGAGCCGGCGGAAAGCTTGTTCACCGCCACCACCAGCTTGTCGGCCGCGGCGGCCTGCGTCGCGCCGATCGCGAGCGCGGCCAGCAGGGCCAAGATGCGAAACACCATACCGTCCTCCGGGCGCCTTTTTTCACCTCGCGACTTCCCACTATAGCGCAGTTGAGTCTGCGGGGCAGCGATCCGGCCCTCCTTGATCGAATCCAGACCCATGTAGTCAAGCGCCGCCGTTGCGGCTATTGAGGGCCCACAATCTCGGGGAGGAACCGCATGAGCAGCTACAAACTGGTGACATTCGAGACCGCGGACGGGCCGCGGGCCGGCATGGTGGTGAATGACCGTGTCTACGACATCGCGGCGCTGATCGGCCGGCCCGCCTACGCAACCATGCTCGGCGTCCTCGCCGATTGGCCGGCGGCCGACACGGCGTTGCGCGCGGCAGCCGGCCAGCCGGATGCCGCGAAGGGCAGGGCGCTCGCCCAGACCAAGCTGCTCGCGCCGCTGCCGCGGCCGGGGGCGATCTATTGCGCGGGCGCGAACTATACCGACCACGCGCTCGAAATGGCGAAGCTGCACAACCGCCCGATCGAGCCCGACCCGCACACCCAGGGCCTCAAGCCCTGGCATTTCATCAAGGTCTCGCACGCGGTCGCGGCCGATGGCGCCACCATCGACATCACGTCGGCGTCCAAGACCATGGATTGGGAGGTCGAGCTCGCCGCCGTGATCGGCCGGCCGGCCAAGAACGTGCCGATCGACAAGGCGCTCGACTACGTCGCCGGCTACACCATCGCCAACGATCTCTCGGCGCGCGACATGGGGCGGCGGCCGCATATCTCCGACACCTCGCCCTTCAAGTCCGATTGGGTGGCGCACAAGAACTTCGACGGCTCCTGCCCGATGGGGCCGTGGATCGTGCCGGCCCAGGACGTCGGCGACCCGCACGATCTCGGGCTCAAGCTGTGGGTCAACGACGTGGTCAAGCAGGACTCCAATTCGGGCCAGATGATCTTCAACATCAACGAGCAGATTTCGCATCTGTCGTCGCGCATCACGCTCCATCCGGGCGACGTGATCCTGACCGGAACGCCGGCCGGCGTCGGCGCGGCGCGCAAGGAGTTCCTCAAGGCTGGCGACACCGTGAAGCTCTGGATCGACAAGATCGGGACGCTCACCAACAAGATGGCGTGAGCCGATGGACAGCGCCGACTTCGACGCGCTGGAAGAGCGGGCACGCGAGAAGCTGTCACCCGGCGCCTACGCCTTCGCGGCCGGCGGGGCGGATGACGAGATCACGCTCGCCGACAACCTTGCGGCCTGGCGCCGGCTGCGGCTGCGCCCCCGCATGTTGCGCGACATCACGGCGATCGACACCAGCGCCAGCGTGCTGGGCGAGCGTCTCGCCATGCCGTTGATGGTGGCGCCGACCGGACGGCATCGACTGTTTCATCCCGATGGCGAGCGCGCGACCGCGCGCGGCGCGGCGGCGGCCGGCGTGCCCTATGTGCTCGCCACCGCCGCGACAGCGAGCATCGAGGATGTGGCGGCCGAGTATCTTTCCGCGCCACAGTGGTTCCAGCTCTATCTGCCGCCCGAGCGCAGCGTGACCGAAGGGCTGATCGACCGCGTCGCCGCCGCCGGCTTTCGCGCCATCGTGCTCACCGTCGACCAGCCGGTCTACGGATCGAGCCCGCGCTCGGCGCGCACCCCGCTGGCGCCGTCGCCCGATATCCGCGCCGTCAATCTGCCGGGCCAGCCGGTGGCGGCCCACAGCTACGGCACGGCGCACAGCGGCACGGTCACCTTTCCGGCGACCTGGCGCGACCTAGAATGGCTGGTCGGCCGATCGCCGATCGACGTGCTGGTGAAAGGCGTGCTGCGCGCCGACGACGCGCTGCGCTGCGTCAATCTCGGCGCCAAGGCGGTCATCGTGTCCAACCACGGCGGCCGCCATCTCGACGCGACGGTTTCGACCGCCGACGCCCTGCCGGGCATCGCGGCGGCGGTCGGGTCGCGGGCCGAGGTCTATGTCGACGGCGGCATCCGGCGCGGCACCGACATCGTCAAGGCGCTGGCGCTCGGCGCCCGCGCGGTGCTGATCGGCCGTCCCTGCGTGTGGGGTCTCGCCACCGGCGGCGCCGACGGCGTGCGCGACGTGTTCACCCATCTGCGCGCCGAACTCGCTCGCACCATGGCGCTGTGCGGCGTGGCGAAGCTGGACGAGGTGACGCGGGATCTGGTCACATAACTCTCGGCGTCCTCCGCGAAAGCCGAGCCGTAGGGTGGGCAAAGGCGCGGAACGCGCCGTGCCCACGCGTCGTGAATGGTGGGCACGCTTCGCTTTGCCCACCCTACGGCGAACCGACTTCCACCGGCCGGCCCATCTCCAGCGACTTCACCACCGCCTCGAAGGCCCCGATCAGATCGAGCATCTGGGCGGGCGAGACCAGGAAGGGCGCGCGGCCCTCGACCGCGTCGGCGAAGGAGTCGACCAGCACCTTGAGCGAGTCGACATGCGGAAAGGTTTTTTCTTCCGGAGACTTCCCGATATAGCCGATGCGCAGCATGTCCTCGTCGCGCGCCTCGGCAAAACCCTTGGTTCCGAACACGTGGATGCGCCAGAACGGCACGGTCGCCCGAATGGTCGCCATCTGGCCGGTCGCGCCGCTGGCGAACTCGGCCAGCACCGCCACCACGTCGCGCGGGTCGGGCGAGGGCTTCGGGGCGAAGGATTTGGCGTCGACCCGCTTGATCGGGCCCGCCATGTTGATGAGGGCGTCGAGCACATGCAGCCCGGCGCCGGTCATGCCGAGGCCGGGGGACTCGCGCGGATCGTCGCGCCAGCCACCCGATACGCGCGTCGAATGATCGTTGGAGAAATGCCCCTCCACATGCAGGATGTCGCCGAGCGTGCCGCCCGCCGCCAGCGCCTTCAATTCGCGCATCGACGCAAAGCAGCGCTTGTTGTTGCCGCTGCCGAGCACCACGCCGGCCTTGCGGCAGGCCTCGACCGAGCGCGCTGCCTCGGCGCGCGTCAGGGCGAGCGGCTTCTCGCACCACACCGGCTTGTTCGCGCGGGCTACTGCACTGACCTGCTCGACATGCAACGAATGGGGCGTCGCCAGGAACACCGCCTGCACGGCCGGGTCGGCGACCGCGTCGGCCAAGTCGGTCGACAGGCGGAAGCCGTGCTGCTGCGCGAAGGCGCGGACGTCGTCCGGTTCTTTGCTGACGCCGTGAATGAATCGAAGCCGCGTGCTCTTGCCCTGCACCGCGGTGACAAGCGACTTGCCCCAGCGGCCGAGGCCGATGACCGCCGCATTGATCATGCAACATCCTCTCGTTTTGCTGTTGTCAATTTCCGCCAATCCGGGTGACATGAATCCAGGTAGCATGGCAATCGGCAAACGAGGTTTTCGGTATGGAGAGGCAGAATCCCGTCGGCGTGATCGGCGTCGGCCTGATGGGCGAGGTGCTGGCGCGCCGGCTGATCGCGGCGGGCTTCGGGGTCGTCGGGCTTGATGTCGATCCGGCCAGGACCGCGCGGCTGGCGGAATTCGGCGCTCGGCCGGCCCGCTCGACCGAAGAGCTGGCGCGCGCCGCCAATCCGATCGTGCTGGCCGTGTTCGACACCGACCAGGTCGAGCAGGTGGTCGAGAAGGACCTGCTGCCGGTTCTCGGGGCGGCGCCCAAACAAGTGGTGCTCTGCACCAGCACCTGCGATCCCGACCGCATCGCAGCCCTGGAGGAGCGGGTGGGCGCGCAGGGGCTGAAATTCCTCGAGACGCCGGTCTCCGGCACCAGCGAGCAGGTGCGCCAGGGCGACGGCGTCGGGCTGATCGGCGGCGACAAGGCGGTCGCCGCCGAGGTCGACGACGTGCTCCAGGCGCTCTTTCCCAAGCGCTTTCATGTCGGCCGCGCGGGCGACGGCGGGCGCGCCAAGCTCGCCGTCAACCTGATCCTCGGCCTCAACAGGCTGGCGCTCGCCGAGGGCCTGGTCTTCGCGACCCGCATCGGTCTCGACCCGGCGTCCTTCCTGGCGATCGCCAAGGACTCCGCCGCCTATTCCCAGGTGATGGACACCAAGGGCCGCAAGATGATCGCGAATGATTTTCGTCCCGAGGGCCGCGCCCGCCAGACCCTCAAGGACGTCCATCTCATGCTCGACCAGGCCAAGAAGATCGGGCAGCCGCTGCCGCTCCTGAATATCCACGCCGACATTCTGGAGGCTTGCCTGCGCCACGACGAGGGCGACCTCGACAACAGCGTCGTGGTCGAGGAAATCCGCCGGCGCGGCGAGATCGGGCCGGGCGCCGCCTTGCTGCCGCTCAAGTGATCGGAATCATCGCGGTCGAGCGGATCGGCGAGATGAGGAGAATTGGCCTGATGGCCGAGCCCTTTCGCCATGTGGCATTCGGCCTGCGCCACGCCGCTTGACCGGATCGCCGGAGCCACGTTTGATCGGGCCCGAGCAAGAACCAAGAAACAGATTGTCGAGGGAGATCCGCATGGGTCCGGTGAACAAGATGAAGAACACGCGCATGGCGGCATCGGTGGCGGGCGCCATCCTGGCGGTGGCCGCCCTGACGGCCCCGGCCGCCGCCCAGCAGATGCAGGCGGCGACCTTCATCGTGGTCAACAACCTGTTCAGCACGCCGGCTTACGTGGCGTCGGAGAACGGCTACTGGGCGAAATACGGGCTCAACGTCACCGTCAAGCTCACCAACAGCGGCCGAGCGGTGACCCAGTCGGTGCAGGCGGGCGATGCCCAGTTCGGGCACGCGGCGCTGTCGACCACGATCGCCTCGGCGCGCGCCAGCGGCAACATGCTCACCGGCGTGATGGCCTATTACAACGCCGCCGATTTCATCGCCAAGGCGGGCGGGCGCGCCGTCATCGGGCGCCGGGATCGCGGCATCGACGCCGGCAATCCGAAGTCGATGGAAGGCAAGAAGATCGCCCACCTCACCGGCAGCACCAACGAATTCTATCTGCGCGAGTGGTTTCGCAAGAACAAGCTCGACATCACCAAGTCGCAGCTGGTGAGCGTGCCGGTCGAGAACATGCCGATCACCATCGTGCAGGGGCAGGTCGATGCGATTGCGCCGTGGGAGCCCTATACGGCGCAGGCCGTCCGCGAGCTCGGCGCCAACGCGGTCGTGATCAGCCGCGGCGAGGCCGGCCTGATCTCGGACATCATCGGCGTCGTCGTCAACGAGGATTGGGCGAAAAAGAATTACGACCTGATCGAGAAATTCGCCACCGGCATCACCGAGGCGACGTTGTTCACGCGCCAGCATCCCAAGGAGGCGGCCGAGATCGCGACCCGTTTCCTCGACGGGCTCAATGTCGGGGACGCGACCGAAGGATTGAAATGGCTGGATTGGGACCCGCGGGTATCGGTCTGCACCATCGAGGGGCTGGTCAAGACCGGAAACGACCTGCTGGCGCAGAAGCTGCTCAAGAAGGACACGCCCTTCGTGCCGAAGGATTTCTACGACGACACCGTGTTCAACCGGGTCGTGGCGAAACATCCCGAGTTCTTCGCCGATCTGCCGCCCTTGCCGAAAACGCTGGCGGAGTGCAAAGGGGCGCTGGTCAACTGACAAGACGTTGCGCGGCGGAGCCGCCACGATGGCAGACCCAATGAGCTCCAGCGACAAGATCGTGGTGTCGGGCTTCCGGCATTTCTTCACGACCGCCGACGGCGACGTGCAGGCGACCGACAAGGTCGATCTCACGATCCGGTCCGGCGAATTCGTCACCCTGGTCGGCCCGAGCGGTTGCGGCAAGACCACGCTGTTGAAGGCGATCGCCGGCTTCATCCGGCCGACCGAGGGGACCATCCATTGCGACGGCAAGCTCGTGCAGGGCCCCGGCCGCGAGCGCGGCGTGGTATTCCAGGAGCTCGCGATCCTGCCGTGGCGCACCGTGCGCCGCAATATCGGCCACGGCCTGGAGATCGCCGGGGTGTCGCGCGCCGAGCGCGACAAGACCGTTCGTCGCCTGATCGAGCTCACCGGGCTGACCGGCTTCGAGGAGCGCTACCCGCATGAGCTGTCCGGCGGCATGCGCCAGCGCGTCGCGGTGGCGCGCACCTGGGCGGCGGATCCCGACGTGATCCTGATGGACGAGCCCTTCGCGGCCGTCGACGCGATGACGCGCCTCACCTTGCAGGAGGAGCTGGCGCGCCTGTGCGCCGCGACCCGCAAGACCGTGTTCTTCATCACCCACAGCGTCGACGAGGCGGTCTTTCTCGGCGACCGGCTGCTGGTGATGACGCGCCGCCCCGGCCGCATCAAGGCCGAGATCGCGGTCCCCGGCCGCGCCAGCGGCCGCGACTGGGAATCCTTCACCGCCGATCCCGAAATGCAGGGCATCGCCGAGCGCGTGCTCAAGATGGTGCGCGAGGAGCGCGGCGCCGCGCTGCCGTCGGGCGCGCCAGCGCGCCCGGTCGGGGCGCTCGCATGAGCACGGCGCTCGCGCCGTCGCGCGCGGCGCCCTTGGCGGCGCCGGCGGGATTCCTGCGGATGTTTTCCGGCTTCAGGGTGCTGCTGCCCTTCGCGGCGCTGGTCGTGCTCTGGTGGACGATCAAGATCGCGGCCGGCATCTCCGACGAGGTGCTGGTCTCGCCCGCGACGGCCTTCGCCGCCTTCGTGCGCCTGGTGGATACCGGGGTGCTCGCCGAATATGCCGGCACCAGCCTGCGGATGATCGGCGCCTGCGCGGTGTTCTCGCTCGCGGTCGGGGTTCCGATCGGCTTCGCGGTCGGCGTCAACCGCTATGCGGCGCGCTCGTGCGAAGGCTTTCTGCGCTTCCTGCAGGGCGTGTCGGGCATCGCCTGGCTGCCGCTCGTGATCATCTGGCTCGGACTGTCCTACAAGACCACCCTGGCGGTCGTGATCTATACCCTGATCGTGCCGATCGTCTTCAACACCATGATCGGCGTGCGCACGATCCCGGAGAATTACGTGCTCGCGCTGCGCTCGCTCGGGGCGGGCCGCCTGCGGCTCGCGACCGACGTCTATCTGCCGGGCGCGCTGCCGAGCATCGTCGTGGGGCTGCGGCTCGGCATGGGCTACGGCTGGCGCGCCCTGATCGCGGCCGAGATGCTGGTCCATAGCGGCGGCCTCGGCGACCTCATTTTCAGCGCGCGCACCTTCAACCAGATCGATCGCATCATCGTCGGGATGATCGTCATCGGCTGCCTCTACATCATCG
>WNFR01007997.1_pt1 | contig 10716 bp, 7 predicted proteins | sample 5400221 | NCBI WGS metagenome assembly WNFR01 (sample SAMN13153357, study PRJNA577476) | soil metagenome | isolation source: 40 cm soil under Madrone tree | place: USA:California | collected 2016-06-14 | reverse complement strand
GCATCCAGCCGCCTCTGGCGAGCTGGGGCAACATGCTCAACAATGCCCAGAGCTACTTCACGACGGCTCCGTGGGTAGCGATCTTCCCCGGGGTGATGATCACGCTGGCGGTGACGAGCTTCAACTTCCTCGGCGATGGGCTCCGCGACGCCCTTGATCCCCGCCACGTCCGCTCACGGACCTGAGCGGCAGCGGCGGCGCATGGTTGAGGCCAAGCTGGACGACTTCCCTTCCACGACTGCCGTCACCACTTTGCGAGTTCGTATGTGATGCGGGGTGGCGCGCTCACCGCCTTGCAGCAAATCCTGGAGCAAGCACGCCGCCTTGGCGATGACGATGAGGTACAGCCACGTCGCTCGCGATCATCTTCGCAGCGAGATGCTAAAGACCGAGCGCGGTCAGCACATGATCAGCACAATGGTGGTAGAATCCAGCTGCGCCGGTCGGCTAAGTGCTTGAAACGCGGGGGTAGCTCAGCGGCAGAGCAACTGATTCGTAAGCAACCCCAGGTGCCCACCGACCGCACGCAACACGACGCAACCCCCGGAAATCAGACGCAACAGCCATGACCCGCGTCAGCCGGCGCTATCCTGCGTCGGCCTGCGTTGGAACCGAAATGGAACCAGGGAACCGACTATCGGCCCGGTCCGTATCGCATTCACCCCTCGCCCGGCTGGCTTCTTGATCTGAGCGTTAGCGCGCTATCCGAGCGCCGGGCGAGGGTTGCGATGGCTAGCGCACACTCACCCGGTTGGGCATCTCGAGCGTCTTGAGCGAGTCCGCCTCCACGCCGAGGGTGACGCGGTCGTCCACCGACGCGACCAGGCTCGCCGGGATGGCGGTCTCGGTGCGGAAGAGCAGGCCCCTCCGCACGATGATGCGGGTGATCCGGCTCGTCGCCTGGTCCAGCTCCACCGCCTCCACCTCCCCGATGCGCTGGCCCGCGCTGTCGTAGACCGGCGTGGCCTTGGCGATGACCGGCTCATCGACCGAGGAGGCCGCATCGGAGTCGGGGATCCAGGCGGGAGTGCCGGAGACGGAGGGGGACGTCAGGACGAACGGCAGCACCGCTTCCGTCCACCCGTCCCCCGCGACCAGGAAGAAGCTGCGCAGGTCGAACCCCGCGGGCATCTTCCACCCATCCGGCATCGGGCGCAGGTTCTGGCTGTTGAAGAGCTCTAGGCCCGCCAGCTCCGCCGCCGACAGGGTGAGATGGACCTCCCGGTCAAATGCCGCGATCCGGTCGAGCGGCACCACGACCTCTCGCCGGTCGACGACTCCCTGCTGGACGACGAGGCCCACCACCTGTCTCGACTGGGAATGGAGGACCAGCCGGCTGACGGTGCCGACGCTCTTGCCTTCTCGGTCCACGACGTGGGTGCCGAATGGAACCAGCATGCGTCTCTCCTCCTTGGCCGGGATGGGGTCACTCGGTTTGCGCACCGTGAGCGCCGGCATCCCCCCTGCGGTGCAAGCGCGGAGCCAGGCCGGACGCGGGCCCCGCTGAGGCCGGGGGACGGCTCGGATCTCCACGCCGTCCATGACCGGCCTGCCCCCATGGCGTCGCGAGCCGGCGGTCAGCGCGGAGCGGTTCCCGGGTGGCGAGACACCCACGTGCTCGGGTGTGTCGGCACCCGATAGCCGGGTGGAAGCCCGCGCCGAGACCGGCCCCGGCACGTAGATCGGCCGGTCAGTCGGGCTTCCGGATGGCGCGGCTCTTGCCTTCGTTTGTCTCGATGCGCGAATCGCAATTGAATGACCTGCGCGAGGTCGCCTTCCCGGAGCTCGACGATGCCCAGATGGCCGCGCTGGGACGCTGCGCCGGTGCCTTCCTCAAGCGGTACCAGGACGGGGAGAAGCTCATCGAAGTTGGCGCGCGGGACTTCAGCTTCTTCGTGGTGAAGTCCGGCGAGATCGAGGTCCGCGACGAGTCGGTGGAGCCGCCGAAGCTACTGGCGACGTTGGGCCGCGGCCAGTTCACCGGCGACGTCTCCCATCTGACCGGCGGTCCGTCGCTCGTGAGCGCTGTCGCCCGGGGCGAATGCCTCGTCTACGAGGTGCCGCCGGGGGGCGTGCACGAGATCCTCTCCCGCTTCCCCGAGCTGGGCGACCTCATCTTACAGTCCTTCATCGCTCGACGGCAGCTCCTGCGGAAGCCGGAGCACTTCACCGGACCGCGGGTGATCGGCTCGCGCTACTCGCGCGACACCTTGCGCGTCCTCGACTTCCTCTCGAGGAACCGGGTGCCGTTCACCTGGCTCGACCTGGAGACCGACCCGCAGGTGGACCAGCTGCTGAAGCGGTTCGGGGTGAGCGAGGCCGAGACGCCGGTGGTGGCCTGGAGCAAGCTCGTCCTGCGCAATCCCTCGGATCGGGAGCTGGCCGAGGCGCTCGGGATCCGGCGGCCGCTCGAGCACGCGCTCTACGACCTCGTCGTGGTCGGAGCCGGTCCGGCCGGACTGGGCGCGGCGGTCTATGCGGCGTCCGAGGGCCTCAACACGGCGGTGCTCGAGCGCACCGGGCCCGGCGGCCAGGCTAGTCGCAGCATGCGCATCGAGAACTATCTTGGGTTTCCTACCGGCGTGAGCGGCGCCGAGCTGGCCGAGCGGGCGGTGGTGCAGGCCGGCAAGTTCGGGGCGCGCCTGGCCGTCGCGACGCCGGTGACGGCCCTGTCCTTCGAGAGCTCGTACCCGGTCCTCCGGCTCGACGGCGGCGAGACGGTCACCGCCAAGTGCCTTCTCATCGCCACCGGAGCCGACTACCGCCGTCTGCCCGCGGAAGGGTGCGAGAGGTTCGAGGGCTGTGGCGTCTACTACGCGGCCACCCTGACCGAGGCCCCGCTCTGCCGCGAGGCGGACGTGGTGGTGGTCGGTGGCGGCAACTCCGCTGGTCAGGCCGTCGTCTTCCTCGCCGGGATGGCGCGACGGGTGTACCTCGTGGTCCGCGGCGATGATCTCTACGCGAACATGTCCGCTTACCTGGCCCGTCGGATCGAGCAGGCTTCGAACGTGGAGGTGCTGCTCGACCACGAGGTTCGCCGCATGGCCGGCGGCGGCCACCTCCACTCGGTGGAGGTCGTGAACCGCCGGACCGGAGAGGTGCGGACGCTCCGGACCGCCGCGCTGTTCAGCTTCATCGGGGCGGTGCCGCGGACCGACTGGCTGCCCCCGGAGATCGAGAAGGACCCCGACGATTTCATCCGAACCGGGACGTCGATGGCGCAGTCGCCGCGCTGGCCGGCCCGGCGGCCGCCCTTCCTGCTGGAGACGAGCCGCCCGGGCGTCTTCGCGGCGGGCGACGTGCGCGCAGGCTCGATCAAGCGCGTGGCCTCGGCGGTCGGCGAAGGGGCGATGGTCGTGGCCTTCGTGCACGAATATCTGAAGGAGATCTGAGCGATCGAGTGGCTCAACGCGAATGTCCGGTCCGAACTGGTCGGGGTGGCGGTGGCCACCGGCCAGGCGGTCCTGCGTATCACCCTCGTGCTCGTCGCCGGCTGCGTCGGCGTGCGCTTCCTCCGGGCCGGGATCCGCCGCCTGGAGGCGGTGTTCATCGCGGCGGGCGAGCGGGCGGAGGTCGTGCCCGGGGCCACCCGCAAGCGGATCACGACGCTGACCGGCATGCTCAGGACGCTGGTCCTCGTCCTGATCTGGGCCATGGTGACGGTGATCTGCCTCTCCCAGCTCGGGTTCGATGTGACTCCGATCGTGGCCGGGGCGGGGATCGCGGGGCTGGCCGTCGGCTTCGGCGCCCAGAATCTCGTCCGCGACGTGATCAGCGGCTTCTTCCTGGTTCTGGAGAATCAGGTCCGGGTCGGCGACGTGGCGGTGGTGAACGGGACGGGAGGGCTCGTGGAGACGATTACCTTCCGCACCATCGTCCTGCGCGATCTCTCCGGGGTCGTGCACGTGTTCCCCCACGGCACCGTCACCACGCTCGCGAACATGACGATGGAGTGGTCGGCGTACGTGCTGGACGTGGGCGTCCCTTACCAGGAGGACACCGATCGGGTCGTCGAGATCATGCGCCGCGTCGCGGACGAGATGCGGGCGGACTCGGCCTACGGATCGATGATCCTCGAGCCGATCGAGATCTTCGGCGTCGACGACTTCCGGGAATCCGCGGTCACGATCAAGGCGCGCCTGAAGACCCTGCCCATCGAGCAGTGGGCGGTCGGCCGGGAGTACCGGCGCCGCCTCAAGAAGGCCTTCGACGTGGCGGGCGTGCAGATTCCATTCCCCCACCGCTCCCTCGACCTCGTCGAGGTCCGACGACCGCTCGAGATCCTCGTGAGGCAGGCGGACCCCCGGGAGGCAGGGAAGGCAGACGATGGGAGAGGGCGGAGCGCGTGAGCGCCGAGCGGCTCGTGCCCGGGCCCGGGGTGGGTGCGCGACCACCCGCTCCGGCGCGGGGCTCCGCGCGGACGCGGGTCTCGTGGCCTCACGGCTCCCCGCCGGGACGTCGCGGCGCCCACCCGCCGGAGGGCGCGGGTGCGATCGCGCCCTGAGCCAACGCCGCGCCGATGCTGGCGATCCCCGCGCTTCCCGTCGCGAGTCGCGATCCGGGGGGTGGGTGCGCACCCGGCCGTGCCGCAATCCGGGACGCTGGCGTCGCTCTTGCTTAGCCCGTTCCACTCTGAAGTCGATGCCCCTTCGGGGGCGAAAGGAGCCGTGATGGCCCAGAAGCACCGACACGAAGCGGTAGCGATCGCGGAGCGAGCGCGCCCGGCGCGGAGCCCGCGGGCCGTGGAGATCCAGCACTTCGGCACGATCGGACCCCTGCCGATCGCGCTCGACGCCGCGGTCTGCGCGGCCAGCGTGGAGAACCTCAACCAGGTACTGGCCGACACCATGACCCTGCGCGATCTGTACAAAAAGCACCACTGGCAGATCGGCGGCCCCACCTTCTACCAGCTCCACCTGCTGTACGACAAGCACTTCAACGAGCAGAGCGAGCTGGTGGACGAGATCGCCGAGCGCATCCAATCCCTCGGTGGGGTGAGCATCGCGATGGCCCACGACGTGGCCGAGATGACCCTGATCCCGCGGCCGAATCGCGGCCGCGAGGACGCGCGGACGCAGATCACCCGGCTGCTGCAGGCCCACGAGATCGTGCTCAAGGAAGCGCGCGCGATGGCGCGCACGGCCGCCGAGGCGGGTGACGACGGGACCAACGACCTGCTGGTGAGCGACCTGATCCGCACCGGCGAGATGCAGGTTTGGTTCATCGGCGAGCACCTGGTGGGGCTGAACGGACACCAGGCCGGCGTGGACGGGGCGGGGCGCGGTTGAGCCGCGGATGACCGGCCGCGTCGCGCCGGTCGAGCCAATGCGCTACCGACACTCGCGCTACCGTTACACCGCCGTGGTTCAGGTCGGGCCCGGGTGGCCCGCCTCCGGGGATTGGCTCGCCCCCCGGCTGCTGGTGGAGGGCCGCTGGCGGCCCGACGTCGACAGCTACGAGTCCGAAACCTCGATCGAGGTCACCGTGGACCTGGCCGGCGTGGACGAGGACGACTACGAGGTGCAGCTGTTCGAGGACGCGCTGGTGGTCGAGGGGCGCCGGTGGTTGCCCCCCCGCGGCGCGGGCGGTCTCTACCACACGGCCGGCGTCCGTCAGGGGCCCTTCCGCCTCGAGGTGCGACTGCCGTCGCCGGTGGACGGCGAGCGCATCGAGGCCCACTACGATCGCGGGCTGCTCCGCATCTCCCTGCCGAAGCAGAGGAGGCCGGTCTCCTGATGGCGGACGAGGCCGCCGGCGACTTCACGATCCCCGACGCCCTCCCGGTCATCCCGCTCCGGGAGCTCGTGCTGTTCCCGCTCACCGCGGTACCGCTGGCGGTCGGCCAGGTCCGCTCCCTCCGGCTGGTGGACGACGTGATGCGGAGCAACCGCTTGCTGGCCCTGGTGGCCCAGCGCGATCCCAAGCCGGAGGTGGCGGACCCCGACGACCTCTACGGAGTCGGCACCGTCGGAGTGATCCATCAGCTCGCCCGGGCGCCCGACGGCACGGTGCGCCTGATGATCCAGGGCCTCGAGCGCATCCGCATCGTGGGCTGGGTGGGTACCGAGCCCTACCTGGTGGCGCGGATCGAGGTGGCCAAGGAGGACGCGGCCGGCGACAACGAGGCGAGCGCGCTGCGGCTGGCCCTGCTCGACATCTTTCGCCGTCTCGTGAGCGCCTCGCCCGACCGGCCGGAAGAGCTGGCCACCACGGCGGAGAGCATCGTCGATCCCCGCCATGTCGCATACTTCATCGCCACGGTGATCCCGCTCGACGTGGCCGTCCGGCAAGAGCTGCTCGAGCTGGAGCCACTCCCGGCCAAACTCCGGCGCCTAGTGGACGTGCTCCAGCGCGAGCTGGCCGTGCGCGAGCTGGGGCGGAAGATCACCACCGACACCGAGGAGCGGCTCTCCAAGAATCAGCGCGACTTCTACCTCCGCGAGCAGCTCCGCTCCATCCAGAAGGAGCTGGGCGAAGAGGGAGCCAGCGACGGCGGCGCGGCCGAGCTTCGCCGCCGGATCGAGGAGGCCGGGCTGCCGGAGGAGGCCAGGCGCGAGGCGGCGCGGGAGCTGACCCGGCTGGCGGGCCTGTCACCCTCCTCGCCCGAGCACGCGATGGTCGCGACCTACCTCGAGTGGCTGGCGAGCCTGCCGTGGAGCAAGCTCGCGGGCGGCCCCATCGACATCCAGCGAGCCCGGGAGGTGCTGAACCAGGATCACTACGACCTGGAGAAGATCAAGGACCGCATTCTCGAATACCTGGCGGTCAAGAAGCTCCGGCAGGAGCGGGCCGCGTCGGCGAAGGCGCCCGGGGATGCGGGGCCGGGGCCAGCCGCCGATCCGGCGCGCGAGCCCATCCTTTGCTTCGTCGGGCCCCCCGGCGTCGGCAAGACCAGCCTCGGCCAGTCCATCGCCCGAGCGCTGGGCCGCCGCTTCGCGCGCATGTCGCTCGGCGGGGTGCGGGACGAGGCGGAGATCCGGGGTCACCGACGCACCTACATCGGCGCCCTGCCCGGCCGGATCATCCAGGGGCTCAGGCGCGCGGAGACGCGCGATCCGGTCTTCATGCTGGACGAGATCGACAAGATCGGCTCCGACTGGCGGGGCGACCCCTCGTCTGCACTCCTCGAGGTGCTCGATCCGGCTCAAAACCACACCTTCGTGGACAACTACCTCGGCGTGTCGTTCGACCTCTCACAGGTCTTCTTCATCGCGACCGCCAACACCCTGGAGACCATCCCCGGCGCCCTGCGCGACCGGCTGGAGATCCTGACCCTGTCGGGCTACACCGACGAGGAGAAGATCGGGATCGCCACCGCGTTCCTGATCCCGAAGCAACTCGCCGCGCACGGCCTGTCGCCGGAGGAGCTGGCCTTCGACCGGGAAGCGATCCGCCAGATGGTGCGGGGCTACACCCGGGAGGCCGGGGTGCGAAACCTCGATCGGGAGATCGCGGCGGTGATGCGAAAAGTCGCCCGGCGCATCGCGGAGGGCCAGCGCGAGCCGGTCCGGATCACTTCCGACCGGGTCGGCGAGTACCTCGGCCGCCCGCGCTTCGTCGACGAGGTGGCCGAGCGGACCACGCGGCCCGGGGTGGCCACCGGGCTCGCCTGGACGCCGGTGGGCGGCGACGTGCTATTCGTTGAGGTCACCATGATGCCGAGCAACGAGGAGCGGCTCGTGCTCACCGGCATGCTCGGCGACGTCATGCGCGAAAGCGCGCAGGCCGCGGTGTCCTATGTCTGGTCGAACGCGTCCGCGCTCGACATCGATCCGGAGCTGTTCGAGGGCAAGACCATCCACGTGCACGTGCCCGCCGGCGCCATTCCCAAGGACGGGCCCTCCGCCGGGGTGACCATCGTGACCGCCCTGGCCTCGCTCGCCACTCGCCGGCCGGTGCGCAGCGACGTGGCGATGACCGGCGAGATCACGCTGCGGGGCAAGGTACTGCCCGTCGGCGGGATCAAGGAGAAGGTCCTGGCCGCCCACCGGGCCGGCATCCGCACCGTGATCCTGCCCCGGAGGAACGAGCGCGACCTCGACGACGTGCCGGAGGAGCTGCGGCGCCAGCTCGCATTCGCCCTGGTCGACGACGCGGACGAGGTCCTGAGGCATGCCCTCACCCCCACCGTCGTCGGCGCGGCGGCCTCCTAGACGCTCAAGACGGCTTCCTGCCCGAGGCGGGGAGGGCGAACTGGAAGGTCGTTCCCGGGCCGGCATTGGTCGTCGCCCACAGGCGGCCGCCGTGCCCCTCGATGATGGTCCGGCTGATCGACAGTCCCAGCCCGAGACCGTCGGCCTTCGTGGTGTAGAACGCGTCGAAGAGCCGGTTGAGATTTTCCGGCGCGATCCCCGCTCCCGTGTCGTGGACGGCCACCAGGGCGCCGGGGCCTCCGTCGAACTCCTGGGGCGCCGATCGGATCGTGAGCTCCCGGCACTCCTCGATGTCGGCCATCGCCTCGATCGCGTTCATGACCAGGTTGAGTAGCACCTGCTGGAGCTGGATCCGGTCACCCAGCACCGGCGGCACATTCCGGTCCAGCACCTCGCGGAGCACTACGCGATGCCGCAGGAGCTCGCCCTGGGTCAGGGTGGTGATCTCGCGGATCACTTCGTCGAGGTCGAGCCCGGTTTTCTCTCCGGTCGACCTGTTCACCAGCGCCCGCGCGTGCCCGACCACGTCGGCGGCCCGATTCGCGTCGCGGATCATCCGCCGGACCGCGCCCATCGCCTCCGCGATATCCGGCTGGGCGCGATCCAGCCAGCGCAGGCAGGCGCCGCCGTTGGCGACGACCGCGGTCAGGGGCTGGTTCAGCTCGTGGGCCAGAGTCGCCGCCAGCTCCCCCATCGTGGTCAAGCGCGAGACGTGTCCGAGCGCGGCCTGCGCGTCGCGCAGGGCGTCCTCCGCCTGCTTGCGATCCTCGACGTCCGTGTACGTCCCGATCCAGTGGAGCAGCCGGCCTTGTTCGTCGCACACGGGAACCGCGCGCGACAGGAAGCGTCGGTACCGACCGTCGACTCCGCGCAGGCGCTTCTCTACCTCGTACGGGGCCAGCCGGGCCCTCGCCTCCTTCCACGCGCTCGTGACGCGTTCGGCATCGCCGGGATGCACGACCGCGTTCAAGCCGAATCGTTGCACCGCCTCGACGGTGAGCCCGGTGTAGTCGATGAAGCGGCGGTTGCAGTAGTCCACGGTGCCGTCCGGGAGGCTCGTCCATATCTGATGAGGGATCGCTTCGGCCTGCAGCCGAAGCCGGCGCTCACTCTCCCGGACGCTCTGTTCGGCCCGCATGCGATCCGTAATGTCGCGGCCGATCGTGGCGACCGAGAGGGGACGATCCCGGCTCTGATCCTTGATGATGAAGATGTCTTGCAGCACCGAGATCGCCGCTCCGCTGTGAAAGTGCCGGAATCGCGCCTCCCCTTGCCAGCTTCCCTCTCTCAGCACCGTCGGCATGACGCTCGCCTCGAACCACTCGCGATCGTCCTTGGTGATGTAGTCAGAGATCCGGGTGGCGCGCACCTGCTCTTCCGCTCGGATTCCGACCAGGCGCTGCCCCGCCGGGTTGAGGAAGAAGACCCGGCCCTCGAGAGTCGCGATGGCGATGAAGTCGGAGCTGTGCTCGACCAGCGCGGCGAGCGCCCGGCGGTCCTCGTCGACGAGGTGGCGCTCCCGCCGGTGCTCGCCCAGGAGCCGAGCTGCGCGCAGGCCCATTTCAGCCTGGTTGGCGGCCACCCGCAAGAGGAGCACCTCCGTGTTCGAGGGGAAATCGTCGCGTCGGGACCCTGCGACCAGCACGCCAGCCTCGCCCTCGATTCCCAGCCCGAGAAGCACGATCGACACCTCGCCGTCCCCGACCGGGTTGGGCGTGCGCGCCAGCGTGGTCTGCCTCCCGCCATTCCAGCAGCCGGCAAGCGCCGCCCCGACTGTCCGAGGCCCGGCGACCGCGCCCCCTGACGCCCCGGCGCGCACGATCTCGAGAGGCGGTTCGCCATCGACTTCGCCCACCCGTGCGTAGGCGAACTCCAGTCGCAGCATCGAGAACAGCGTATCGAGGAGGACGGTCACAACACGGGAGGCGTCGCGACCAACCCAGGCGGCGGGAAGGGCCAGGACGCGGGTCAGATCATTGAGGCAGCCTTCGAGGCGGTTGCCCTCTCCGGTGGGACCACCCATCGTCGCGCCTCACGTCATCCGAAGAGTGGATGCCGACGGGGAAGACAGCACGGGGGCCGCGGTCGTGCTCACGTCACCATCACCGCGGGGAAAGGGTAGCGCGTGGCGCCCCGAGGTGTCCACGTATACTTTGGTATATGTCGAATACTTGCTGAGCGGCGGCACAAATTGCATCATTCTACTATCCGCGCTCGGGGGTGCCGACTAGACTCCCCACCACGGAGGAGGTCGCGGCCACGCGGCGTGGACCATCACCCGCGGGCAGCAATCGAGACGCATGGCAGAGTCGGAACTCGAGCGTGCGCGCACGACGGGCGCGTCCGCATCAGATGGAATCCGGCGAGTTGGCCGCGGGGCCGCGCGGCCAGGATGGGAGCGATCGGTCTTGCGGGCGGGGCGTGACGGGCAATGACCGCCGACCATGGAGAGCCGATCGTCTTCGTCGTGGACGACGACCCCGCGGTGTGCGAGGCCCTCAGCAGCCTGCTCCGGGCGGTTGGCCTGCGTGCGCAGACCTTCCGCTCCGCCCATGAGTTCGTG
>WNFR01019442.1_pt1 | contig 10717 bp, 12 predicted proteins | sample 5400221 | NCBI WGS metagenome assembly WNFR01 (sample SAMN13153357, study PRJNA577476) | soil metagenome | isolation source: 40 cm soil under Madrone tree | place: USA:California | collected 2016-06-14 | reverse complement strand
AATGCGGGCGTCGCGAGGTATGCGCCCCTCGGCAAGATCAGCGAAGAGCTCTACGACTCGATCTTCGACATCAACGTAAAGGGACTGCTGTTCACCGTGCAGAAGGCGCTTCCGCTGATGCCCGACGGCGCGTCGATCATCCTCAACGCGTCAATCGTCGGCAGCAAGGGATTTCCGGCCAACAGCGTGTACAGCGCCACGAAGGCTGCCGTCCGCTCGTTCGCCCGGACGTGGACGACCGAACTGAAGGATCGCCGCATCCGGGTGAATGCGGTGAGCCCCGGTCCCATCGATACGCCGGGACTCAACGAGCTGCTCGCCTCCTCCGAGACAGGGCAGCAGCGCGCGAAGATGATCGCCGCCACGGTGCCACTCGGTCGCCTCGGCCGACCGGACGAGATCGCAAAGGCCGTGGCGTTCCTCGCCTCCGACGACAGCAGCTACGTCACGGGAATCGAGCTGTTCGTGGATGGCGGAGTCGCACAGGTCTAGGACGAGTGAGGAGACGACACCATGCCTGTCGCTAAAATCCATGTCCTCGAAGGACGCTACGATGAGGCTCGCCTCGGCAGGGTCTCGAACGCAGTTCAACAAGGCCTGATCAGCGCGTTGGGGATACCGCCGGACGATTTCTTCCAGATCATCCACGTCCTGCCGGCGACGCAGTTCCGTCACACACGGTCGTTCCTGGAACTCAACTATTCGGATGACCTGATTCTGCTGGAGATCACGTTCATCGCGGGCCGGCCGAAGGAGAAGCGACTGGGCCTGTTGAAGGCCTTGAACGATGCTGTCGTCACGGCCGCGAAGATCTCCCCTGACGATCTCTTGATCACACTCTACGAGACGCCGGGCGAGAACATTTCGTTCGGCCGCGGCCTCGCCCAACGCGCCCACATCTCGGACAAGGAGAAGGTGGCGTCATGACAACACGTGGGCGACAGATCGTTCTCGCGGCTCGACCAAAGGAGAGGCCGGGGCTCACCGATTTCCGCCTCGAGGAGACCGCCATCCCGACCCCGGCAGCCGGGCAGCTTCTGCTCGAGGTGCAATACCTCTCCCTCGACCCGTACATGCGTGGCCGTATGAACGACGGCAAGTCGTATGCCAAGCCACTCGAGATCGGCGAGGTGATGACCGGGGAAACCGTGGCGCATGTCCTCGTCTCGAACAATTCCGCATATGTCAAAGGTGACGTCGTCCTCGCGCGAACAGGATGGCGGACGCACGCGCTCTCGGACGGCGCGGGCCTTCGCAAGTTCGATCCGGTCGCGGCGCCGGTCACAACCGGTCTCGGCGTGCTCGGAATGCCCGGGTTCACCGCGTACGCCGGCCTGCGCGTGATCGGCAAGCCGCAGCCCCGAGAAACCGTGGTTGTCGCCGCGGCCAGCGGTCCGGTCGGGTCACTCGTCGGACAGCTCGCCCAGCTCGCCGGCGCGAGAGCCGTCGGCATCGCCGGCGGTCCGCAAAAATGCGCCTTCGTGAAGGACGAGCTTCGCTTCGACGCCGCGGTCGATCATCGCGTCGCCGATTTTCCCGCACGACTGGCCGCGGCATGTCCACACGGCATCGACGTTTACTTCGAGAACGTCGGCGGAGCCATCTGGGAAGCCGTGCTGCCGTTGCTCAACGATTTTGCACGCGTTCCGGTCGCCGGGCTCATTGCGCAGTACAACGGCGTCCCACCGGGCGACGGTACGGATCGGCTCCCCGCGACCATGCGGCAGATTCTCTCGAAGAGGCTGACCATACGCGGCTTCATCTACTACGACTTCGCGGCCGAACACTATGCCGACTTCCTGCGCGAGGTTGGTGCGGGCGTCGCCGCGGGTCGCATTCGCTACCGCGAGGACATCGTCGACGGTCTCGAAAACGCGCCAGGTGCTTTCATCGGAATGCTGGAGGGGCACAACTTCGGAAAACTGATCGTCCGGGTGGCGCCATAAAAAGGCTTGCTGTTCGGACAGCAGGGAGAGCAACGATGGAGCTTACGATCAACGGCAGGAAGCGGGAGGCCGACGTGCCGTCCGACATGCCCGTACTCTGGGTCCTACGCGACGTCCTCGGCATGACAGGGACGAAATTCGGCTGCGGGATGGCGCTCTGCGGCGCGTGCACCGTGCAGCTCGACGGCCAGGCCATCCGCTCCTGCGTGACCCCCGTGAGCGCGGCCGCCGGCAAGGCCATCACCACGATCGAAGCGATCGGCAATACCGCTGCCGGCAAGAAGGTGCAGGAGGCGTGGATCGCGCTCGACGTGCCGCAATGCGGCTACTGCCAATCCGGCCAGATCATGTCCGCCTCCGCGCTGCTCGCGAAGAATCCACATCCCACCGACAGTGACATCGACGCCGCGATGGGAGGCAACATCTGCCGCTGCGGCACCTATCGACGGATCCGCGCTGCGATCAAGCACGCGGCCCAGGGAGGTCGGCGATGACGACCGTATCTCGGCGGGAATTCGTGAGCGTGCTGACGGCAGCGGGCGGCAGCCTGCTGCTCGGCTACCGCGTCGGCGAGGGGCAGCGCGTCGCATCCGTCGCCAGCGCACCGGGCTTCGCGCCGAACGCCTTCATCCGCATTGCACCGGACGGCAGCATCACCCTCTTCATGCCACAGGCAGAAATGGGCCAGGGCACGCACACGTCGATGTCCATGCTTTTGGCGGAAGAGCTCGAGGTCACGCCTGAGCAGGTTCGGCTCGAGCACGCCCCGCCGGATGACAAGCTGTATGCGAACCCGCTGTTCGGCGAGCAGATCACGGGCGCGTCATCATCTATCCGAATGTTCTACGAGCCGCTGCGCCGCGCCGGGGCGACGGCGCGTGCCATGCTTATTGCCGCAGCGGCAGCGTCATGGAACGTCCATGCGGCATCGTGCCGCGCGCGCGAAGGCGTGGTGACTCACACGCCAACCGGCCGAACCCTCAGCTATGGCGCGCTCGCCGCCAAGGCGGCAACGGTCCCGGTGCCCGACAAGATTGCGCTGAAGGATCCGAAGGATTTCACGCTGATCGGCACGCCGGCGAAGCGGCCGGACACGCCGAGCAAGGTCAACGGAACGGCACAGTACGGGATCGACGTGCGACTACCGGGGATGCTGATCGCGACGGTGGCCGCGAGCCCGGTGCTGGGCGGTAAGGTCGCCGGCCTCGACGATGAGAAGGCGAAGGCTGTTCCAGGCGTACGGCAGATCGTGCAGCTCGATGATGCCGTCGCGGTCGTGGCGGACCACATGTGGGCGGCGAAGCAAGGATCGGCGGCGCTCGAAATCCGGTGGGAAGACGGACCGAATGCGAAGGTGAGCACCGCCGACGTCGTGGAGGGGCTCGCCAAGGCGTCGGAGACCGCGGGCGTGACGGCGCGGCAGGACGGCGACCCGGCGAGCGCGCTCGCCGGCGCGGCAAAGAAAGTCGAGGCCGTCTACGAATCGCCCTTCCTGGCGCACGCCACGATGGAGCCGATGAACTGCACGGTACACGTGCGCAGGGATGGGTGCGAGGTGTGGACCGGCTCGCAGGTCCTGAGCCGTGCGCGCGCCGCAGCGGCCAAGGTCACGGGACTGCCGCTAGAAAAGGTCGTGGTCCACAATCATTTCCTGGGTGGCGGCTTCGGCCGCCGACTCGAAGTGGATTACGTGACCCAAGCCGTGCGCATTGCGAAGCAGGTCGATGCCCCGGTCAAGGTCGTGTGGACTCGCGAGGAGGACGTCCAGCACGACGTTTATCGCCCGTACTACTACGACCGATTCGCAGCCGGCCTCGATGCGCATGGCAAGCCGGTGGCCTGGTCGCACCGGATTGTAGGTCCGTCCATCATGGCTCGGTTTCTGCCGCCCGGCTTCAAGGACGGCATCGACATCGACGCGGTGGACGGGGCCGTCCAGCTGCTCTACGACATTCCCGCGATCCAGATCGAGTACGTGCGCCACGAGGAGCCGGTGCTCAACACGGGCTTCTGGCGCGGAGTCGGCGCCACCCATAACAACTTCGTCGCCCTGACCGTACTGGAGCTCGCGGCGAAGGAAGCTGGATGGGGCAAACCAGTGCCACGCGGCCGCGGACGTGGGGTCGCGCTGCTCTTCAGCTCGTGGGGCACCTACCTGGCGCAGGTTGCTGAAGTCGAGGTCACCGGCTCGAGCGACGTACGGGTGCGTCGGATCGTGTGCGCGGTGGACTGCGGCCAGGTCGTGAATCCAGACATCGTCAAGGCGCAGATCGAGAGCGGGGTCGTGTACGGCATCAGCGGCGCACTGTGGGGCGAAGTCACGCTCAACAATGGTCGGGTCGAGCAGTCCAACTTCAACAACTACCGCGTCCTGCGAATGAATGAGACGCCGCCGATCGACGTACGTTTGGTACGGAACAGCGAGGCGCCCGGTGGAATCGGCGAGCCGGGTACGTCAGTGACCGCGGCCGCGCTCGCCAATGCAGTCTACGCGGCCACAGGAAAACGGCTGCGAAAGCTGCCGCTTCAGCCTGGACTTGCGTCCTCGACACGGTAGACCGCTTCCGACAGGAGCCAGGACATGCGATTTACACAAACGATAGGAGGGGAGCATGAAATTTGGAACGATCGGCGCCGGTGCTGTCGCGCTCGCATTCGCGCGAGAGGCGCTGGCCAGGGGCCATGAAGTGGTCCTGAGCGGCCGGCGTGGTGGAGATGTACTCGCCCACAAAGTCGCCGAGCTTGGTCATAGTGCGTCCGCGACCTCGGTCGAGGAAGCCGCGAGCCTCGACTACGTGTTGCTCGCCGTGCCTTGGCGAAACGTCGAGTCAGCGTTGAAGAGCCTACCCGCCTGGAACGGCCGTGTGCTCATCGATGCGACGAATCCCTTCGTCGAGACGACTCCGAAGCTCGTCCTCGCCGATCTCGGCGGCAAGGGCGCGAGCGAGGTTGTGGCGGCCCTGGCGCCAGGTGCCCGCATTGTCAAGGCGTTCAATTCGATCGTCACCGCCCGCTTCAATGAAGGGCCGGTGAAGAACGGAGGACGTCGCGTGATCTTCGTCTCGGGGGACCATCCCGAACCGACCGCATTCATCAAACAGCTCATCGAGAGTTTCGGCTTCACGGCGGTCGATCTCGGCGGTCTCGCGACGGGTGGCCGCCTGCAGCAGGCCGGGGGTCCGCTCGCCGGTCGCGATCTCGTCGAATTCGGCGGTCACTGACACGGGAGGCGGAGAATGCGTGCCGTCCAAATCAGAACGGTATTCGGCTGGGCTGCGCATCCCCGAGTGCTGAATGCGGCTAGGTGTTGGAATCGCCGAACCAACACGGTTTCGGCGTCCCCCAGAACTCAGCGCCGTACACGCCCCGCGTTTGCGATATGCACGCGAGGCCTGCGGTCTTCCGCTTAGCTCAACGACTCGCTCGCCGCTGCGGCCGGACGAGCTTCTCGGCTTCCGCCTCGCTGAGTTGCCTCGTTGTCTTCTCGAGTAGTAGCGCTGCGAGCTGCATTGGTTCGACGTTGATTCCCCCGTGCTTGCGCACCCGGGCCGTGATGTCCTCTAAACGCTCGAGCGTCTCCAGGGCGAGGGGGACGAGTCGCCGTTCCGTCCACCGAGGATCCGTCGGCCGCCCACCGCCCGCCGGTACGCGGAACTTGGCTTCGACGTCCGCAAGAAGCTGCATCGCGCCGAAGTAACCGCCCGTCGCGGAAACCTTACCCCTGCGCTCGGCTCCGAGCCCCTTAGCGATCCGATCCATGTCGAGCTTTCTCTTCATCGTCTACTCCTCCGCGAAGTCCCGGATGGCGAAGTACTCGTCGCCGACCACCAAACCGACCTCTCCTTGGCGAGCGTCGCGACCCATCCTCCTGCAGAAGTCTCCGAGCTCGGCAAGGTTCCTGGCATCTTCGATGTCGGCCGGTGTCGTATAGCAATGCACGACGACCGGCTCATCCTTCACGAGTGCACCACTTCGTTCATCGTCGCGCCAGATGCCTTGTGCTTTCGGGTACGCCGTCGCGCCGCCGAAGACACGGCCGAACATCTCTAAAGCGCCGTTGACCCAGCGTGGCTGGTCAACGGCTGTCACCCCATCGCGTTCAACACTCGGGACGAACAAGACCACAAGAACCCGCCTGCGTCCTCCACTGAGGACCAGGCGGCGTCGGGTGGTCTTAGGGCGCTTCTTCGGCACCGTACGATCAATATAGATCGTGGGCCGCGATCACGCAAGGCAGTACAAAGAAAATGGTGCCGTCCAGAGCTCGAACCTGGGATCGACTGATTGAGAGTCAGCGACGCGATCGACCTGCGCCTGGACCCTCGACATAGAAACGGCGACACTTTAGCCCCTCGTCTGAGTCTTGGGTGCCTAACCCAAGGCGCTGTTAGAACCCAATGCGCCATCGCAAACCGCCGTCAGATACTGCATTTCCGAGCCCCTGAGAAACGTCTATGAAGCGACGAGATCGAGCCGGCACAGTCGTCGCTTGGCAATGGTCGCGTTTAGGCCGTATTTCTCAAGCCCAGGATCGGTCGGCTGACTGGCGCGCGCGAGCGCGACGGTCGAAAACCTTCATAGTCCGTCGAAAAGCACCAAAGGGGCCGAATCGCTCGGCCCCTTTGGTTTCGCTAAATTAGATGGTTGCGGGGGCTGGATTTGAACCAGCGACCTTTGGGTTATGAGTTGCTCCAGCCCCCGCCAATCACGGGGTTTTACAAACCCCCGGCTTGCAGATCGTGGCATCCCGCGGCGAGAAGCGCAACCCCCGCGCAACCGGAAACGTAGCCCCCGAGGGGTAATGCCGTCCCGAACTTTTCAGGTCTGCCTCAGCCCGCTCTTTCACCGACGACTGCCAGGACTCGAAACCTTCGACCCGCCTATTAAAGAGTCGGCGTCCGAAGCGTACTAGGAAGCACTCCAAGGACTCGCCGGCCAAAAATTCCGACACTTTCGCATGACGGCTCGTCCACCAAGTGTCCCCTTCGACGGCGGCACATGCGGCGTCGCGCATCATCGCACTCCGAGAGTCATCAACCGCTCCGAGTGGATCTCGGTGCGGATCTCCTGCGCGTTATCGGCCCTCGTAGAGGGCGTGCGGAGGCGGTCTTCGACGGGATCGATGTACTTCTCCCGGATGTCGAGCGGCTCGAGCACGTGACCGTCGGCGTCGATGACGTTGCGGTCCGGGGGATGGCGGGCCTCCTTGCGTGCGGTGCGGTGATGAGAGCGCCGCGGCCGTCGATCGTCAAGGGCGGCGCCTTGACACCTCGAATCGGCGGGCACTAGACTGGGCCCCGCAGCGAGACCCCCGATCTTCATTCGTCACTCGGAGGCACGCCATGAGGGAGGGCATCATGGCTAGCGCAAAACTTCCGACGTCCGAGGAGCTCAAGGCAGTCGGCCGACAACTCGGGATGACTCTGTCCGACGCCGACGTCGCGTTCTTTCTCGAGACCATGGCAGGCACCGTCGCCGCCTATCACGCCATCGAGGCGATGGCCGATCCGATGCCGCCCGTGAAGTATCCGCGCACGCCGGGCTATCGCCCCGAGGGCGCGGACAATAAGTACAACGCCTGGTACTACAAGAGCGAGGTGCAGGGCGCGCCCTCGGGCAAGCTCCGGGGCAAGCGGATCGCGCTGAAGGACAACGTGTGCCTCGCCGGCGTGCCCATGATGAACGGGGCGTCGTCGCTCGAGGGCTACATCCCCGACATCGACGCCACCATCGTGACGCGCATGCTCGATGCGGGTGGGACGATCCTCGGCAAGGCGCACTGCGAGTACTTCTGCTTCTCCGGCGGCAGTCACACGAGCGCGCCAGGGCCCGTCCACAATCCTCGTCGGATGGGCTACTCCGCAGGCGGCTCGTCGTCGGGAAGCGCCGCCCTCGTCGCGGCCGGCGAGGTCGAGATGGCGATCGGCGGCGACCAGGGCGGATCGATTCGCATCCCGGCCGCCTACTGCGGCGTGTACGGCATGAAGCCGACGCACGGTCTCGTGCCGTACACCGGCGTGTTCCCGATCGAGAACACCCTCGACCACACGGGGCCGATGACGGCCACGGTCGCCGACAACGCGCTGCTGCTCGAGGTCCTGGCCGGCCCCGACGGGCTCGATCCGCGCCAGATGAACGTGAAGACCGCCTCGTACACCAATGCGCTGACCGGCGACGCCAGGGGCATGAAGATCGCCGTGGTGAAGGAAGGATTCGGACACCCGAACTCCGAGGCGGACGTCGACGCGCTCGTCCGCAAGGGCGCCGCGACGTTCCGGCAGCTCGGCGCGCGCGTCGACGAGGTGTCGATCCCACTGCACCTGGCCGGCCCGGTCGTGTGGACGCCGATCGCCGTCGAGGGCGCGACGTGGCAGATGATGAACGGCAACGGCTTCGGCTTCAACTGGAAGGGCCTCTACGTCACGAGCCTGATCGATGCCCACTCGGCCTGGCGCCAGCGCGCCGACGAGTTCTCCGACACGCTGAAGACGACGATTCTCTTCGGCCAGTACGCGCTCAACAAGTACCGCGGTCACTACTATGCCAAGGCCCAGAACCTCGGGCGCGCGCTCCGCGCGGCCTACGACGCGGTGCTGGCGGATTACGATCTCTTGCTGATGCCGACGCTTCCCCTCAAGGCCACGCCGCTGCCCAAGCCCGGGGGCCCGCGCATGGAGATCATTCAGCGCGCGTTCGAGATGCTGCCCAACACGTCACCGTTCGACGTGACCGGTCACCCCTCGATGAGCGTGCCGTGCGGCCTCAGCGACGGGCTGCCGGCGGGAATGATGTTGACCGCGAAGCACTTCGACGAGGTGTCCATCTACCGGGCGGCGTCGGCGTTCGAAAAGGCCGGCGACTGGATGGGCGTTCGGCCCTAGCTCGCTCGAAAAACGTCGCGGGACGCGTCGACGCCACGGCGCGTCCCGCTGAGCTCTCGCGTCGTCGCCGCGCGTCAGGGGAGGACCGCATGAGTCGCAACGAACCCATCACCGAAGAGTCGATCGACCGCCTGTGCAGCGCGGCCCAGCTTCCCCTGCCGGCGGAGCGGCGCCGGGCGCTCGCGCCGATGCTCGCGCAGCTCGTGGCTGCCGCCAACGAGCTCAGTCGCAAGATGAGCGGCAGCGCGTATCGCGGGATCGTGCCGATCCTTCGCTTCCCTGAGCGCTAGGGAGTCGGCATGACTCACCCTGACGTGCAGAACCTCACGATCCGGGAAGCGGCGGCGCGCATCCAGCGATCGGCGCTGTCGCCCGTGGAGCTCACCGACGCCCTGCTGCAACGCATCGAGCGCGTCAACAAGACGCTGAACGCTTACATCACCGTCTGCGCTCAGCAGGCGCGCGAGATCGCGCAGGCGGCGGAGACGATGATCCGCGCCGGCTATCATCTGGGCCCGCTGCACGGCATCCCCATCGCGATCAAGGACAACATCTACACGCGCGGGATCCGGACGACGGCGGGCTCGAAGATCCTCGGCAACTTCGTGCCCGACGAGGACGCCACGGTTATCACGCGCCTCAAGCGGGCGGGCGCGGTCATCATCGGCAAGACGAATCTGCACGAGTTCGCCTGGGGCGGCACCACGGACAACCCGCACTACGGGACCTGCCGCAATCCGTGGAACCCCGAGCGCTTCCCGGCCGGCTCCAGTGGCGGCTCGGGCGCGGCCGTCGCCGCGCGCACGTGCCTGGGCGCTCTCGGCACCGACACCGGCGGCTCGATCCGCCTGCCCTCGTCGGTGAACGGGATCGTCGGGATCCGGCCGACGATCGGCCGGGTCAGCAACCACAACGTCGTCCCGCTGGCGTGGACGATGGACACCGTGTCGCCGATGACGCGAACGGTGGACGACTGCGTGCTGATGTTCGAGGTCATCGCCGGTCACGATCCGCTGGACGAGCATTCGGCGCAGGCCCCCGTGTCGGACTACCGGGCCGAGCTGACGCGCGGCGCGCGCGGGCTGCGCGTGGGCCTGATCCGCGACTACTCGCTGACTCACGTCCAGCCGGCGGTCGGCGCGACGATCCGGGCGGCGCTCCAAACGCTCCAGTCGCTCGGCATCGAGGTCGAGGAGATCGCCATGCCGTCCATTCACGGCAACATCTCGGCGCAGCTCACCATCGAGTCATGCGAGCCGAGCACGTACCATCAAGAGTGGCTCCGCACCCGGCCGGCGGACTACGGCGACGACGTCCGGACGCTCCTCGAGCTCGGCGAGATGTACCTGGCCACGCATTATCTACAGGCGCAGCGCTACCGGAGCGTGCTGCGCAAGGAGTTTCTCGACGGCTTCAGGCGCGTCGATGTCTTCGTCACGCCGACTCTGCCCTTCACGGCGACACCGTGTGGCGCGACCACGGTGGCGATCGAGGGCACTCGCGAGGAGGACATGCTGTCCGCGATCATGCAGTTCACGGGCGTGCCGAGCCTGGCCGGCCTGCCGGCGCTCTCGCTGCCGGTGGGCTTCGATGCCGACGGCCTGCCCGTCGGGATGCAAGTCATCGGGCGTCCGTTCGACGAGGCGACGCTGTTCCGGCTCGGCCACGATTACCAGCAGGCGACCGACTGGCACACGCGGGCGCCGGCCCTCTAGCGCCGCTTCAGACGGCGAGATAGTCGCGCACGATGTCCTCGTCCATCACGCGCTCGGGGGCGACCTCGCGTGCGATGCGGCCCTTTTCCATGACGTAGATGCGCCGCGCGAGGGCGGCGGCGAACTCGATGTTCTGCTCGACGAGGACCACCGCCAGTCCGCGCGCGCGGCTGAT
>WNFR01007996.1_pt1 | contig 10717 bp, 5 predicted proteins | sample 5400221 | NCBI WGS metagenome assembly WNFR01 (sample SAMN13153357, study PRJNA577476) | soil metagenome | isolation source: 40 cm soil under Madrone tree | place: USA:California | collected 2016-06-14 | reverse complement strand
TTGCAGGAGCGTATCCGCGGCCGAGCGGGTTTGCGATTGCGACGAGGGCGTCCAGTGTCCGAATGAGAGGAAGCCGATCTTCTTCATCTGGGCAATCTATTGCTATCCGGGTTGGTTTGCGACCGCCGATGTGCTGTCCCGGTCCGGGACGGGAACGCGCAGCAAATTATTCTCCGTTGATGCGCTCCCGGTTTTGCTGGGCAAAGCTCGTCGACACCCACTATCCCTAGAAGCGACAGTTAAACGGGGTGTGTGCAACCGGCGACTGGCATGAGCCTTGCCGGACTCAACAATTTGCGTTGCGATTCGCTGATCGGATGTTACGGAATCTCGGGGCGTCCATTCATTGCTTCGAACAATTTTTGCGAGCGACTTTCCTGAGATCGTCGTTAATAGCCACACTGCGCGTGCGCAGAATTCAGCGCCATCGAGATTCAAGATGCGGCGCCGCCCAGCGAGATATGGCGTCATCCCGAAACGGGGGCACCTTTCGCAAAAAGTCATATGCCCTAGCTCATGCACACTCGCCCAAATTTGAATTAGATTTTGAAAAAAATAAAATAGGCCTGAGAAAAAAGTAGGTTGTTCTCTCCGCTTCTGCCCCCGGGTTCATCAAGACTGTGGCAGTAAGACTTAGCAGCCGCTTGCATCCTTCAATCCCTTCCATTCGGACTGGACCGTCTTCCAGAATTTCGTCTTCGACATCTTCCGATCGTCGATGTGCTCGTTCGGTTTTCGGTAACTTTTGAAGACGCAGGCGACTATGAAGTTCATTCATCCTCCTGGGTGGAATTTGGGGGCAGGACGCCGCGCGCAATTTCCGGGATACGGCCGACAACTGAAGCGTTTTGGTGGGCCCATTGGCTTCGCGCCAGACCGTCCGGCACGAAGTCGCGATATTTTCCCGCATTGATATTCTGGACGAATGCGGCCATGTCCGCGGGATCGATCGATGCCATGGCGCCAAGCTTGGCCAGGATAGGCAGGATCTCGGTCAGCCCCGTCTTCTCAAGTGTTACTCCGAAATCGTGGACTTCCGCTGCCAGCCCGGCCATGGCCAGGGCGGCACCAAAGACCGCCGTCGCCTGCGAGCCACGCCAAAGAAAGACGTGCACATCTCGATCCTCGGTCGCGAATGATTCCTGTTCGAGACCGAGCGCGCGAAAAGTCTCCCGGCCGTCGGCGAGCAATTCCTTCGCCTTGGCATCGAGATATGCGGGCACATCCGAAGACAGGTACACCGCCCGCATTTCCGCAGCCAACCGATCATCGGCCGGCTCAACGCTTACCCGCTCAAAACGAGGAACGACGCCGCCCGGATGCGGCGAAACGAACAGGGTTTTTGTCTTCTCGTCGAGATCCTGAACGATCCATCGCTGTCCGGCGAACACGACGAGACTCGCCTTGTGGACAGGAAACGAAATCGGCAACGTTCCTAGCGCACGTCCGCCGACCGTCAGCCTCCATTCCTCGGCGGTCTCGAAAACGGCGAAGAAGTCCCGGGACTGCACGATCCTCTCGCCCTGTTCGCCCAGCATCATGATGCCGTCGGGCGCCTGCTCGACCAACTTGATCGCCGGACTTCCCATATGACGAAGCAGATCGGCAAAATGTGCAGTCCCGATCGTCGAGAACGGACCGGGCCCGCATAACAGATCGAACAATGGTCTCGGACGGATACCGCCTCGCTCCGCGATCACGGAAAGGATTTGATGAATGAGGGTGGAAGCGACTTCGGGGACGGGTCCGGGTGTTTCGACAAACCCAGCCAGCAGGAGTCTCATTGCGGCGACCGCCCTGACCGTCCCCGGATGCAGTTGATCGAGGAGGCCTGTCTTGGGACCGATATGGGGTTCGCGGACATAGACGCGGAGAATGGACGGCGTTCCGCGGCGGCGGCCCGTTCTTCCCAACCGCTGCCGCAGCGACGAAAGCGACCGCGGCGCACCGATCTGGGCGACCGATTTGACCGATCCGATGTCCACGCCGAGCTCGAGCGTCGAGGTGCAAATCGCGGTCGTCGGCAAGTTGCCGACCTTCAGCCGATCTTCCAATTCCTCACGCAGGATCTTCGACAGGCTGCCGTGATGCGGGAAGAACTCGTTCGGAACACCTGCCTTTTCGCAGCGGCGGCGCAACCGGTCCGCAGCCGACTCGACGGTGCGGCGAGAACCGCCGAAGACGAGGTTGTTGGACCCTCTCAGGTTCTCGAAGAGATGGTCGGCGATGAAATCAAGCGCGATATGCCCACCGCTTCCTTCTTCGCCCGCTGCGCCGGCCCCTTCCGCATGGTCCGGATCGTCGAGGTCGGGAGGTTCGACGTAACCTCTAATCTGCAGCCGGAGTTCCGGAGCATCTGATTTGCCCTCGAGAACTTTGACGCGGGCGGGATCGGTGGGGCGCAGCCACGCGGCGGCCTGTCCCAGGTCCCCGATTGTCGCCGACAAGCCGACGCGCCGGGCGGGTACTTTTGCCATGGCGTCGATGCGGCGGAGCAGGCTTGCAACGTGAAGTCCCCTCGGGCCCTGCAAAAATGAATGAACCTCGTCGATCACGATGAAATCGGCCGAGCTGAGAAGCCGGTGCGCATCCGCCGGCCGCCTAGTCAGCATCGCTTCGATGGACTCCGGAGTGATTAATGCGATGCCATCTGGCTTGGCGATCGCCCTTTTCTTGGCGGTCTGAGAAGCGTCGCCGTGCCATTTGACGACTGGGATTTCCATGCTCTCGCACAGTTCGTCGAGACGTCGAAACTGGTCGTTGATGAGCGCCTTCAACGGACTCACGTAGAGCACCGAGAATCCCGATTGCTTGCGGTCGGCGATCGAGGTCAGTATCGGGAGAAAGGCGGCCTCCGTTTTGCCGGCGGCGGTCGTCGCGGCGATGATGATGTCCTGTTGGCCGTCGAGAACGGCGACGATGGTCCGGGCCTGGATTTCACGCAGCTCTTCCCATCCCTGGTCGCGTATCCAGCGGCGGATTTTGGGATGAAGGCGGTCGTAGGAGCCTTCAAGATCCGATGCGGAGACTGGTGAGTTCATCGTCGCCGCCATTCTGCTTCGGGTCGGGTTCCATTGGTGCGCCCAGGTCGGGTGCGTCCGCCGCGATCTGCACCTTGCCCAAGCGTTCCTCCCAGTTCGCACTCGGATTTTGCTCGAGAACCGAAAGCAGTTGCACGAAGGCCTTCACGGTCGTCCGGGGCGTGCGGAAATAGGCTTCGCCGATGCGTTTGTTGCAATGGTCCATGAAGGCCGTCAGCGCTTCGTCTGGGACGAGATATTTTGATGGCTCTCCATAGGCAAAGACCGAACGGATGTTGGACAACAGAACCATTAGATCCTCGGGCGTCAGGCTCTGCAGGTTGATGACGGGACCGGAGAAATCGACCAGGCCGTCGGTAGCGAAGCGGTTTTCGGCCAGGCGCGACTGCAGGGCCTCGTAGCTGTAGATTCCGCGTCGCGTGTCCAGTAGCGATTCCGGTGTTCCGCACATGATGAAGCCGATGCCGTGCGTATTGCCCTGAAGCGAATCGTTCACGATGCGCAGGAGCTGTTCGTAGTTCTGGTTCCGGGCCTGGGAATTCTGGAGCTTGTAGATGTTGACCATCTCGTCGAACATGATGAGCAGTCCGGCATATCCCGCGATCCGGATCAGGCAGGCCAGCGATTTCAGCGAGTCATATACGTTTTCGTCGTCGATGATTGTCCGGACCCCCAGCGCTTGCCGGGCCTCTGTCTTTGTCGAGAACTCGCCGCGAAGCCATCGCAAGGCGGATGCTTTTAGGACTTCGTTCGATTCCTCGCTTCCTCGCCAGTAAGCCTTCAGCACGGTCGCGAAATCGTAGCCGCCGACGAAGTCCTGTATCGGCGCGAGCTTCTCGTCGATGACGGTTTCCACCGCGACCTTTCGCTCGGCGGCGTCCTTCACGGCATCCGTAACAAGCCGCTCGACCACGCTTGCAAGCGCGTTTCCTTCGGGCTTGTTACGGGTTGAGAGGTTGCGGATGGCTTCGGAGTAGAGCGCGCGCGCCTGCCCCCCGCTTGCATGGATGCGGCGGTCCGGCGCGAGGTCGGCATGGACGGTAACGCACTTTCTTTCGAGCGCGATCAGACGGACGAGATTGCCGAAAAACGTCTTTCCGGCCCCGTACTCGCCGATAACAAATCGGATGGCCGACCCACCGTCGGCAATGCGGTCGATGTCGCGCAACAGCGCCGCAATCTCCGCAGCGCGCCCGACCTGGATGTAAGTCAATCCGACGCGGGGGACGACGCCGGCCGCAAGCGCCTGAATGATCGTGTCGCGGTCGCGGGCCTTGATGGCTTTGGCGGGCTTGCTCATGCGGTCGTCTCTCTCATTTCGGCCAGCCTGGTACGCAGGTTGGCGGCCATCACAACCTGTTCGCCGTCGTCAAGCAAAGCCTCGTCGAAGCGGTCGAACGACCAATCGTTGATCCTTTCGATCGCTCCGTCCGGCAGCAGCTTCAAGGCCCGGGCACGCTCTTCGAATTCATGCCTTGAAATCTCGCCTTTTATTTCAAGGAATTCCACCAATTCCGCGTGCGCGTGGTCGAGTCCTTCGAACGCCGGCTCTTGATGGCCATCGGCCGCGACCGCGGGCGCTGTCGGAACCGGACCGGATTCCTCGACGAAAATCTGCGCCAGCAGGGCGGAAACCGTTTCCGTCTCCCTCTGGACGCGGGCCAACCGGCCAGGGTCGATTTGGACGGAACTCGGGGCCCGCGAAGGCGTCTCCTTCTCCTTGGGAATCGGGATGCCGGCCACCCGCTTTTCCACTGACACGCGGACGGGTTCATCCCTGGGCGGCTCGATCCGATGCAGTTCGGCATAGACCCGGTCTTTCGGAAGTCCCAGAGCCTTGTGAAGCCGCTCGAGAAATTTGACGTCGTTGGGCTCAACTTTGGCGCCCCCGCCGACGAATGCGGTGGCTGCCGTCGCGATGGCTTCCTTCTCGGCGACGGTTCGTTCCGCCAGCCGGCGCAACACCCTCTCTTGCTTTGGGGGACTTTTGAAGATGGTTACCGTGTACGCGATCAACCGGGCTTGTTCGACGCCGCTGAGATCGCTGCCGGCGCGAATAGCCGCGATGACGCGCACAAGCTCCTCATGGGACGATTCTCCGTCGGTCGCGGCCGCCAGTACAGCGACTTCGACCTGCGCCTTCATGACTCGATAGGGAATGCGGTCCGGGTCGACCGGACCGCCCTTCGGAGCCTTGAAGACGAATACCTGGTCATCAATCTGCGGCGTGCCGCTGCCATAACGACGGTCCGGCTCGATCGCGATATTCACGCTGTCGAGGATCCTGCCGAGCTGGTCGCCTAAGGCGGGAACGATCTTTCCGTGAGAGGGATAGTCCAGGTCGGCAGTCTCGAGCATTTTTCTCATGCTTGTGCTTGCCCGGCCGTTGTCTCCCATGATGGCGGCCATCCGCTCGCCAAATCCGGAGATGGCCGCGGTCGATGTCTGACGCTGAAGATCGTCGGGAAGGAGCAGGGCGGCCTGCATAGTTGACCGGCTTGCGGGTTGACGCCCCACGAACCGGCTGAACGGATCGAGTTCGTCGGTGCACGACTGGACCAGTGCCTTCAGTGAGTTCAGCGACGTGGTGACGGCGAGGATATCGGGATACTGCTCGTGAGGTCCTGGCACGTCGACCGCGAACGCGTTGCTCGCCGCACGGTACTTCAACCGGATATTCTTTGCCGGCGTCTTGACGGAGAAGCCGCCGGGATATTTCTGGTTGAAGCGCAATGTCCAAAGGTCCACGAACTCGTCAAAGCAGCGGACTGCCGCCGTCCGCAGGTAGACGTCCGGCGTTGCCAGCAACCACAAAAGCGCATCCCCCGCCCCCAGCGCGCGCGATTCCGACATCCGCTTTCCGAGGTAGATGCGGATCTCCGGTGCCATCTCCCCGGATCCCGACCGTTCCGCCGAAAGGCTGGGCTCCTTCTGCGGCATGCCGGCGACGAGCCGGGCGTAGGTGATGAAGTCCCGGGCGTAGTGCTGAAAGGAGTTGCTGCCTCCGTAGATCGACAACAGTCGCTCCACCTCGGAGACAAACGTACTGGTGCTCTTGGTGTCTCCGTCGACGAACTGGCGATGCTCGAGGCCATAGAAGAAAAGGAAAATGTGTCCGATCCCGTATGCCGGGTCGCGGCGGCCGCCCGCCATCCAGTCGATGAATGCTCGACGCGCGGCCGGCGTGATCCCGGCGTATGACGGCCAATATGGCATCGAACTTCCCTCGATGTCGGATTGCGGCGACCGGATCGGCAGCTTCGGATTGACCGCGTATTGATCGGTCATTCGTCCGTCGCCGACGGACAATGTATCCCCGAAATAGAACAGGCCGGAGGTGATGACGGTACCTTGGATTGAGACGGCCTCTCCTGGTCCCATCCATTTTGCTTCGCTTCGATAAGAAGCTTTAGCGCTGCGCACGACCCGCCCTGCCATTGGTGAGGCCGGCTGCAGTTTGGTCGATGCCGATCGAGGGGCTATCGGTCCGGCGCTGGCGGTGTTTGGAATTTTGGCGCCGCGGCGGGAAATCACGAACCCCACGAGTGCGACCGCCCCGCCCACGACAATAAAAGCCATGACCTCCGCCGAATGCTCGACCATGAACCGATAGACAGCACCCAACAAAAGGACGATCCCGCCGAGCAGGATCAGTATTCCGAGGCCTGCCGACTCCCCCAATTTCCGCCGCCCCATCAAATCACTCGTCTGTTTCGGGCCACAAAAGATCGGGCAACCCGCTTCCCGTTCACCTAGTGGTTGCGAGAATAGCAGAAAACGTGCAACCTTGGCCGCCGATTCTTTTCAGCATCCGCCTTTATCTCGCACCTCGGAGCCTCAGTTGACAAGCTCTCTGGGGATGCGACGTCGACACGACGAGATGGTGCGGGCTCCGACATCCTTGCGGACAACATGAAGAAAACGGCGAGCGGTTTCGATTTGAGCGCGACGGACCTCGTCGGCTATCTGAACTGCAAACATCTATCGCGCCTTGACCTGGCGGTCTCGGAGGGAGCTTTGGCCCAGCCGAAGGCTTGGGATCCGCTGCTTGAAATATTGTGGGAGCGGGGTTCGGCGCACGAGAAGAAATATGTCGACCATCTCGCGGAGTCCAAGTTGGAAGTCGTCAGGATCGACGGCATCGATGTGACGGGTCAGGCCGTCGCGGAAACCGTCTCGGCGATGAAGGCCGGCGTCCCCATCATCGTTCAGGGTGCACTTTCGTATGATGGCTGGAGCGGCCGAGCCGATGTTCTGCGCCGCGTCGACGTACCGAGCGCCCTGGGAGCTTGGTCGTATGAGGTGATCGACACGAAACTCGCGCGTGAGACGAAGGCCGGAACAGTGCTGCAGCTCTGCCTCTATTCGGATCTTCTTCGCGAGACGCAGGGGACGCCGCCCGAGTTCATGTTCGTCGTGCCGCCCTGGACTGCTTTCGAAGCAGAGCAATATCGGTTTGCGGACTATGCCGCATATTTTCGGAAGGTCCAACGGGGCTTACGGCAATCTCTCGACGCCGGCGATGCCGAAGAAACCTATCCCGAGCCGCGACCGCATTGCGACGTTTGCCGCTGGCGGAACACTTGCGACGGTCGGCGCCGGGCCGACGACCATCTTTCGCTCGTCGCCGGCATATCCAAACTGCAGATGGACGAACTGAAGCGGCGTGGCGTTGCGACACTGGCCGCGCTCGCCGATCTTCCGTTGCCGACGCCTTGGAAGCCGGAGCGCGGTTCGGTCTTGTCGTACCAGCGCATCCGGGAGCAGGCGAGACTGCAGTACGACGCTCGCACCACCGGCGAAGGAAAATTCGAGCTGCTGGGCGTCGAAAAGGGATTTGGGCTCACCTGCATGCCTCAACCATCGAAAGGCGACGTGTTTCTGGACCTTGAGGGAGATCCATTTGTCGGTGAGCACGGACTCGAATATTTGTTTGGCTATCACTTCCTGGATGTAGACTCTCGTCCGACCTATGTCGGCGACTGGGCCTTCTCACGTAACGACGAAAAGCGGGCCTTCGAGACGTTCGTTGATTTCGTCATTGCGCGCTGGAGAGCATTTCCGGACCTGCACATCTATCACTATGCGCCCTATGAACCTTCGGCCCTCAAGCGCCTGATGGGACGCTACGCGACGCGCGAGGAAGAGATCGACCAAATGCTTCGCGCGAAGCTCTTCGTCGATCTGTACTCGGTGGTGCGCCACGGCGTCCGCGCAAGCGTCGAAAGCTACTCCATCAAGAAGCTGGAGCCGTTCTACGGTTTCAAAAGAGAGACGGCGTTGCCCGACGTGAATGCGGCGCTCGCCATTTTGCAGGCCGGTCTCGAACTGGACGACGGTCCCTCGACATCGGAAGAGATCAAGACCATTGTGCTCGGCTACAATCGGGACGACTGCCAGTCGACGGCCGCGCTGCGGGACTGGCTGGAGAGGCTCCGGGACGAACTGGTGTCGGCGGGCAAGGAGATGCTGCGGCCGGTTCCGGGCGACGGTGCACCCAACGAGAAGATCACCGATTGGCTAGTCAGGGTGAACTCGCTGGTGGAGCGGCTGACCATCGACGTTCCGGTGGACCGCCACGAACGGGACGGGGAGCAGCAGGCGCGGTGGATCTTGGCAAACATTCTGGACTGGCACCGCAGGGAAAACAAATCGGCATGGTGGGAGCATTTCCGGCTGGCTGATCTGTCGGCCGAGGACCTTCTCGATGAGCGGTCGGGCCTTTCGGGCCTTACCTATGTAGGCCCGGCTGGAGGGACCGCTCGCGCGCCCGTTCACCGCTATTCCTTTCCGCCGCAGGAAACGGAGCTGCGCGGCGGCGAGGATCTGAGAAACAAGGGAGGCGAGAGGTTCGGTTCTGTTCAATCCATCTCGTTCGATGATTTCACCGTCGATATCAAGAAGCGCCAGGACAGTGCGGCCATTCAACCGGAGGCGGTATACGCCCACAAGGTCGTGGATGCGGACGAACTCGCCGAATCCCTTATTCGGCTTGGTGAACACGTCGCAGATCATGGCTTGCAGGGCGCTGGACCCTACCAGGCGGCCAGGGACCTTTTGCTCAGGAAGGCGCCGCAAATCGGGGGCGAAGCGATCCGTGCGGATGGCGAAACGACGCTCGCGGCGGCGGTTCGGATGTGCGCGCACCTGGGAAGCGGTGTCTTGCCTATCCAGGGGCCCCCGGGTGCTGGGAAAACGTACACGGGAGCCCATATGATCTGCGAGCTTGTCCGCCGGGGCAAGACCGTGGGCGTTACGGCCAACAGCCACAAGGTCATCCGCAATCTGATCGACGGCGTGATCAAGGCGGCGGATGAACTTGGCTTGGATCTGCATTGCTGTCAGAAGCCTTCCGAAATGGAAGACCCCCGCCACCGGCTGTCCTTCGTAAAAAAGAGCGAAGACCTGCTTCAGTCCTTGGGAAATGGGGTTGCCGTAGGCGGAGGGACCGCCTGGTTGTGGTCCAGGCCGGACGCCTTTGAGGCGCTCGACGTTCTGTTCGTCGACGAGGCGGCGCAGATGTCTCTCGCGAACGTCCTCGCCGTGTCGCAGTCTGCGAAGACGGTCGTACTGATCGGTGATCCACAGCAGCTCGATCAGCCGACGCAAGGTAGTCATCCGAACGACACTGATGTTTCAGCGCTCGACCACATCCTCGGGGATGAACAGACGATACCGCCCGACAAGGGTCTGTTTCTCGAAGAAACGTGGCGCCTGCATCCGAACATTTGCGCGTATACGTCCGAACTGTTTTATGCAGGCAGGTTGCGGTCCAAGGCGGGATTGGAACGCCAGATCGTCAAGTCATCGGCAGGTGCGCGCGGCTCGGGCCTGCGGTTTGTTCCGATTGAGCATGCCGGCAACCAGAATTGCTCTCCGGAGGAGGCTGAAGCCGTAGTCGATCTCGTGAAGGCGATGCTGGCGGCGAACGCCGGATGGGTAGATGCCCTGGGTGCCGAGAAGCCTCTCACGCTTGAGGACATCCTGATCATCACCCCTTACAACGCGCAGGCGTTCGAAATCCAACAGCGGCTGCCTGGCGCGCGGGTGGGGACAGTCGATAAATTCCAAGGCCAGGAAGCGCCGATCGCGATTTATTCCACGGCGACATCAAGCCATGCCGATGCCCCGCGGGGCATGGAATTCTTGTACAGCCTGAACCGGCTCAACGTCGCGACGTCGCGCGCCAAGTGCTTATCCATTCTTGTGAGCGCCCCACAGATTTTCGAAGCTGAATGTCGCACGCCCAGGCAGGCTCAATTGGCTAACGCATTTTGTCGGTATCTCGAAGTGTCTAACGCTGTTACCCCAGATGTTACCCTGAGCGCATCTACCGACCATGGTAAAGGCGGTTAAGTCTTGGAGCGGGCGAAGGGGCTCGAACCCTCGACCCCGACCTTGGCAAGGTCGTGCTCCTGCTTCAACGCCTTGCCGCATCTGATCGGAGCGGTCTATAAAAAGCGGGCGGGATATTCAGCCGACATCACGATGACACAATGATGCGAGACGAAAATCGGGTCAAAAAGTGCAAGAAGTACCTGATTTTATTGAATAAGTTAGCGGGCGTAGTTCAATGGCAGAACGGCAGCTTCCCAACCTTTTCAGCCAATTTTCACCATGATGCCAGAAGTGCCCGTAAACCCGTATATTTCGGGCCTTAGATGCACTATCCTTAG
>WNFR01014014.1_pt1 | contig 10719 bp, 9 predicted proteins | sample 5400221 | NCBI WGS metagenome assembly WNFR01 (sample SAMN13153357, study PRJNA577476) | soil metagenome | isolation source: 40 cm soil under Madrone tree | place: USA:California | collected 2016-06-14 | reverse complement strand
CGCGTAGCGACGCAGGAAATTAACCGGAATTCAATCATCGCTACGCGACGAGACTTGCTAACCACGTGATCCCGGCGTTGAAACGCCGGGCTAAACTCATAGCGACGCTACGCGTCAAGGGCACTTAATCAGAGCTTCCTTAAGTTTGTCGGACACTCTCAATGTTTCTTCGCGGCCTTCGGCGCTCGCTCGACCAGTTCCTGATAGCCACAGCGTTCGCACTCCCAGAGCGGATACACGGCAGTAGGATCAGCGGCGTTCTGATAAACCGCTCGTTCAGAAGGGATGATCTTCCCGCCACAAACCGGGCAAGACCGTCCGCGTGTGGTTCGCTTCTCGACGTCGATATTCGCCAACTGGCTTTGGTCGTCCATTTTATTGTCCGGACCCGCTCTGGTCCTTGTACTCAACCGGATTTGCGAAGACGAAAAGCCAAAACAAAAATCGCGCAAAACATTGCCACCGGCGGCACCAGCAGCACCAGCACCCCGATATTCAGGTTGCGGGCGAAGAGGCTGTTTTGCCCGATCGAGGCCCGGCACATCACACACTGGGCCATCGCCGAGCGTGATGACAAAGCAAACACCGCGCTGACGGCCAACGCCATCAATACCGAACGCGTTAACGATTTCTGCGTTTCATTCACCCCCAATATTCTAGTGCTTCTCAGCCGGCGTTGTAGCCGGCGGCGGAGAGCGGAGCTCCCGGGAACGAAAACTGTCTGGGAAAAAGACCATCAGCAGGCAGATGCAGACGACCAGCGCCGGTACTATGGTCAGGACCAGGGGCAGTCGTTCGAATCGCAGGTGCATGAAGTACGCCACGATTAGCGCCGCTTTAACTATCGATGCGCCCATTAAGATCACCAGCATGTAAGTGACCGGCAGTTGTATATAGCCAAGAAAAACCTCAAAGCCTGTCAATAACAACAACCAGGCCCAAACAGAAAGGAACAGCTTGTTGCTGCCGGCAAAATGAACTTCGGTTTCCGCATGTCCAGTCATTTCAGATCCTCCAACAGTGTCACCGACCTTGGTCACGGACCTAAAGTCGGCCCGGCTCACTTGGTCATATCAATTGACAGCAGGTAAATCATCGGGAACACAAACATCCACACTAAATCTACAAAGTGCCAGTAGAGTCCGCTGATTTCCACGTCTTCGTGTTTCAGTTTTTTCACGCGCCCGGAAACGACCAGCAGATAGATACAGCCAGTGGCGACGTGGAACATGTGCATCCCGGTAATGCCAAAAAAGGTAGCGCCGAACAGCGGCGTCGCGCCGGGCCACTTCTCGGCCCATTCTGCCGGCAACTGAAATGGCGTCAGTCCTTCATTTATCAAGTGGCGCCATTCGATCATGTGCAACACAATAAAGGTTACGCCCAGTAACGCAGTGGCCAGAATCCACTTGCGGGCCGTGGACTTTTCGGCGCGCGCAGAGGCTGACACCGCCATCACCATCGTCAAACTGGATGACAAGAGCACCAGGGTCATAACTGAAGAGAAAATGATGCTGGGGGAAAACTTGAATGGCGTCGGCCACACGTTTGACGCGCGCGCATACGCATAGGTGATCAGCAGCGCGGAAAACGTCAGTGAATCGGACATGATAAAGAGCCACATGCCCAGTTTTCTGTGGCCCACGCGATACGGCAGTGTGCCCCCGCCCCAATCGCTCGAAATAGCCTGTGCTTCAGTTGCCACCGGTCACCTCCAAAAGGGTTTGTCCTGAGTTCCTTCCCTCTCCCAAAAGGAGAGCGAGTCACCACAAACTAAAGTTTGTCAGACACCTCTACTTCCAAAAGAACAAAAGCAAAAAGAGCGCGATCCAAAGTCCGTCCATGAAATGCCAGTAGATCGTGGCCGCATCAGCCGCGCCCACGCGTCGAAGTTCACCATCGACTGTGCTGCGCTTCCTGGTCGTGCGCACCAGAAGATAACTCAGGGCCAGGATTCCCCCGAGTAAGTGCAAACCGTGCGCGGCTGTGAACAGATAGAAGAAAGAATTGTACGGATTACTCGCCATGTACACGCCCTGGCGCACGAGTTGTCGCCAGGCCAGGAGCTGCGACGCCAGAAACCCGAGCCCCAGCGCGACCGTGATCATCAGCCACCGTCCATAACCCGCATCACGCTGCCGCTTCAAAGATCGCCGCGAGATTTCCATCGTAATACTGCTGATCAAAATCAGTGCGGTGCTAAGCCACAAAACCTTTGGCATAGCGATTGGCTGCCAGTCATTCGATGATGCCGAGCGCACGATGTAAGCGCTGGTCAGTGCGACGAAAAGCATCAGAATACTGCCGATGGCCACCCACACACCGATGCGATACCGCTCGGGGGCGAAGCGCGAAGACCCTCCGCGCCAACCATTTCCGCCGCCGCCGTTCTTAGGAAAGCCGTTGCCCCCGCGAGCACGCGACCCGCCGCCGACCGTGGTGTCGATTACTCGCTCAGTGCCTGTGACCGTTGCCGCCATTCCCGCCTGTTTCTCCTAAACGTGCCCCCAACTCGGCCCCTTCGGGCTCTGACTGCATCATGAAGTCCTTCGGGGCTCCGGGCACCGCGAATTCGTATGGTCCGCGATAAACTTCTGGCACGATCCCGGCAAAATTATCGTGCGGTGGCGGCGACGGTATGTTCCATTCAAGCGTCGTTGCCTCCCAGGGATTGTCGCCGGCCCTCTGGCCCTTGAACATGCTCCAGAAAAAATTGAAGTAGAACACCAGTTGAACTACGGCCGTGATGATTGCCGCCACTGTCACGAACAGCACCAGACCGTGGGTATTCTTCAGGAACTCGTATTCGCCAAATTGCGCGTAGCGGCGCGGCATCCCGACCATGCCCATCGCGTGGAACGGAACAAAGATGGCATAGACGCCGATGAAGGTGACCCAGAAATGAAACTTGCCCAGATTCTCGTTCATCATGCGGCCAAACATTTTCGGAAACCAGAAATACGTCGCCGCGAACATACCGAAGATCGAGGCCACGCCCATGACCAGATGGAAGTGAGCCGTCACGAAGTAAGTGTCATGAAAGAAAAAGTCCAGAGATGTCTGGCCTAACACCAGTCCGGTGATCCCGCCGGCCACGAACAGTGATACGAAACCGATTGCGAACAGCATCGGCGTGGTGAAACGAATCTTCGCACCCCAGAGTGTGCCCAGCCAGTTGAAGGTCTTGATTGCCGACGGCACACCAATGGACAGGGTCAGGATTGAGAAAGCCACAGCCGAATAGGGGCTCATGCCGCTGATGAACATGTGATGGCCCCAGACAAAAAAGCCGAGCATGCCGATCGCAAAAATCGCAAAGACCATCGCGCGATAGCCAAAGATCGGCTTGCGGGCAAACGTCGAAAGAATATGCGACGTCGCGCCCATGCCGGGCAGGATCGCGATGTAAACTTCCGGATGGCCAAAGAACCAGAACAAGTGTTGCCACAAAAGCGGGGAGCCGCCGGTGTGCAGCGGCACGAGCGCGCCACTCACGTACAAGCCGCCCGGAATAAAGAAGCTCGTCCCGGCGATACGATCAAGCAGCAGGAGGATTCCACCGCCCAACAGAACCGGGAACGAGAGCAGCGCCAGAATCGCCGTAGTAAACCAGGCCCAGCACGTCAGCGGCATACGCATCAAGGTCATACCTCGCGTGCGCATGTTGAGCAGAGTAGTGATGAAGTTCAGTGCACCCAACAACGATCCGACACAGAAGATGGCAATGCTGATAATCCAAAGGTTCACGCCCGCGCCTTGCCCCGGGCCGGCGATCTTGCCCAACGCGCTCAAGGGCGCATAGCCGGTCCAGCCACCTATCGGCCCGACCGTACCGCTGCCGGCCGCAAAAGATTCACCCAGCTTCGAAACCCATGAGCCAACCGTCAGGTTGCCCTCAGCGAAGATCGCTAATAGCAATACGATGAACCCGACAAACGTCACCCAGAACGACATCATGTTCAGCACCGGGAACGCCATGTCATCGGCGCCGATCTGAATCGGCAGGAAGTAGTTGCCAAAGCCGCCCTGGGGTGCCGTCGTCAGCACGAAGAAAACCATTATGGTCCCGTGCATCGTCACCAGAGACAAATAGAATTCTGGCGTCATCACACCGCCCGGTGCCCCGGTGGGAAACAGAGTACCCATGATGGGCCAGTTCGTTCCCGGCCAACTCAGGTTCATGCGCATCAACACCGACATCACCAGCCCCACCACTACCGCCGTCAGGGCCAGCAGGATGTACTGAAGGCCGATCACTTTGTGATCGAGACTGAAGATGTACTTGCGAATGAAGCCAGTCGGCGCTGGATGCCGATGCACTTCTTCGTGATCTGCCATCGCGGTTCTCCTCTAGCTGAAAAGAAGCAAAATCCTTAACTCAGTACTGCGGTAATTGATACTTGTTCAGCAGTTCGTCCTTACGTGCCTGGAATTTATCCTGCGACAAATTGACGAGCTCGCTGAATTCGTTTTCCGGCAAAACCAGCATGTAGGATTTCATCTTATAGTGATTCATGCCGCACAGTTCAGCGCACGCCAGTTCGTACTTGCCGGTCTTGTTGATCGTAAAGTGAACGGGTATAGCCATCCCGGGAACCAGGTCCTGCTTGAACCGGAGTTGCGGTACAAAAAAGCTGTGCGTAACGTCCTTGGATTTCAGGATCAGCTCGATTGGCCTATTCACCGGCACCACCAAAGTTGAGACGACCGAGTCGTCCTTGGCGTTTGGATCCGTGTCATCAAGACCGACATAGTTCAAAGCGGAGTCATCTATCAACTTTGGATCGGTGCGGCCGAAGACGTTATCTTTGCCGTGGTAGTGAAAATTCCAACTGAATTGCTGCGCCACAACTTCGACGGTGTAGGATCCCGGCGGCGCGGCATGCAGGTGAAGCGCGGCCCAGACTCTCTGTCCCATGACGGCGAGGCTAATGAACACAATCGCGGTGACGACGGTCCAGATGACTTCCAGCCGGTTGTTCCCGTGAGAATACGTTGCGCGCGTCGCGGCGGATGAATCGCGATACTTCCAAACCACCCAACCGAGTCCAACCTGCGCGGCAGCGAAGGCAATCCCGACCACAATGATGGTGATCGTGAACTGGCGGTCAACGGCTCCCCCATGTTCAGAGATGGATTCGGGGAACCACCAATGTTTGCTGACAAACATTCCGACCGAACCGAGCGCTATGAGCCAGATGGCAAGTCCAAGAACGCGTCCCATCTTATCTCCTTCGTGGCACAGACTTTAGTCTGTGTGGATTCGCAGCAAACAAAGGCTGAAGGCTGTGCCACTTCTTATCGATTCAAGACCATCACACCAAACAACAACGGCAGGTACAACACCGATGCCAGCAATAATTGACGAGCATGCTGATTCGATTTTGAAAGCGCCGCCCGAATGCTGCTGGCCAGAAACAAAAGACCCAGGATCAGGGCGGCGATGAGATAAAACCTGCCTGAGATTCCCAAAAACGCCGGGAGCAAACTTACCGGCACCAGCATCAATGAGTACAGAATAATTTGTTGTCCCGTCACCCGGCCATCGGGTTCGACGACCGGCAACATGCGAATGCCCGCGCGCCCATAGTCCTCGCGATACATCCAGGCGATCGCTAGAAAATGCGGAAACTGCCAGAGGAACAGGATCGCAAACAGCACCCAGGCTGCGACGTCGATCTCGCCGCGGGCGGCCGCCCAACCAATCAGAGGCGGCATCGCTCCGGGAAAGGCACCCACGGCAGTCGACAGAGAAGTGCGCGTCTTCAAAGGGGTATATAAAAAAAGATAGCCGGCGATGACCGTCACCCCCAACGCCGCCGTCAGTACATTCACCGACAGCGCGAGATAAAGCTCAGCGGACAGTGTCAACGCAATGCCGAACCACAACGCCTCGAACGGCGCCAGCCGTCCCGAAGGCAGCGGCCGGTTCTCAGTCCGGCGCATCAGGCCATCAAGGTCGCGCTCCATAAACTGGTTAAGCGTCGCGATGCCGGATGAAAGCAAAGAGATCCCAATCATCGCGTGCATGAAAGTTAGATAGTTGACGGGCCCGCGCGAGCCGAGACAGAAGCCGGCAGCCGAAGTCAGCACGATCAGGAAAGTAATGCGCGGCTTGGTGAGTTCGATATAGGCGGCCGAGCGGGCCTTTGCGCTCAGCGGCGCGACAGCCTCGGCAGCAGTATTTGAATGCAGATCTATCGCAACGGTCTTCATAAAATACTGACTAATTGTCGGCGGGGGTCAGTTTAGAGTTCAAGCTTTAGCTTGTTCCAATCAGCAACCTAAAGGTTGAACTCTGAACCTAAAGCTAACCACAGAATCGAAATCCCGGAAACTCTCAGAACCGTCGGCTCCGATCGCCTATGCTGGAGCGAGGACATATTCCCGATGATCCACTCGCACCACGCGGAATACCCTGAGAGTCAAAACGATCGTCGTCGCAAATACCAAAGCGCCGCAGGCGACGTGGGCCACCGTCACCGATACCATCGGAGTCAGCGGCTGCGGGTCGTAGGGCGACGCCGTGCGCGTAATGTAGGCAGCCAGCCCCAGGAACAACTGAACGAACAGGAACAGCGCCGCTATCAGAGCCGGCCGCGTCAAATACTTCTCGGTCCGGTGACGCCATGCCACGACAGCCACGGTCGATCCCAAAATCAGCGTCACCGCTATTGCGCCGCCTATGTGCGCCAGCAGCAAGCCCGTGGGTAAGTCCTGGTCCCAGGGCGCCGAGTGGCGCAGCGTCGCACCCAGAACCAACTGGCTGAAAATCATCGCCAACGCCACGATGCACAAAGTGCGCAGCGAAACGCCGGTGCCGTTTTCGGCGATGCTAAAGTCCGGCGTCACCCACTTGCGCGAAGTAAACACCGCCAGACTAACCGTAATGAGAAAGAACAACTGTGCCAGCGTCGCGTGCGCTGCCGAAACCGCCAGGGGTAAATTCATTTTTACTGTTAGACCGCCGAGCAAGCCCTGCGCGATTACCCCGCCGAGCGCGATCCAACCCAGACGCCTTACCCACAAACGTCGCTCACGAATCTGGAGGTAAACCGCCAGCGCGATCGTCAAAATTCCTACCGCCGTGGCCACCATCCGGTGCCCATGCTCCCAAAACAGATTGCCGACCATTTTGGGAAAGAACGTGCCGTTGGATCGCGGCCAATCCGAGGTCGCCAGGCCGGCGTCGTGGCTGGTGACATTCGCGCCGGCAATGATGAGCAAGAACGTCGCGCACGCCACGAGCAATGCGAAGCGATAAACAGCCTTGGACATAAGGATTTCGGATTTCGAATTTGCGATTGCGGATTTGAAGAGCCCGCACGCCTTCCAATCCGCAAATCGCAATCCGCAATTCGCAATGTTCCTAGTGCTTCATGGCCATCGGGAATTCGATCGCCGGCATCATCGGCAATGAACTGGGCTGTCCCAATGCATTAGCGCCAAAGGAAAAGTCAGCCGTCGCCGTGCCTTTCGCGGGAAGCGTGACTTCCATCGTCTTCTCAGTGCCGTTTGCGCCACCTTCATGCCAAGCCACCACTGTATACTTGCCGGCGGGCACGCCCTTAATTGTAAAGCTGCCATCCTCCGCGCTGACCGCAAAGAACGGATGCTTGGTTACACCCACATAAGACTTCATCCACGGATGCTGATTGCATTTGACCGGCACCAGGACTTCTGCGCGCGCGAGCTTGTGCGTCAGCGGTCCTTGTCCACTAGTTTGCGATTGGTTCCAGTCGGGGTTGTTCTTCGGCATGAAATGGATGTTATGCGTCGTCGGATCGCTGTTGGTGATCGAGATGGGCTCGTTATCCTCAGTGGTCAGGTTCGGGCTTTTGGCTGTGCAGGCCGCATCGGCCGAAGTATCGATCTTCTTCGCTTCCGGTGCGGCACCGGTATAAGAAACCTTACCAGTGACAGTGCCTTCGTCCCCCTTAGAGGCGTAAGCCTTCCCGCCTTTTTCGCCCCCTCCGCCGTTGTCGTTTGTATCGGTCGTCGGCTTACATGACGATGCCAGCGATAACAGGCTCAGGGCGGCGATGAACCCTAGCCAGATTCGTGCGCGTGACCTTTAGTTTTGCGACCAAGCATACCCTAGTTAGTTACGTGAGGGATAGCTTGGAATACCCGATTAATATTGGCTCTGGTCGCGACTCAGTGCCGCCGGCTTGCTCGATGCGCGTAACGCAATTGCGCCAGTGTCCGCTGTCCGCGCCTAGATCGTCTCAAGCGAACGACAACCCGGTCGCTACCGCTCCCGGTACTGACTCCGCTGCGCCCAGTTTTTGGTGGCGTCGCCGGCGCCGCGCTCGCTGCGGGCGTCTTTGGCGGTGCGGGTGTCGCGGACAATAAACGCTTCTGCTCATCCGGCGTCATCAGGAACATGTACCGCACCAATAGCCGAGCGTGATCGCCGTGATAATTCAGGACATCCGGCGGAGGATTCGGCAAATTCACCACCCAGCGATCCTGATCTTTCTTGAACAAGCCGGATGGCATCGCCGTCCCCGGAGCGATCTGCGCCGGATCGAGCAGCCAACGAAAAGTCCACTCCGGCTTCAATCTCTGCGAAGCCAAAAGGAAGTTCGGGGCAATCGCCTTCGCGTCATGAGTCGGTTCACCCGTGATATGACACTTCAAACAGGGCGTGCCGGAAACGAAAATGTTCCGCGCGATTGACTTGTCAGACTCTGTCATCGGATCCAGAGGCTCTCTGATGTACGGATCGTTCTGAGAAGAGACGGCCATAAAGAACCGCACCAGAACGCGCAACTCATTCGGCGAGAAGTTAAACGTTGGCATGTGCACTTGCAGATAGGGCCGCACGCCGTTGCGATTCGCGCCGGGCTGCGGCATTAGTTTGCCGCTACTTTGATCGTTACCGTCTCCGCCTGCGGGCTTGGTTGCCGCGCTCGCCGCTCCGGGCGTTGCAGTTGGCTTTGCCGCCGGTGTCGCAGCCGACGATGTTGGCGTGGGCGGCTTTTCTCCAGACTGGAGCTGCGAAGGATCCTTCAAAAATCTCATCAGCCAATCAGGATCGACGCGGGCGCCCTCGCTGGTCAGTTGCGGCGGCAGAAACTCTTTCTGGTTTTGATAGAACGGCAGCGAGTAAAGCCCTGCTCCACTCATCACTGTCGGCTCGGCAGAATTGTTATAGACACTGACGTGTTGACCTGGTTGCAGCACATGGCAACCCATGCAGTTGTATTTCTTGATTACCCACCAGCCGTTTTGAATGTCCTGGCGGCGTTGATCAGGCGGGTTGTAGAAGAGGGACGCCGGCACGTTCGCACCCTCCGCGCCCAGACTACCGAGCAAAAGCGTCGTCAATCCAGCGCGCCAATCTTCGGTAAGGTAAGGCTTCGGCATGCGCAAGCGGTCTTTAGACTCGAGGTATTGCGACTTGCCGGTGTCATAGATCTTCGGCTCAGTCAGCTTGTGCTCGAAGAAGCCGCGATGGTTGTACCACTCCTGTTCTTTTTCCTTCGGATGCAGCTTCAGCGGATCGCGTCCGTACTCGGCATCCTGGGTTAACAGAGCAAAGTCCAGCCGCTCAAGTGGAGTCGCCCCCTCGGTCGTCAGCTCTTTGCCGATGCGCTGTTCTTCTTCGAAACCTTTGATTTCGTGGCAACCGGCGCAGCCGTATTGCTTGATCTCGGCCTTCCCTTCCTCGGCCAACTTCGGATCGTCCATGTAAGAAGTGTCGCCGGACGTCTGTGGAGACGAGAGTGAGAACAGATACGACGCGACGTCGCGCGCATCCTGTTCGGACAGCCGCAGGTTCGGCATCACCGTCATATTCTGAACCTGCAGCTCGGCGCCATCGTTCGGGCATTTCGAATGAAGCTCGGTATCAAACAGGAACGGCAGGCCATGCTTCGAATAATCTTCCTGCGTCAGATCGCGATGCTCTTTCGGACAGTAAGGCGCCCAGCGCTCGCGCGGGTTGTAAATCCAACGCACGATGTAATCATAGTTGTCCTTTTCGCCAACCTTCGTCAGGTTTGCGGCAAAGGTGCCGCCCATCTTGCTGTCGTCCTCGCCGATTGAGTGACAGGCGAGACATCCGCGCGATTCAAAGAGCGTCTTGCCGTTATTCTTATCTCCCTGTTGCTGCGCGGGAACTTTGCCATCGAAACTATTCTGCCAAAGGTACGCTGCTACGGCCTTCAGGTCGTCAGCGCCTTCTTCACCGTCTTCAGTGAAACGCCAGAACGTCGGCATCTTCGTGCCCGGCCGAAATGCCTGCGGATCTTTCAGCCAAACCGGTATCCAATCTCTGCGCAACTTCAAGCGCACGTCTTTGAGATTCGGCCCGACCTTCTTCTGATCCTGTTGCAGATAACGCGTCTGTACGTTTAGCTCGTCGATGCGCGCGGCTAATTGACTGTTCGCCACTCGCAGCGAATCCGCGTGAGCCAGCAGGCGCTGTACTTCCGCATCGTCACTCGCACTGGCGCTGGCCTCAGTGTCCAGCCTGGCCTGACGATCGTTCGCCGTAATTTGATCCTGAAGCTGGGTAATCGTCTGGCGCGCGTTTGTCAGCGCGTCGGCCTCGCGATCGAAAGCCTCCATGCGATGACAACCTACGCAACCACGCTGGTAGAACAAATCTTTGCCCAGGTTCAGGGTGTCTGCGCCTTGTGTCACCCGGTCGTTCGCGTGGCACATCTGACAGCCCGCTTCGGTGTTTTCTTTATGAAAAAGCGGATGCAG
>WNFR01007991.1_pt1 | contig 10720 bp, 8 predicted proteins | sample 5400221 | NCBI WGS metagenome assembly WNFR01 (sample SAMN13153357, study PRJNA577476) | soil metagenome | isolation source: 40 cm soil under Madrone tree | place: USA:California | collected 2016-06-14 | reverse complement strand
AAACGTCGGCTTCGCGTTCGGGGCGGTAAAAATCCACCGCCTTGCCGGACGCCGATTTGGAGATGCCTACCAGCTGGGCGAAGCGCGCCCGTTCGTTGAGCAGCGCATGAATCCGCGCGTCGATGGCATCGATGCTGTTGCGGATGTTTCCGAGTCCGGCGGCGGCGGCCGGCTCCATGCCCGGCCGATCCCTGCTCGACACGCCGTTGTCCGGCCGATCCTTGCCCGATGCTGCCTCGCCGGGCCGGGCCTTGCCCGGTCCGTCCTTGCGCAGCCGGCTCTTGCCCGGTCGATTGCCCGGCGGTGTTCTACGCCCTGCCATGCTCGCACCTCATGCGTGTTGACGCTCGAATTCACGCATGAGGGCGATCAGCGCCTCGACGCCGGCGAGCGGCATGGCATTGTAGAGGCTCGCGCGCATGCCGCCCAACACCCGGTGTCCCTTGAGGCCCTGCAGGCCGGCTGCGGCCGCCCGGTCGAGAAATGCGCCGTCCAACTCCGGCTTGTTCAGGGTGAAGACCACGTTCATCCTGGACCTGGCATCCCTCGCTATCGGATTCGCATACAACCGCGACGCGTCGATGGCGGCATACAGGGTCTCTGCCTTGATGCGGTTGCGCGCAGCCATGGCCGCCAAACCGCCGGTTCTCTTCAGCCACTTGAACACGAGACCCGCCAGGTACCAGGCGAACGTCGGCGGAGTGTTCAACATGGACGACGCGTCGGCGATCGCCCGGTAATCGAACACCAGCGGCGTCTCGGTCCGCGCGCGCCCGATGAGGTCGTCGCGCACGATCACCACCGTGAGGCCGGATGGCCCGATATTCTTCTGCGCGCCGGCATAGATCAGCCCGAACTTGGCCACATCGATGGGCTGCGACAAGATACTCGACGACATGTCCGCGATCAGCGGGACGCCGTGCGTCTCGGGAACATAGCCGAACTCGACTCCGCTGATGGTCTCGTTCGGCGTGTAATGCGCATAAGCCGCGCCGGCACTGAACCGCAACTCGCTCTGCGGTGGGACCCGCGTGTAATTGCCGCCGGCATCGCCGGCGACGTGCACCTTGCAATAGCGCCCCGCCTCGGCAATCGCCTTGCCGGACCAGTGTCCGGTGTTGACGTAGTCGACCGTGGCGTGGGGAGCGGCGAGGTTCAAGGGCACCAATGCGAACTGGGCCGATGCCCCGCCCTGCAGGAACAGCACCTTGTAGTTGCGTGGTATGGACAAGAGCTCGCGCAAATCCGCTTCGGCCTCGGCCGCCACCTGCATGAAGGCCTTGCCGCGGTGGCTGATCTCCATGACCGACATGCCGCTCTGATGCCAATCGAGCAACTCGCCCTGCGCCTGCTCCAATACCTCCAGCGGCAGCATGGCGGGTCCCGGAGAGAAATTGAAAATGCGCATCCTTGGGAGAAATTCTCAGACGTCGGCGGGCGCGTCGTCCGCCGGCGGTCCGCCGGCCTCGCCGGCCTCGGGGTCTACACCTTCGTCCACCCCATCCGCTTCCACGGTCAATCCGTCGATGCGCTCGAGCCCGGAGAGCTGATCGCCCTCCTCGACCCGGATCAAGCGCACCCCCTGGGTATTGCGCCCAACCACGGAAATATCCCTCACCGGCGTCCGCACCAGAACGCCGTTCTGACTCATCAGCATGATCTCATCGTCGAGGCTCACCTGCAGAGCCCCGACCATGTGTCCATTGCGGTCGGTGATTTGCAGTGCAATCACGCCTTGACCGCCGCGGCCGTGCTTCGGAAATTCGTCGAGCGGCGTCAGTTTGCCGAACCCGTTTTGCGATGCGGTCAGAATGAAGCCCTGATCCGCGACGATCAACGCATTGACGCGCTGCTCATCGCTCAATTTGACGCCGCGCACGCCCGCCGCCTCGCGGCCCATCGCGCGGACCTCTTCCTCCACGAAACGGATCGCTTTGCCGCCGGTCGTGAACAACAAGATATCCTTGGTGCCGTCGGTGATCGCGACTCCGACCAGCTTGTCGCCCGGCTCGAGCGCGACGGCGATGATGCCGCTCGCCCGCGGCCGGGAGAACAGCGCCAGTGAGGTCTTCTTGACCGTGCCGAGGCTGGTCGCCATGAAGACGAACTTGCCCTCCTCGAATTCCTTGATCGACAGCATGGCGCTGATGCGCTCGCCCTCCTGCAGCGGCAGAAGATTCACGATGGGCTTGCCGCGCGATCCGCGGCTCGCCTGCGGCAGCTGATACACCTTCAGCCAATACAGCTTGCCGCGATCCGAAAAGCACAGCAGCGTGTCATGGGTGTTCGCGACGAACAGCTTGTCGACGAAATCCTCGTCCTTGACGCTGGTGGCCGCCTTGCCGCGGCCGCCGCGGCGCTGGGCCTGGTAGTCGGAGACCGGCTGCGCCTTGGCATAACCGCCGTGGGACAGGGTCACGACCACATCCTCCGGGGAAATCAAGTCTTCCGTCGTGAGATCCTCGTGATTGACGAGGATCTCGGTGCGCCGCTCGTCGCCGAAGGTGTCGCGGATATATTCGAGCTCGTTGCGGATCACTTCGAGCAGGCGTTCCGGCCGGGCCAAAATATCCGACAGATCCCTGATCTGCCCGAGCAATTCCCGGAACTCATCGACGATCTTGTCCTGCTCGAGCCCCGTGAGCCGGTTGAGGCGCATCTCCAGAATCGCCTGTGCCTGCGTCTCCGTCAACCGATAGCCGCCCTCGACGATGCCGAGAGGAGCGATTTCACCGTCGGGCCGGGTGTTGATGGCGCCGGCACGCGCCAGCATCTCCGGCACGGCGCCGGACGCCCAGGGCCGCGAGGTCAACGCAATCTTGGCCTCGGCCGGCGAAGGCGATGCCTTGATGGCCGCGATGATCTCGTCGATGTTCGCGAGCGCGATCGCGAGGCCTTCCAGAATGTGGGCGCGCTCCCGCGCCTTGCGCAGCTCGAACACCGTGCGGCGGGTGACGACTTCGCGCCGGTGCCGCAGGAACGCATCGAGCATTTCCTTCAGGCTGAGCAGGCGCGGCTGACCATCGACCAACGCGACCATGTTGATGCCGAACACCTGCTCCATGGCGGTCTGCGCGTATAGGTTATTGAGCAAGATCTCGGGGACTTCGCCGCGTTTGAGTTCGATCACCACGCGCATGCCGTCCTTGTCGGATTCGTCGCGCAGGCCGTCGGACGCGATGCCCTCGATGAGCTTGTCGCGAACCAGGTCGGCGATGCGTTCGATCAATCGCGCCTTGTTAACCTGGTAGGGCAGCTCGGTGATGATGATGGCTTGGCGGTCGCCCCTGCCGATGTCCTCGAAGTGAGTGCGCGCACGCACGTGCAGGCGTCCGCGGCCGGTCTTGTACGCCGCGACGATTTCCTGCGCGCCGTTGATCAAGCCCGCCGTCGGGAAATCGGGCCCGGGAACGATCTGCATCAGCTGCGCGAGGGTGATCTCGGGGTTCTGGATGAGCGCGATGCAGGCCGAGATGATCTCGGTCAGATTATGGGGCGGGATATTGGTCGCCATCCCTACCGCAATCCCCGAAGACCCGTTGATCAGCAGGTTCGGGATGCGCGCGGGCAGTACCGCCGGTTCACTCTCGGACTCGTCGTAATTCGGGTTGAAATCAACCGTTTCCTTGTCGATGTCGGCGAGCAGCTCGCCGGCCAGTCTGGACATGCGCACTTCGGTGTACCGCATCGCGGCCGGCGGATCGCCATCGACGGAGCCGAAGTTTCCCTGTCCGTCGACCAGCAGGTAGCGCATCGAGAATTCCTGCGCCATGCGCACGATGGCGTCGTACACCGACGCATCGCCGTGCGGATGATATTTGCCGATGACGTCGCCGACCACGCGGGCGGATTTCTTGTAGGCCTTGTTCCAGTCGTTGCCGAGCTCGCGCATCGCGTAGAGCACGCGCCGGTGCACTGGCTTCAAGCCGTCGCGGACGTCGGGCAGGGCTCGTCCGACGATGACGCTCATCGCGTAATCGAGGTACGATTTGCGCATCTCATCTTCGAGATTTACGGGCAATATTTCGCGAGCGATCTCGGCCATTTGCGAGAGTCCGGTGAAGCCTTCGCGGCTGTTTTAAAAGGGTTTAAAGGAGGCGAGACGTGGTCCCAACATGGGCGAATTCTAGCACATATCCGCGTCGGTCTTAAGCATGCGGTGCGGATTAGCCGATATGGTGTCCTGAATCATTGATTCGTTGCCCGCGCGCCGCGTCTTTTCGCGCCGGGCGGCGTTGCGCCTCCTCGCCATAGTACCTACTATGACTCGTCGGCGCGCCTTGCCCGGCACGAAAATCCGCAGGCGGATCGAGCAACGAATCAATGATTCAGGACACCAGGGTAATGCCCGCCGTTCTCGCCGATTTGAGCATCGAGGCCCGTTGGATCGTGCCAATGACGGCGCGCGGCCGGGTGCTCGAAAACCATGCGTTGGTGGTGAGTGACGGCCGAATTCTGGACCTTTTGCCGAGTGCGGACGCGGCCGAACGCTACGCCGCCACGGTGACGGTACAGCGGCCCGCGCATCTGTTGATGCCCGGGATGATCAACACCCACGCCCATGCCGCGATGTCGCTGTTTCGTGGGCAGGGTGCGCCCGTCGCACCTCTCGAACAGCGCTTCGTCGGCCCCGAATTCGTGCGCGACGGCGTCCTGGCGGCGATCGCCGAGATGCTTTCATCCGGCATCACCTGCTTTGGGGATCGCTACTACTATCCGGACCAGTGTGCCCGGACGGCCGCCGAGCAGGGGCTGCGCGCCGTCATCGGCCTGCCGGTGGCCGAGACGATCGGCCCCTGGGCAAAATCCCCCTCCGACTATTTGACGGAAGGGTTGCGGGTCCGGGACGACTATGCGGGCCACCCGTTGATTTCGACCGTCTTCGCCCCGCACTCCCCGGCCGAGGTCAGCAACGCAACCTTTGCGCGGGTCGCCACGCTCGCCGACGAACTCGACGCGGGTATCGTGATCGGCCTGCATGAATCGGCGGATGAAATTGCGCAGTCCCTCGCGGTGCACGGCGTGCGGCCGATCGAGCGGCTATGGCGGCTCGGCCTGCTGACGCCAGCCTTGAATGCGGTCCACATGACACACGCTACGGAGGCGGATATCGATCTGGCGCGGCGCTCCGGGCTCGCGATCAGCCTCTGCTCGGAGGCGAGTCTCCGGAGCGAGCATCGACTGCCGCCGCTCGCCTCATTCGTCGCGTCCGGAATCCGCTTGGGCGTAGGCACCGGCGGCGCGTGCCGCCAAGATGTGTGGCGCGAGATGCAGTTGCTGGGGCTGATGATGGCGCCTCGGCAAACCTCCGGCGGGTCCGACTACACGGCCTGGGATGCGCTCGCCGCGGCCACCTGCGGGGGCGCCGCCGTGCTTGGGCTGGACGGCGATGTCGGTACTCTCGTCGCCGGAAAGTGGGCCGATCTCTGCTGCGTCGATCTCGGCGGACCGACCACTCAGCCCTTGATCGATCCGGTGGCGCAATTGGTTTCCTGCGGCGGCCCCGACATCGTGAGCGACGTCTGGGTGGCCGGCAGACAGCTGGTGTCGGACGGAGAATTGATCCGCCTGGACTGGCCCGGTGTTGCCGCGCGAGCCAATGCCTGGGCGATGCGACTGAAAACCGGAGTGTGACTCCCATGCACGAATCGAATCGAAACGCTGATCCCGCAGAACTCGCGAAATTCGCCGCCCTCGCGCAGAGCTGGTGGGATCCCAAGGGTCCGTCCAGGCCTCTGCACGATCTCAACCCCGTGCGCCTGCGATACATCGAACGCGCGGCGCCGCCGCCCGGCAAGGCGGTGCTCGACGTGGGCTGCGGCGGAGGCATTCTGTCCGAGGCGATGGCGCGCGCCGGAGCGCGCGTGCTCGGCATCGATTTGTCGCAGGCCGTGCTCGATGTGGCGGAACTCCACGCGCTCGAGAGCAAGGTCGCCGTGGACTACCGCCTGGTTCCCCTGGAACAGCTGGCGCAGGAACGGCCCGCCACCTTCGATCTGGTCACTTGCATGGAAATGCTCGAGCACGTGCCCGATCCTGCCGCCGGCGTCAAGGCATTGGCGGCCTTGGTGAAGCCCGGCGGCGATGTCATCGTGTCCACGATCAACCGCAATCCGCGGGCATTCGCGGTGGCGATCGTCGGAGCCGAATATGTCGCGCGCGTTTTGCCGCGGGGCACCCACGAATATTTGAAATTCATCCGGCCGTCGGAGCTTGCACGCTGGGGACGCGAGGCGCAATTGGAACTGCGCGACTTGACGGGAATCACATACAATCCGTTCACGCGCTCGTTCCGGCTTTCGCCCGACACGCGGGTCAACTACCTGGCACATTTCTCCCGGCCGGCAATCCGATGACGCTGCACCTCTCGGGCTGGCTCGACGCGGGCGGCCGCGCATGACCGACGGCGCAGTCTGGTGGGCGTCGCTGGTCGGCGCCGCGCTCGGCGCGCTCGCGGCGCTGCTGTGGCGGGCGCGGCGCGAACAGGCCTCGAAGATCGAAACGGAGCTGCTGCGGGCGCGGCTCAAAACCGAGGAAACCGTGAGTGCCGAACGCGAGCAGGCTCTGTCGAGGGCGCGCGAACAATTGCAGGGTGTGTTCGGCGATCTCGCTCGCGACAGCCTGCAGAGCAACAGCGAGGTGTTCCTGCAGCTGGCGCGCGAACGGCTCGCCCGCCAGCAGTTGGACGCCTCGCAGGCGCTGAAGGAGCGCGAAACCGCGATCGAATCCCTGGTGCAGCCCATTCGCGAGGCGCTCGCCAAGACCGAAGCGCAGATTCAGACGATAGAGCGCGATCGCATCGACGCATTCGCGACCATCAAGGCCCAGATGGAAGGCATCGCCAGCGGCCAGAACCTGCTGTCGCGCGAGACGCGCAACCTGGTCACCGCCCTGCGCCGGCCCGGAGTGCGCGGACAATGGGGCGAGATCACTCTGCGGCGGCTGGTCGAGCTGTCCGGCATGACATCGCATGTCGACTTCACCGAGCAGCTGCATCAGATCACCGATTCGGGCGCCGTTCGGCCCGACATGGTGGTGCACATGCCGGAGCACCGGGATATCGTGGTCGATGTCAAGACCCCGCTCGAGGCGTATCTGGCGGCCGTCGAAGCCCAGAATGACGAGGAGCGAGGCTCGCAACTGAAGCGCCATGCGCAAATCGTCGGCGCGCGGGTCCGCGAACTGTCCTCGAAGCAGTATTGGTCGCAGTTCGAGCGCAGCCCGGACTTCGTCGTGCTGTTTCTGCCGGGCGACCAGTTCCTCTCGGCGGCGCTGCAGGAAAATCCGGGACTGATCGACGACTCGCTCAGGCAAAACGTGATGTTGGCGACACCGACGAGCCTGGTGGCTCTGTTGAAGACCGTCGCCTATGGCTGGAAGCAGACGATTCTGGCCGACAACGCGGCGGAGATTCGCCGCCTCGGAGAGGATTTGTACAAGCGGCTGGCGGTGTTCGGCGAACATCTCGGCAGGTTGGGAAAATCCCTCGGCAGCAGCGTCGATTCCTTCAACAGGGCGGTCGGTTCCCTCGAACAACAGGTGTTGCCGGCTGCGCGCCGCTTCGAGGAACTCGGGCTGCGCGTGAACCGCAAGATCGAGCCGATCGAACCCGTGGAAAGCCTCGCGCGCATCCCGCGCAATGGGGGAGTCGAGGGGGAACCATCCGACGAGGCCGATTCTGAAGCCACTTGATGCGACCTACCGAACGCGCGCGCTGCCCCCGGGCACGGCGCGCTACTGGAGCTGGCTTTTCGCCGCAGCCGAGGCGCGCGCGCCCCTGCTCGGTATCTACGCCCTCGGCGCCGAGTGGCAGGCGCTGACGGATCCCTCGACCGAAATCAGTGTGGCGCATTTGAAGCTTGCCTGGTGGCGGGAGGAAATGCATCGGCTCGAGCAAGGTTCCGCCGTCCACCCCATCAGCCTCTATCTCGCCGCGCTGCCGCGCGCCGCCGCCGTCGATTTCACACCGCTGTCGGCCGCGGTGACCGCCGCCGCGGCCCAGGTGAGCGGCGCGCCTCTGGAACGCGGCTCCGATCTCGAACCGCAGTCCCTGGCGCTGTGGGGCGGCCCCATGGCGCTGGCGTCACAGCTCGCAGGCGACATCCGCGACGAGACCGGTTTGCGCGATTGCACGAACGCCCTTGCGGCCGCGGACTACCTGTCGAGGTCGATCCGCGGCTATCGGCGCGACGCGCGGGCCGGGCGCGTGCCCTTTGCGATCGACGAGCTGCTGGCGGCGGGCGTCGACAACGACGATCTGGCCGCCGACCCTCCGCCCCCGCATCTGCAGAACTACCTCGACGGTTTGCGCACGCGGGCCGCACAATACTTCGAGACCGCCGCCGAGACATTGCCGCGTGCGCAGCGAGCCCGGCACCGGCACCTGCTGGTGCTTGCGGCGCTCGGGCAGGCGCAGTTGAAGAACCGCGCACCGGCCTCGGAACGCCGGCGCTTGAAAGACTTGCTCCTCGCCTGGACCACGGCGCGGCGCGCCCATTGACAACAATTCGGAGCCCGACATGATTCCCAGACAATTCACACCCGATGCCGACTTGCTCGCCGGACGGGTCATCTTGATCACCGGCGCCGGCAGCGGTCTGGGGAGGGCGCTCGCCGTCGAAGGCGCGCGGGCAGGAGCGACGGTCATTCTGTCCGGCCGCAACGGCGCCAAACTCGAGCGCGTCTACGATGAAATAGCAGCCATGGGCGCTCCGCAGCCGGCGATCGCGATGCTGGACCTCGCCGCCGCGACGGCGGTCGACTACGATAATCTGGCGAAGACCGTCGACGGAGAGTTCGGCAGGCTGGACGGCATGGTCCACGCCGCCGCACTGCTGGGGGACCGGACGCCGCTCGAGCAATACGACGTCCCGACCTGGTGCAAAGTGCTGCACGTGAATCTGACCGCGCCGTTCATATTGACGCAGGTTTTGCTGCCCGGTTTGCGCAAATCCGCCGACGCCTCCGTGATTTTCGTCAGCAGCGGCGTCGTGAAGAACCAGCGGCCCTTCTGGGGAGCCTACGCGGTCGCGAAGTCCGGACTGGAGTCGGTGCGCGGCATGTTGTCCCAGGAGCTCGACGGCGTGCCGAATATCCGCGTGAACAGCGTGAATCCGGGCCGCATGCGCACGGCGATGCGCGCGGCCGCCTATCCCGCCGAGGATCCGAATACGGTGCCGACGCCGGCATCGGTGAGCGGAATCTTCTTGTACTTGCTGAGCGCACGAAGTCGCGGTATTGATGGCCAATACATCGAGGCGCAGGACAACTGAGGGGAGGACGGATGCGTTCACGGCAAATTCTATCGGTTTGCGCACTGCCGGCTGCGCTGTGTCTGGCGGCTGCGCTGTGCCGGCCGGCCGCCGCGCGCGCCGACGCCCCCGAGGCCGCGCCCGCCGTCGAGGGCGACTACGTCGTCCACGACTTTCACTTCGCATCGGGCGAAACGCTGCCGGAATTGCGGTTGCACTACACCGTTCTCGGCAAGCCGCGCCGCGACTCGCACGGCAGGGTCAGCAACGCGGTAGTGATCCTGCACGGCACCGGCGGCTCCGGCCGCAGTCTGCTCAACGAGCATTTTGCGGGCGTTCTGTTCGGAAAGGGCCAATTGCTGGACAGCAATCGATATTTCATCATTTTGCCCGACGGCATCGGCCACGGAAAATCGAGCAAGCCCAGCGACGGTTTGCACGCGCGCTTTCCCCAGTACACCTACGCCGACATGGTGGCCGCGCAACACGCCCTGCTGCTCCAGGGTCTCGACGTGGATCACCTGCGCCTGATGATGGGAACCTCGATGGGGTGCATGCACACGTTCGTGTGGGGAGAGACCTACCCGGATTTCATGGACGCCTTGATGCCGCTGGCCTGTCTTCCAGTGCAGATTGCGGGCCGCAACCGCCTGTGGCGCAATCTCATCATGCAAGCGATTCGCACGGATCCCGAGTGGCAGCAAGGCGAGTACAAGAGCGAGCCCTTGGGTTCCCTGCGCACCGCGGCCGGCCTGCTGATGATCGCCGGCAGCGCCCCGATTCAAATGCAGATGACGCTGCCGACCCGGGACGCCGCGGACCAATTCCTGGATAAATTCATGCAGCGCGAGCTCGATGACTTGGACGCCAACGATCTGCTCTACGCGGTCAACGCGTCGCGCGACTACGATCCCTCGCCCGCCCTCGAGAACATCAAGGCGCCCCTGTGGCAGATCAACTCGGCCGATGATTTCATCAATCCGCCGGAGCTTGGTATCGCCGAACGTGAAATCAAGCGCGTGAAGAACGGGCACTTCGTGCTGCTGCCGGCCTCCGATCAGACCCACGGACACGGCACGCACACCTGGGCCGTACTTTGGCAGCAGTATCTCGCGCAACTACTCGCCGCCTCGCAGGCGCCGGGCAGCTAGCCTGAACCATGGATAGCTTAGAAGGAGGCCGGATCGGGCAGGCATTTTCCAGAGCGTGAAAAACAGGGCTCGGCGCATGCGTCGCACGGGTGGCCATGGATGGCCACCCTGGGCTTGCGCGAAGCAGGGACTGCGCAGCGCAATGGGTTCACGGCGGTCTGGAAAATGCCTGCCCGATCTCCGGCCTCCGCGCACGAGAAAGCTGATCGTACATTTCGGCTACGACGCTGTTACTTTCGCCTCGGTCTCATAGGCTGATTTCGCCGCATCGATCTCGTTGATGAGCGCGTTGCGCTCGCTCGGCAGCATGGCGCGCGA
>WNFR01014299.1_pt1 | contig 10722 bp, 7 predicted proteins | sample 5400221 | NCBI WGS metagenome assembly WNFR01 (sample SAMN13153357, study PRJNA577476) | soil metagenome | isolation source: 40 cm soil under Madrone tree | place: USA:California | collected 2016-06-14 | reverse complement strand
CCGTGTCCGCAACGCGCAACAGCAGATTGCCATCGTGGGGAAAGGCATCGACAACGACGGACCCACCGGCGGGGGTGTTTTGGATAGCGTTGAGGATCAAGTTGTCCAAGGCCCGCTGCATTTGAGAGGGATCAAAACGGGGTAACGGATTGTGTAGCTCCGGAGTTCCAATTTTCAGCGTGAGACCTTTCCCTGCTGCCAGCTCCCGATGGGCTTCGACGGTGCGTTGCAAGAACGAGAGCAGCTCGACATCCGCGAATTTGGGGTCGCGCGCCTGGGTCATTTCGAGGAGGTCGCGCAACAGGGCGTCCAGCCGGGCTATTTGCTGCAGAATGGCTTCGAGGGAGGTGTCCTTGCGCGAGACATCCCGGGAAGCCATTGCATTCTCTGCCTTCAGGCGCATTGCCGCGATCGGATTGCGGATCTCGTGCGCGAGGCCGGCTGACAGACGCCCGACTGCCGCAAGGCGTTCAGCTGCAGTCGCGCGTTGTCGCTCAAGCGACAGGCGCTCGCCCGTGCTGTTCAGGGCATCGACCAGCCGGTCAAGTTCCTGCTCCCCAGTAGGTGGGAGCTTCGGAAGATCGGCCGAACCTCCGCCCCGATCGCCGAGAGCGTTCTCGATCAGTGCGATTTTCCGCGACCATGAATAGAGCAGGCGAGCGAGCCAAATGGCAGAACCAAAGATCGTCAGAGCAAGAACGAGCAGGCCGGCCAGCAATTGATTGTAGGCCGGTCCTTCGGCCGTAAACGTTCGCGTCATGGTCCAGCCGGTCATCCCCTGGAGTGGTCCCCGAAGCGGACATGCGTGCACAAGAAGGACCTGGGATCGTCCGGATTGGCGAATGGATGCGGGGCGTCCGGACTGCAATGCGTCCGCATTCACCTGGCGGATCGTGTTTAATTCGGCAGCCGGAACGTCGGTCTTTGGCCCCGTACCCTCGTAAGAGGGAAACGCGTATGCAAGCGAGCCCGCATCAGCCTGCCATATTCCTCCCTCTACGCCTATGGCACTTGCAAGGGCGGCCTGCACGACCGTTGCGAGCTGGTGCTTGAGCTGGTCATCGACGGGCGCGCCGCCCCATCCGGAGACGAAGAATTGATAACGGTCGGCAATGTCGCGGCAGGCCCGCCCCACCAATTCTTCGGATCGCGCAACGCGCGCGATTGAAGTCCGCTGAAATGACTCGAAAAGAAGGTAAGCGGTCGCTCCCCCCGAAACGACCAGCATGATCCAAAGAGCCAACAATCGGGAGCGAAGAGATCGCATCGAAAAACCAATAAGGCACGGACGCTGCGGCTCTGCGATCGCCCCTGTTGGCGTGCAGCCGGTTGTGGGTAGTCCGCGAGGGGCTACGGTGGCTGCCAGCGGTCCTGACCACGTATGGGCCAACATATACTGGAATTAGCGGATTGCCCGGCCAAAAAATTATATAATAATTTCAACTACATAAGAGTTCTCAGTTTTATTCTGAATGGCGCGCCATTCCGGCATAGGCTTGTTGCCACTTCTTTGTTTGAAAGCGGCGTGTCGAGCTGCGAAATTTCAGCGGCGACCCGATCGCCTTGACGCCTGCCGTGGCGATTCATTTCTGTGCAATGAGCGTGACCAAAGTGCGTGAATGGTTCGACAAGGATCATCCGGACGTGCGTTTTCAATTCGAAGGCGACAAGCTCTCGAACGTGACCGTCAGAGGCTGCGACGGGCGAGAGATTTTCTATCGCGCCGACGAGTAATCGAACAACACCGCGATCGATCGTGCGACCGTTTGGGATGACGGCCTGTTTGAACGCGCGGCAATCGCAGCGCCGTTCGTGTCTGTCTGGGCGCGCCGGAGATCACCGGGGTCGGCGAGCGGATGCGTGCGGGGCAGGGGTTCGATGCGGCCTTCGCGCCGTTGGCGGCCGATGTCGCCGATCTCTTCGGCAAATGGTCGTACGTCGCGTCTTTGCCTTTTCAGCCGGGATAGCTATTGATGCCTGGCAAGATAGCCACAATTTTGATCCCAACCTGGCATCCATGACCGCACCCTCCGTCACGCCCTCGCAAGTCCGCTGCGCGCTGCTGCTGCGCGATGAAATCGCACTGCTCGATCTCAGGCACGAGGCGGCTTTTGCCACCGGTCATCCCCTGTTTGCCGCCAACATGGCCGCCGGCAGGATCGCGCTCGAGGCCGAGACGAGGCTGCCCCGCAAGGACGTGCCGATCGTCGTCTACGACGCCGGCGAAGGCCTGGTTCCGCACGCCCTCGATCGCCTTCAGGCGTTGGGATACACCGACATTCGCCAACTCGACGGTGGACTGCAGGCCTGGCGGGACGCAGGCTACGAACTCTTTCAGGATGTGAATTCCTACGCCAAGGCGTTTGGCGAACTGGTCGAGTCCCGTCGCCACACGCCCTCGCTGCCGGCCGAAGACGTCGCGGCGTTGATCGCGAGCAAAGCCAATATCGCCGTGCTCGATGTCCGGCGCTTCGACGAATATGCCACCATGAACATCCCGGGCTCCGTCAGCGTGCCCGGCGCGGAACTGGTGCTGCGTGCGGGCCGCGCCGCACCCGATCCCGCGACGACGATCGTCGTCAATTGCGCCGGCCGCACCCGCTCGATCATCGGCACCCAGTCGCTGATCAACGCCGGTGTTCCGAACAAGGTGGTGGCGCTGCGCAACGGCACGATCGGCTGGACGCTGGCAAAACAGCAGCTCGAGCACCGGGCTGACCGGCGTGGCGCGATCGGTCCGTTCGAGGGTGCGGAACAGAATGCCCGCGACGTCGCCTATTGCGCCGGCGTTCGGCATGTCGGCGTGGCGCAAGCGATAGCGCTGCAGGCGCAGACCCGCCGCACGCTCTATCGCTTCGACGTTCGCGACGCCGAAGAATATGCCGCCGGCCACGTCGCAGGCTTTCGCCACTATCCGGGCGGGCAGCTGGTCCAGGAGATCGACATGGCCGCACCGGTGCGCGGGGCGCGTATCCTCCTGACCGACAACAGGGGCGTCCGCGCCGACATGACGGCGTCCTGGCTCGCGCAGATGGGCTGGGAGACCTATGTGCTCGATGGCGGTTACGATCGTCAGCTGGAAGTGGGACGGCCTTTAATGTTGCCAAAACCCGATCCGGCGCATCGCTACCGCCGTCCCTACGAGGGCACCGACGTCGATACCGGCGCGATGCAGGCCTATCTCGATTGGGAATACGGCCTCGTCGAACAGCTGCGGCGCGACGCGACGCACGGGTTCTTCGTGATCTGATCGCGCGCCGGCGGCGCGGCAGATCAGCGCCATGCCAGCAATATCGCGACGAGAATGATGAGGCTCGCCGACAATAGCTTCCAGAACATCAGCGGATTGCGGTCGTAGAGCGCCTGCCGCTTCGCCACGGCGGGCTTTGCCCACATCGCGCCGTTCTCCAGCTCGTGGGCGAATTCGATGACGTCGCCAAAACGTTGGGTGGGATCGACGTGGAGCGCCTTGCCGATCACCGCATCGAGCCAGGCCGGCAAATCCGGGCGATAGCGCGACAGCGAAACGGGCTTGCCGAAGCGTGGCCGCGAAAACGGTTCGATTTCGCCATAGGGGTAGGCGGCGGTGAACATGCGATAGACCGTCACGCCCAGCGCATAGAGATCGGAGTATTCGTCACCGGTGCGCCCGTTGAAGAGTTCGGGCGCCATGTAACTTGCGGTGCCCGGAATGTCCTGCGCCGGGAAATCTTCCAGCAGCGGCACCCTTGCAACGCCGAGATCGACCAGCCGCAATCCGCCGGCCGCGAGCAGGATGACGTTGTCCGGCTTGATGTCGCGGTGAATGATGCCGGCGCGATGCAGGGTTGCCACCGCACGCGCCAGCTTGGTAGCGATCCCGATGCCCTCGGTCAGCGAGAGCTGCGGCGAACGGTTCAGGCGCTGCTCGAGCGTTTCGCCCTCATAGAACGGCATCACCGAATAGAGCCGCGTCTGGCGTCCGGCGGGGACTTCGATGATCTCCCCGATCCACAGGCTTCGCACGCGAGCCGCCACCCATGCTTCGCGCACGAAGGCGAGACGATATGAGCCTTCGCTGGCGACGCGCGGATGCGGAAATTTCAGTACCAGCTTGCGGTTCTGTCGCTTGTCGATGGCGACGAACAGCCGGCTGTAGCGTCCGTCGGACAGCATCTCGTCGAGCACGAAATCGTCGATGCTGTCGCCGGACGACGGCAGCTCGAGGATCGGAAGCGTCTCGATCGCGTGGGTGAGTTCGTCGCGGTCGGCCGGCGGCAGATCGACGACATCGAGCACCAACGCGGTCATGTTGTCGTTGCTGCCGGCGGCCAGCGCCGCGTCCACCAGCGCGCGGGCGGTTTCTTCCGGCGAGGCGCGCTCATCGAGCAGCACCTGCAGGCGGTCGTCGCCGAGCACGCCGTGAACGCCGTCGCTGCAGAGCAGCAGCCTGTCGTGTTGCCGCAGGCCAACCGCGGCATAGTCGACGCGCGCGAAATCCTCAAAGCCGATGGCGCGGTTGAGCAAATGGGCGAGGTCGCCGCGTCCGGCGACGTGATCCTTGGTCAACCGTTCCAGCCGGCCCTCGCTCAAGCGGTAGGCGCGGGTGTCGCCGATGTGAATGACATGACAGGTGCGCCGCGACAGGATCATCGACGAGAATGCGCAGCTCATGCCGCTCAGCTTGGAATCGACGCGGCCCTGCGCGTAGATCCAGCTGTTGGCGGCCTCCAGCGCCCGCGAGGCGATGCGGCGGACGCCGAGCGTCTCGGGCAGGGAATAATAGGCGTCGAGAAAACAACGGACGGTCAGCTCTGCGGCTTCGCGTCCGCCCTTGTGACCGCCGACGCCGTCGGCCACGGCGGCCACGATGTCGCGGTTGAATGCGCCGGTCTGACCGAGACAGGCCGCGACATAGTCTTCGTTGGCGGCGCGCTTGCCGGTCTCGCTGACGAAACCGACGCGAACCTGAAGATTTCTCTGCGAGCCGATGGTCACGTCAGAGACCTGCCGGGCCTGAACAAGCGCGCGTCGTCAGACCCGCGCTCCGGAAACCGCACCCCACGTCGTGCGCCACCGGACCTTGACCATGGCAAGTCCGATAAAGCCAAGCAATGCCAGCGCCCCGAAAAACGCGAAGCCGGCCCCGAAGCCGCCGGTGGCGGCCTTGGCGGTGCCGAGTGTCTGCGCCAGGAAGAAGCCGCCGACGCCGCCGGCGCAGCCGACCAGGCCGGTCATCAGGCCGATGTCCTGGCGGAACCGGAGCGGAATCAGTTGGAACACCGCGCCGTTGCCCATGCCGAGTGCCAGCACGCCGATCGAGAACAGTAGCACCGAGATCCATGCAATGCGCGGCATCTGCAGCAGCGGCCAGCCCGCCGCGGTCGACGCCGCCGGTCCTTCCGGCATGAAGGCGATGACGAGATAAGCGGTGACCACGATCGCAAACAGCACCGACAGCGACTTGATGCCGCCGATGCGGTCGGCGATCAGCCCGCCGACCGGACGGAAGCCGGAGCCGAAGGCGACGATCAGCGAGACCAGCAGACCGGCCGCCACGCCGGACACGTGATACTGCACGGTGAAATACAGCGGCAGCGCGTTGGCGAGTCCGACGAAGCCGCCGAACGTGATGAAATAGAAGAACATGAACCAGCGGCTGTCCGGGTCGCGCAGCAGCGTGCCATAGGCCTTCAGCGAGACCGGCTTGCGCTCGCCCGGCGCGTCCTTGGCTGCGAAGGCGTAATAGCCGAGAACCAGCAGCATCGGAATCAGCAGCAATCCGAAAACCGACTGCCAGCCGGCGTGTTCGGCGATCGATGGCGCCAGCATCGTGTCGAGCACGACGCCCATATTTCCAGCGCCCGCGATGCCCATCACTACGCCCTGATATTGCGGCGGGTACCAGCGGCTCGCCTGTGGCAGCGCGACGGCAAAGGACGCACCGCCGACGCCGAGCGCGAGGCCGAAGATTTCGATCGCAAGTTTGCTGTCGAGCCCGAACCGCCACACCCAGGCCGTCGCCGCGGTGACGACGAGCTGCGCGATGATTCCGGTCCGCTTGGCGCCGATGATATCGGCGAGGATGCCCATCGGGACCCGCAGCAGCGCGCCGGCCAGCACCGGTATCGCAACCAGCGTGAACTTCTCGCTGACCGCAAGATTCATGTCGCGCGCGATGTAGACGATCAACGGGCCGAGCGCGACCCAGGCCATGAAACTGATGTCGAAATACAGGAACGCGGCCAGCAGCGTTGGCCAATGGCCTGCCTTCTTGAACTCAGCAAACTTCATTGCGATAGCCTCGCGATCATGCGGCCGATAACGTGCGCGCAGATGCGGCAGGTCTCGGCGCAAACAGAAGGAATGTGGGTGAAAGCGAGAGCCGTTCTCGTCATTGAGACGGTCTCGATTTGCGCTAAGGGCAGCAATATCTGTGCCATCCGATCGTGCGCGGCACTTTGCCTTTAATCGCAACGCGTTGACGCTATTCCGCCGCCACGGAAGAAAATCTGCTCTGCCGCTGCGCGCAGCAAACCGCGCCACTCAAACGCGCAGGGTGGTGCTTTTTTGTGCGGTGCGCACATCAGCCCGAATTTGCGGCAGTCAATGAACCTGTTGATATCGCTTACAAAATCGCTGCCGTCGAGTTGGCACGCGTTTTGTATTGAAGGGAATATCGATCGTCATTGATGATGGTCAGCTGCCCGCGGATGGGCTCCCCAAAACTCCCAACAGCTATTCGACCGGTCGACGACGCATGTCGCGTCGACGCGCGGTGTCGTCGGAATTTGAAAGGCAGATGATGCTCGAGAAACTGATCAAGCAAAAGCTGGTGGTGATCGGCAACGGCATGGCCGGCATCCGCACAGTGGAAACGCTGCTGGAGCGTGCACCTGATCTCTACGACATCACGGTGTTCGGCTCCGAGCCTTACGGCAATTACAATCGCATCCTGCTGTCGCCGGTTCTCTCCGGCGAGAAGTCGGTCGACGACATCATGCTCAACACCGAGCAATGGTACGACGACAACGGCATCACGCTGCGCAAGGGCGAGACGATCGTCATGATCGACCGCCGCACCTGCGAGGTCGTCACCGCCGAGGGGGCTCGTGTTGCCTATGACCGCCTGCTGATTGCGACCGGGTCCAATCCGATCATCCTGCCGATTCCGGGCAAGGATCTGCCCGGCGTGATCGGCTTTCGCGATATCCATGACGTCAACAGCATGGTCGAAGCCTCCAACAGCCGGAAGCACGCCATCGTCATCGGCGGCGGTCTGCTCGGCCTCGAAGCCGCCAACGGCCTGATGAAGCGCGGCATGAACGTCACCGTCGTGCATCTGCTCGACTGCCTGATGGAGCGCCAGCTCGATCCGGTCGCCAGCGGCATGTTGCGCAAGTCGCTGGAAGAGCGCGGCATGGTGTTCAAGATGCCGGCGCAGACGCAGGCGATCCTCGGCGACGACCATGTCACCGCGGTGCGCTTTGCCGACGGCTCGGAACTCCCGGCCGATCTGGTCGTGATGGCCGTCGGCATCCGCCCGAACATCGAACTGGCGCGGAAGGCCGGTATCCATTGCGAGCGTGGCATCGTCGTCTCCGACACCATGCAGACCTATGATGGCCGCATCTATGCGGTCGGCGAATGCGTGCAGCACCGCCGCCAGACCTACGGCCTGGTCGCGCCGCTGTTCGATCAGGCCAAGGTCTGCGCCAATCAACTCGCGATGAAGGGCTTTGCCAGCTACCCGGGGTCGGTGGTCTCGACCAAGCTCAAGGTGACCGGCATCGACCTGTTTTCGGCCGGCGATTTCGCGCCCGGCGCGGACAAGGAAGAAGTCGTGATGCAGGACGCCGCGCGTGGCGTCTACAAGCGCATCGTGCTGCATCGACGGCCCATGGTACTTCCAGCATCTGCGCGACGGCACCGACGTTTCGCAAATGCGCGAGCGGCTGGTGTTCGGCGCCGCCAATCTCGGCGACGGCGGTCACGCCGGCCAGAACTCGGCCGCCACCATGAGCGACGAGGCCGAGATTTGCGGCTGCAACGGCGTCTGCAAAGGCACCATCGTCAAGTCGATCATGGAAAAGAAGCTGTTCACGATCGACGACGTGCGCGCCCACACCAAGGCGTCGTCATCGTGCGGCTCCTGTACCGGCCTCGTCGAACAGGTGCTCGCGTTCACGCTCGGCGGCGACTATTCGACCGCGCCGAAGGTCAAGCCGATGTGCAAGTGCACCGACCACAGCCATGATGACGCGCGCCGCGTCATCATCGAGCAGCAGCTGAAGACGATTCCCGATGTCATGAAATTCATGGATTGGAAGACCGACAACGGCTGCCACTCCTGCCGGCCGGCGCTGAACTATTATCTGCTCGCCACCTGGCCGGGCGAATATCGCGACGACCAGCAGTCGCGCTACATCAACGAGCGCGTCCACGCCAACATCCAGAAGGACGGCACCTATTCGGTGGTGCCGCGGATGTGGGGCGGCGTGACCACGCCCGGCGAGTTGCGGGCAATTGCCGACGTTGCGGACAAGTTCAAGATTCCGACCGTCAAGGTCACCGGCGGCCAGCGCATCGATCTTCTCGGGGTGAAGAAGGAGGATCTGCCCGCGGTCTGGGCCGATCTCAACGACGCCGGCATGGTGTCCGGCCACGCCTATGCCAAGGGACTGCGCACGGTGAAGACCTGCGTCGGTTCGGAATGGTGCCGCTTCGGCACCCAGGATTCGACCGGGCTCGGCATCAAGATCGAGAAATTCATGTGGGGCTCATGGACGCCGGCCAAGGTGAAGCTGGCGGTGTCGGGTTGTCCGCGCAACTGCGCCGAGGCGACCTGTAAGGATGTCGGCGTGGTCTGCGTCGATTCCGGATACGAGATCCATTTCGCCGGCGCCGCCGGCCTTCACATCAAGGGCACCGAGTTCCTCGCCAAGGTGGCGACCGAGGACGAGACACTGGAAGTGATCTGCGCGCTGACGCAGCTCTATCGCGAGCAGGGCTGGTATCTGGAACGCATGTATAAATGGTGCGACCGCGTCGGTCTCGATGCCATCCGCAAGCAGGTGGTCGACGACATAGCCAACCGCAAGGCGCTGTTCGGCCGCTTCTCCTACTCGCAGCAATTCTCGCAAAGCGATCCGTGGGCCGAGCGCGCCCAGCGTGGCGTCGATCGCAACGAGTTCGTGCCGCTGGCGGAATTGGAACTCGCATGACCCAGTGGATCGAAATCGGAGCCCTGGACGACATTCCGCGCCTCGGCTCGCGCGTGGTGCGGACCGCGGCGGGCGACATCGCGGTGTTCCGCGCCCAGGATGACGAGGTGTTCGCGCTCGACGATCGCTGCCCGCATAAGGGTGGCCCGCTGTCGCAGGGCATCGTCCACAACAAGCGCGTTACCTGTCCGCTGCATAATTTCGTCATCGAGCTCAAAAGCGGCGAGGCGGTCGCCCCGGACCAGGGCTGCACGCGCGTGCATCCGACCAGGGTGGAAAACGGCATCGTGTGGCTGTCGCTTCGTCAGGCAGCGGCCGCTGCCGCCGAGTGAGGGTGACGCGTGTCAGTGAAGACAACCTGCCCCTATTGCGGTGTCGGCTGCGGCGTCGTGGCGGACAGGGATGCGGCGGGCACGGTCACCGTCCGCGGTGATCCGCTGCATCCGGCCAATTTCGGGCGGCTGTGCGCCAAGGGTTCGGCGCTGGCCGAAACCATCGGCCTCGAAGGACGTTTGCTCGAGCCCATGGTCGACGGCCGGGCCGCGACCTGGGATGCCGCGCTTGAGCATGTAGCGGACGGATTCAGCAAGGCCATCCGGGAGCACGGGCCGGACTCGGTGGCCTTCTACGTCTCGGGTCAGCTTCTCACCGAGGATTACTACGTCGTCAACAAGCTCGCGAAGGGCTTTGTCGGCACCGCCAATATCGATACCAATTCGCGGCTCTGCATGGCCTCCAGCGTGGCCGGCCACAAGCGCGCCTTCGGCAGCGACACCGTTCCGGGCTGCTATGAAGATCTCGAACAGGCCGATCTTCTGGTGCTTGTCGGCTCCAATGCGGCCTGGTGCCATCCCATCCTGCATCAGCGCATGATGGCGGCGAAGGCCAAAAATCCCGCCTGCCGCATTGTCGTCATCGACCCGCGCCGGACCGCGACATGCGAGGGCGCCGATCTGCATCTGGCCGTTCGTTCGGGCAGCGACTCCGTTCTGTTCAACGGATTGCTGGCTTATCTCGCGAAGACGAAGGCGGCCGATGGCGCATTCGTGGGCGCTTTCACCACCGGCGCGGAGGCGGCACTGGCGCAAGTCGCCGGCCAGACCGTGACGCATACCGCTGAAGTCTGCGGGCTGACGGGGGGCGCGGTCGAATTGTTTTTCGACTGGTTCGCCAAGACCGAACGGGTCGTCACGCTCTATTCCCAGGGCATCAATCAGTCGAGCAGCGGCGTCGACAAGGTCAATGCGATCATCAACTGCCATCTGCTGACCGGCCGGATCGGACGGCCCGGCATGGGGCCGTTTTCGCTGACCGGCCAGCCCAACGCGATGGGCGGCCGCGAAGTCGGCGGGCTCGCCAATCAACTCGCCGCTCATATGGAGATCGAGAACCCGCAGCACCGCGAACTGGTGCAGCGGTTCTGGCGTTCGCCCGTGATCGCCGGCAAGGCCGGCCTCAAGGCGGTCGAGATGTTCGACGCGATGGCCGATCGCCGCATCAAGGCGGTCTGGATCATGTC
>WNFR01007990.1_pt1 | contig 10722 bp, 13 predicted proteins | sample 5400221 | NCBI WGS metagenome assembly WNFR01 (sample SAMN13153357, study PRJNA577476) | soil metagenome | isolation source: 40 cm soil under Madrone tree | place: USA:California | collected 2016-06-14 | reverse complement strand
GAGCCCCGAGGAGATCAAGGAGCTTACCGCAGCCGAGCAGCGCCGGTTGCAGCGGCTGCAGCGGTTCATGGCAGAGCAGTCCAGCTTCAACACCGTTCAGTCGATGCGGCCGGCCGCGCTCGCCTACGCCCTGTCGGACTCGCCGGTCGGCCTGCTGGCATGGATGTCCGAGCTGTTCACTAGCTTCGGGGAACGGCCCAATGCTGTCGAGATCGACGCCCTGCTCACCAACTTCCTAGTCTACTGGTTCACCGGCACGGCGGCCTCGTCCATCCGCCTCTACTACGAGAGCGCCCATGATCCCGACGCCTGGAACCCGAAAGCGAACTCCGGGGTGCCGACCGCCGTCGCCGTGTTCGGCCATGACGAAGTCGCCCTCCGCCGCTTCGGTGAGGCGTCGAACACCATCGTCCGCTGGACCGAGTTCGACCGCGGGGGACATTTCGCTGCGCTTGAGGAGCCCGATCTCTTGATGCAGGACGTGCGGTCCTTCTTCGAATCCGTGGCGCGCTGAGACGGGCCAAATGTCGACCCGCTTTCGGTCCATCGTTCAGATCCAGGGGATCAACCCCTATGTGCTCGCCGAGGCGCCCGTCGCCGATCGTCTACGTGCGGGCTGGCGGACCTACGCCGTCCTCGCCCGGCAGAACGACCACCCTGCCGCCGGGATTGGAGGCCGGGTATATCGCCTCATCCATCCTTTTGTGAAGCTTCGATGCCGTTTCCGACTCCGCGGTTCTCGACTGAAATAAATTTGGCCAGGCCGATGAATCCGGGCCGATCTCCAGGTCTACGCAAATGAGGCGGCTTTGAATTCGCTGCCCGCACAGAGACCCAAATGGCTCGGCGTCATTAGCTCGGCGCCGGCCGTCAGTAAGCGACGCACAACGAGGAGAAATGCGATGACCCGAGAACCTGCCATGAGGGGCGAGAAGATTTACGACATGGAACTCGATCTCACCGGAGTCACCGACTACGGCGTGAGTTTGGACGCCATCCTTTCCGGTCAGGAAGCGATTCCACTACACGGAGCCCGGTTCGACCTTGCGGTCAATGGGCGGTACGAGGGCCGCCTCGCGGGCCGGGCCCACGGCGTCGACTATGTTCGGGTCCGCGCTGATGGTCGCATGGAGCTCGACCTGCACTTGATCATCGAGACCGACGACGGCCACCGGATCGCGCTGTCCGGCGACGGCCAGGCGGCGCCGCGACCCGGCGAGCCGGTGCTCGACATCTTCGCAAACGTCCGCCTCTCCACCGCCTCCAAAGAATACGCATGGGTCAATGAGCGGCAGATCTGGGGTGTGGGGACCGCGAGCCTCGTGACCGGGAAGGTCCTCGCCGAAGGCTTCATGCAGTGAAGGCGGCATCGCACAGGAGATCACTCCCATGAAAACACCGCCAATCGTTTCGCCCGAGGCGTGGGAAGCCGCGCGCCTCGAGATGCTGGTGAAAGAGAAGGCATTCACCCGAGCTCGGGATGGGTTGGCCGCTGAGCGTCGGCTGATGCCGTGGATGCCGGTCGAGAAGGCCTATCAATTCGAAGGCCCGAAGGGCAAGACGAGCCTGCTCAACCTGTTTGAAGGCCGCCGACAGCTGATCGTCTACCGCGCCTTCTTCGAGCCCGGGGTCGCCGGTTGGCCCGATTATGCCTGCCGCGGCTGCTCCTTCCATGGAGACCAGGTCTCGCACCTCGCCCATCTGAACGCCCGCGACACCACGCTCGCGTGGGCTTCGCGCGCGCCGCAGGCGGACATCGCGCGCATGAAGGCGAAGATGGGTTGGGATATACCCTGGTACACCATCACGGACAGCTTCGACCTCGACTTCGGCGTGGACCAATGGCACGGCCACAACGTGTTCTTCCACGACGGTGACAAGGTGTTCCGCACCTACTTCATCAACAGCCGCGGCGACGAGGCGATGGGGAGCACCTGGAGCTACCTCGATGCGACGCCGCTCGGACGCCAGGAGGCCTGGGAAGACTCGCCTGAGGGCTACCCGCAGACCCCGCCTTACAAGTGGTGGAACTGGCACGACCAGTACTCGGCCGAGGCCGCGCCTGACAGGAGATGGGAGCAGACGGTGGACGCCGGACGGAGTCGTAAAGACTGATCCGGAAGCTCGATTCGGCGACGGAGGTGCGGGCCGCACACAGGTGTGACCAGCGGCGCCCAACGCCAGGAGGGAAGACATGAGTGAGGTCCATTCGGCCACCGGCGGCTGGCTGACACTCGCGGCGGCGCCGACCTTCGCGATCATGGCCCTGACGACGGGTGTTCTCGGCGACGGCCCTGGATACACGCTGTGTTCGGCCGAGCATGCATCGATGCTCAGCGGCATGGTCCCGATGTACTTGCTGATGAGCGCCTTTCATTCGCCGCCCTGGCTGAAGCTGATCTCCAGCCGATCTGCCGCAGAAGCAGCTTATGGCAAAAACGGGACGGTGAGGTAATGACAATGACGCAGAACACCAGCGTGAAGTTCCTGATCACGAGCGCAGGCGCGCGGACGGAAGCCACCGGCAATAGCGAAGTGCGGCAACTGTTGGCGGCGCAACTTCAGATGACGCCATACCTGATCGAGTATCTCTCGCGCGTGGCTGAGGCTCACCAGCGCGGCGACTTCGACGTGCAGACCGACATCGTTCGGGAAGTCGGAGGGGCGCCCCCGAAGTCCCCTGACGCGTTCGTCGCCGAAAGCCGCGGGGCGTTTGGCGGCTGATCGAAAGACCAACAGTGAGGGAAAAGAGAATGGCACTTGAGATCTTCTGGGGCAGCGGCAGTCCGTTTTCCTGGCGCGTACTCAGCGGCGCCGAGATCAAAAGGCTCGTGTACGAGTCGCGGCTGCTGGAGTTTTCCAAGGGGCATATGAAGGCGCCAGAATTCTTACAGGTCAACCCACGCGGCAGAGTGCCGGTGATCCGCGATGATGGATTCGTTCTCTTCGAGTCGCTCCCCATCCTCGAATACTTCGAGGACAGGTCGCTGGAGGTCCCCCTCTTCGGCAAGAATCAGCGCGAGCGCGCCTTCATTCGGCGACTCATCTCGGAGTTCGAGAGCTATTTGCGCGAGCCACTCTTCGCACTCACCCTTGACCTTCTTCGAACGGCAGGGGCTGGACCGCGAGGCCGGGCGATGACGCGTGACGCGCTCGAGCAGACAGCCAATGCCGCCCGGCGCGAGCTAAAGACGTTTGAGGAACGTATTTCGGGCGGGCTCGCGGCTAGTCGGTGAAGAACCATCGGCCGCGGATGTCGCGATCTACCCGTTCGTTGCAACTTTCCAGCGCGTGACCACGAAGGCGGAGGCCGGCCCTCGAACTCGGATTGCATCCGCTCGGCGAGGTCTATCCGAGTATCCGCCGTTGGATGGGGCTTGTTGAAGCCTTGCCGGCGTTCGAGCGGACGTACCCACCGCACTGGCGAGCCGCGCCGTAGAGAGGTCTCTGTCCGTTGGCGGCAACACGTGCCCAGGCGCATACGACGGACCGTCGCCAACCTTACGGGCGGAGAGGTTGTTGACTGACGAGCCTCACGTCCTATGCAGAAAAAGGCGGTCAAGCACCGATGAATTTCGGCCACCGCGCCGGTTCTACATATGAGGCCGGCAATAGGACGCCGGCAACAGGAGGATCCAATGCTTCCATTGACAGGCAGAAACGTGGTCGTCATCGGCGGCAGCCGCGGCGTTGGACGGCGGGTCGTGGAGGCCGCCATCCGCAATGATGCCCGCGTGCTGGCGGTGGCGCGTCAGGAAGGTCCGCTCCGGCAATTGGCCAATGAAGTGCCCGGCACCGAAATTCTCTCGCTCGACGCAACGGATGACGGTGCGCCAGGCAAAGTTTTCGACACCCTTAGGCCGGATATCCTGGTGGTGGGCGCCGGCGCGTTTCCGCCGGCCGCGCCGCTGCACAAGCAGACCTGGCAGGAGTTCAAGGTCAACTGGGAGACGGACGTTAAAATCGCTTTCAACTTCTGCAAGACGGCGCTGCTGCGACCGCTGCCGGCAGGCGCGTCGGTAGTTCTGATCTCAAGCGGCGCCGCGCTTGCCGGCTCACCGAATTCGGGAGGCTATGCCGGAGCGAAACGTACGCAGATCTTTATCACTGACTATAGCCAGAAGGAATCGGATCGTCTCGAGCTCGGCTTGCGTTTCACTGCGCTTGCGCCGCGCATGATTCCAGAGACCGACCTCGGCAAGCATGCGATCGCCGGCTATTCCCGCTATCTCGGCATGTCGGCAGCCGATTTCATTAAGAGCATGGATTTACCGCCGACCGCGTCCGATGTCGCGGCCGCGGTCATCCAGCTCGCTACGAACCCCGATCATTCCAAGGGGAAAACGTTCGTGGTTTCCGGCAAGGGCCTGCAAGCCGCGGCCTGATTGGTGAAGCATTGAGAAGAACAAACGGAGGGCCTAATGTCGATTGCCATGACAGCGGCCGAAACATCACGTCAAGATCAGGCGCCGGAGCGTTCACCGCGGGCATTTGAACGACTGGCCGAACCGCTCCGCCGGGAAATAAAGGTGCATTGTTACCGCATGCTTGGCTCCCTGCACGAAACCGAAGACGCGGTGCAAGAGACGTATTTGCGCGCCTGGCGTAGCTTCGAGACCTTCGAAGGAGGGTCGTTTCGCGCCTGGCTGTATAAGATCGCCACCAACGTCAGCCTCGATGCCCTTGCCAGCCGCAAGCATGTGCAACGTTTGTTGCCTGACCAGCACGCTCCGGCCACTGCGGAAATGCCAGACGGGAAACCTGCAACTGACGTGGCGTGGCTCGAGCCTTATCCGGACTCGCACCTGGAAGGCATAGCCGACGACGCACCAAATCCGGAGGCGCGCTATACATCCCGCGAGGCCGTCAAACTCGCTTTTGTCGCCGCCATCCAGCAGTTGCCGCCGCGCCAACGCGCGGTGCTCTTGCTCTGCGACGTGCTCGGCTGGGCAGCCGCAGAAGCCGCGACTTTGCTTGGCGGCTCAACGGCGTCGATCAACAGCGCCCTACAACGGGCGCGTGAGACGCTTGCCAAACGCTATCCCGACGGCCGGCCAGTGGAGGCGCTCCGACCAGATGCCACGCAGCAAAAGCTGCTGGACCGCTATCTTCGGGCCTGGGAAGCGCTCGATCTCGACAGTTTTGTGTCGCTCCTGAAAGAGGACGCCACGTACACCATGCCGCCATTGCCGCAATGGTATGCCGGGCGCGACGCGATCCGCACCTTCTTCGGCTGGGCTTGGAAGCTGTATGGCGGCATTCGTCTGGTGCCGACGGCAGCCAACCGGCAACCTGCTTTCGCTGTCTATTCTCGCTCCGGGGCGGGCGGGCCATGGGCCGCGCACTCCATCCAAGTGCTTTCGCTTGAGCAGGATGCGATTTCCCGCTTGACCCTTTTTGTAAAACCAACCGGCCCGCAGCTGTTTCAAGCCTTTGGACTGCCGCTCATCCTTCCGGACGCCGGTGTCGAAATGCCATCCGCTCCATACGATTCCTAAAGTGTGCCACATGGATGTCGCTTGATAGCAGTGCGCCCCGAAGGCGCGGAACATCAGTGGAGGAAGATTCCGCCCGGAGAATTGTCGATTAATCCGGACGCTGACGAGCGGCTCGCAGGGGTCCTGCATCGGTACAGCGTCGCAGGGCGTTATCTCATTATGCAATCGAAGCGAGCCGCTGCGGATGTCGGTTAATTTTGAGATATGCGGGGCGATCTGACTATGTCTGATGTTCGGGGAAACCAGAAGTAATCGGCGCACGGTCAGACGACGCCTGCCGTCCTTCACGGCGACGACTTCGCCGTCGAAGATGGCCCGGTCGACCGGGATGTCGAACGCGGCCGCAATCCCGGAGAAACGCTTCGTCCAGTCGAGCCCCGTCCGCGTGCGGATCGTCACCCTACTGTGTGTACCGAAAACCTTAAATCCGATTATAGTGGTGATGAAGTCCGCCAAGGATGGCGCGTGAACGAATGACACCGGCGCGCTGTACCGAGCGAGAGACTGGTGCATCCTTGTTCAAAGACCGATGCGTTCTGACTCCGTTATAGTAGTGGGCGTAAGATTTCAGAATGCGACGCAGATGCGCCTCGCCCAGGACAATCATATGATCGACGCTCTCGCGCCGGATCGAGCCGATCAGCCGTTCAGCAAAGCCATTCTGCCAAGGCGAGGCTGGTGTAATCGGCTTATCGCGGATGCCCATGGCGCGCAATCGACGTGTGACGACCGCACCATAGATGCGATCCCGGTCGCGGATCATGTAGCGTGGAGCTTCATTCCACGGGAATGCTTCTGTGATCTGGCGCGCAACCCATTCCGCGGTCGGGTGCGTTGTGACGCTGATCCAAACCAGCTCTCTGCGATCTAGCCGCACGACAACCAAGCCATGGAGCAGTTTGAAGTCGATGGTCGGGACGACGAACAAGTCCATGGCGGCAATGTCCGGTGCGTGGTTACGAAGGAAGGTGCGCCATGCTTGGCTTGGCGGTCCACGCCGCTTAACCATGTATTTGGCGCGACCTCAAACCCGAGCTTGAGCAACTCACCGTGAATGCGTGGCGCTCCCCAGAGCGGGTTCTCGACGCTCATCCGCCGGATCAAAACGCGCAGCCCTGTATCGATCTGCGGCCGCCCTCCCAGTGAGGACGATTTCCAACGCCAATAGCGTCGAAAGCCGGCCCGATGCCAACGTACGAGCGTCTCGGGACGGAAAATCGTGAGGAGCTTCAGGATCGATGGAAACCAGCGATATATCTGGACAAAGAACCATCGATCATGGTTCGTCAGCCGGACGCGACCATGCAGCCTACGCCTCAAGACAATCAACTGATATCGAAGCACCGCGTTCTCGGCTTCAAGCCGCAACTTCGACTTGAATGGCAAGGCCACGACGGCCAGAAAGAAACAGAGCAGTCCGATCATTCCGCCAGCTTAGGCAATTCCATCACGTCATCAACTCGGACAAGGTTTTCAGTACACACAGGTGAGACTCTGGGCAAAAAAACCCGCCTGATTTGCAATCCCCCGTTATGCTGCGGCGTCAGTAGCCACGCCCTCACAGGCAGCTTTCGCGCGCGTAATTCCAAAGCCGGCGAGTGATGGCTCTGATCATTGGGCCGTTCGATGAACTACATTGAACGGAAGAACCTCAGCCGCCGTTTCACCGGCCTGATCAATGGCACAGGACAGATCGGACATCGTGAGCGTTCCGACGAACCCGTTTCGAAAAAAACAGCCGTTAGCTTTATGGTGGTTCTCTGCTTTGCTTTTATTGAACGGGTGTGGAGGGGCGGAACCCGAGTGTGATTCTTTAGATACGCGAAATTCAGTGGTTAAGATCATTTCGGATGACAGCAATAATGCACTTGTCAATTACGCTGTCAAAAATTCGAATTCGGCTGCGGCAATGGTGAGTAATACGACTACAGAAGCTGAAAAATCGGCGATTTGGCAAAAAGCGAGACAAGGCGCGGTATATAGGTTGGATGATACAATACTTACAAATTCAAGAAACTGGGCAACGCGAGCGGTTACTTGCAGTGGATTATTGTCTGTGACCGTTGGGGATACAACTGCGCAAAAACAAATAGATTTTAAGGTCGAACGGACGACGGATGGAACGATGTCCGTCTCAGTCAATCCGTTTTTGTTTTGAGGTTTTACAGGTTCAAGTCGCCGCGCGTTACGCCACTGAGTGCGGCGGAGAGCAATGGACCGATGATTTTCGCGCGCATCTGGATGATGCAATTCGAGCGGAGTGTTCGCCGGGATTGTCGAGGCGCAAAGTCCGGGACCCAGATCAAAGCCGCCGGCGAACATACGCCGCTTGGCGGCTTTGCTATTGCACCCACGAAGTGCAGTATGCCGGCGACTTCCCGCGCCCCATGGCATTGAGAATTTGCGAAGCCGCTCCGGTCGAGCTTCAATGCGGCATGCCCGCACTAACCGCCGCCCCGCTTTTCGGAAGTTCCGAGGAATACGCGTACAACAACAGGGTATGGCTACTACGATCACCACAATGGATAGCCTCGGAGAGGCCGCGCCGAGTCAAGAGGCCGTCGCATGACAGCGAGCTAACCCGAAGGCTCGGCGGTCATGGATGCTTACTTAAACACTGAGCCAGTGCCGAAAGGTCAACATGAAGTCTGCGTTACCTAGGATCATTCCGGCAGGCCAATCATCTTTAGTCGTATTCGGTAAGCGGCGACGCGCATAGCCCGCTCGCGGCGCATGGTTTTGATATCGGAGCATGAGAAGCGGCCTTTCTCTCTCGTACGGATGACAGCCAATTTCAGCACCCGTCATCGGCCTTGCGAACGCGAGCGTGCTACCGAGCACGACGAATACAAAACACAAAGTTATCCGCTTGTAGCTGATGTTCATGCCTCGTCCTCTGGCCGCCCTCAATGGGCGATTATCCTTTGGCGCCAAGCATCGCTTAAGAGCGCCAAGAACTGCTGGATTAAAAAGAGCGAGCCAGCCAAGGGGCGACGGCTGGGACGCTTTGGAGGCTTCGTCGGCCGAACAGCTCCGGCACATTTGCTTCTTAAGCGCCGCCACGCTGCCTCCAATAACAGGACTGATATTCAGCCGTCGATATTCCCGAATCCTTGCACTTCTTTCTTCTCAAAGAAGAGTTGCGAGCGTTACTTCTACCCATGCATAACGCTGGTCCCACCTAAACCGTCAGCGAGCCTCCAAGTGAGCACGCACGACGTTTTAGCGATGGTTGGATAACTCTCAACATTCGGTGTTCGGGAAATATCAGGACCTCAACGAGAGTCTGACTATCAGAAGCGCTGATGCGCAGCGGATGGAGACAGTCGATGAGCAGATTCGCATTTCTTGGCGTGGCCGCACTTCTGTCAACGGCGGTCACAACCCCGGTAATCGCACAAGCTGTTATCCAAGAACCGCGGGCACATGCCTTTTACCATCCCAATGAGGATTTCGGAATTGACTCTACTCCACCGCAGCGACGAGAAGTAGTTGGTCGCGGAACAGCCGGCGCCATGGCATCAGCACCGTCCGTTCGTTCATTGACGACAGGCAGCGAAACTACAACGAGACCCTGGTCCGCGCCGGTAGGCCACCGCCAGCCGCGTGCAGCCGATGTTCCGCCATCGACATCTGTATCTCAGCACATACTTGATCAAGAAGACGCGAACGTCGACCGCAAGATCAGAAACGTTTGCCGAGGCTGCTAAACGCGGCACATCTGTTGTTATCAAACACCTCTCATGATCGCCTATAGGGCCCGCCGACTGAGAAGTCCGCCCCTCCCGTGATCGCATCCGACAGCTGCTACCGCGATAGTTCGCAGAATTCCGATATTTGCGTGTTCGGGAATATCCAGACTCCAACCTGAGTCTTCCTACCGGAGACGGACATGCGCCATCCCAACGCAAACCTGGGCGTGCCTCCGGTGGCATGGGAGGGTCCGCAATCAAGGAATCGAACAATGAAGATCAGATACCTTCTGGCGGCCTTATTGCTCTTGCCGTCACTCGCGACGCCAACGATGGCTCAGGCGCGAATCCCCAAAAGCGGCATTCGAGCGCAGGTCTACAGGATCGAGGGCCGCGAGATTGTAGCTCCACCCTGGAGCGCCGCCTGCATGACGGACCACGGCACAAGCGAATGCGGCGAGCCGATGTGGATATATGGTAGCCGCAGCGAGATCGCGCGATACGGGAATGCGTTCTGACGTGCCGTCGTCTGACACGGTGCTCGTCGTCACATTGAGAGCCGGATTCTGTGGCGTTCGCGAAGCTCCGTGGGGAAGCACGCAAGGATCGCCTCCTGTGTATAGCTGATGTGGTTGCGTACGAGAAACGTAGCGCGCGAGGGTCACGTTGGACGACGCCGATAAAACCTACACTCAAAGCGCAAAGACGATAACTTCGCACCGGCGAAGTCTCGCAGCCACCAGAACGTGCACGCCACTCTGATGATGGCAAGCCAAGGAACATCATGGCCAAACACCTGCATTATGGAACGATCGCGAACTATTCCATTGAAGGCAGGAACTATGCGCACGACTGAGCTCAATCGAGCGTACCTTGACAAATACATCCGCAGCGTCGGCGTCCGGCAGATCCGTCTGGCTTGTGGGCTGGTTCTGTTCGCCTACTTGCTCAGCCATTTCATCAACCACGCGCTCGGCAATATTTCGATGGATGCCCTTGCCACGGGCGTCAGATATCACACCGCCTTCTGGAAAAGTTTGCCAATCGCGACGGCGTTTTATGCCGCGGCATCCGCCCATGCCGGCCTCGGGATCTGGGCGCTTTACCAGCGCCGTCAATTTCACTGGAAAGCAATCGAGCCGATACAACTTGTACTAGGTTTAAGTATCCCTGCCCTCGTCATCACCCATCTTGCCGGTGTGCGGATTGACGACGTACTGTTCCAGCATCAAAAGCTCTATCCGCAGGTGTTTTACTCGTACTGGGTTATATGGCCATACAAGATGTGGCTAATGTTCATTGTTCTGATCGTATCTTGGGTTCACGGCTGCATTGGATTGTATTTCTGGCTCCGCATGAAGGCGTTCTTCAAAACGGCGGCGCCGTTTCTGCTGGCCGCAGCGGTACTCATTCCGACGCTTGCCATGCTCGGGCTCTATCAAGGCGGACGAAGGGTCGTGCATGACAGCGGCACCGCACAATGGAAAGCGGATAATCTCTCCCGACGTCAGGTCGGGACCGCTGCGGAGCAG
>WNFR01007988.1_pt1 | contig 10722 bp, 11 predicted proteins | sample 5400221 | NCBI WGS metagenome assembly WNFR01 (sample SAMN13153357, study PRJNA577476) | soil metagenome | isolation source: 40 cm soil under Madrone tree | place: USA:California | collected 2016-06-14 | reverse complement strand
TGCGTGCGGCGCGCGGCCGAGAGCTTCGCGAGCGTCACGCCCGGCGGGCGCTGACATGGAGCTCGACGCCGGCGTCGCGCAGGAGCGTCGAGAACGAGCAGCCCTCGTCCGCCTTCGCGAGCGCCTCGCGCAGACCGTCGTCGTCGAGCCCGTCGGCGTCGATGACGGCGTCGACGTACGAGGCGACGATCAAATGGCCGCGGCCCTCGACCTCGTCCATCACGACTCGGCACGACACGTCGAGCCGGCCGGGCGGGGTTCCCGCCCGCGTCAGCTCGCCGGCGAGCGACATCGTGATGCAACCGCCGTGCGCCGCGGCGAGCAGCTCCTCGGGGCTTGTCTTTCCCTCCGGCTGGCCGATGCGCGTCGGCAACGAGTAGCCGAGGTCCGCGAACGCGCCGGTACCCGCGCTGATCTTTCCGATCCCGCGGGCGAGGTTCCCTTCCCAGACGAGCTGGGCGCTGCGTTCGATCCTCGGCATCAGTACTGGTACGCAGGCGTTCCGTCGGGGTAGTAGGCCTCGGCCGGCGAGCCCGCCGGACGGAACACGCCGAGCACCTGCATCTCGCCGGGGCCCTCGTTTTCGAGCGAGTGCACGAGCGTCGCAGGGAGATGGATGCACGAGCCGGGGCGCAGCGGCGCCGACTCGCCGTCGATGTGCAGCGCGCCCGTTCCCTGCAGCACGTACACGACCTCGTCGTACCGGTGGTAGTGATCCGGTGCGCGGCCGGGCGGGATGTAGCCGACAAACTGCGTCACCGACGGGCACGGCACGAGTAACCGGAACATCCGTCCCGCCGTCGCCTGCCCGGCCTCCACGTCGTCGAGCCCGACAACGGCGTAGCGCACGCCGTCCGCCGGCAGCGGGTTGCGGACGAGGACGGACAAGACCTCGATGCCGTCCGCCTCGTCGACCCTCCAGCGGGAGCCGGCCGCGACGTAGACCGCAGTCCCGGGAACGAGCTCCGCCGGATGGCCGGCGACCGTCGCGCGCCCGCGTCCGCGCAGGACGTACAGCACTTCGTCGTCCTCCGCTGGACCGGTGTCGTCGCCCGGCGCGTCGTAGCGAACCAGGCGCTGCTCGAACTCGGCGCAGCCGCGCCCGGCGCCGAACAGGATGCTCTCCTCGTCTGATTGGACGCACCAGCGCATCGCGCGGCTCACGATACATTCGCCCGATGGACAACCTGGAGCTGGTCAAGCGCTCGTACGTGGCGTTCGATCTCGACGACCTCGACGCCGTCGTCGCGGACATGCATCCGGAGATCGAATGGCATCAGGCGCAGGGCCTGCCGCACGGCGGCCTCTACCACGGCGTCGACGAAGTGCGGCGGAACATCTTCGAGCCGCTCGACGAGTCCTGGTGGTCGGAGTTCTCGGCGACGCCGGACCAGTTCCTCGACGCCGGCTCGGAGATCGTCGTGCTCGGACGCTACCGCGGCGTGGGCAAGGAGACCGGCAAGGAGCTCGACGTCCCGTTCGTCCACGTCTGGACGGTCGAGAACGGGAAGGCGGTCCGCTTCCGGCAGTTCCTGGACACCGCCGGCTGGGTGGAGGCGCTGAGCCCCTGAGTTGATCAGATCAGGACATCGCGCAGCATTTGATCAGATGATTGACAGTTCGACTCGAAGAATGGACACTGGCCGGAATTCCGGCAGGACCCGGCACGAAACAGGAGGGCACATGAAGAAGGGCATCATCCTTCTCCTTGCGGCGGCGGCGACTGCGGTGGTCGCTGCGAGCGCGCAGGCGAGTCACCAGGCTTCCGATGTAGCCGCGAAGGGGATCAGCTGCAAAAGCACGTTCACGCTCCCGTTCGTGACGCCGCTGACGGGCGGCGCGGCCTACCTCGGCCAGGAGCAGATCAGCTGGGCTCGGTACGCGGTGAAGACCCTCGCGCCCAAGCTCGGGCTGAAGATCAAGCTCGTCGGCGGTGACACGCCGGTGGAGCAGGGCGCGACTCCGGCACAGGATCTGGCTCAGAAGTACATCGGCGACCCGAGCGTCGTCGCCATTCTCGGCCCGTCGACGTCGGGCGGGGTTGCGGCCTCGACGCAGACGTACTTCGCCGCAAGAATCGCACATCTCTCCCCGTCCGCCACGCGCACCGACCTGACGAAGACGGTCGGCGGCGTGAGGGAAGGAACTCCCGCGTTCTTCCGCGACGTCCCTGGTGACTACATCCAGGGCCCGAGCGATGCGAACTTCATGATCAAGAACCTGCACGTGAAGAAGGTCGTGATCCTGGACTTCCAGGAGCCGTATTCGCTCGGTCTCGCCGCTGCGGTGGACACGACGCTCAAGGCGGCGGGCGTCACGACGATCCGGCTCTCGGCTCCGAACACGACGACCGACTACTCGGCGTACGTGACGAAGGTGCCGAGCGACGCGGACGTCGTCTTCTTCCCGACGCAGAAGCCGGCTGACGCGCAGACGTTCGCGCAGCAGATGATCGAGCAGGGCAAGAAGGCGAAGGTGTTCGGCGGCGACGGTTCGAACGCCCCGAGCCAGTTCAAGGTTCCGGGCTCGTACGTCTCGAACTTCGCTCCTGACATCACCGGCATCGCGGCCGACGCATCGCTCGTCGCCGGCTGGAAGAAGGCCAACCCCGGCAAGCAGGTCGGCTCCTTCGGCCCGCCAACGTACGGTGCGGTGCAGATCCTCCTGAAGGCGATCAATCTCGCCTGCAAGGCGGATCACGGCGTCCTCAAGTCGCGGCGCGACGTCCTGCGCAAGGTCAAGCAGGTGTCGATCCCGAACTGGATCCTCGGCGGGACCTTCAGGTGGTCCACGAAGTCGAACGACCCGCTGAACGCGAAGTTCTACATCTTCCAGATCCAGCAAGACGGCTCGTACAAGCTCGTCGGATAAGGACGATCTGAAGCTCCAGGTGGGCGGCTCCGTGCCGCCCACCTGGTCTCTCTATGGACACGTTCATCCAGCTCACGATCGACGCTTTGACGCTCGGGAGCGTGTACGCGCTCATCGCGCTCGGCTACACCCTCGTCTACGGCGTTCTCAAGCTCCTCAACTTCGCCCACGGCGACGTCTTCATGGTCGGCACGTTCATCGGCTACGGCGTGCTTCAGCTGCTCGGCGGACCCACGAGCCCGAATGTCCCGGTGTGGGCGCTCATCACCCTGATCACGCTCGCGGCGATGGGCGGCTGCGCGATCCTCGGCGTCGTCATCGAGCGCTTCGCCTACCGTCCGCTGCGCGAGGCGCCGCGCATCGCGCCGCTGATCAGCGCGCTCGGGGTCTCGTTCTTCCTCGCCAACTCGATGCAGCTGCGCTTCGGAGCGACGCCGCGCACGTACAACACGTTCGAGATCGGGAACGGCGAGCTCTACTTCAAGGGCTTCGACATCGGCAACGTCCGCGTGCCGCTGCTGCGGATCATCACGATCGCCGCGGCCTTTGCGCTGATGATCGTCCTGTACGTCCTCGTGAACAAGACGCGCACCGGGAAAGCGATGCGCGCGACCTCGTTCGACCGCGAGGCAGCCGCGATGATGGGCATCGACATCAACCGCGTGATCACGTTCACGTTCATCCTCGGCTCGGCCTTGGCGGGCGCTGCGGGGGTGCTGTTCGCGCTGCGCGTGCCGACGACCGTCGCCATCGGCTTCGTCGCCGGCCTCAAGGGCTTCACCGCCGCGGTCATCGGCGGCATCGGCTCGATCCCCGGCGCGATGGCCGGCGGTCTCATCCTCGGCTTCGCCGAGTCGTACACACAGGGCTACATCTCGACGAAATGGTCCGACCTCGTCGTCTTCTCCATCCTCGTGGCGTTCATGATCTTCCGGCCCCAGGGCCTCCTCGGACGCGCAGACATCCGCAAGGTGTGACGTGACCGACTCGACCCCGCACTCCTTCGACACGCCGGCGGCCACCGGCCCCGCTGTCGGGCAGGACGAGTGGGTGGCACGTCACGCCGAGCGCCGTATCTTCCGCGGCGGCCCGTTCGCGCCGATGGAGGAGCGGCTTCGCCGGGTTCCGTGGTGGGCCTGGCTGACGCTCTTCCTCGGCGTCATGTGCCTGCTGCCCGCCGTGTCGTCGCGCGGCTACGTGCGCCGGGTCGCCTTCGACACCGTGCTCTACATGATGCTGGCGCTCGGCCTCAACGTCGTCGTCGGCTGGGGCGGGCTGCTCGACCTCGGCTACGTCGCGTTCTACGGGCTCGGCGCGTACTCGTACGCGCTCCTCGATTCGAACCAGTTCCACTTGCATCTGCCCGCGTACGCGGCCATCCCCATCGTCGTCGTCATCGGCGCGATCGCAGGATTCCTCCTCGGCCTGCCGTCGAGGCGACTGCACGGCGACTACCTCGCCATCGTGACGTTGTTCTTCCTGCAGCTCTTCCAGACGATCGTCACGAACGGCGACAGCATCTTCGGGCACAACGTCACGGGCGGCGCGTTCGGGATCTTCACCGTCAAGCCGCTGCACGCCTTCGGGCACAACCTCCCGGTGCAGCACGGCGGCGTGTTCGCCGTTTCCTACTACTACGTGGCGTTGGCCTTCTTCGCCGTGGTCTTCGTTGCGCTCCGCTTTGTCAACCTGTCACGGACCGGTCGCGCATGGAGGTCGCTCCGCGAGGACCCGCTCGCCGCCGAGGCGATGGGCATGCCGGTCAACGCCCTCAAGCTGATGGCTTTTTCGTTCGGCGCCGCGGTTGCCGCGCTCACCGGGACGGTGTTCGCGTCGCTGAGCGCGAGCGTCCTGCCGCTCACGTTCTACTTCGTCCTGCTGATCACCATTTACACGATGGTCATCCTCGGCGGCTCGGGGAGCCAGCGCGGCGTCGTGCTCGGCGCGCTCGTCATCGGGCCGCTGCTCGAGCTCCTTCGCGACCCGAACAAATCGCGCGTGATCTTCTACATCGCTCTCGTCGGCGGACTGGTGTTCGCGTTCCGTCTTTCGAGGCGACTCGGTCTCGTGGCCGTGGCGACCCTCGCATTCGGGTTCATCTGCCATGCGATCGCGGGAGCGATCGACCACTCGTGGGTCGCCGGCAGCTCGGGCAGCGGCTTCCAGCACGTCATCTCGTACTGGCTGATCATCCCGAAGCACCTCGCCGGTTGGATTCCGCCCGTCGCGTACGTCGGCGTCGTCTGCGTCGCGCTGCTGTTGACGCTCGTGCACGACCGCCTTCGGCTCGTCCTGCTCCCGCCGGCGCTCTACCTCGCCGCGTTCGTCTGGGACAACGTGATGCTCACGCAGCCCGACCCCGCGCGCTACATCGTGCTCGGGCTCATCCTCATCGCGCTCATGATCATCAGGCCGAACGGCCTGCTCGGTGAGCGGCGGGTCGAGATCGTCTGATGGCCGAGAAGCTCCTCGAGATCAACGGCGTCTCGCTCAAGTTCGGCGGACTCGCAGTCGTCTCGGACCTCGACATCGACGTCAAGAAGGGCGAGATCGTCAGCGTGATCGGCCCGAACGGCGCCGGCAAGACGACCCTCTTCAACCTGATCACCGGCATCTACCGGCCGGACGCGGGCGACATCCTGCTCGACGGGAAGAGTCTCGTCGGGCTCCAGCCACACCAGATCAGCCAGCGCGGCGTCTCGCGGACGTTCCAGACGCTCCGGCTCTTCCTGAACATGAGCGTCATCGAGAACGTGATGGCGGCCGCGTACGGCAACACGCACGCGGGCGTCTTCCGGTCGATGCTGCGAACGCCCGGCATGCGGCGCGAAGAGCGGGAGATCAGGGAGTTCGCCACACAGCGCCTCGCCTTCTTCGGCGAGCGCCTGATGGGCTACCGGTGGGACCAGCCGGCGTACAGCCTCTCCTACGCCAACCGGCGCCGTCTCGAGATCGCGCGCGCCACCGCGACGAAGCCGCGGCTGCTCCTGCTCGACGAGCCTGCGGCCGGGATGAATCCCGTCGAGACGCACGAGATCGCCGAGCTCATCGGGCGGCTGCGCGAAGAAGGCGGCTACACCATCCTCGTCATCGAGCACGACATGCACGTCGTCGAGGGCATCTCCGACCGCGTCGTTGCCCTCGACCACGGCGTCAAGATCGCAGAGGGCTCGTTCGACCAGGTCGCGACCGACCCGCGCGTCGTTGAGGCGTACCTCGGAACGACGGAGGCGGCGAGGAAATGAGCGCACTCCTCGAGCTGAACGGCATCGACACGTATTACGGACCGATCCACATCCTCCAGGGCCTGAACCTGCAGGTCGGCCCCGGCGAGCTCGTCTGCCTGCTCGGCGGGAACGCCTCCGGGAAGTCGACGACGCTCAAGACCGTGCTCGGGCTCGTCTCGCCGCGCAACGGCTCGGTGACCTTCGGCGGCGAGGACGTGACCGGGAGGTCGACCAGCTATCGCATCAGCCGGGGAATGGCGATCGTCCCCGAGAACCGACGCCTGTTCGCACCGATGACCGTGCTCGAGAACCTCGAGATGGGGGCGTACCTGCACGGCGGCGGCTCGAAGGAGGCCTTCGACCGCGTGTACGAGCTCTTCCCGCTTCTGTACGAGCGGCGGTCGCAGCTCGCCGGCACGCTCTCCGGCGGCGAGCAGCAGATGGTGGCGATGGGCCGCGCGCTCATGTCGAAGCCGAAGCTCCTGCTCATGGACGAGCCTTCGATGGGGCTCGCGCCGATCCTCGTCGAGCGCAGCTTCGAGATCATCAAGGAGGTGCACGAGTCCGGGGTGGCGATGCTCGTCGTCGAACAGAACGCGAACGTGTCGCTCTCGATCGCCGACCGCGGCTACGTGCTCTCCACCGGGCGACTCGTCCTGGAGGGCCCGGCAGCGTCCCTCCGCGAGAACGAGGACCTGCGTAAGGCATATTTGGGTCGATGACGGACGTGGTGGCAACGGTCGTGGCGACGAGGAGCTCGGCTCCGCGCCCGGTCGGCTCGAAGCTGATCATCCGCGAGGACGGCAGCCTCGAGGGCTCCGTCTCCGGCGGCTGCATCGAGAGCGACGTCGTGCTCACCGCGCAGGAGGTGCGCGAGACCGGTGAGCCTCGGCTCGTCACGTACGGCATCACCGACGAGATGGCCATCGGTGTCGGGCTTCCGTGCGGAGGCGAGATCGACGTCTTCGTCGAGCAGTTGCGCGAGCGGGAGGGCGACGTCTTCCTGATCGTCATCGCCGGGGGCGGGGTGGGCGAGAGGCTCCACGATCCAGAGCTCGAGCGAGCGGCGCTCCGGCGTGGGCGCAGCCACGTGATCCCGCTCGCCGACCGCACCGTGTTCGCCGACGTCGTCACCGACTCGCCGCGGCTCTTCGTCTATGGCGCGGTCGACACCGCCGAGGCCCTCTGTGCCGCCGCAACGCTGCTCGGCTGGAGGACGATCGTCGCCGACGCGCGGCCGCGGTTCGCGACCGCGCAGCGCCTGCCGAGCGCGGACGAGATCCTCGTCCTGTGGCCGGACGAGGCGCTCGCGCACGTCGCACCGGATGCGGCCACCGCGATCGTCGTTCTCACCCACGACGACAAGTTCGACCTCCCCCTCGTCGAGGGCGCGCTCCGCACGGACGCCTTCTACGTCGGCTGGCTCGGCTCTCGCAGGAATCAGGAGCGCCGTCGCGGCCTGCTGCTCGAGGCCGGGATCGAGGAGGACGATCTCGACCGCATCTCGGGGCCGAGCGGGCTCGACATCGGCGCCGACTCGCCGTCCGAGACGGCGCTCTCGATGCTTGCCGAGGTCCTCGCCGTTCGCGCGGGCCGGTCCGGCGGCCGCCTCCGCGAGTCGACCTCCCGCATCCACGCCGAGCCCGTCGCATCAGGCAAAAAATAAAATGCCGCTTGCAAAGCGGTTCCAGCGGCCCGTAGGATCGCGCTCGTGCTGCTGCGCGAGGTCGAGTACGCGAAGCCGTCGTCGGTCGCAGAGGCGCTGACGAAGCTCGCGGAGAACGATGGCGCGCGGGCCCTGGCCGGCGGCCAGACGCTGATCAACGTCATGAAGGCGCGGGCCGCGTCGCCCGACGCCCTCGTCGACCTGAATGGGCTCGAGGAGCTGAAGGGGATCGAGCTCGGCGCCGACGGGACGCTCTCCATCGGCCCGATGACGAGCTACACGGAGCTCGTCGAGTCGGCGGAAGCTCGGGCGCGCCCGATCCTCGGCCAGGTGTGCGCCCAGATCGCGGACGTCCAGGTGCGCAACCGGGGCACGATCGGCGGGAACCTCTGCTCCAACGACCCGACGAACCACCTGCCGCCGCTCATGGCCGCCATCGGCGCCGAGCTGACGATCACCGGCCCGCGCGGCGAGCGCACCGTTCCGGCGGCGGACTTCTTCCTCGGCGTCTATATGACGGCGGTCGCCCAGGATGAGCTGCTGACGCGGATCACGGTCCCCGCCGGCAAGCACGACGGCTTCGCCGCGGTCACGCTCGGCGTGAACGGCACCTGCATCGCGAACGCGGCGGCGACGCTAAACGGGGAGCTGCGCATCGCGCTCGGCTGCGTCGACGCCGTCCCGGTGCTCATCGAGGCGGAGTCGGTGGACGAGGTGCGCGCGGCAGTGCGCGCGGCGAAGCTCGATCCCCCGAGCGACGTGCACGCGTCCGGCGAGTACCGCACCCATCTCGCCGAAGTGCTCGCGGACCGCGCGGCGCGGCAAGCGGTCGGCGCGTGAACGTCGCGGTCACCGTCAACAGCACGGTCTACGAGCGCGACGTCGAGCCGCGGAAGCTCCTCATCCACTTCCTCCGCGACGACCTCGACCTGACGGGGAGCCATATCGGTTGCGACACGGGCAACTGCGGCGCCTGCTCGGTCATCTTCGACGGGACGCTCGTGAAGAGCTGCATGCTGCTCGCCGTCCAAGCGGACGGCAGTGAGATCGAGACGGTCGAGGGCCTCGCGGACGGCGACACGCTGACCGAGCTGCAGCAGGCGTTCTCCGACCATCACGCGCTCCAGTGCGGCTACTGCACGCCGGGCATGCTCATGAGCGCGACCGCGCTGTTGCGCACGAACCCGAGCCCGAGCGAGGCGGAGATCCGCAAGGCGCTGCAGGGCAACATCTGCCGCTGCACCGGCTACTGGAACATCGTCGACGCGGTCAAGGCGGTCGCGAAGTGACGACGGTCGCGCCGGAGAAGGTCGAGGTCGGAAAGAGCTGGCTCGGCGAGAGCGTCCCGCGCAAGGAGGACAAGCGCCTGACGCAGGGCCAAGGCGTCTTCGTCGACGACGTCAAGCGTCACGGGATGGGCTACCTGCACTTCGTGCGGTCGCCGTACGGCCACGCGCACATCACCTCCATCGACGTCTCGAAGGCGGAGTCGATGAGGGGGGTGTACGGGACGCTCACGGGCGAGGAGGTGGCCGCGCTCACGGATCCGTTCTTCCAGATCGCGGGCGCGCCCGGCGGCAACATCAAGGACTTCTCGCTCGCCGTTGGCAAGGTGCGCTACGTCGGCGAGCCCGTCGTCGCCGTCGTCGCCGAGACACGCGAGCTCGCACGCGACGCGTCGGAGCTCGTCGAGGTCGAGTACGAGCCGCTCGCTGCGCTCGTCGACGCGCGCAACGCGCTCGACCCCGATGCCCCGGTTCTGCACGACGATGCAAACGGCAACCTCATGTGGGAGGGCGTGTACGAGTGGGGCGATCTCGACGCGGCGTTCGCGGACGCAGACCGCGTCGTGAAGATCGAGGAGCTGCACTTCCATCGCTTTAACTCGACACCACTCGAGTGTGACGGCGCGCTCGTCGAGTACAACCGCGGCACCGGGCAGTGGACGATCCACACGAACAACCAGTTCCCCGGCTTCGCCGCGATCATGATGGGGCCTGCGATACGGACGGGGCTCGACAAGCTCCGCTTCGTCACGCAGGACATCGGCGGCGGTTTCGGCAACAAGATCACGTCGCATCCGCAGCTCGTCGTCTGCTGCCTCCTCGCCCGCAAGTTGAACCGGCCGATCCAGTGGACGGAGTGGCGCACCGACTTCCACCTCTCCATGTCGCACGGAAACGAGCGCTGGTTCCACGACACCGAGGTGGCCGTCCAGAACGACGGCACGTTGCTCGGCTTCCGGACGAAGGCGCTCGACGACGCCGGGGCGTGGCTGCGGTACGAGCCGCTCGGCGGCGTCATCTGGGCGCAGGTCACGCCCGGCATGTACCGCTGGCGGAACATCCGCGTCGACTTCACGCAGGTGGCGACGAACAAGGCGCCGGTCTCGCCGAACCGCGGCTACTCGCGCATGCAGCACCTGTGGTTCACCGAGCGCGTGATCGACATCGTCGCCCGCGAGCTCGATCTCGACCCGGTCGAGGTGCGCAAGCGCAACTACGTGCGGGCCGAAGACATGCCGTACGAGACCCCGAACGGCTGCGTCTACGACTCCGGCGACTACGCGCGGATGCTCGACATCGCGCTCGACCTGATCGGCTGGGACGGGATGGATGCGCGGCGTAACGACGCCGCCTCGCGTGGGAAGCGGCTGGGCGTCGGCATAGGCTCGACCCTCGACTCCGGGACGAACAACTTCGGTCAGTCGCGGCTCATCAACCCGGAGCTGCAGTTCTCCGGGAACAACGAGGTGGCGACGGTGAAGCTCGACATCTTCGGCGAGATCGTCGTCACGCTCGGCACGACGCCGCAGGGACAGGGGCACGAGACGACCGCCGCGCAGGTCGTGGCGGAGATCCTCAACTGCTCCGTCGACGACGTGCACGTGCGCGCGGGCCACGACTCGTACTGGAACTCGCATGCAGGCTTCTCCGGAACGTACGCGAGCCAGTTCGC
>WNFR01013060.1_pt1 | contig 10723 bp, 5 predicted proteins | sample 5400221 | NCBI WGS metagenome assembly WNFR01 (sample SAMN13153357, study PRJNA577476) | soil metagenome | isolation source: 40 cm soil under Madrone tree | place: USA:California | collected 2016-06-14 | reverse complement strand
CCCACTTTGAAAAGAAAGTCCGCTTCAGGAATCTGGATCATGCCCGAGGGAGCGGTGCTACCCGTACTCGTAGCGGCGATCGGCACGATCTCCTGTTTCAGGACCTTACGTTCGTTCGAAAAGCTCGTGAGCGGCTTCGCGGTCAATTGCTTCATCTCTGACATCAGTTTCTGGATCTTCGCGTCAGGTTCGGAGTTCGTTGCGAAGATGGCGCCGAAACCATTGCTTTCCATCTGAAAATTCAGAACGAATTTACCGGTCGGGCCTTTTTGCACCTGCAACTCGGTGCCGCCGTAGAGATCGAAGTAGCGCATGCCGGACGTGGCGGGAACCTCCATTTGCGGTCCGTCCACGTCATATTCGTTGCGATTCACGATAGTCCAAACGGTGCGGCCGTTGAGTGGCCAGCGGCTGGCGAAGACTCCGTAGCGCAGCATTGGATAGATCGGTTCCCAATCGCGACTAACGAGATATTCGGCGATAGCGCGTTCGATGGTGGCAACGCGCCGCGTAGCTTCGCCATCACGGGGCGTGATGCCGTTCCAGATGCCCCAAATGTTTTCCCAACTCTCCCAGCCGACACCATTGAAAAACGCAAATTGCAGATTGTTGGTCTTGCTGCGGTTCCAGCGGTCGGAAATGTTTACCATGTGGCGCGGCTCGAGCCACTTGTAGCGGTCCACGAGCGGAGAAAACGGATACTGATACTGCCCCCAGGTCATTTCATTCCAGGCAAGCGCCTCGTCGGAAGGCCCGCCTTCCGGTTCGAAAGCCAGCGGATGGCCAACTTTGTCCGCGGCGACAGAATAGGCGAGCGGGACGCCGTCCTGGGTGTCCCCATTGATTCCATCCGCACCGATCTCTTTCATTAGTTCGGCAATCTCCTCGGTCCATGGTTTCGCCGGCTCGCGCGTGCCCTGATCCCACATCATCATTGGGAACAGGACGCGAACGCCGCGCTTCTGGAAGTCCGAGATCATTTGACGTACGCCGGCGACCCCACCCGGCATGCACCGAATCATGTCGTGCTGGTTGCGGTTGTCTATGCCCATGTTGGGATAGGTCGGCCAGATCAGGACCGCGTCGATGCCGCCGTAGCGCTTCTCGAGATCATCGAGGTAGCGGTCGACGGTGTACTTCCCCGGGACTGGGTCATAAAAGAAACGATCCTCGACCATCATTTGCGGCTGCATGAAGCTGGACTGTGTCCACATCAGTTCCGGCATTTCGTACCGTGAGCCGTTGTAGCCGATACGGATGCGGCGCTCGTCGCGCCAGTGGGTAATGTCCTTCAGCCATAGTTGATGATCTTCGGCAGTACAAGGCTTGTAGCTGCTGTCCACGAGACCTTTTATGTTCAAACAGTCTGGAACGGGAATCTGCTGGTTAATGGGCCGATGGGCGAGAGCGAGCAATGCGAAGAAAGAACAAGATATCAAAGAAAGAAGAAGCCGGATTTTCACAAGCGCTCCTTGAACCGGGAAGTGAAGTGCTCAAAATCGGCGCGAGTATAAAACGTTTCAAAATAATCGTCTAGTCCCCCAAGCGCTTGCAGTGTATTGTTGAAGCTCCCCCTCTGAGATGGTGTAACCTGTGGCTGGCGAATTGTTATTTCTCCCAGCCACAGGGCATGTAACATTGTCCTTTTGCCGGGTTAGCGCGGGTTGTACTGGTGGTCGCTGATTTTAAAGGCATTCGCGACGGATAGCATTTTCGGCAGAGACAGGTTGTGCTGCGCAAAAATCTCGCCCTAGTTCGAAGTCTGACCGGCCCAAGAGATAAACCATCCGCTTAACCTTTATATGTACATCGTTGCCTGACAGGAGCGGTCGTAATCGTGGAATTCGAGTTCGTGGTGGAGATGAACTTGGTACAGATAGGAACCAACGAGTTCTTCCCCCAACTTATTCGTCTCGCTGCAAACGAAAGGCACCTACAGTCCCGCCCGTACAGCAACCAGAAATTGGGGAGACGCGGAGACGCGATCAAAGTGCAGCGTCTTCTGAACTCTTCCCGTCCTTCACGCGGCGATTCTTTCCCACCGGTACTCGTGATGGAGGCCGCCGAGAACCATGCGAGCCACAACCTTGCAGTCTTGGGGAAAGGAATGTTTGTCGTGATCTTGCAGCGGTGGGAATACCGCGGCACGTTCAGGAATCCCCGGTCCGAGGCTCAAATGAGGGCGCTCTTGGTTGTAATGAGTAACCCACTCTGACAGGATTCTGCGCAGATGTTTTTCGCCTAGCGAAATCATGAAATCCAAACACTCACGGCGTACACTTCCCACTAATCTTTCACAATAGGCGTTCGCCTTTGGTGCTCGCGCGGGTGTGTGCAGCACCCGCAGTCCAAAAGCCTTGAGCTGCTGGTCCACCTCTGCCGAGAAGATCGAGTCACGGTCATGGATCAGGAAACGGTACTGGGGATCGCTTCGCGAAGCTGCTGCGAGGTCCAGGCTGCCGTTGGATGCGCGGTGACGTTGCAATGCACGATGCGCCGTGTCCCGACCTCCATCAGGAGGAACACATAGAGAGTTCGGAACCGAGCGGTTACCACGACCAGGAAATCGCAGGCGACGATGGACTGGGCGTGATTGCGGACGAACGTCCTCCAGTTCTGCGAAGAGGTCCTCTGGTGGCCTCGTCGCTCCGTTTCGGGAGGCCAATAGGCGCGCACCGTACGCGGAGAAACGTAGATACCCAGCTTCACCGACAGCTCCGCGGCCACGCGCGCTTGTCCCCAAGTCGGATTCTCCTGTGCCATCTTCACGATGAGTTTGCGGATGTTCTCAGGAATTCGTGGCCGACCGGCTTGTGACTTCCATTTCCAAAACAACTTGAAACCCTTGCGATGCCAGCCAATCAGGGTCTCGGGTTTGACGATGACCAAGGCCTCTTTCCAATTGCATAGTCGAGACCAGAGGATAAGAGAGAAACGGGCGGAGTCGTTTAATCGTCTCGGTTGGACCTGTCTCTCCTCATAGAAGGCCAGCTGCTTTCGCAGGAAGAGGACTTCCGCGCTGAGGGCTGTGCGCGAGCGGAAAAGGAGACGGAAGAAAAGAAGGCCGTCCGCGACCAGATCGGTGATCAAGTTAAGCAGAGAGTCCAGTGAGCGCTTAGCGTTCGGAAAGAATCGAAGCATGGACCTTCAGGATGGCACATGGTCAGTCATGCTGATGGGTATTTTCTGTCAGCCGGGCTGGCTTCCCGGGCTTTCCAAGTCACGTAAGCCGAAGAAATAAGTGCCAACATCTCTGTCACATGGGAGCCGGATGGAATTCTTGCGTACCACAGGTCGTGAACGGGCAGTTCTACGTCCATCCGTAAGAATCAGCCACCGTCTTTCCACCCCATGCGGCGTTCGCATATATTGACTCGCACGATGGTCAGTGCAAACTCCGATTGTCGGCAAACGCGAGACTTTTGTCGGGCTATAAGTTTCTACACAAATTCTATTCCACCAATGAAAGCTGTGGTCAACGCACCCGACAACTAAAACTGGTTGTTGTTGACTAAATCGATTTCGCGGGGTAAATAGACCAATAATTTGCAGGTTGCCAGGTCCGGTTGCCGATCATTCACGTCTACCCTTGGACCTCTCGCACTCTGCGACTACTCGACGGAGGGGTGTTCCATGGCAAGAAGGCTCGCTGTCTTGATTTTGGTCTTGGTGGTTTTAGATGTTCCTTTCGTTTCTGCACAAGTCAGTACGTCGTCGATTACTGGAGCCGTAACAGATGCATCTGGTGCTGTCGTAGCCAGCGCCAAAGTGGAGGCGAAGAACGAAGAGACGGGGGTCGTGTTCGATCAAAACACGACTAGCTCGGGCAACTATTCGTTCGCATCGCTGACTCCCGGGAGCTACAGCATCACCGTGACGCTTGCGGGCTTCCAGACCTTCAGGAGTGTGCACAACATACTGACCGTCGGTACACCGCTGGTTGTGGACGTCACCTTAAAGGTGGGTACCGTCGGCCAGACCGTCGAGGTAGTGGAATCGAACTATCAGCGCCTGGAAACCTCTAACGCCACCGTGAGCGATATCATGGATACAAAACAGGTGCAGGACCTGCCGCTCAACGGGCGCAATCCGCTCTCCCTGCTGACGCTCGAGCCCGGTGTGGTGCAGCGGACGACGAACGGCGCGGGCTCAGGTACGCACGTGTTTGGGTCACGGGACCGTTCCCATAACGTTACGATTGACGGTATTGACGCCAACGAATCCACGGTGCCGAATCCACAGGGCAATATCCAGCGGCTGAATCCCGACAATGTCCAGGAGTTCCGGACTGTCACACTGGGCGCTACTGCTGAACAAGGCCGGAATAGCGGCGCGAACGTCATCGTGGCCACCCGGGGCGGCACCAACGCTCTTCACGGATCGGTGTTCTACTTCAATCGCAATACGGTCTATAACGCCAACGAGTGGTTCAGCAATTACGAAGGCAAAAAACGCCCTGAGCTGAAGCTCAATGAGTACGGCTTTGCTGTCGGCGGCCCCATCATCAAGAACAGAACGTTTTTCTTCGGCAGCTTTCAGAATAACCGGATCAGCCAGACGGAGCCCATTTCAGCCACCAACGTAGGCATCGCAGGCTTTGGAGCGCCTACTGTCTACACCGCCCTGGCACGCACGGGGATTTTCCGGTTCGTGCGAGGATCGCTCAACGTTGGTGGCGCGACGGTCACTCGCAATTCACCCCTTCTCGTAGATTCCAGTGGCAACCTGAAGCCTGGCGTTCCCGTGTGTAATGGCTCAACGATCGTCGGCAACTGCGTGGACAGTTACAACATCTTCGCCAACGATCCGCAGGGCATCGGCGGAGATCCGGCAGTGCTTGCGCTGATGAACAGCCTGCCGGCTGCCAACTCTTTCGGCCTGGGTGACGGACTCAATCAAGCCGGATTCAACTGGAACCCGCCTTCCCAGTTCAAGGGGCCGAACTACTACGTGCGCGTGGATCATACTTTTGGTCCCAACGACAGTGTCTTTGTCCGCTGGCTGCAAAATACCTTCAATACGAAGCAAGGCGACTTCCTCAACGCACGGCCTCAGGTGTATCCAGGCTTCCCGCCGCTGGGCGAAGTGAACCGGCTGGGCAAGAACTTGGCCATGAGTTACCGGCACAATTTCTCGCCAACGCTGGTGAACGAGCTGACTGCGGGTTTCAACCGCTTCGCGTTTCAATTCACCTTCGGCGAGTCCAACCCCAACTTTCCGAATCCCCAAAAAGTTCCCATCTGGGCCGACGACTGCGTGCTGGGATCGACGCTGAACGTCGACGGACCGTACTGCCTTTCGCCCCACACGCAACGCGCGATCACCACGCCGCAAATCGTAGATAACGTTACGTGGATTCACGGCCAGCACACCCTCCGCGCCGGAGTCAACTTCCGGTTCTACATTCACAACGACAGCCGTGGCTTCTTCGGCGGCAGCGTAGTCGAGCCAATCATTCGATTCAACCGTAGCAATCGTTCGAGCGGCTTTACCAACGTTCCAGGCCAGATAGGGGCCGACGCGACGACCAAGCCGAATTCGACGGATATCAACCGCCTCCAGCAAACGATCGTCGAGTTGTTGGGAATGCCCAGTCGCATCCAACAGGCGTTCCTGGCGAACTTCGGCAACGACACCTACGGAAGCACGAATTTTGCGACGGTTTACACAAGGGCGCATCAATACGACTCGTTCATCCAGGACGAGTGGAAATTGAAGCCGAATCTTACGCTTAACTTGGGCGTCCGGTGGGAATACAACCCCGCGCCTTACGATGCAAAGCAGACGCTCGTTCCCAACGTCTTCCCCGATGGCTCGCAAGGCAACGTGGCGTATGTGAAGGCTGACCGTTGGTTCAAGAACAACAACATTGCCTCGGTCGGTCCGCGCGTGGGAATTGCATGGTCGCCAGATCAAAAGACTTCCGTTCGGGCGGGTTATTCATGGCTGTTCGACACCTTGTCCACATTCCAGGTGACTGCGATGGCCGGCAAAATGCCCGGCTTCTTGCTGAATTGTCTGGTAAATATCCCGACAACCGGGCCCGCGACTGTGACACAGGGTTGTAATGTCCCTCCTGCCCTCTCCAACCCCGGGGTTCGGATCTCGACAGGGTTTCCCGTGACTGTACCGACTCCAACGGCAACGCCTTCGGCACAGTTGTCCCCTAACCCCCAGCCGAGCACGCAGGCTCCCGCAGTAGGAGCATTTGATCGCAACATCAAGAATCCCTCGGTGCATGAGTGGGATTTGACCATTCAACGCGAGCTGCCGATGCATTTCGTTGCGGAAATCGGCTACATCGGGAAGCGTGGAACGCACCTTTACAGAGCGTATGACTTGAACCAGGTTTCTATTAACGGAACTGGATTCCTGGGTGATTTCAATATTGCCGTGAAAAACCGGCAACTGGGCTGCAAGCCAGACGGGACCGGCTGCCCGACCGGTGTGACGGGCCAGACGCCAGCCGTGCTGTTGGCGATGATGACCGCAGCCAACCTCAACAGCAGGGCCTCTGATTTCGACACTTTCAACATCGGCAACTTTGCCAATTTTGCCGATGGGCTGACGGGCGCCAACGCCATCACCGCGCACGGATTTTCCGCCAATTTCTTCCGGCCCAATCCCCAGTTCGGGCAGATCTTCTTCCAAGATTCAGGCGGTGACTCTTACTACCACGGCTTGTTCATTGCCGTGCGTCGCCGCTTCGAAGCGGGCCTGGATTTCGGGTTTTCGTATACCTTTAGTAAGTCCATCGACGACATGTCTATCGACCCGACCGGCGCGGCTACTGGCGGAGGCTTGAGCACGACGAACAGCCGCACACCGACAGATATCCACAATTGGCGGCTGGACCGTGCGCTTTCGGACTTCAACAATACGCATGTGCTGCTGGCCAATTTGCTGTACGAACTCCCCGTGGGCAGGGGCAAGAAGGTCGCTTCGTCCGCGCCAAGCTGGGCGAACCGGATTATTGGCGGCTGGTCCTTCACCGGTATCTTCGCCTACCAGAGCGGCGAGCCGTATAGCATCACCAGCGGTTCATTGACGGCGAACGGCGCTCACGTCAGCTTCGCTCAGGTGCGCGGCCCCCTCGACAAAGGTCATGTCCAGTTTGTGAGCGGCGTGGAGGGTCCGGCAATGTACAACGTCGGCCAACTCATTACCAACCCCGCCGACCCAAACTTTAACTGCGTGAATGTCACCAGGACACAGACGTTTTTTTGTATCCCGCCCCCGGGTCAGAACGGCAATGGCCGCAACATTGTGCAAGGGCCGAATTTTTGGAATCTGGATTCAGGTCTCTTGAAGGACTTCGGCATCACGGAGCGCTTCAAGCTCCAGTTCCGGGCGGAAGTCTTCAACGTGCTGAACCACACCAACTGGGAAAACCCGCGGAACGCGACGTCCGGATCACCCAGCGTGCAGAGCAGCATTTTCGCCCGGACTTGCTGCGTCTCAGCTTCGCTGCCGTCCTCGGCAACGGTGATCGCCATTGGCGAACCGAATCGGGTCATGCAGCTCGGCCTAAAGCTTAATTTCTAGGCTAGCGTTCGAGTGAGATGGGCCACGTAGGCGGCAAACCAGAGTGGTGGCCCGCTTCGTTGCCTTGGCGATTGTGCCTGGATCACGGGTCAGCAGGAAGTAACCGGATTACTTCCTGTGGCTGGCGAATTGTTATTTCTCCAGCCACGGGGGCATGTAACATTGCATCCTTCGCCGGGTTAGCGCGGGTTGTACTGGTGGTCGCTGATTTTAAAGGCATTCGCGACGGATAGCATTTTCGGCAGGGACAGGTGTACCATCACGTCGGAAAGCAGCGCCACATCAATTTATGCTGCTAAGAATTACAATTATGAAAATCCATAAACTGACCGGATTGTTGCCATTGAGCACTATGGTATTTTTTTTAATTGGTTGCACCCCTCCTGCATATAAACCGATGGATATTGCAGCATACAATCAAAATACGCATCAATGGAGACTTGACTATAATTTATATCCCCTAAACCCAAATTGGCAATATAAGCTCGTGAATGGCAAAGCCCCGGGGACATTTGCCCAATGCCCCTTGAGCGACAATCCTGCTGACTGGAAAAGCAGTCCTTCCTGTACGAGCCAAAATCTTCACTATAATGATGGCCAGGCTGGCTGTACTGAGATATTTAGCGGGCATGGTGGTCATATGAATTGGTTTCCTGTGACCGAAGTGGGAATTTTGAATTTTAGTGATCATTCTAGTGATGATGACTACAATTTTTATCTTCAATCGCCTGATTCATCTTTATACCTCTGGAGCGATGACCCGGATCCAATGAATCAATTTTTAGCGCTTGAATTTGACAGCGAAGAGTTCCCCGACCCTGTGGACGACGATTATAATATTTGGTGGAATCGTTTTCATGACGCGGTTGACCATGGCGATAGTTTTTGGGGAACCATTTTGGGGACCGGCAATTATGCTGAAGCCGAATCAATGGTCAAAAATAAATTGGCCATTGTCACAGGCATGGCAGGTATTGATATAGGTCATGATAATGCCAATCAGGCAACCACAGAATTACACCCGGTATATGGCATGTTTATTTTGACTGATGAGCAAACATCCGTCAATCCGGATGGCTCGGTAGCCATGAATGATACTTGGAGTTTTTTTATTAGAAATATGGGCAACGAAGGATGGTGCGGAGTAGGTCTTGAATATGCGAGTGTGAAGCAGCTCAAAGTTTTTATCCCGGAAATGCCTTACTACTATGCCGGCACGATAAGCCCCTATCAGGCGGATGCAAGGGATAATGTTGCAATTGATGATGGAAATGTGCACATTACCAATTGGAACGGGATTACAGATGATAATGACCCGAGAAGGGAACGCTGGACAAAGCAGGTAATAAATGGTGGGGTTATATTGGATTTTAATTTTGACAGCGACTATAGCGATGGGATATTCGTAGGCGACATTAAAATGAACTGGAATATTTACATCAGCTTTAATGGATTTGGCAATCTTCAGAAAGCGAACACATTCATGGACGAAGGTAAATTTAAAGACAAATTCAAAGGAATGTATAGCAACAAGAGAGCCTTAAAAAAGGAATATGAAACTAAAGGCGATTCTCTTTTGTCATTGCGGTTAAGCAAATTAAGCAATAGTGAAAGAGCGGAATTAAACCAGGCCTTAGCCGGGAAAACCATCATACCTGGCATGCCGAAACTTGAATCTTTTCCCAAAGGGAAAACCACTAAGATAGGGGCAGTATTTGCAGGAAAGGATTCAATCAATATACAACAATTCAATGCCAGGCTTAAAGAAATGAAGATGGAGGATATGCCAAAACAACATAGCAATGCAACAGCCACTGCGAACGCCAATCGAGACCAATATGTGCAAAGGAAATCATCGAAGCGCGCATTCATGGATGCCTATTTAAAAAGCAAGCATCTTTAATGTAGTTGATTGCACAATTAGACGTGGGGTCTACACCGCCCTGGGGTACGCAAAAATTCCGTATGACTTCAAACTCGGACCGATACGAGAGACAAACCATCCGCTTATCCTTTATATATGCATTGTTGTCTGACAGGATCCGACCGTAATCGTTGGACTTAAACCAGTGGTAGAGACGATCTTGGGACGGATGTGAACCAACGAGTTCCTTCGCCAACTCCCCTCTTCTCGATTCCCTCAGACCATCCACTGACATACGATAAATTGAACGGATTCTGCTCTCCGAAGTCTACGGTGAGCGCTACGTGAACCGCATCTTGCGGAAGATGGTCGTCGCATAGCAAAGTTGCGCGATGACGCAACGAAAACGAAACAGAAATGCATGGACGAAGTGGCGCAGACTGATTTCCGAACAGATGCGGAGCGGGAAGAGTGTGGCGAAGTTCTGCCGAGAGCAGAAGTTGTGCGCGCCGCATTTCTACTGGTGGAAAAAACGGCTGCGGGAAAACACGTCGGCGAGATTCGTTGAAGTGCAAGTGTCGGAGTCCCGGCCAACTTATCGGGGGGCTCGTGGATCGAAGTCCGGCTGCAGAATGGGCGAAGCCTGATGGTGATGCCAGGATTCGATGCCGAACATGTGCGAGCGTTGTTGGTGGTAGTGGAGGCAGCGGAGTGATCGGGCTGCCAAGTTGCAGGCGATGGATCGTGCGCAGAGAGCGCGGATCTGGATGGCCAGCGAAGCGACGGACATGCGCTGCGGATTCGACCGCTTGGCGGAACGTGTGCGAGCGGTCATTGGAGAGAACCCCCAAAGCTGTGGCTGGCGAATTGTTATTTCTCCAGCCACGGGGCATGTAACAGTGTCATCCTTTCGCCGGGTTAGCGCGGGTTGTACTGGTGGTCGCTGATTTTAAAGGCATTCGCGACGGATAGCATTTTAGGCAGGGACGGGTGGTACATCCGTATAACTTCGTCGTTCCGGCGAATGGAAGACTGAACGCCGTCAAATTCCGAGAGTTTCCGCCCATCCGCTTGAGACATTGAGCGAAGACGCTTCAGAGGCTTGTTCCCTTCCCATCGACCACGTTCGCCACGTAGCGCCCCTCGCTCAGGCCGCGCTGCTCAAGAAGTTCGGCAAGAGCGAGGTTTGCGACTTCTTCGCGGAAATCGACTTTCGGCATGGGAGCCGATATCGCAGATAATCGCCCAATTGTTGGTACGGAGTTGGGACAACGGTTGGGACAATCGAAGGGGTTCCACACGCGACCGGATCTC
>WNFR01009811.1_pt1 | contig 10723 bp, 8 predicted proteins | sample 5400221 | NCBI WGS metagenome assembly WNFR01 (sample SAMN13153357, study PRJNA577476) | soil metagenome | isolation source: 40 cm soil under Madrone tree | place: USA:California | collected 2016-06-14 | reverse complement strand
CTCATGGGCGAGGGCCGCAGCTTCCGACATGCCCTCGCATGCGGCGAGACGGTTTCCCAGCTTCTCGAACTGGTCTGGGCCGAAGAGGTTTCCATCGAATTCGGCATTCGCAGTTTGAGACGCAACCGCATAGTTCGGTGCCGCTGCAGCGATGAACTCAAGCAAGAGCTTCGCAATCGGGTTGTCCGGCTCCTCTGAGAGGCACCGCTCCAGATGGTCCCGAACAGGCCGCACCTCCCCAAGGGCGCATTGGGCGATCAATTCAGGCAGCGGCAGGAGTCTATTGGCGGACAATGATTCACTGTCCATGATAACTCCCAGATCACATTTCGGCGTTCGTCCTGCAGAGGCGCTATGAGTACCGGTGGTAGGGATTAGTAATACCACCGAAATCGTGGCCAATGGAAGCCGACACGCGCGGGGCACGTATTCGATCGGCGCTCTGATAGCCACAGGGGAAGTAAGGCCGTCTGCCTCATAAGAGAGCTCGCCGGTCGCCGCATTTCGAGATGCTGCCGGTATAGTCGACTTCGCCGGGCCGGCAGCGCCTGGGCACGAGGCCCAGTGAGGCACCGACGTCCTGCGATCTGCGGAAGCGGTCCGGTTTGTCGATGATTGTTACGAAGGCAAGCGCGGGCAGCTGGCCGACCCCGAGTATGGTCGTCAGCTGCCGGCAAGCCTCCGACAAGCGCGCAAGATGCTTCCTGTCTCGATCGATCGCACCAATCGCTTCGAGTACAAGGTCCATGTGGCGACGTATCAGGGTTCGAGCCTGATCCGCCGGGCCATTCTCACGCCTGCAAAGATTTACGAGAGCATGGTCGCCGATGAGCTGATTCAGGGCGACAAGCGGGCGGTTTATGCCGATCGCGCCTATGAGCAAAAGGAGCGGCGCCGGCGGCTCAAGGCCCAGGGCATCAAAGATCGCATCATGAATCGAAGCCGCAGCAACCAGCCCGCTCTGGCGTTCCGGCAGCAGCGGCGCAACAAGCTGATCATCCCCATCCGCGCCGCCGTGGAGCATCCGTTCGGCGTGATGAAGCCCTCTTACGGCTATCGGCGGGTCCGCTACTTCTCGCTCGCCCGCAATGTTCTGATAACGCCCGGAATCTCTCGCTTTTTAGCCCGACCGCGTCATCCTCCACCAAGATCGAGGCGTCGCATCGATCCAAAGAACGATTCCCGCGGCCCGACCTCTTCGCAAATTTCGTTTCGCAGAGCTCTCCTTCTTGGGGACCGCGGGCGGCTGGGACAATGCTTGGAGGCACTGTCGCCCCCTTTGGCTTGTCAGTATCTGAGCGCTACCGTATGTTCGCGACGTGGAGCGCCGAGTATTGCCTGAACCCAATTCACCCCTCATCTACTCCAAATGTCGCAGCACAGGCTTGGTAAAGACCAAAGTGAGAGAGCACGTTTCCGGCCCGGGTGGCCTTGTCATGGCTGCATTCTACGGCGAACGGGCGGTCGAGGTGACCGATTCGGGTCTCTGTCCCGACTGCACCGAGAGAACTCGATGAATACGGGCTAACGGAGTAATTGCGACGTGCTGATCTGGCTTGCCTCATACCCTCGTTCCGGAAATAGTTTCTTTCGCACCATCCTGAGGGAGTGCTTTGATCTGCGGACACTGTCATTGTACGGTGCCAGTGATGATCGGGTTTTCTCATCGCCTGATGTTCGCCGTGCCATCGGTCATGTATCGACCGATCTTGCAGGGCGAGAACTAATCGACTTCGCGCATTCCGCGAGCGAAACAATGATCATCAAGACTCACGAAGGGCCTCTGACCGATGACAGGGCTATTCACATTGTCCGAAACGGCCAGTCCGCATTGATTTCTTACATGCACTATATACGCGAGGTCGAAGGCGTCGACTGGCCCTTAGAGAAGATCATCCGTGGCGAAGTATTTGCGGGGTCATGGTCGGATCACTACAGGATGTGGGCCGGTCGCCCCAACTCGATGCTGCTGAGGTTTGAGGATATTGTCGCAGACCCGAATGCGACCGCCGAGAAGGTCTCGGAGTTCCTTTCGCTACCCATCAAGCGGCGGTATTCGACTGAGTTCAACGAATTGAAAAAGCTCCACCCAGCGTTTTTTCGGAGTGGGAACGACGCCGAGAACGTTCGAGAGCTGGCCGCACATAAGGAACTCAAGGAACTCTTCGATATCTACCACAGCGAAGTGATGGCTCTTTCAGGTTACTAGTCGGTTCCCTCTGGCACTAAACAAAGAGCTGTGAAACAAACGGGCTCACGATGCCCGCAATGGCCATGTGATCGGCCTGCCGTTTCGCCATACACCGCTCGTCTGAACGCGACCGCCCGGCGCGCAAGCTCATCCGCGCCAATGGTCAATTTGAGCCGAAGAGCACGTCGCCGCTTGCCAGCATTTCGGATATGGTCCGTCTTCGTGCGATGTATGAGGGTTGATTGAATGAAGGCCCACGCCTCCAATAATTTCGATTTTTCCAGGTCAACCCGAGGGCATCATCGAGCTTCGCGGTAGGCAAGCAGTTCAGCGCCGGACGTGACTCTGGAACCGTGAAAATCCAGCTTGAACCGATGGCCGGAATTCAGTCTCAAAGGCATGTTCAAGGATTTGCCCGTCGGGTTTGTCATCGGCGGCGTCAGGTTTCCATTCTGTCAAAAACCAACGTGGTGATCTCGACGCCGTTTGGTGCGTCGAGAACGTTACAGCGATAGCGTGCCACACGCCTGCCGGATAGCCTGAAGCCCAAAATGGCCATCAGTTCCCTGTAAAGGCCGGTCGAATGGTGCCAGAACCCATAATCGTAATCCGGATTGCTTGCGCGGCCGAGAAACTGTGAATAAGGCCTGTCCTCGTCGATCATGCCCTCGGCGATGATTAACGTGCCTTTGCAGCGGGCGGCGACGGAGGAGAGGGCCAGGATGACATCCCTGAGGTGGACAAGGATTTGGCCAACGACTACTACGTCGAATATGCCGAGCTCGGCTGGGAGATTGTTGGCATCGCCATAGTAGACCCTGCTGGAAGATCCAAACTCCCGACGCGCCAACCAATAGGATTTCTTTATCCTGCTCAAGTAAGTGTCCGCCATGGAGAGCCAAGCGGCGTGATCCCTTTGCATGAGACTCTGGCGAAACGGTAGACGATTCCAGCGTTCCGCCGAATCGGCATCCACGGACACAACCGTCGCGCCGCGGCGCTCCGCCTCGAACGACAGGAATCCACTGGCCGTTCCGACGTCAAGAACGGTCTTGTCCCTCAGGTCGGTATATCCAACATACTCATCGAAGCGCCCGCGCAGATCCCAATGGCCCTCTACAGCTCCAAATGACGGGAGATCCAGCGCGTGGTAGAATACGCATTCCTCAGGTCCACGGACGGCAATAGGTTGCGCGTAGACAAGATCGCCGACATTCACCGGAGCCTCTGCGACTGGGAGCATTTCGCCTCACGATTACAGGTGGCAAACCTAGACCTGATGCTGACGAAACCAGCTGATCCGTGTCACAGTTTGAAGCACGGTGCACTGGCAGGAAGAAAGGTTCTTGCTTATCTGGACATCTCCCTTTCGTCAGAGCCGGTTTCAACCTAGCCATCCCGCATTGATTGAACTGTCTACGACGCTGCGACGTTCGGCGATCCCTTATCATTGGTGCGGACAGCTGCTAGAAAGACACCAGCCGTGGTTGTGCTGCTAATTTGCTTCTCGATGCGCTGCTTTCTTGGATATTGCCCTCCCAAAAGGCAGATTCTCGTCGTGTGCCTTCTGCATCCGCGTGCGGGCGCCGGATAAATCCGAATCGTCGGCCGTAACAGGGGTCGATTGATAAGCAGGCGTTTGTTCGGTCGTGCCATAGAGATTACGAACGTCACCTCTGCTGGAAAGCTTTGGTAACCGAGCGATTTCATCCAGCCACGGTCCGAGCTTGAATAGAATTCTCTCCCAATCGTGCACTTTCTCCACAAACGCACGTCCGGTCTCAGCGAGGAGATCGGCTTCGCGTGGATTCTCAACCAACCACGCGATCCTCTCAGCAATCGTCCTATCGGTCGCCGCAACGATGACGTGCTTGCCGTCCTCAACATCAAAACCCTCCCGAGCGATTGGCGTACACACGATCGGTACACCGGACGAAAGAGCTTCGAGAATCTTATACTTCGTTCCGGAACCCGACAGCAGCGGGGCACAATAGACCGTTGCCTTCTGCAAATGCGGACGAATGCTTTCCACCTGACCTGTTACGAATACCCTATTGCCATCGGAACAAGCCCTGAGGTCGGAATTGGGTTGCTGGCCGACAATCCAAAGCTGCGCCTCCGGAATCTTTCGCCAAACGTGCGGCATGATCCGCCTCACGAGCCTCATCGCGGCGTCGTGGTTCGGCCGGTATCCGAAACTTCCTGTAAATAGGATAATCGGACACGTTGCCCGCCTCCTCCTATGAAAGGTAAAGTATCCAGTATCGACACCATTCTCGAGCGACAATACGCGGGAAGGGTCGATCCCATACTCCTCAATGAAGATCGAGCGATCGAGGTCGCTAACCGCAATGACACCATCGAAGGCGCGCAAGTGGCTGCGCTCGAAGTCTGCCGCTCTTCTGGCTTCCAGCTGCGCGCCGACCCGCCTGATCCCGCGCATCCCATTCCGGATTCGCTGCAAGCGCACCATCTCGACGTCGTACGTCGCCAAAATGAAACGCGTTCCATTTTCTTGCCTGTTGGCGACTAGACCAAGCGGGTTCGTCTGCGGGCTAACAATCAGAAAATCAATATCCTGTTCGTGGAGACGACTATTAATGTAGCCAAGCGTGTAGGCCTTTGTCTGGCTCAAATACAGGCCTGGATCCCGACTCAATTTCTCCCCCAGGACGGGCAGGCTGCTGCGACGCATGCGATCACAGAGACGGGCGCGCAGCGTCTGCGAGCGACGCAGTTCCGCCGGCTTTGCGAGGTTCGGAAAGTGCTGCGCCAAAGTATGGGGATCGTAGGACGCCGAAAAACCCTCGGAAAGCGGGTCACAACGATTCTCATTTGTCGGCGGGTACAGTGATACGAACGTGATATCGCAGAATCTCTGAAGCTCGCGGAGGAGATGGAAATCCCGAATCTCACCTCCCGAGAATCCGGGATAACGGGGCAGGAACAGAGAGCAAAACACAACTCGATATCGCGTAGAGGAACGTTTGATCGGCAAGGGACGATTCGCTGCATCTTCTATCCCCCGCATTTCCGGCGGTATATGCGCGTTGCGTTTGCTGCCCCGAGTCCGTAGGTCTTCGAGTCGCTTCAGGATAGCCTCCGGATTGCCCAATCGGGTCGTCGCCGTTATGGCGACCAGAATACCGAGGACCTTGTAGGCGAGGCCGCGCCGGCGCTGGCCCCACACGCGCCTCATGGAGGCCTTCGTGAAGCTCAGGAGTACGCGATTGAAGTCTGGATCGCTTAGTGCTGGCCACAATGGCCGGCTGAAGCGATAGAGCTCGACGAGAAAGCTGTTCCACCCAGCGGTCTTTCCCGCATCGTGAATACGGTAGAATGCAAGCGTCTTCTCAATTTTTCTTAGCCTCGCCGTTGACATGAATCTGAAGAACAACTCGAAGTCGAAGATAAACTTGTAGCTCTCGTCTAACCGGCCGCATTTTTCCAGCAGTCGCCGGCGAAAGAATACGGTCGGCTGCGGAATACTATGGATGTACGACCAATAGGCCGCGACGCTTTCTCTCTCTTGAACGGCCCCGTAATACAGGGACGTCTTATAAGCACCATGATCCATGAGAATGGGTCTGTCTTGAGAATCGATGTACAAGGCGTTTCCCAAAACCATGTCCAGTTCCGGGTCTTCGGAGAATGCCCTGTTAATTGTCCACAGCGCCTCTTCCGCGAGCATGTCGTCCGAGTTCAGCCACGCGAGAATCTCGCCCTTTGCCACTGCCAAGCCTTTGTTGATTGCATGGGCAGGCCCTCGATCGGCCACTGACTCCCAGTGGGTTAGTAGCGGTTCAAGCGAATGGAGAACCGTGACGGAGGCGTCGGTCGATCCGCCATCCATGACAATGATTTCTGTGTTCGGATAGTCCTGGTCGACCAGGCTCTTGATAGCGCGGCGCAGAAACATCGCTTGGTTGAGCGAAGGGGTGATGACGCTTATGCGCAAAGGCGCCCTTGACAACGACGCTCTGGGGCTCTGCGGTTCGCGCCACGCGAGCGGTACATATGTTTCGTCCTGGGGATCGAGGCTATGGGGAAAGCCGTCCTCATTTCCCGATTCGGCAATGAGCATGCGGCGAGCTTCCGACTCGGCTCGCTCAAGTCCTTGTTTAACGCCGCTGCTCAGATGATCGACGAGACCATTGCGCAACGCTTCGAGGAGGTATACCGCGGCACCCGGCGTAAGATTCATGCCCGCCCATCGCTTCGTTAGTTCGACAATCTCTAGCGCGCGCTTCAGGCTGCCGCTGGCTGTTTTGGTCTCTTCGTGCTCACGACTGACGGCAACGAATTCATTGATCAACAGGACTGGATGGATGTCCGATACCCTGACAATCACGTCCCAATCCAGGGCGAACTGCAATTGGAGATTGATCCCGCCCACCTCATGCCAAGCTGATCGTTTGAAGAATGTTGCGGGCTGAAGAACATAGTCGAGCCCCGTCCGCAAGGCGCGGCGATCGAAGCCCAAGCTTCGTTTTGAGAATGGCGTAAGTTCCTTCGTACGCTCATTGAGACGGAAGCCATTTGCGATGTAGAGCCCAAACCGCGGATAAGCCGCGGCGGCCTTGGCCATGGTCCACAGCGCATTGTCACAGAAGAGATCGTCGGAATTAAGCCAGCAGACCAAGTCTCCTGTGGCGCGGCGCATTCCCGCGTTGATTGCCGCTCCTTGACCGCCATCGGCTTGGCTCTGCCAGTAGTGGATATGCGGCTCGTAGCGACGTATGGCATCGATGCTACCATCGGTCGATCCGCCATCCATGACGATCAATTCAAGCGAAGGGTATTTCTGCCCAACGACGCTTTCGAGGGCCTGAGACAGAAAACATCCCTGGTTGAACGACGGGACGACAACGCTAATCTTCGGAACATTGTCGGCAAATCGCCGCATGATCTATATTTTCGTCCTTTCTCTTCAAAAGACGATGATCTCACTGCGTCATAAATGATTCCCGCGCCGCAATTTTCTTTCTTTCGATTGGCATTGCGCACCATGAGCATCGTGAAAGGCTTCTGGCAAGGGCGATATTTAGGCGTGGGCGCATGGTTGCGATCGAGTTGGGGATGTGCTGCTCGAGCCGCAGCGGTGGATCCTCTGGATCGGTAACCGTCGGGATCGGCAAGTCGCGGGAACAGCCCGGCGGACCGAGCGCTTGAGGGGGAATCCTCTCCCGCTCGGGGACCTAAGCAGCGATGCATAAAGTGGCGTGACCCTGGTATCCCAACTGCGTCAACCTGCTTGCCCTACTGCTGATATTCGCCCTCGGACTTGCCCAGTTGGGCAACGTGAAGCGGGCAGGCGTCGGCTCGCGGCAACCGGAAAACAGGGGATGAATTGCTGTCCGGGCTAGGGCCGGATCGCCTTGAGTCCATTTTCGCCTAAGACGATCCGGCGCTAATTTGTTGAATTAGAGCGTAGGCTACCTGGGGTTGGACAGTAGACGAGGATCGCCCGGTGGCAGCAATTCCAACGACGATGAAGGCCGTGCTCCTCAAGGGCTACGGCGGATTCGATCGGCTCGAATACCGCGAGGACGTGCCCGTGCCAGCGCCCCGGGCCGGCGAGGTGCTGATCCGGGTAGGGGCGGCCGGCATCAACAATACGGACATAAACACGCGCACGGGCTGGTATTCGAAGGGCGTCAGCGAGGGGACCACCGCAGAAGCCGGCAAATCCGGCCATGCTGCGGCGAATGCCGGGGACGCCGGATGGACGGGGGGCGAGCGCACGTTCCCCCTCATCCAGGGGGCCGATGTCTGCGGCCGGATCGTCGATGTCGGCCCGGGCGTCGTGGCATCCCGGATCGGTCAGCGGGTTCTGGTCGAGCCTGTTTTGCGCGAAGCCTCCGGCTGGCGGCCCTACGAGGCCGTCTACCTGGGATCGGAATGCGACGGCGGCTTCGCCGAATTTGTGAAAGTGCCGGCGGTCCACGCATACCCGATCGAAAGCGATCTCTCCGACGCCGAGCTGGCGACGTTCCCTTGCGCCTATTCCGCCGCCGAGAACATGATCACGCGGTCCGCCGTCGCCGAAGGCGAGGCCGTCTTGATCACCGGCGCCTCCGGCGGCGTGGGTTCGGCCGCAGTACAGCTTGCCCGGCGGCGCGGCGCGAAGGTTATGGCGGCGACCAGTGCCGCAAAGGCCGATCAGGTCAAATTGCTGGGCGCGGATCGAATCATCCGGCGCGATGGGAACCTGGTCGATCAGATCGCGGCGGAAACGATCGATGTCGTCATCGACGTCGTCGGCGGCCCGCAATGGCCGCAACTGCTGGAGGCGCTTAAACGCGGCGGCCGATACGCCGTCTCCGGCGCCATCGCTGGACCGATCGTCGAACTCGATCTTCGCACCCTCTATCTGAAGGATCTTCGCCTGCTGGGCTGCACCATCCTGGAACCCCAGGTGTTCGCCAATCTCACCGGCTACATCGAACGGGGCGAGATCAGGCCCGTGCTGGCCAAGGCATTTCCCCTGAAGGAGATCGTGCGGGCGCAGCAGGAATTTCTGGCAAAGGGGTTCGTCGGGAAGCTCGTCCTGTTGCCATAGGCCCAGGCGGCCCATTCAGGCGGTCGCCAACCGCGTTCGCGTTCGAAAAAAAGCCTACCTGAATGCCGACCACGCCTTCTTGACGCTCTCCTCCATCGCCTTCCATGCCTTGTCGGCACCTTCCTTCAGGTGATCCCAGGCATGGTCGCCGGCCTTCTGTATTTCCGCCATCTGTTGTTGTATTGCGTTACGTCGGGCGCGAAGTTCCTTGAGTTGCTTCTCGTACGTGTCCTTCATCCCGGCCAGCGGCTGTCTGGCCTTGGCTTCCAGTTTCGCAAGCTCTGCGTTCCATAGGTCGAGTTGCTCCTTGAGCTTCCTGACGTATGCATCTCTCGCGGTCATGGGCTTCTCCCTGTTCTCGAATCCAGGGCCACCGCTTCCGGGCCTGGACGACTGCGGCGACGCCAGGATGCGCTTCAGCGCGTCTCGCGACAAGCGCCGCGGCCTCTCTTTGGCCTGCTGGCCTGGCGGAACTGCTCCTTGCGCGACGCAGCACCGCGTTCCTTAAATAACGGTGACGGGTGGTTGACGGTCTTTTCCGACACGGCCGAAATGAGGGATGGACCAGCGCGGTCTCACGACTTTGGGAGTCCTACGAACCCGTCTATCGGAGGTGCGACCATGATGCGCAAAGCAGACTTCCCACCCCGGTTCCGTTCGTCTGTCGCGGGCGTGGCCTTACTGATCGGCTTGTCGTCGCCGGTCTTTGCCGGCGACTATGGCAAGGAAATGTCCACGGCCTCGGATCATGCCGGCTATGCGGCAATATCCGAGACAATCGACGACGCACACGCCCATCTGCACCACACGATAAACTGTCTCGTCGGTCCCAAGGGCGCCGGCTTCGACGCGACGGCGGAGAATCCCTGCCAGGGCCAAGGCGACGGCGCGGTGGCAGACACGACGGATGCGGCGAAGAAACAGGTGCTTGAAAATGCGGTCACCAGGGCCCAAGCCGGCTTGGCTTCGGATGACCTGGGAACGGCCACGTCGGCTGGCGCCGACGTTCAGGCCATGCTGGAGCAGGCGCTATAACGCCAGCAGGCTAACGCATCGACCGGCATCAGTCAGCACGTAGGTCCTGATGAATGGGCCGTGCCAAAATGGCGTCGGCGATCGGCAGGATCGAGCGATCCTCCTCGTCGTTGAGCCCGGCCTCGAAATTGTAGTGCCAGGCGCGATCGCGTCGCTTCGGCGTCGAGGCGTCGCCTCGGGCGATTTTGATTTCGAGATCCGCGAACGAGCGCGACCAGTAATGGTTCAGCCTGAGGCGATCGAGGACGGGCGCTTTGGTGTCGCCAAGCCGCCGTCGATCGGTGCCAAGCGCCTCGCCCCGGATGTACTCCGAGCAATGAACGTCGACGCTGCGCACGAAGCGAGGATTGACGATGGTTTTAACCCTCCACTGCGACAACGGCGCGCGGCGCGTGAAGGCCCTGACCAGCGGCCCCGCGGGCCGCTCGGCGTGGCCGTTCGCGCCGAAGAACGGCGAATGCACGAGCAGCCCCGGCATATCGGCATAATCGCGCAGGATGGGCAGGATATCGATTTGAACAGGCGAGAACAGGAACTCGTCGACGTCGATCAGGGCGATCCAGCGCGCCTCGTCGGCCCGACGTCGGACGCAGTCGGCATAAGCTGCGACCTTCCCCAAGGAAACGGGCCAGTTGAGGAGATCGACAAGCCCTCTTGCAACATAGGGCGCGAGCACCTCTCGAAAATTATCGGTCGAGAAATTATTGTAGAGATAGAATTTGGAGACCCCGACGCCTACGTGGAAGCGAATCCACTCGTCGAGGTTGGGGCCTCCTCCCGGAAGATCGCGCAGATCGTCAGCTCGTGGTGCTCGCGTGCCAGCAAATGACGTTCGCGCCGATAGCCCCGCCAGACCGCCCGGATCCGAAGGAGCGCGAAAGCGCGGCGCCGGGGCCGAAGAATCGTTCGCACTCGCCTCGACAATTCGTCGAGCA
>WNFR01009491.1_pt1 | contig 10723 bp, 8 predicted proteins | sample 5400221 | NCBI WGS metagenome assembly WNFR01 (sample SAMN13153357, study PRJNA577476) | soil metagenome | isolation source: 40 cm soil under Madrone tree | place: USA:California | collected 2016-06-14 | reverse complement strand
GCGTCGAGGACGTTCTGCGAGTGGCCGTGCGCGGTGTCGACGCCGAGCACGTCGACGCCGGCGCGCACCAACGCCTCGATGCGCTCCTCGCGGTCGGGCCCGACGCCGACGGCGGCGCCGCAGCGCAAGCGGCCCTGCTCGTCTTTGCATGCCAGCGGATACTCGATCGTCTTCTGAATGTCCTTCACGGTGATGAGACCGCGCAGCCGATAGTCGTCGTCGACGACGAGCAGCTTCTCGATGCGATTGGCGTGCAGGATCTCCTTCGCCTGCTCGAGGCTCACCCCCGGCTTGGCAGTGACGAGGTTGTCCTTGGTCATCACCTCCGCGACCTTGCGATCGAGGCGCTTCTCGAAGCGGAGATCGCGGTGGGTGAGAATGCCGACGAGCCGCCCGTTCTGCGTGACCGGCAGCCCGGAGATGTGGAAGCGGCGCATCACCGCGAGCGCGTCCTCGATCCGCTGGTCGGGGCGCACGGTCACCGGGTCGGAGATCATGCCGCTCTCCGACTTCTTCACCTTCTCGACCTCGCCGGCTTGCGTCGCGATCGGCATGTTGCGGTGCACGAAGCCGACGCCGCCTTCTTGCGCGATCGCGATCGCCATCCGCGCCTCGGTGACGGTGTCCATCGCCGCCGAGACGAGCGGGATGTTGAGGGCGATGCGTCGCGAGAGGCGCGTCGAGACGTCGGCGTCGCGGGGTATGATCGCGCTCGCCGCCGGTACGAGCAGCACGTCGTCGAAGGTGAGGCCTTCGGCGAGCTCACGCACGTCCATGACGACCTCCAGAAGCGCAAAAGCCCCGTCGCGCGCGGCGAACGGGGCCTTCGATCGAGCGTCGTGAAGTAGTCTGACCGTCCATGGTTTTAGGTAACAGAAGCTCCCGACGAGCACAAGCAAAACTCGGGACTGGGCCGATTTGCGTCGCCATACTTCGTTGCTCAGTCGCTCGCTTGCCCTCGTAGGGGATGCTCGGCTTCCCTCGCGCCTCGTCTGGCTCGCAACTCGACCCAGTCCCTGGTAGCGACGTACAATGATCGCCTCTTTTCGGGGCGCGACGCCGGCGATCCATCCGACGGCCTACGTCGTCGACAGCGCGGTCGTGATTGGCGACGTCGTGATCGGCGCCGACACCAGCGTGTGGTTCCACGCTGTCGTTCGCGGCGACGTGAACTCGATCCGCATCGGCCGCGGCACCAACGTGCGGGATCACGTGACGATCCACGTGCTCACCGCTGGCTCGCAGGCGGCAGTCGGCGACGGCGTCACGATCGGCCACGGGGCGATCGTCCACGGCTGCGCGATCGGCGACCGCACGCTCGTCGGCATGGGCGCGATCGTCCTCGACGGCGTCGAGGTCGGCGCCGACTGCCTGATCGGCGCCGGCGCGCTCCTCACGCCCAGCACGCGTATCGCGCCCGGTCAGCTCGTCGTCGGCAGTCCGGCGAAAGCGGTGCGCGCGCTCACCGACGCCGAGCGTGCGTCGCTCGTCGCCTCGGCGGCCAACTACGCGCGCGTCGCGGCGGATTATCGCGCGGCGGGACTACGATGATCGGCCGCCTGAGGAATCCATGAAGACCAACGTCAACGGTATCTCGGTCCACTACGAGCTCGAAGGACCGGCGCAGGGGCCGGTCGTCACGATGAGCCATTCGCTCGCGACCGACCTCTCGATGTTCGACCCGACGGCCGCCGCCTTGACGGCCCGGTTCCGCGTCCTGCGGTACGACACGCGCGGCCACGGCAAGACGGACGCGCCTCGAGGCGCGTATACGCTCGAGCAACTCGCGGACGACGCGCAGGCGCTGCTCGAGACGCTCGGCATCGCGCGCACGCACTGGGTGGGCCTTTCGATGGGCGGCATGATCGGCCAGACGCTCGCGCTCGAGTCGCCGCAGCTCCTCGCGAGTCTCGCGCTGTGCGACACGACGAGCCGCATCCCCGACGACGCGCGGGCGACGTGGGACGATCGCATCCGGAACGCCGAAACGGAGGGCATGGAGCCGCTCGTCGAGCCGACACTCGCGCGTTGGTTCACCGCGCCGTTCCGCAAGAGCCGGAGGGACGTCGTCGATCGCGTCGCGGCAATGATTCGCGCCACGCCGACAGCGGGCTACGTGGGGTGCTGCCACGCGATCAAGCCGCTCGATCTCGCGGAGCGGCTGAGCGCGATTCGCATGCCGACGGTGATCATCGTCGGCGAGGACGATCCCGGCACGCCGGTCGCGGCATCGCGGGTGATGCACGAGCGCATCGCGGGATCGAAGTTGGAGATCCTGAAATCGGCCGCGCATCTTTCGAATCTCGAGCAGCCCGAGGCCTTCAACCGCGCGCTGACGGATTTCCTCGCGTCTCTCGCCTGAGCCCATGGCTGCGGAACCGGTCATCATCGTCGGCGGCGGTCCGGTGGGACTCGCCGCCGCGCTCGAGCTCGCGCGCTTCGGCGTGCGGAGCGTCGTCGTCGAGCAGCGCGACACGACGTCGTGGCATCCGAAGACACGCAACCTGAACACGCGCACGATGGAGATCGCACGCGGCTGGGGACGCGCCGTCTACGAGCGGCTCCGTGGGATCGACAGCGCGGATGCGTGGAAGAGCCCGATCCGGTTTTTGCGCAGTGTCGTCGGCGAGGAGGTGGGACGGATCGAGTCGCGGGGATTCGTTGGCCCCGGGCCCGACGTGAGCCCAGCGCTTCCGGTCATGTCGTCGCAGGACCTGATGGAGCGCATCTACTTCGACGCCGCGTGCGCGAGCGGCCTCGTCGAGCTCCGCTTCGGCCAGCGCGCGCTCAGGTTGGTCCGCGGCGGGCGCGCAACCGACGACGGCGCCGCGGTCGAGATCACCGACCTCGCGTCCAACCGGACGAGCGTCCTCTCCGGCGCCGCGCTCATCGCCGCCGACGGCGTCGACAGCATGGTTCGCGAAGAGCTCGGCATTCCGCTTACGGGCGACCAAGGCCTGCACCATTTCATCAATTGCTATTTCCGCGCCGACATCGAGCGTCACGTCGGTGAACGGCGCGGCGTGCTGCTCTTCATCGCGAACGCCCATGCGGCAGGCGTGCTGCAGCCGCTCGACGGCCGCGGGCGTTGGCTCTGCCAGATCGCCGTCCCGGCGGCGGACTGGCGCGAAGGGGTGTTCACGAAGGAACGGTGCCAGGAATGGATCCGCGCCGCGGTGGGCGTGCGCGACGTCGACGCCGAGGTGCTCTCGATCGGACGTTGGCGCATGAATGCCACGGTCGCCGATACGTTCGTGCGCGGGCGCGTCGTCCTCGTCGGCGACGCCGCGCACCAGTTTCCGCCGACCGGCGGGCTCGGCGTGAACACCGGCATCCAAGGCATGCACAACGCGATGTGGAAGCTCGCGTTCGTGATCGCCGGGAAGGCGGGATCCGCGCTGCTCGAAACGTACACGACCGAGCGTCACCCCGTTTCACGCTGGACGGTCGAGCAATCGCTGCAAAACCATTGGCACGTGCAGCAGATCGCGATGGCGGCACTCGCCGGACAGCAGGATTCGATGAATGCCGCCGACGCCGTGACGGCGGCGCGGCGCTACGGCAATCATCTCGGCGTCGAATTCGGTTGCGTCTACGACTCGCCCGCAGTGGTACTGGATGGCACGGCGCTCCAGGAGGTCCCCGACCCGTACTCCGATTACGTCCCGTCCGGGTGGCCCGGGTGTCGCGCGCCGCATGCGTGGCTCGGCCGCGGCACCGAGTCGCTCTCGACGCTCGATCTCTTCGGTCCCGGCTTCACGCTGCTGACGGGCTCCGCGGGAGGCGCGTGGCGCGACGGCGCGCGATCGGCGGCCACCGATCGCGACGTTCCGGTCGCCTCGTACCGCATCGGCGACGGGGGTCTCGAGGATCGAGACGACGTGTTCTTCGCGCGCTACGGCATCGAGTCGGCCGGTGCGGTGCTGGTCAGGCCGGACGGATACGTGGCATGGCGGACGCCGGGCGCGGGCGACCCTGCGGCTCTGCGCGCCGCGCTCGCTCAGATACTGGGCCGGGTCTGATCAGGCTGCGCGACGGCCGAGCAGAACCACGCACTCCGCCGCGTAGAGGAAGATCGTCGCCGACATGTAGATCCACACCATGACGGCGACGAGCGCGCCGAGCGAGCCGTAGACGACGTAGAACTGCGCCAGGTTCGCCAGGTACCAGAGGAAGAACCGGCGCGCGACCTCCCACAATCCGGTGCCGACGCAGGCGCCGAGAAATGCCTCGCGCCACCCGACGCGTGCGTGCGGGAAGACGCGTAGCGCGAGCGTGAACGACACGACGACCAGCATCACCGAGGTGAGGTACTGGACGCGCAATCCGCGCGCGAGCTGCAGGATGAACCGGCCGCCGGTCGCGCTCGGGCCGACATTGAGCGCGTGGAAGACCACCCCGACGTAGAACGAGAACAGCAGCACGAGCCCCATCGTCACGACGACGCTCATGGACAAAAGCCGCGAGCGTACGAAGCTGCGGCGCTTGCCGACGGCGAAGATGCGGTCGAGTGCGAACTCGGTTGCGTGGAAGACGAGGCCCGAGGCGACGACCAAGCTGCCGAGACCGAGCCACGAGAGGCGGCCGCGATTGGCGACGACCCATTGCAGGTTGCGCGTGAAGTCGTCGCTGAGGTGCGGAATGAACTCGCGCGCCCAGGCGAGGACGGCGTTGAACGTATCCTGCGACGAGCCGAGGACGTAACCGAGGATGGCGATCACGAGGAACAGCACCGGAATCAGCGACAGCAGCGCGTAGAACGAGATCGCCGCGGCGAGCGTCGCGCAGTCGTCGGCATAGAACTTACGGCCGGCATCGCGCAAGATCGCCCACACGTGCGCGGTGGCGAGACGCACGTCGTCGGCGAGGAAGCTCCGTGCCCGCGCCGCCCTCGGTGCGGGAATGGACGTCGGCCCGGCGGTCGTCGTGTGGTACCGGCGCGAGGCAGTGAGCTTCAGCCGTCGCATGCTCATCGCCGTCCCCGGAACTGCACTCGCACGGTCGTGCCGCTCAGTCGGAATGCGTCGGTGATCTGATTCTGCAGATAGCGGTGGTAGCTGGGGTGAATCGCGGTCGGCGCGCTCGTGAAGATCGCAATCGTCGGCGGCCGGCGCCCGACCTGCGTCGCGTAGAAGAGCTTCGGCCGCCGGCCGTGCGCAAGCGGCGGCTCCTTGGCGGCGACCGCAGCGACGAGCACCTCGTTCAGACGCGGCGTGCGCATCTCGATCGCGTGCGCGGCCGCGACGCGCTTCACGGCCGGCAACAACGCGTCGACGCCGGCCCCCGTCTGCGCGGATAATGTCAGCACCGGCACGCCGGCGAGGCTCGGGTAACGGGCGCGCAAATCGTCGACGAACGTCTTCGCTGCCGTCCGTTGCAGATCCCATTTGTTCGCGACGACGACGAGCCCCCGCCCCTCCTCCCACGCGCGCGTGGCGATGCGCATGTCCTGATCCGTCGCACCCTCGGCGGCATCGAGCACGACGACGGCGACGTCGGTTCGGCCGAGCACCTCGAGCGCCTTTGCTGCCGCGAATTTCTCGACGCGTTCGTGCACGCGCGCGCGCCGCCTGAGACCCGCGGTATCGACGAGGACGTAGCGCGTGCCCGCCGCCTCGAGCAGCGTGTCGACGGCGTCGCGCGTCGTTCCCGCGTGCTCGTGCACGATGGTCCGCGCATAGCCGAGAAGGCGGTTCACGAGCGACGACTTGCCGACGTTCGGACGGCCGATGATGCTGACGCGGATGGCCGCATCGTCAGTCGGCATCGCGGCGGCAGGGACCCGCGCGAGAATGATTTCGACGAGGTCCGAGATCCCGTGGCCATGCTCGGCAGACACGGGGATCAAATCGGCGGCGCCGAGACGGTAGAACTCGCCCGCGGCCGCCTCGCGGCGCGCGGAATCGAGCTTGTTCACGACGAACACCACGGGAGCCCCGCGCCGGCGGAGCTCGCGCGCCGCGGCCTCGTCGGCGGCGGAGAGACCAGCCTTGCCGTCGAGCAAGTAAATGACGAGCGCGGCGTCGGCGATCGCTGCGAGGCTGCGCTCGCGCACCGCGACGTCGAGGCCCGCCGCGCCCTCCGCCTCGAAGCCGCCGGTGTCGACCAGCAGTACCGCGCGGTCGCCGAAGCGCACGACCGCCTCGTTCGCGTCGCGCGTCACGCCCGGCATTGGATCGACGAGCGCCTTACGCCGCCGCAGCAGCCGGTTGAAGAGCGTCGACTTGCCGGCGTTCGGCCGCCCGACGAGCACGACGCGCGGCAGCGCCGCCGCCGTCGCCTCGCCGTCGGCCGACGCGATCGTGGCATCGACGGCAGCGTCGCGATCGCGCTCCGCTGCGGCGACCGACGCTGCCGCGGCACGTGACGATCGCCGTCTAGAGCCCGAGCTCACGGAGGACACGCGGGTCCTTGCTCCATTCATGCACCACCTTCACGTGCAGCTCGAGGAACACGCGGCAGTCGAAAATCGCCTCCAGCTGCAGGCGCGCCGCCTGGCCGATGTCGCGGATGCGCCGCCCGCGTTCGCCGATGACGATGCCCTTCTGCGTCGGCCGCTCGACGAGGATGGTCGCTTGGATCACGAGGAGGCGGCGCGCCGTCTCCTCACGAAACGTGTCGACCACGACCGCCGTCGTGTAGGGCAGCTCGTCGCGTGTCTGCTCGACGATCTGCTCGCGCACGATCTCGGCGGCGAGGAAGCGCTCGCTCTGCTCGCTCACCTGATCGGGGGGATAGAGGTTCGGTCCCTCCGGCAAGGTGGCCGCGATCAGCGCCAGCACGCGCTCGACGTTGTCGCCGGTGAGGGCGCTCACCGGCACCACCTCCGCGTCGGGTAAGAGGCGCGATACCTCCGCGCACGTCGGCAGGAGCGTCTGCTGCGCGGCGACGTCGCTCTTGTTGACCGCGACGACGCGCGCCCTGCGGCCCACCTCGGCGGCGACCTCCCGGTCCGCAGCGAGGATCCCGGTCGCCCCGTCCACGACGAGCATCGCGACGTCGGCCTCGCCGAGCGACTGGCGTGCGGCGGCGACCATGCGCGCGTTGAGCGGCGTGCTGCCGCCGTGAATCCCGGGGGTATCGACGAGAACGATCTGCGCCTCGGGACGGCTGAGGATGCCGACGATGCGATTGCGCGTCGTCTGCGGCTTCGCGGACACCGCGGCGAGCTTCGTCCCGACGAGACGGTTCAGCAGCGTCGACTTGCCGACGTTCGGCCGCCCGACGAGCGTCACGAATCCGGCGCGATGTGGCGTCGCGGCAGCGGCGGGCGCGTCGTGCTCGCGCTCGCAGGTGGGGGTGGTCGGCACCATCGCCCGCCAATGCTAGCTGCCAGAATTGCCGCTGGCGAGCGGTGGAATTGCAACCGCGCGGCGCTCTCCCTGATCCGCGCACGATCGGCCTCCATCAGTGGGCGACTACGCGCGAGCGCGACGGCGATAGCCTAACCCATGCAACTGCGAGGCGGCGGTCGAGAACGGTGCAGCTGCAAGGCGCGAGGAAGCCGGGAGCGCAGACGTAGCAGCGCTACGTCGAGCATCCCGGCGACCGAGCAACGCAGCAGATGCGCCGTTCTCGGCCGCCGCCCGCCGGCGACCGAGCAACGCAGCAGACGCGCCGTTCTCGGCCGCCGCCCGCCGGCGACCGAGCAACGCAGCACATGCGCCGGTTCTCGTCCGCCGCCCTATCGCCGGAGCGCGGCGCGGAGCTCGCGAGCCAATTGATCGACGGTGCTGCTCGTCCCACCCGCGAGTTTCTGGCGCCACTCGCCCTCGGTCTCGAAGCGGCTGTCGCCGATCGTCTCGCCCCAGGGGGCGATCACCTCGCGAATGGCGTTCGCGTCAGCCGGATCACGGCGGTTGGCTTTGATCGCGGCGATGACGTCGGGGACGACGCGCAGGAACGCGCGCAGCGCCATGCCGGTACGGATGCTGTACTTGCGGCCGTGCCAGGCCTTGTCGAAGACGCGCTCGACTTGCTTGAAGTAGTTGAGGAAGAAGCGCTTCGCGTTGTCGAGGAAGCGGTCGCCTTCACGGCCGCCGAGCGCCTGCACGGACGTGAAGATGTTGCGTAGCTCCTCGGCGAGCGGCGCCTGCGCGACCTTGCCGCGGCCGACCCCGAAGAGCTTGATGTCGCCGTGCAGCGGCGACGTCATGTCTTCCGAGAGCGCGCGGATGATGTCGTGCCCGGCCGCGAGCACCTTGTCGGGATAGAGACGCCGGCCGGCGAGGCTGATCAAGTGCGACGGATTGAGCTTCGTGTGCTTGGCGTTGATCGTGACGAAGAGCTCGACGGCTTGATCCGGCGCGAGCGTATCGAAGATCACCGCCGGCACCTGCACGTCGGAGATGGGACGCGTCTCGCCGAGCTGGTGCAACGCGAGGAGCCGATGCTGGCCGTCGAGCGCGCGCAGCACGCCCTGCTCGGTCGGCAGCTGTAGCAAGCCGAGGGCGCGGTTGCCGCCCGCCTTCTCGAACTCGAGCCGGCGGTCGGCGACGAGCAGCACGGCTCCAGGTACGGCCGGCAAGTTTCCCGCCTCGGCGCACTGGTTGTAGTACTCGATGAGCTCGACGATCTTCTTGCGGATCACGGGACGCTGGTACGCCTCGGCACTGCGCGCGATGCGCTTCTCGAGGAGCTCCCAGTTGATCGACGCCTTGCGCTTCTTCCCCGAGCCGCCGCTCATCGGCATCACGCCGGCGTCGTACGAGAGGACCTCGAACTGCACGAGCTTCTCCACGTCCGTTCCGGTGAGCACCGCTTGGTAGAAATCGACGCCGAACTGCCGCACCCGCATCGCTGGGACCGCGATCATCGTTCACCTCCCGTTCCCGAGGCGCCTTTGCGGACGGTCCGCACGCTCGCCTCCGCCCGTGGCGCTTTCGCCGGCGCCAGTGCGGCTGCTTCGACCTGTAGGGCGTGCAGCGCTTCCATCGCCGCCGCCTGCTCCGCGCTCTTCTTGCTCCGTCCCTCGCCACGTCCGAACGTCCGCTCGCCGACCGAGATCTGGCTGACGAAGTGCTTGGCGTGATCCGGCCCCGTCTCGCGGACGAGCGTGTACGTGGGCGTCGTCTTGAAGATCCGCTGCGTGATCTCCTGCAGCCGCGTCTTGCAATCCTCGACCGCGCCGGTCGCGCGCGCCTGCAAGTCGGCGGCGAACTGCCGCGCCAGGACGCGCCGCGCGGCGACGAACCCGCGGTCGAGATAAATGGCGCCGAGCAGGGCCTCGTACGCCGCCGCGAGGATCGACTCCTTCTCGCGTCCGCCGCTCTTCTCCTCGCCCTTGCCGAGGTGCAGCGCCTCGCCGAGTCCGAGCGCGCGCGCCTTGTCGGCGAGCACGCGCGCATTCACCAATGATGCGCGCAGCTTGGAGAGGTCGCCTTCTTGATGGCGCGGGAACTGCCGCATCAAGAGATCGCTGATGACGAGGTCGAGAACCGCGTCGCCGAGGAACTCGAGCTTCTCGTTGTTGCGGGTGCCGCCGGTCGGCGCGAGCGAGCGGTGCGTGAGGGCGGTCTCGAGGAAGTCGGGGTTGCGAAACTGATAGGCGAGACGCTCCTTCCCCGATCCAGCGTACGTCCTCCGCGACGAGTCCCGCCGCGGCGAGCGCCGCGCGGCCGCCGACGTGGACCGTCGCACGCGCCGCGTCGATCGCGGTGACGTAGCGTGCCTCCCCGCCCGCCAAGCCGAGACCGCGGCGCTGCCCGATCGTGAACCGGTGCACTCCCGCATGCGACGCCACGACGCGGCCGCCCTCGTCGACGACGTTCCCCGCGGGGGGAACCGTCTCGGCACGACGCTCCACGAAGCGCGCGTAGTCGCGGTCGGGGACGAAGCAGATCTCTTGGCTCTCCGGCTTGTCGGCGACCGGAAGCCGGAGACGGCGCGCTATTGCGCGCACCTCGTCCTTGGTGAGCTCGCCGAGTGGAAAGAGCGTCCGCGCGAGCTGCGCCGTCGTGAGCCCGAAGAGGAAGTACGACTGGTCCTTCGCCGGGTCGCGCGCGCGCAGCAGGCGCGGACGGCGGTCCGCGCCGACCACGATCCGCGCGTAGTGGCCGGTCGCGACGAACTCGGCGCCGAGGGCGCCGGCGCGGCGCCACAGCTCGTCGAACTTGAGGTCCTGGTTGCAGAGCACGCACGGGTTCGGCGTCCGGCCGCGCAGGTACTCGCGAACGAAGACGTCCTGCACTTTGGCGCGGAACGTGTCGGCGAGATTCCACACGTAGTACGGCACGCCGAGCCGCTCCGCGACCTGCCGCGCGTCGCGGAAATCCTCGAGCGAGCAGCAGCCCTGCCCTGCCCGCACCGTCGGCGCCGGCTCGGATGCCAGCAACATCGACACGCCGACGACGTCGTAGCCTGCGTCGCGCAGCAACGCGGCGGCGACGGAGCTGTCGACGCCGCCGCTCATCGCGACTACGACGCGTGCGCCGGCCACGCCGCCTCCGCTCGCCGCGTTCCTGTGCGGGCGAGAATGCGCGCCAGCGCCGCGAGCGTCGCCTCGACGTCCGTCGCGCTGCTCGCCCATCCGACGCTGAAGCGGACCGCGCGCGCCGCGGCGGCGCGATCCCAACCCATTGCCTGCAAGACGTGCGAGGGCTCGCTCGCACCGGCCGCGCACGCCGACCCGGCGGACACCGCGATGCCTTCGAGGTCGAGGGCGCTCACGAGGCTCTCACCGGCGACGTCGGGAAAGACGACGTCGAGGAGGTGCGGCGCGCGC
>WNFR01007986.1_pt1 | contig 10723 bp, 6 predicted proteins | sample 5400221 | NCBI WGS metagenome assembly WNFR01 (sample SAMN13153357, study PRJNA577476) | soil metagenome | isolation source: 40 cm soil under Madrone tree | place: USA:California | collected 2016-06-14 | reverse complement strand
CCGTACGCGTCGCGCTGAGCGTCGGCGTCGTCGTCGGCAGCGGTGTGGTGGTCGCCGTTGCCGTCCGAACCGCGGTTACCGTAGCGGTCGCCGTCGGCTGAGGTGTCGTCGTCGCCGTCGCCGTCGGATTGACGGTCACAGTGGCGGTGACGGTCGGGGTCGCCGTACGCGTCGCCGACAGCGTGGCGGTCGTGGTCGGATTCGGTGTCGTCGTCGCTGTTGCCGTCGGAACCGCGGTCAGCGTCGCCGTCGCGGTCGGTTGAGCGGTCGCGGTCGCCGTCGCCGTGGGATTGGCGGTCGCGGTTGCCGTCGTGGTGGGGTTCACGGTCGTGGTCGCCGTGACCGTCGGAACCGGGGTGGCGGTCGGCGTCGCGGTGCGCGTGGCGCTGAGCGTGGCCGTCGTGGTCGGATTAGGCGTCGTAGTGGCCGTCGCCGTCCGAACTGCCGTCAGCGTCGCCGTTGGTTGCGCGGTCGCGGTTGCCGTCGTCGTCGGTTGCGCGGTCGCCGTCACGACCGGCGTCGCAGTTGCCGTGGAGCCCGGTGTCGGGGTCGGCCCGCCGGGGGGCGGGTACTCGAAGTTGATGAACGTGTCGACCGCGTTCTCGAGCGTCGTGAGGAGGCAATCCTGGAGATTGCCGACGCTGAACGATCCGCCGTCGGGGTCGGAGCAAGAGCCCGGGAATCCGAGATGCTCGAGCTGCGTCTTGCCGCACGCTTGCTGCAGATTTGCGGCGAGGTTCGCCTGCGCTTGCGCGATCGCCTGGTCGGTTTGTGGATCGCCGGTGCCGGGCGGGACCTCGGCGCGACAGTCGATGCTTGCCGAGATGGTGCCCGCGGCTTGCTCGTCGAGGCAGTTACTGCGCGCTTGCAGCTTGCTCGTGATGAAGTCCTGCGTCGCATTGGCGATGCCGACTTGGCACTTCGCATCGGGCTTCGAGAGCGGGTGCGGGTTCGGAAACTCGGTGTCTTCCGCCGTCGTCATTTGCGCCTCGCCGGCGTCGACGAGGCAGCTCGTGAGATTGTCCACCGAGAAGCTGCCACCATCGGGATCGGTGCACGGCCCCGGGAAACCGAGGTGGGTGAGGTCCACCTGCGAGCAAGCGGCGGCGAGGTCCTTGCCGAGTCTGCTCGCCGCGAGCGCGATCACGCTGTCGCGCTGCTGCGTGTTGCACGTGTTGCCTACGACGATCGCTTCGTCGCAGGCGAGCAGCGCGGCATGCACGCGTTCGGCGAAGCGTGCGCCGGACGAACCGATCGTATCGAGGCAGTTGAGCTCGGCACTGGTCAACGCGCTCGCGTAGGTGGGAATGACGAGAGCGAGAACAACGAGTGTCGCGACGCCGACGGCACGCAGCGGAGCACGGTTCATGGCGACCTCCTAGTTAGTGAATGATGCGGAGGGGGGCCGCGCCTCAACTAGCGCCCTCTGCGCACTTGTAGTCAACTACGTCTCCTCGTGAGTGTGGCCGGCACGCGTCCCGCGGTGCCGCTCGAGAACATTCGAAACGGAGCGCGTGCGAATCGCTCCGGGTTTCAATCACGTAGGGCTCGAGCTATTCCGCGTTCGCGGCTGGAAAACGTCCTGCCGTACAACCCTTTGTTTCGGCGACGCGGCGGCGTGAGGCGGGCGCCGCCCTTTTCGCCGACATGCCTGGTCCGTCTCGTTGGCGGTGGTACCCTCCGCTGCGTGGAATCCCGGGACGCTGCCGCCGTGGCCGTTCCGTCGGCGTGGCCGGCGCTGCTCGCGCTTGCCGTCGTCGTCCTACTCTCGATCGCGATGCTGACGACGGACCTGATCGTCGAGCGCCGTACCGCCGCGGAGACCACGAAGCTCGTCGGCGACGCGCTGCGCTCGGTGACGCTCGCGGATCATCTCCGCGCCGACGCGCACGCGCTCGCCGCCAACCCCGACCCCGCGGTCGCGGCGAACGTCGCGGATCAAATCGCGCGTGACGCCGCGATGTACGAGCCGTTGGCAAACTACCGCGGTGAGCACGCGGAGTGGACGCACCTGCAGGACCTGCTCGAGCGCCTGCAGCGCGAGCAGAGGAGCGGCGCCTCGGGCGCTAATCAGCTCGTGAGCGACATCGAAGCCTCGGTCGACCGCATCGTGCAGCTCAACGAGCGCGAGGCTGCGGACAGCGTCACGATCATCCGCGCGGTGCACCGTCAGGCCTTTGCGGCGGACGCGATCGCCGGCGCCGTCACGTTGGTGCTGGCGATCATCGTGGCGACCGTGCTCGTCCGTGCGCTACGCCGCCAGCGGCTCCTGATCGCAGCACGCCTCGAGACGGAGCAGGCGCGGCGCTGCGAGCTCGACGCGTTCGCCGCACGCGTCGCGCACGATATGCGCGGGCCGCTGACACCGATTCGCAGCTACGGCGAGCTCTTGTGCCTCGGCAGCGGACCGTCGCCGCGCGAAATCGGCGCCCGCATCGTCGACGGTACCAAGCGCATGGTCGGGATCATCGACGGTCTGCTGGCGCTCTCGGTGAGCGGTCGGGTGGGCGCCGGGCAGACCGAGATCGCGCCGGTCATCCACCAAGCGCTCGACGACCTCGGTCCTCTCCCTGCGGACTCCAAGATCGCGCTCGCGATCGCCGATTGCCGGCTCTGTTGTCCACCGGACGTGTTGGGTCGGATCGTCGAGAACCTGGTGTCGAATGCGATCAAGTATCGCGCTCCCGAGCGGCCACTGGAGCTCGCCATCACCGCCGCCCGCACCGGCGATGCGATCGAGGTCGCGGTCGCGGACAACGGGGTCGGGATGGACGCCGCCGCTATGTCACGCGCCTTCGATCCGTTTTTTCGCGTCGCCAGCGCACGCGAGATTCCTGGCCACGGTCTCGGGCTTTCGATCGTCAAGCGCACCGTCGACGCGCTCGGCGGCGCGTGCAGCATCGCCTCGAATCCCGGCGAAGGAACCCGCGTCACGATCCGGTTGCCCGCTGCGCTGTGATCGCGGCCAGCCGCTCGACCGGCGCGGCAGTCAGCCGCCGACGGCGGCCGTCGCCGGATGCCCGGCGACGAGGCTGAGCACCTTCCGTGCCGCGCTCGGGATCTGCGTCCCAGGACCGAAGATCGCCTTCACGCCTGCCTGCTGGAGGAACGCGTAATCCTTCGACGGAACGATGCCGCCGACGGTGACGACGATGTCGCCGGCGCCGAGCTTCTGCAGCTCCTTCACGAGCTGCGGCACCAGCGTCTTGTGGCCGCCGGACTGCGTCGAGACCCCGATCACGTGCACGTCGTTCTCGACCGCCTGGCGCGCGACCTCTTCCGGCGTCTGGAAGAGCGTCCCCACGTCGACGTCGAACCCGAGGTCGGCGAACGCCGTCGCGATCACCTTGGCGCCGCGGTCGTGCCCGTCCTGCCCGATCTTCGCGACCAGCATGCGCGGCCGGCGGCCGTGCTCCTCGGCGAAGCGCTCGATCTCGTGTCGCAGCGCCTTCCACTCGGCGTCATCGCCGTAGGCCGAGCCGTAGACGCCGCTGATCGAGCGGATCTCCGCGTGATACCGCCCCCACACCTTCTCCATCGCGTCCGAGATCTCGCCGACCGAGGCGCGGGCCCGCGCTGCTTCGATCGAGAGCTCGAGGAGATTCCCGCGGCCGCTTTCCGCGGCGGCGGTCAGCGCGCTCAACGCGGCTTCGACCTTCTTCGGATCGCGGGTCTCACGGATCTTCTTCAAGCGCGCGATCTGTGCCTCGCGCACGGCGCGGTTGTCGATCTCGCGGGTGTCGATCTCGGGCTCCTCGTCGAGGCGGAACTTGTTGACGCCGACGATGACGTCCTCGCCGCGATCGATCCGCGCCTGGCGCCGCGCGGCGGTCTCCTCGATCCGCAGCTTCGGCATCCCGGCCTCGATCGCCTTCGTCATGCCGCCCATGCGCTCGACTTCCTCGATGATGCCGAGCGCCTTCGCGGCGAGGGCATGCGTCAGCGACTCCATGAAGTACGACCCGCCCCACGGGTCGACGACCTTCGGAATCCCCGTCTCGAGCTGCAAGATCAATTGCGTGTTGCGCGCGACGCGAGCAGACGCATCCGTCGGCAGCGCGATCGCTTCGTCGAAGGAGTTCGTGTGCAGCGACTGCGTGCCGCCGAACACGGCGGCCATTCCCTCGACGGTGGTGCGGACGATGTTGTTGAACGGGGCCTGCTCGGTGAGGCTCGCCCCCGACGTCTGGCAATGCGTCCGCAGCATCAGCGACGTCTGCTGCTTCGGCGAGAAGTTCTTCTGCATCAGCGTCGCCCAGAGCACTCGCGCGGCGCGGAGCTTGGCGATCTCCATGTAGAAGTTCATCCCGATCGCGAAGAAGAACGACAGCCGTCCGGCGAATTGGTCGACGTCGAGACCCTTCGACAGCGCCGCGCGCACGTACTCGAGGCCGTCGGCGATCGTGAACGCGAGCTCGAGGTCGCACGTCGCGCCGGCTTCCTGCATGTGGTAGCCGCTGATCGAGATCGAGTTGAACTTCGGCATCTCGCGACTGGTGTACTCGATGATGTCGGCGCAGATCCGCATGCTCGGCTTCGGCGGATAGATGTACGTGTTGCGGACCATGAACTCCTTCAGGATGTCGTTCTGAATCGTGCCGGTGAGCTTCGCGCGCGGCACGCCTTGCTCCTCGCCGGCGACGATGAAGCTCGCGAGCACCGGCAGCACGGCGCCGTTCATCGTCATCGACACCGACATCTTGTCGAGCGGCACGCCGTCGAAGAGGATCTTCATGTCCTCGACGGAGTCGATCGCGACCCCCGCCTTGCCGACGTCGCCGACGACGCGCGGATGATCCGAGTCGTAGCCGCGGTGGGTGGCGAGATCGAAGGCGACCGAGAGCCCCATCTGCCCGGCGGCGAGGTTGGCGCGATAGAAGGCGTTCGACTCCTCCGCGGTCGAGAAGCCCGCGTACTGCCGGATCGTCCACGGCTGTCCGGCGTACATCGTCGCGCGCGGGCCACGGATGAACGGGAACGCGCCGGGGGTGGTGTCGGTGAAGTCGAGATCGGCGACGTCGGCCGCGGTGTAGAGCGGCTTCACGTCGATGCCCTCGGGCGTCTTCCACACCAGACCTGACGGGTCGGCGCCCTTCCTTTCTTTCTTCGCGAGCTCGGTCCAGTGGGTCAGGTCGGCGGGCTGCTTCGGGTCGGCCATGGAGTCGTAGGATTGACCATTCGCCCCCGCCGTTCAACCGCGGATGGTCAACGCGCGACTACCGCCGTGCCGGTCGGCAGCCACCACCGCGCCATCTCGAGCTCGAGCGCGTCGAAGGGCACCGCGCGCACCGGGTCGTCTCCGCCGTGCGCGCTCGCGACGACCCAGTGTCCGGGCTCGAGCTGATAGACCTCGAGCGTGCGGTGCAGCGGCTCGACCATCCAGAGATGCGGGATGCCCTCGCGGGCGTAGACGCGGAGCTTCCGTCCGCGGTCCCTGGCGGCCGTCTCGGGTGCGACGACCTCACAGACCCAATCGGGCGGTGTCGTGAACGCAGCAGTATTCGGCAGGACGGGCACGCGCTCGCGCCGCCATCCCGCGAGATCGGGCACGACGACGTCGGGCGCGAAGTGCAGCTCGGGTTCGAAGAGGATCCACCAGCCGCCCGGACCTTTGGGGTCGCCGAGCGGACGATGGAACGCACCGTTCAGCTCGCCGCCCAAAACCGTTGCCGCGTTCGCGTGCGGCGACGAGGGCCGCGGCGTCAGAAAGAGCTCGCCCTCGAGGATCTCCGCGACCATGTGCTCGGGCGCGTTCCGCACGCCGTCGTACGTGGCGTTGCGCCGTGACGCGCTCATGGCGGGAGCATAGCACGGCGCGACGGTGCCGCCGCGCGCCAGCGAGTAGCGCCGCGCAGACGAGACAAGGCCGCACACGGCGGTTGGCTTCCGTTTCACGCGGCGCAGCCATAGTTGTGAATGGCGCATGAAGCCATTTCGAAACTGCCGAGCGGGACGCCGAATATCGAATCTCCGTCGGCTTGCTCGCGTGCTCACGCTCATCTCGATCTTGCCGGCGGCGACCCACGTCGGTGCGCAGGGGCCGACGCCCGTTCCCGACGTCAGCGGCAATACGCCACGCAGCGCCATGCGCGGCTATCTCACCGCCAGCCGTGCCGGTGACTACACGCGCGCGGCGACGTACTTGGATCTCCGCTCGCTGCCGCCGGCCCAGCGCAGCAAAGGTCCCGAGCTCGCGGAGGAGCTGCACGTCGTGCTCGATCGCACGCTCTGGGTCGACCTCGACAGTCTGAGCGACGATCCCGAGGGAACCCAGGACGACGACCTGCCGCCGCACCGCGACCTGGTCGGCACCATCTGGGGTCCGAGCGCACGCGTCGAGGTGTACCTCGATCGCGTCGGCGCATCGGGTCTTCCGCCGTGGCAGATCGCCGGCGCGACGGTGCGGCAAATCCCGACGCTCTACAAAGATTTCGGCTACGGACGGCTCACGGCGCTCTTGCCGGCGCCGTTCTTCGACATCCAGTTCCTCGACGTGCAGCTCTGGCAATGGATCGGCATCCTCGTCCTCGCGCTGGCGGCGGTGCTCGTCGCATGGATCGCGACGTGGGTCACGCTGCGTGCGTTGCGCGCCGTGCTCTTGCGTGCGCGAGTCGCGGGCGAGGAGCCGCACCTGCCGCTCGCCGTCGGGCCGATGCGACTGCTCGTCGCCGCCGCGATCTTCGATGCCGGAACGGGGACGCTGGCGCTGCCGGTTCCGGCGTACCGGTTGGTGACGGGCGCCACCGGTGCGCTCGTGATCTTCGCCGTCGTCTGGCTACTGTGGCGGACGACCGACGTCTTCGCGCGCGTCGCCGAGCGCCGGTTCGCGTCGGAAGGCAAGCACGCCGCCGCCGGGCTCGTGCCGATCGGGCGGCGCACGACGAAGGTGCTCTTCACCACGGTCGCGATGATCGCGGTCCTCGAGAACTTCGGGTTCAACGTGACGGGCATCCTCGCGGCGCTCGGCGTCGGCGGTCTCGCGGTGGCGCTGGCGGCGCAAAAGACCCTCGAAAACCTCTTCGGGGGCATCACGCTGATCGCCGACCAGCCCGTGCGCGTCGGCGATCTCTGCCGGTTCGGGGATCGGACCGGCACGGTCGAGGACATCGGTCTGCGCTCGACGCGACTGCGCACGCCGGAGCGAACGGTCGTCTCGGTGCCGAACGGCGAGTTCGCCTCGATGCAGCTCGAGAGCTTCGCGCCCCGCGACCGCATCCGGCTGCAAGCGACGCTGGCGCTCCGCTACGAGACGACACCCGTGCAGATGCGCGCCGTGCTGTCGGCGATCTCCCAGCTTCTCCTCGGGAATCCCAAGATCGCGCCCAACTCGGCGTACGCGCGCTTCGTCGGCTTCGGCGCGACGTCGCTCGACGTCGAGGTCGTCGCCTACGTCGCGGCCGCCGACCCGAGCGAGTTTCTCGCCATCCGCGAGGATCTCTTCTTCCGTATGATGGATGTAGTCGCCGCGAGCGGCACCGCGTTCGCGGCGGCGAAGGTACCGCCGCCGCAAGCGGTCGCACCGTCGCCGCCCGCGAGCCCGACGACCACGGACGGCGGCGGCCAGCGCTGACGCGGCCGTGCAGCATGGCATTGCGGCGCGGTTCTCGGGTACATAGCCGGGGCGAGCGAGGCTCGCATCACGAAAGGAGACGGGCATGAACAAGAAGCTGGGCGTCCTCGTCGCGGGAGCCGCGGCGGGGCTGATTTTGTCGGGCGCCGTGAGCGCGCGCGCCGACGAGAAGTCGGGCGGCGACGTCTACTGCGCCGGCATCAATTCCTGCAAAGGGCAGGGGGCGTGCGCCGGTGCCGGCAACTCGTGCGCGGGCGAGAACAGCTGCAAGGGAAAGGGCATCATCAAGTCGACCGAAAAAGAATGTCAGGAGAAGGGCGGGAAGGTCGTTCCCGATCCGATGAAGAAGTAGCTACATGCGGGCGATTGGCGCGCGGCGGCGGGCGAGAACGGGGTGCGCGCGGCCGGCACGCGCGCGCGACGCTCGCCGCCCGCGCGAACGTCGCGGGCGCATGCGGACCTCCGCGGACGCACACGCGTCGAAGCTCGCTTAGCAAATTCTACGGCCTCGCGCACCCCGTTCTCGCCCGCCGCCGCGGGTCGGCGTGCGCGTGTACCTCCTCCCATTCGTTGCAGGTCCCGTCGGCTACCGCCTCGTTGCCCCCTAACGCGGTGATCCGTTTCACGCTCGTCCGGTGACCGTTTCACGACGGCGCGTGATTGAGCGTGCGCCGGCCAGCGACGAGACTCTGCCCGATCGCATCATGCTTCGAGCGGAGGATCTCATGCGAAAGACATCGGTCTGTCTCAGTGCCTGTCTCGCCGTCCTGGCAGCCGCCTCGGTCGCGACCGCGGCCGGCGCGCCGTCGTGTACGTTCGCTGCGGGGGCATTGCCCGCGGACACCGCGCGGCTGCACGGCACGGAGATTCCGATCGACAACATCGTCGTGCTGATGCAGGAGAACCGGTCGTTCGATCACTACTTCGGTCAGATCCACTTCGAGGGACAGAAGCGTGCGACGAAGGTGCCGGCGAACGCTTCCAATCCCGACCCGACGAACCCGAGCGGTCCGCCGATCCTGCGCTTCCACAAGACGAACTATTGCGAGACCGCCGACCTCGACCACTCCTGGAACGGCACGCACAAGGAGTACGACGACGGCAAGATGGACGGATTCACCGCCCAGAACGTCGACAGCACCGATCCGACCGGCGCGCGGACGATGGGGTACTACGATTCCGCCGACCTGCCTTTCTACTATGCGCTCTACAGTACGTTCGCGATGGCCGACCGCTACTTCGCGTCGACGTTGACGCAGACGTTTCCGAACCGCTTCTACCTCCTCGCCGGCACCTCGTTCGGTCACATCAAGAACGATTTCCCGACCGGCGATCCCGTCAACGACTTCTCCCAACGGTCGATCTTCAACCTGCTCGACGAGGCGGGCGTGACCTGGAAGGTCTACTTCTCGCAAATCGCGTTCGCCGACGAGTTCTCGTACGTCCGCAATCACGTCCCGAGCATGCAATTCCCCATCGACGACTTTTACGCCGACGCCGCCGCCGGCACGCTGCCGCAGGTGTCGTTCGTCGATCCCATCTTCATCGCGCAAGCCAACATCGAGAACGACGAGCATCCGCCGTCGAACGTGCAAGTCGGCGAGAACTTCGTCGCGCAGGTGATCAACGCCCTCTTCGGTAGCCCGCAATGGCCGCACGCTGCGCTCTTCCTCGACTACGACGAGCACGGCGGCTTCTACGACCACGTGCCGCCGCCCGCGGCCTGCGCGCCGGACGACATCCCGCCGATGCTCAGCCCCAGCGACGAACAGGCTGGCTTCGATCATTACGGCATTCGGGTGCCGGCGATGGTCGTGTCGCCGTACGCACGGCCACACTACGTCTCGCACAAGGTGTACGACCACACATCGGTGTTGCGCTTCATCGAGACCCGCTTCGACCTCCCGGCGCTCACCCGCCGCGACGCCAACGCCGACCCGATGCTGCGCCTCTTCAAGTTCAGCCGCCCGGCGTTCCTGACGCCGCCGACGCTGCCGGCCGCCCCGGAGGACCCGGCGCAGATCGCGCAATGCTCGACCGCGCCCCCGCCGACGGGCCTGTAACCGAAGCGGGGGCTACAATGATTGGCCGGCGGCGCGAATTCACTGCGCACCGCTCCGGTAGTCAAAATCCGGTGTCGATGACCGTCGACGGCTGACGGATCGCGCCGGCGCCGGGGAGACCGGCGGTGCTGTCGACGGCGCTTTGACCGGTGCCGCCGATACAGAAGATCGCCGAGAGAACGGGGTCGGTCGTCGACGCGACCCCGGTGCGGGAGATGCCGGAGTTGATGTAGCAGTCTTTCGCGAAGAACTGACACGTCTCGCCACCGTTACATCGGTTGCACGTGGGCGGCGCGCAGTCGGCGTCGCTCAGGCAGCTCTGATACGAGGTGTGCGAGCAGCGTCCCTGGATCGTGGCAGTGCATCCGCCCTCGTTCGGTTGGAGCGCGGCCGGTGCCGTCAGATCGGGTCGGCAATCGGCGAGATGACAGAACCCGCCGACGCACTCGCTGTCGACCGTGCAGGGCTCTGCGTCGTTCACACCGCCGACGCATGCGGCATCACAGCCGTTCGGCTGCTCGCGGACGCCGCCCACGGCTGGGCAGAAGCACTGGTCGCTGCACATGCCGCCCGGACATTGCGAGCCGGCCGTGCAGCTCGCGCCCTGATTGCTGCCTCCGACGCATGTCTTGCCGCTGAACGCGCTCTCGTTGCACTGGTAGCTCGGCGCGAGCGACACCGTCTCCGTGCTCTGCGGGTCGAAGACGATGTCGAGGATGCCGGGCGCCGACAGCGTCGGCGGGCAGTCGATGCTCGGATTACCGTACAGCGGCGTAGGTCCGCCGTACGGCGGATCGGGTCGACACCGCTGGCCTTGGTTGGGACCGAAGCTGCAGAGGAAGTCCGGCACGCAGAGGTGGCTCGTCGTGTCGGCGCAATCCGTGTTCGTCGTGCAATTGTGACGTCCGCCCAAATCGCCCGGTGACGCCTTGCAGAAGCCGCCGCAGACGGGACACGGTTGCGCCGGCGTTCCCCCCATCTGCACGATCGATTTCTGCCGCAGGTGGATCGCCATCGAGCCGGTCGCGAGGTCCTTCGTCCCAGAGAGATCCTCCGTGAAGACGTTCACGACGCACACGGGTACCCCGCC
>WNFR01011840.1_pt1 | contig 10724 bp, 8 predicted proteins | sample 5400221 | NCBI WGS metagenome assembly WNFR01 (sample SAMN13153357, study PRJNA577476) | soil metagenome | isolation source: 40 cm soil under Madrone tree | place: USA:California | collected 2016-06-14 | reverse complement strand
CCGGATGCGATTTGCTTTCTGATCTTCGCGGATGTGATCGAGCATCATCGCGGCCGAAAGGATCATCGCAATCGGATTCACAATCGGCGGATTCAACTCAGCGTATTTCGGCGCTGACCCGTGAGTAGGCTCGAAAACCGCGACGTCATCCCCGATATTGCCGGACGCCGCGAATCCAAGTCCACCGACCAACCCAGCAAATGCGTCGGAAAGAATGTCGCCGAACAGGTTCGAGGCCACGATCACGTTGTACTCTTCCGGATTCTTATTCAGCCACATCAGCTGCGCGTCAATATTCGTGGACCACAACGCGATTCCCGGATAATTCTTCGCAACGTCCTTGGCGACCTCTTCCATCATGCCCGAGGTTTCGCGCACCACATTAGGCTTCTCGCAGATGGTCACCCCTTTGAAGCCCCGCCTTTTCGCAAATTCAAAGGCGGCTGTGACAATGCGCTGGGCAGCTTGGCGGGTAATAATCCGGCAACTGACTGCTAATTCCGGCCCGGGCACGTTGGCAAAAGCTTTAAACCTGGGATGGCTGTTCAGCGCGGCCCGAACATTATCTGGCGGATTGGTCCACTCGACGCCAGCATACATCCCTTCGGTTCCTTGCCGGAAGACAGTCGTATCGACGAGCGGCTCGTCAAAACCTCCATCGGTTCTCTTACGAATGTAGTTCAGCGGATTTCCCGTAAACCCCACACAAGGACGCATGCAGATATCAAGATTGAACTTCTGCCGCATCGTGACGATCGGCGAGTAATACACGTAGCCTTTGCCTTGCAATACCGGTTTCAATTCGGATTGCGCGGCTTTGTTCGGTTTCGAGGTGATGGCGCCAAACAGGCCGAGCTTGTGCTTTGTCAGCAGTTCCATCGTGCGATCCGGCAAGGCGTTGCCCTGTGCGCACCAGCAATCCCAGCCAATGTCGGCGTGAATGTACTCGGCGTCAAATCCAACAGCATTCAAGACCCGCAATGACTCCGGCAAGACCTGGTTACCGATACCGTCGCCCGGCATCGTGATCACTGTGTACTTCGCCATGAATGCTCCTCACACCAAGATCACCCGCCGAGACGCAGAGTTCGCAGACAACGAACATACAGAAAAACCTGTCATCCTGAGCGAAGCGAAGGACCTGCTTTCTTCGGCGTACTCCGAGCTCTGCAGCTAAACCGCCAGCCGTTTCGCTACCAGATTTTCCACTCCGCCAGCAATCACCAGCGACTGCGGAACACTTCCCAGCGCCGGAAATGCAAATTTCTCGCCACGCCAGGCGATCATGCTCCCCGTGAAATCGATATCAACCTCTTCGCCGGGAATGACTGTCTTCTCTTTCGTCGCTATTTCTTTCGCGAACTGATCGCGCAAGCGCGTTACAAACTCCGGCACCTCAATGCATAAGAAACCGTTGTTGAAAGCATTGCGCAGATAAGTCTGGGAAAAGCTGGCGGCGATCACCAGCGGAATGCCCTTCGCCTTCAAGCACGTGACGGCCTGTTCGCGGCTCGATCCCGTGCCGAAATTGAACTGGCTCACAATCACGTCGCCCGCTCTAGTACGCGATGCAAATTGCAGATCGTAGTTTTCCATCACGACATTCGCCATCATCTCGGGAGTCATGTCGTCGCGATACGTGTAATCCTTGCCATAGATGGCGTCGGTATTGACGTTGTCCTGCGGCACGAAGACGAGCCGGCCTCTCACGCGCTTCGGAAAGCCAGCAAGTATTTCAACTTTCTCTGCGCTCCCTCCAGCAGCCGACAACTCGGTGTAGTTGCGTTGCGGCGCGCCCATGCCAAACTCATGCGGTCCGCGAATGTATCCAGCAACAGCAGACGCGGCCACGACCTCCGGACTCGCGAGGTAACACTTGGCATCGCGCGATCCCATGCGTCCTTTGAAATTTCGATTGGTTGCCGAAATTCCCACTTCGCCTGCCTCTAGCAATCCAATGCCAAGCCCGATGCATGGCCCGCACGATGCAAGGCCCGCATCCCGATGGCAAGGGAGTTGCGCCCGCATCCACCAGCGTTTGCCAGGTGCCGCGCCTCTCGGCCTCTTCCTGCACCCACTTGCTGGCCGCCGAAAGATAAAACTTCACGCCACCAGCAATCTTCTTTCCCTTGAGAACCTTCGCTGCCGCTTCCAGATCTTCCACTCGCGAGTTCACGCACGAAATCAAATATGCCTTCTGAATCGCGACTTTGTTCTCCTGCATCTCTGCGAGCGACTGCATAACCTGCACCGTGTCGGGCCCGGAAACGTGTGGCGTAACCGAACTGAGATCGAGCAGAATGCGCGCGGCATAGATAGCATCAGTATCCGGCCCGAGGGCGTTTCTCTCCCAATCTTCGATGTTTCTTTCCGAAAACCGCTCGATACCTATCGATTTGAGACGCTGATGAACTCCGCGCAGGTACTTGATCGTGACCGCATCTGCCGGGAACCATCCAACCAGCGGCCCCCACTCAGTGGTCATGTTTGAAATGGAAAACCGCTCATCCATCGTGAGTGACGCAACGCCCGACCCCGCGAACTCGACCGACGCGTTCAGGCATTCGTCGTGGTTGTAGAGTCCGCAGAGCGTGATGATCACGTCCTTGCCCGTTACACCTTCCGGCAGCGTGCCTTCCAGAACCACTTGGATTGACCGTGGAATCTGCCACCAGAATTCGCCCGTCGCCCACACGGCTGCGGCGTCGGTGCGGACAATCGGCGTTCCGATCGCGCCCAGAGCGCCATACATATTGGAGTGCGAATCAGAAGCGACCACAAACGAACCCGGCACGACGTAGCCCCGCTCCACCATGATCTGGTGGCCAATGCCTGATCCAGCAGGATAAAAATCAACGCCATGCTCTTTGGCAAATGCCTCGATCGCACGATATTTCTTCTGGTTCGACTCGTCCTGATTCTGGATGTCATGGTCGAGCGCAAACACCAACTGCTGCGGATCCTTGATCCTCTTTGCGCCGATCCCCTTGAACTTGCTCATCACCGCCGAGGTGTTGTCGTGCGTCATACAGCGATGCGGACGAATCGACAGAAAGTCTCCCGCCCTTAGTGCGCGCTTGGGCCCTTCTGCCATGTGCGTCTGAGCGATTTTTTCAGTGATGGTCTGGCCCATGATGAACTCCTGGACTGCCCTTGTCCCTATCAACAACCTCGTAGTCGAAATAGCCTGTCACTTCGCCGCGCAAGTGCCGATAGAAGTAAATGAGCGCGGCGGGGAATTCGATAACAGCCATTGCGACGCACATCATACTCAAAGCTAGAATCGCGGTATCAACACCGCTGCCGGATCGATACCGTATCGCGACGGACCAAACGCCCAAGCCTCCGATTACAGCCAAAACAAACCCTGCCGCAAATGACAACGTCCACTGAAGCCGAGTGCGATACTTCACGTGATCATAGTCGTAAAGCCAGACGCTCCTTCGCGTCGGCATTCTGAAAACGCGTTGTGAATGACCACCGTCCGAAGATTCAGTCACGTTTCAGCTCGAAGGTCAGGTAGATCATCTGCCCGATGTGGTGGTCCAGGTGGGTCGCGCACTGCAAGACCATGTCGAACCGGTCGGGCGAATCCGAACCCACCGCCGTGTAGGGCTTCGACCAGTCTTCCGACGACTGACTTCGAATGGTCTGCAACACGATCTCAATCGCATCGTCGAACTTCTTCAGCGTTTCTTTCTTCGAAGGTCGAGCCGTCTCCGAAAATTCGCGCGGCCGGTCCCGCACGTATCCCGTCTGCGCAATCTGCGCCCCAATGTAATAATTCAAGTTGCCTGTGAGATGCAGCACCAGGTGGCCAAAGCTGTTTCCGAAAGGAAACGGCTTCGTCCAGAACTGTTCGTCGCTGAGCGGCCCCGCCAACTCGCGAACCCTGCCGGCCAGCTTTTTGAAGCGCGCTTCCAAGCCCGCTACCATCGTGCTTATAAGATCCGCCATCTCTCAATCCTTATTCATGGGTTCGTCAATCTCAGTGACGCTTCTTACCTTTCGCCTTCGGCTTCGACGTCTTCGCCTTGCCGTGCGCCGCGTTCTTCTTCACATCCGCCTTCATCATCGCCATCAGTTTCGATACCGATCCAACCTTCTCCAGGTTCCAGATCGCGTCCACCAACTTTCTCTGCGCGCCTTTGGAGAGCACTCCTTCCGCCAATGCCGAGAATTTCTCTTCAATCTCAGCATCGCTCAACGGATTGCGTGGATCGCCCTTCGGATAATCCAGTTGCTTAGAGTAGCTGCGTCCATCGGTGGTCGTGATGTTTACGATCACCCGCTGAAGTGCCGGGAATACTTTCTCGATCTCAGGATCGGCCACGACCTCGACCTTCTTCAGTTGCGCCCGGATCGTTGGGTCCATAATCTTTTTCATTTCAAACTGAGCGGGTGTGACTTGCCGATCCGCAAGCGCCGCCGCGATCACGTACGGCAAGGAGTGGTCTGCCGTTTCTTTGGTGCGCGGATCGTACTTGCTCGGATCGGACAGAATGTCGGCCGCGCGTGCCAGCGACCGAATCTCAATCTTCTCGACGTTCTGGGGACGCAAGTCGTTACTCTTGACCAGATCGAGGACTGCAGAAATCGGCGCGTGTGTAAGTGCTTCCGTCGGGAAAAACTTCATCCCGCACTGGGTGATGCGCCACGAATCGCCCAGGCCATCGGTCAACAGATTGAGCTTCCACTCCGGACCGTAGCAGTGCGCCAATCCTTCTTTGCCGTCAATGACGTGCTCGGGACCGCTGTAGCCCTTCTCGGCGAGTAGGGCCGCCAGTACGCCGCTCTGCGTTGCCATTGGATCGACGGTATTTTTCATCATTGTCAGCTTGCCAGCGGTCACCGCTCCCATTGTGCAATGACGCGATGCGGAAATGCCGATCGCATGCTGAATCTGCTCCCATGGCAGCCGCAAAGCCCGTCCCGCGACGATCGGCGAAACGAACGCTGTCAGTGTGGCATGATGCCACCCGCGTTCGCGAATACCCGGAAACGCCGCCTCGCACAACCGCATTTCAAATTCGTGTCCGAGCACAAAGCCTACAATCAGTTCTTTGCCGTCGCCCTTCGCGCGCTCGCAGCACGCCATCGCCGCCGGGAAAATATCCGACGGATGCGAAGGGTCCTGTTTCCAGTAAATGTCGTTGTAATCCATGCAGCGGATCATCAGCGCGTTCGCCAGCGATGCGGATACGACGTCGATTTTCTTGCCTGTGCCAATCACCGTCGCTGGACCGCGCCCGGCAATCTCGCCCAGGACTTCCAGCGCAATGATCACATCGTGCTGCTGATATCCGCCCAGCGCGCAGCCCACGGAATCGAGAAGGAGGCGCTTGGCTTGATACACCGCCTCCTGCGAGAGTTGCTTGTATTCAAGCCGTGCAGCCCAGCGGGACATCTTCGCGGTGATGGTTTCTTTATTCTCAGCCTGCAACCCAGTAGGCACTTGCTTCTCCTCAATTCATCCCAATCCTAGAATGGTCATTCCATTAGACGGATGGGGGTCACTCTCACTTAACTTTCACGTTTTTCGGATTCTTGAACGGCAAGAACGCCATGAAATCCGCGTGATGCACGATTAATGCTTCCGTTGTGCGCTTCACCAGATCGCCTTCAGCTGCATGGGCTGCGATGATGTGGCAGACCTCATCGGGCACTCCGCACTCCATAGCCAGCGCGACGCCCGTAAACGGATGCCGCAGCGCTTCGCCCCGCTCGCTTTGCCGACTCTTGCCGTCAGGCCCGAGTTCATACTCGAGGAGCTTTCCAACGTCCGCAAGTATGGCCCCCGCAATCACTACGTCCGCGTTAATCGGCAATGCCCGCCCCATGAAGGAGGTCATAGCTTTGGCGCTGTCGCGCGCAATATGCACGACGCAGCGCTTGTGCTCCATAAATGTAATCGGGCAATTCGGAACCAGCAGCGTGAACGGTATCTGATTCAGGTCGTCGTGCTTCAGGGGACTGCGCTCCAGCGCCTTGATCCAGGTCTGCGTGACCTGCTCGCGGAGCTTGGTATCATCGATCCACTGAATTTCGGGCCAAAGGCGCTCCACGGCCTCCCGCATTGAAGGACCTCCCGTACAGGACTCACTAGATTATCGGAGCGGATGCGGAGGCGTCGAGAGGAGGAGTTCCGCCCATTGTGACTCTCAATCAGAACTTCGAAGGCTGGCGCTCACAAGACTTACTGAGCCGCAGCAGACTTGGCTTGGCTCGCTCCAGATGGCGCAGCATCGATAGGCAAGAGCTCAATTGCACAGCCCGCGCTAACGCACGTGAGTTGAGCGCGACGAACAATCTTCACAGACGATGCGTCCGGGAATTTCACGGGAAAATCTTTTTCTCGAAGTTGCGTAGCGGCGGAGCGCAATGACTCATCGCCGTCGACAAACTCGGCGCGCTCGGGACGCGCGGAACTGTCAAACACCAGATTGAATCGCGCTGTCGCTTTCGCTGTTATCGAGCCGAGCTTGACTGTCCGAGCCTGGACGAGATCCGCGGCAGACTGGGTTGCGTCTTTCGTCCCAGCGACAGCAGATTTCGCCAGTCGCTCGCGCGAATCGGCAACCGCGTTCCCACCTGCCGCCACTGCGAGAGCGTACATCTGACGCGACTTCTCGTGCTGTCCCTGCTTCTCTAGCACTTGTCCAAGCCGGTTGGCCACCGTCCCGGACTGGCTCAACAGCCAGGCTGAATTCAGGAACTGCATTGCTTCCAGAGTTTCGCCGCGCAAAAATTTCGACCACCCGATCCGTGACCACGACAACGCGACGAGCCTCATCGAAGAAAATGCCGACGGACCCAGCCGGTCGTATTCACCCGAGTCGAATTGTTCACCAATGTCATACAAGACCTGGCGTGCCTCGTTTTCAGTCTGCACCGGATCCATGTTGGCACTGAACGCAGCGGCGAAGATGTCTTCTCCGGAGTCTCCAGCGACAGAACCGGTAAGCCCTTTCAGCAACTCCTGCGCCTTCGCTTTTTCGCCCAGACGCGTGTACACCTGTGCCAATGACAACCTTGTTTCCGGATCATCGGGCGGAATCGAGACCGCGGTTTCGAGTTCAGTGCGCGCATCGGCGTCACGTCCAAGCTGGGCCATGAGCATTCCAAGATTTTTGTGCGCCGATTTCTCGAACGGGACGTTCTCAAGCTGCTTGCGATACGCGGCAATGGCTTCATCGGATTTTCCCGACTGCTGCAGTTCCATCGCGAGATCGCCATTTGCGCTCTTGTGATTGGGGTCGAGCTCAATCTGTTTTTGAAACGCCCGAATCGCGTCTGCATGGTTGTTCGCTCCCGCATATGCCTGCCCCAGGTCGAACCAACCTTCTTTGAGGTTCGAATCCTGATCCACGGCGCGCTTCAATAATTCAATCGCGCTTCGATAATCCTTGCTCTGGAGTGCCTTAATCCCGGCTCTGTGCAACTCGAAAGGAGTTCCTTCGATCTTCGCGGAAGCGCTCCCTACGGCCTTTCCCGAAGGAGCGAGAATAGTCGCGGTCAGCACCTGGCTCTCGTCGCTGCGCGTGACGTTGCGAAAGGAATCGTAGTCCGCTCGGCGTGAAGCGGGGAGTTCGTTCAGCTTTACGGTGAGTTTGCGTTCACCTTCCAGAACTCCTTTCGTCAGCGAGTAGACCGAAGAATATTCGCCATAGTCTCGGGCCATCTTTACGGCCGTGGGCGTGCTCAACGAGTAATTAGACGGAAACTCCAGTCGCACCCGGTAGTCCATATCGCCCGCCGGGCCGATCTCAATCGGTTCCTTACTCTTGGTGGACGATGTGACTGCGCGAACTCCGAGCGGTGGGATCGGCCGGAAGTTCGCGCTGCTGGAAGGAACCGCAAAATATCGGTCTTCATGCAGGTGATACTTCAGATGAAAAGGCTTGCTCGTGTCCTCGATCGGGTCGACCTGAACTTGATCCACGTCTCCCGGAAAACCCCAACCGGTCGAGAGAATCTTGACGAACTCTTTCCAGCGCGCTTGTGGAACCTGACGAAAGCCGGCGCGGATTGGGACCTCGCGATCGCCTTGCGTGGTGTATTCCAGCGTGGCGTCGAGCGCGCCAAACTCGCTGAACTTGCCGTCGATCGTGAAGCGTGCAGAACTTTTAACCGGCGAATCTGCTGGCGTGCGCTGCAAACCGCCGTCGCCGTCTTCCGCTGCCAGCACTGCTTCCTTGTTTCGTAATTGAAAGAGAATCAGGCCGTACGGCGCAACTTCAGTCGTGGTATCGAGCCAAGTCAGCGCCGGACCCGACCCCAGCCGCGCAGCAGTAATCACGTGATCGAACTGCGCGGGCGACGGCACATCGGGATCCAGTTTGCGCGCGCTGTGGATCAACACGGGATAACTTTGAATGCCCTCAGCGCGCAGCATTGCGGAAAGCAATGTGTGCTTGTCTTTACAATCGCCGTAACCATTTTGAAGAACGTCCGACGCCGAGTGCGGCTGATATCGTCCAACACCGAATGACAAACTCACATAACGAATGTTGCGAGCGACAAAATCGTACAACCGGCGGGTTTTTTCAGTTGGAGTATCGGCGCCCTTGGTAACCTCGTCTGCCTTCTTGCGAACGTCGTCGTCCACGACCATGCGCTCGGCCTGGAGCTTTGCATACCAGTGCGCAAGCTCCTTCCAATCGGAGAAGGTCGTGATTTGCACGTCGGGAGTTCGCTCATCGTCATCGTCCTGAGCTTCATCTTGGTCGCGTTCGGGTCGGATATCTTTAACGACCCAGGTGTACACTCGCCGATCGCCATTGTCCTGCATCTCAGGTTTACGCTCAGGGGACTTCAGCTTCACTTCGCGGTCCTTCGGAATGTCAATCTCAAGACGGTCTTCATTGACGACCACTCCCTTCGGGAAGGTGTGTTCGTACCAGAAGTGCCCCGCCGCGAGGGGTGTCACGATGCGCGTGACTGTCTTATATTCCAAAACATCGCCCGGCTGGAGCGCGGTCACCGAGACGTGCCGCTGCCGGTAGTCGCTGTACATCGGAGCTTCTTTCAGAACGTCAGGAGCGAAATCCTGGGCGGTCGAGTCCGGTGTCACGACCACCTGTCCGCTTGGCTTTCGTACCCGGACGTATTCGACCTTCAACTGCTCGGTCGCCGACGAGTAACCAAATATCAACTGCCCGAATTGCTCAACGCCAGCCTGACTCTGAATCCGAATGACCGCTTCAGTCTCTTCCACGCCGGTGCCGTCGTTTTCAAAGCGCGAGCGATTGAGGATGCGCTCGAATACGGAAGCCTCCTCGGAGTTGTCTGTTTTCGACGGAGATGGGGTCTGGGCCTGAGCACTGACGATCGACAGAGTCACGACTGAAAGGGCAACCAGGCGGCGCATTGCACTGAGTGACATACTGCAATTTTTGTACGCCGCTGCCAGCGTAAAATCAAATCAGGGAATGGAGGTGAACGTGTCGAGCGTCGTTCGGATGGTTGCGGCGATTGTCTTCTGCCTGGGTGCTGTCGTCTCTGCTCAGACCGTTCCGCCTCTGACTATTGTGGATGAGGCTCTGCCTTCATTCGACCCTGGGGTTGAAGTCCGCGTCCCGCTGAGCGCTCGTGGGGGCGTTCCGCCCTACCATTGGAGCGTCACAGCGGGTGAGTTGCCGGAAGGAGTCTCTCTTACGCCCGACGGGTTCTTGGTCGGTCGTCCCGCAAAAGCTGGGAGATTCGTCTATACCGTGACCGTTGAGGACTCCGCCAGTCCTCCTAACCGAGTCAGCAAAGAGATTCAGACAGTGGTCTCGGCAAGCCTAGTACTCGAATGGCTTCGCCCTCCGCAAGTTCATGGCGATCGTATTGATGGGACGGTTCAGCTTGCCAATGGCACCACCGACGACTTCGATCTCACGTTCATTATCGTAGCTATCAATGAAATCGGAAGGGCGACCGCACTCGGTTATCAGCACTTCACCCTCAAGGCAGGGACAGCGAATTTCCAGATTCCCTTTGGACAAACCCTTCCGCCCGGGAAGTACATCGTCCATGCAGATGCGGTGGCGGAAATTCCTTCGCGGAATAGAATTTTGCGGAGATTGTTAGAAACCCCCGCGCCTCTACCCGTCACGCAGGGGCCTTAAGAACCGGATGGGGGAAGCAGTCGCTCATTCGCAAAGCGCTGGTGTTCGTAGAGCGGTTCTCAACTCGCGACAGAAACTGCGCGGCTAAATCTTGGGGCTAAAAATAGAGAGTCCCGAGGTGGTGTTGGACTCATTCCTCTCGGCCAGTAGCTCGCGTTTAGACCCTTGCTGACCTTATTCAGAAAGTGCCTTTGCAGGTTTACTTTCCGCCGATCTTGCTCGGGCTCCGGGCTCACCGCCAACCGGATAAATCAGTCCAACGCCTCGGGACTCTATCCTGCCTTCAACATGGGTTCCTGTTCGCCTCGACCAGCGCTTAGCTATAGACCCTTGCTGGCCCTCTCCAACTCACCTTGCGGCTATTGGAGTGACCTCGCTCGAGCCCCGGACGCTGCACCAACCGGGAAAACTTCAGAACGTGTCAAAGAACGATTATGGTTGTACCATTCCTGTTTTTTACGTCAATGAAATTTGTGACGATTTAAGTGCTTGCGGATCAATCGAGTGCAGGCCGTCCACAGGCCGGTGACGCGGATGTTGTGCAACGCATTCGAGCCGAACTGCAAATCGCCAGTGTTCATGCGCTATTTCGCGCTTTCGCACATGCTGATG
>WNFR01016193.1_pt1 | contig 10725 bp, 9 predicted proteins | sample 5400221 | NCBI WGS metagenome assembly WNFR01 (sample SAMN13153357, study PRJNA577476) | soil metagenome | isolation source: 40 cm soil under Madrone tree | place: USA:California | collected 2016-06-14 | reverse complement strand
CTCACCTGCCCTACTACCGGCAGGTGAATCTCGGCGCGAGTCACGCCTTCGACGGCGAAGGCATCAGCGGCCTGTCGGTGCGCCTCGATGTGATCAACGCCTTCGACCAGAAATACCAGATCCGCAACGGCACGGGAGTTGGCGTCGGCGCGCCGCAGTACGGTCCGCGGCGCGGGTACTTCGTCGGCGTATCGCAGGCGTTCTAACGCACCGCCCCGGTCAGCCGGCCGCCGGCCTCGATGACACCGTGCCGGCACAGCCAGTCACGCGCATCGGTTGCATCCTCCTCGAACCACGCGCGCGTGCTGCCGAGGCGAAAGCTGTAACCCCATGCGTCCATGTCAGAAAGCAGCCGCGCCCGCCCCATGCCTGGCACCTCGTCCGCGAGCAGCACCTGCAGATAGCACACCGCCGACTCCTCGAGGTCGGTGCCGCCGGCATCCCGATCGAGGCCCGCGCGCCTCTCGGGAGTCATGCAGATGTAGTGGCTCGCCTCGTGCAGCACGGAGTGCACCGGGGTGTCGAGCCGCGCGTACAGCCGCTCGCCCTTGAGACCCGCCTCGCTGTGACCCCAGTAGGATCCCGGAATGCCTTGCCCGGGCGCGACCAGCGTCAGAGCGATGCCGTAGCGCCCGAGCAGCAGCGCCAGGGCCACGCGATCGGTGGCGTTCAGCAGGAGCACGGCGGGCGCTGCGGTCACGGGCGCGGACGGGCGCTGTAGGCGGTCGCGTTACAAACTCGACAGGCGCCGCATGACCATGTCGGCGAGATCGCGCGCCATGTCCGCGCGCAGCACGTCGTCCTCGTGACCCTTGGCGAGCAGCAGACGCTCGTCGAAGCTGTAGGTGCGGGTGGCGGAGACCTCCTGCTGCGGCAGCAGCTCCTTGTCCCCGGCGGTGACCGAGAAGCCGACCGTGTAGGTCACTTCATACTGGTTGGGCTGGTTGGTAGCCGACACCGACACCACGCGCCGCGTGAGGTTGTCCTTGACGATGCTGACGACGGCGGATGCCTGGCCTTTCTCGCGCGCCAGGTGCGCCCCGTTCGACAACAGCGCGCGACGCAGGCTCTGCACGAAATCGCTCTGCCGGTCCGGTACCTCGAGATACGGGGTCTTCACCGGGTCCGGCAGCGGCGCGCGGCCCTGCAGATGAAAGCCGCACGCGCTGATCAGCAGCGCTGCGGCGGCCGCACACGTCACGCCCATGCACTGCGCCATCAGACGACCACGTTGACCAGTTTGCCGGGCACCACGATCACGCGCCTCACGGGCTTGTCGGCCACGAACCTGCGCACCTGTGCGTCCGCCAGCGCCGCGGCACGCACCGCGGCCTCATCGGCGTTCACCGCGACGCTGATGCGCCCGCGCAGCTTGCCGTTCACCTGCACGACGATCTCGCAGCTTTCCTGCACCAGCGCCGCCGCGTCCGCCGCCGGCCAGCGCTCATCGACCAGCGCGCTCGTCGACCCCAGCGCCTGCCACAGCGCGTGACACACGTGCGGAGTGATGGGCGCGAGCACCAGGACCGCGATCCGCAGCGCCTCCTGGCGCACAGCGCGCCCCTGGGCACCCGCGTCGCCGAAGCGCCCGACGGCATTGAGCAGTTCCATGATGGCGGCGATCGCGGTGTTGAAGTTGCGGCGCCGGCCGATGTCGTCCGTGGCCTTGGCGAGTGCCTGGTGCGCGGCGCGCCGCAGCTCGCGTTGCGCGCCCGTCAGCGCGCTCACCTGCAGCGCCGGCGCGGGGCCCGCGGCAACGTGCTCGTACACCGCATGCCACAGCCGGCGGATGAAGCGCGAGGCGCCCTGCACCCCCTCGTCGGACCATTCCAGGGTCTGCTCCGGGGGGGAGGCGAACATGATGAAGAGGCGCGCGGTGTCGGCGCCGAATCGCTCGATCAGGCCTTCGGGGTCCACCCCATTGCCCTCGGACTTCGACATCTTCCCCAGGCCCTCGTGCGTAACCGCCACGGTGCCGAGGTCGGCTGTCACCACTTCGTGCACCTCGGCGCCCCCGGGCGCGCGGCGGGTGTCCACCTCGGCGGGGTTGAAGTAGCGCTTGCGTCCGCCGGCGGGCTGGTATGAATAGACGTGGTTCAGCACCATGCCCTGGGTGAGGAGCCTGGTGAACGGCTCGCCGAACCCGATCAGGCCGAAGTCGCGCATCACCTTGGTCCAGAAGCGCGCATACAAGAGGTGCAGGATGGCGTGCTCGATGCCGCCGATGTACTGATCCACCGGCAGCCAGTAGTCCACGCGCGCGTCCACCATGGCGGGGGCGCCCGGGCACGCGTAGCGCATGAAGTACCAGGCCGAGTCGACGAAGGTGTCCATGGTGTCGGTTTCGCGCCGGGCGGGCTGACCGCACTTCGGGCAGCTGCACTCATAGAAGGCCGCGCACCTGGCGAGCGGATTGCCGCTGCCATCGGGCACCAGGTCCTCGGGCAACACCACCGGCAACTGCTCCTCCGGCACCGGCACCGCGCCGCACGCGCCGCAATGGATGATCGGAATGGGGCAGCCCCAGTAGCGCTGCCGGGAGATGCCCCAGTCGCGCAGGCGGTACTGCACGCGCTTGCTGCCGAGACCCTTCTGCTCGAGCGCCGCGGCGATGGCATCCACCGCCGCCTGGAAGGTGAGGCCCGAGAATTGCGCCGAGTTCACCGTGATGCCGAGTTCCGCGAAGGCCGGGATCCAGGGCGCGCGCACCTCCTGGTAGGCGCCGCTGGCGGAGCGCACCACGGTGACCACCGGCAGAGCATTCCTGAGCGCAAACTCGAAATCCCGCTCATCGTGTGCGGGCACGCCCATGACGGCGCCCTCGCCGTAGGCCATGAGCACGTAGTTGGCGACCCAGATCTCGAGCGGCGCCCCGGTCAGCGGGTGCAGCACGTGCAGCCCGGTCGGCTTGCCCTTCTTTTCCTGCGTCGCGAGCGCCGCTTCCGTCACGCTGCCGCGGCGGCACTCGTCGATGAACGCGGCCAGCGCCGGGTCGTGCCGCGCGGCGGCGAGTGCCACCGGATGCTCGGCGGCGATCGCCATGTAGGTCGCGCCGAAGAGTGTATCGGCGCGCGTGGTGAACACCTTGAGCGCCCCATCGCTGCCTGCGGCCCGGACCGTATCGGCAGCGTAGGGAAAAGCGATGTCGCAACCCTCGCTCCGCCCGATCCAGTTCGCCTGCATCACCCGCACGCGCTCGGGCCACTCCCCGAGCGTATCGAGCGCCTCGAGCAGCTCCTGCGCATAACGCGTGATCGCCAGGTAGTACATGGGGATCTCGCGCTTCTCCACCGGCGCCCCGGTGCGCCAGCCGCGGCCATCGATCACCTGCTCGTTGGCGAGCACGGTCTGATCGACCGGATCCCAGTTGACGACCCCGGTCTTGCGGTAAGCGATGCCCCGCTCGAGCATGCGCAGGAACAACCACTGGTTCCAGCGGTAATAGTCCGGGTCGCAGCTGGCGAGCTCGCGGCGCCAGTCGATGGCGAAGCCGAGGGACTTGAGCTGTGCGCGCATGTGGGCAATGTTCTCGCGGGTCCAGCGCGCCGGTGGCACGCCGTTGCTGATCGCCGCGTTCTCGGCCGGCAGGCCGAACGCGTCCCAACCCATGGGCTGCAGCACGTTGTATCCGTGCATGCGCAGGTAGCGCGCCAGCACGTCGCCGATGGTGTAGTTGCGCACGTGCCCCATGTGCAGGCGCCCGGACGGATACGGCAGCATCGAGAGGCAGTAGTACTTCGGCCGCGTCGCATCCTCACGCACCTCGAAGGCGCGCCGCTCGTCCCAATACCGCTGCGCGGCGCGCTCGACGGCCGCGGGATCGTAGCTCTCTTGCATGTTGTTACGGCAGGCGCAACGGTACGAAGATCTGGGCGTCCTCGCGCTGGATCAGCAGCGCCACGTTCTTGCCGGCGGATTTGGCCGCGTCCTGCAGCTCCTTCACCGAGTGCACGCGCTTGCCGTTGATGCCCAGAATGATGTCGCCCGGCTCGACTTCCGCAGCCTGGGCGGGGCCTGAGACCTCCTCCACCACCAGGCTCCCCTGCGTGTTCGCCTGCTCCTTCTCCTGCGGCGCGAGCGGCCGCACCGTCAATCCCAGCGAGCTCGCCCGATCGCTCCCAGGGCCCGCGGGCTTGCCCGCTCGCGCGGCGAGCTGTGGCTGCTCCTTCAGTTCCGCGACCTTGACGTTGATGCTCTGCTCCCTGCCGTTGCGCCACACCGCCAGGCTCGCGTCCGAGCCCGGCCGCATCGCCGCGATGGCACCGGAGAGCTCGCCATAGCGCTCGATCGCACGCCCGCCGACACCGAGGATGACATCTCCGGCGGTGATCCCCGCGTGCGCCGCCGGGCCGTCTTTCTCCACCGAGGACACCAATGCGCCGTGCGGGCGCTCGAGTCCGAAGGACTCGGCGAGTTGGGCGTTGACGTCCTGGATGGTCACGCCGATGCGGCCGCGGACCACGTGGCCGGTCTTGATGAGCTGCTCCCCGACGTTGCGCGCCACGTCGATCGGAATGGCGAACGACACGCCCATGAAGCCGCCGGTGCGGCTGAAGATCTGCGAGTTGATGCCGATCACCTCGCCTGCCATGTTGAACAGCGGCCCGCCCGAGTTGCCGGGATTCACCGCCACGTCGGTCTGGATGAACGGCACGTAGTTCTCGCCCGGCACCGAGCGCGAGGTGGCGCTGATGATGCCCGCGGTGGCGCTGTTCTCGAAGCCGAAGGGCGAGCCGATGGCGAGCACCCACTGCCCCGGCTTGATACGCGAGGGATCGCCGAGCTTCACGATCGGCAGGTTGCTGGCGCTGATCTTGATTACCGCCACGTCGGTGCGTTCGTCGGCGCCGATGACCTTGGCGGGGAACTCGCGCCGGTCGGTGAGGCGCACGGTCACCTCATCGGCGTTGGCCACCACGTGCGTGTTGGTGAGAATGTAGCCGTCGGAGTTGATGATGAATCCGGAGCCCGCACCCCTCGCCGGTGGCTGGTTGGCGTGCGGCCCCTGCCCAGGCCCGGGCACGCCGAAGCGGCGGAAGAAATCATAGAAGGGATCGTTGGGCGACAGTCCCTGCAGGCCCCCGGCCGCGGGCTGCGCCTTCTCCACGACCTCCACGTTCACGACGGCAGGCCCGTAGCGGTCCACCAGCTGCGAGAAGTCCGGCAGCGCCCGCAGCCCGGGCTCCGGTGCCGGGGCGGGCGCGGAGCCCGGGGCCTGCGCGGCCGCGGGTGCCATCGCTCCCCTGGGCGGCTCGGCGCGCGTGGACTGGGCGCTCAGGTCCCGGGAACAGGCCGCGAGGGCCACCGCGATGGCGCACAGCGTGATCATGCGCTTCAGGGGCGGAGTGAAACTCGACTCGAGCTTGGGATTCATGGAGACACTTCCAGCTTCAGTCACGAACGGCCGGCCGGGCCGGTGGCGGTGCGCCGGCCCCTATCATTCCGCACCCACAGCCCGTACGCCAGCGCCAGCGCGGCCAGGCTCACGACCAGCCAGTTCCCAACATGCGCATAAGGCGGCAGGCCCCTGAGAGGCACGATCCTTGAGACCAGCACCACCGGCTGGAATTCCGGGGCGCGCGCGATCACCTCGCCATGTGGCCCGATCACCGCCGAAATGCCGTCATTGGCGGCGCGCACCAGGTAGCGGCCCTCTTCCAGCGCACGCATGCGCGCGATCTGGAAGTGCTGGTGCCGGGCGCTCGAGTGTCCGAACCAGGCGTCGTTGGTGACGTTGACCAGGGCGTCGGTGCGGGGCAACCCCCGCAGCATGGTGCCGCCGTAGGCGTCCTCATAGCACACCGTGGCGCCGAGCTGCAGGTGTGCCGCGGGCAGGGGCGGCTGGTCGGCGGCTCCGGGCGTGAAGTCCGAATACGGCAGGCTCATGAGGCGCATCCACGAACGCACGAAGTGCGGCACCGGAAAGAATTCGGCGAACGGCACGAGGTGATGTTTGTCGTACCAGCTCACCTGCTGATCGAGCGCGAGCACGGAGTTGAAGTAGCGTGGCGCGGCGTCGTCGGCCGCACCGCCCTCCGCGCGCAGCACGCCCAGCACCAGCGCCGAGCCATGGCTGTAGGCCTCGCTATACAGGCGACTGATGTAAGGGACGATATCGTTGGCGAGCTCGGCGGGCGCGGACTCCGGCCACACGATGAGCTGGGTGCCGAGCGCCTTCTCGGTGAGCGTCTGATAGACGCTGAGCGTCGCCTCGCGGTTACTCTCGAGCCACTTCTCGTCCTGCGGGATCGCCCCCTGTATCACGGCCACCGACACCGGCGCCCCGCCGGGCTGGGTCCAGGAGTGCCCGTGCAGCGCCGCCCCGAGAGCCCACGGAACGATGAGCAGCAAGCCTGCCAGGATCCGCTCGCGCCGCCCGCCACCGGCGAGCGCCACCAGCGCGCCCGCGCTCACCAGCAGCAGCGCGCTGATGCCGTAAACGCCCACCACGGGGGCGAAACCGGCGAGCCAGGTGTCGGTCTGGGAGTAACCGAGCGACAGCCAGGAGAACCCCGACAGGAACCAGCCGCGCCACCACTCGATGAGCAGCCAGCTCGCGGGGAGCGCCACCAGCCAGCGCAGCGCGCCGCTCGGCGGCAGCCAGCGCGCCACCGTGTAGCCGAGCGCCGCGTGATACAGGCCCATGACGAGCACCAGCCCGAGCAGCAGGAGCAACGCGAGCCACGCCGGTGCCGGGCCATGGATGTGGATGCTGACGTACAGCCAGTAGGTGCCGGCGGCGAAGAGCGCGCAGTTGAAGCAGAACCCCAGCCGCGCCGCCTCCCCGGGCCTGGCGTCCTGCCACAGCCACATGAGCACGGCCGGACACAGCACTGCCAGCGGCCACAGATTCAGCGGCGCAAACGCGGCCGCGAGCGCCGCCCCGGCGGCCACGGCCAGCCCCGCCCGCAGCGCCGCGGACGGCGGCCGCGGCAGGCGGTAGCGGGCTTCCGCCGGCGCGACGGCGGTGTCGGGCGAGTCGCTCATGGCGGTGCGGGAGCTAAGCGCCCGCGGCCCGCTCATCCGGCGGCAGCACGTCGCGCGGCGCCACCACGCGCAGCGCATCGATGCGGCGCCGATCGGCGCGCAGCACGCGGAACTCAAAGCCGTCGATGCTGGCGCTCTCGCCGCGGCGCGGCAGCCGGCCGAACTGCTTCTGGTCGTCCTCGACATCGAACTCGTCGTCGATCTCGCCGACGATCTGCTCGATGACGTCCTCGATGGTGCACAGTCCCGACACGCCGCCGTACTCATCGACCACGATCGCCATGTGGTTGCGGTTGCGGCGGAACTCGCGCAGCAGCACGTTCAGGCGCTTGGACTCCGGCACGAACACCGCCGGACGCATGTACTCGCGGATGTCGAAGCGCTCGCGCGCCTGCGTCGTCGTGAGGCGCAGCAGATCCTTCGCCAGCAGGATCCCGACGATGTCGTCCCGGTCCTCGTCCATCACCGGGAAGCGCGAGTGGCCCGATTCCACCACCACCGGCAGGATGCGCGCAGCGGGCTGATCGCGCCGCACGAACACCATCTGCGCGCGCGGCACCATGATGTCGCGCACCTGCAGGTCACCGACCTCCAGCACCCCTTCGAGCATGGTGAGCGCATCGCTGTCGACGAGTCCGCGCTCGCCCGCCTCGCGCAGCACCGCCAGCAGCTGCTTGCGGTCCTGCGGCTCGGGCGCCAGCCCCTGCGTGAGACGCTTCAGCCAGCGGCCGGTGGTGTTGAGATCCTTGGTCATCCGCTGATGCTCCGATAGGGATTGGCGAATCCCAGGCGGCGCAGCACCGCGATCTCGCGTCGCTCCATGCGCCGCGCATCCGCGGCGCGCTGGTGATCGTAGCCCAGCAGGTGCAGTGTGCCGTGCACCACCAGGTGCGCCCAGTGCGCTTTCAGGCTCTTGTCCTGCGCACGCGCCTCGGCGCGCAGCACGCGCGGGCAGATCACCAGCTCCCCGAGGGTGCGCGCCCCGCCCGCCGGCGCGGCGGGGAGCGCGACGGAGCTGAAGGACAGCACGTTGGTCGGCGCATCAAGGCCGCGGAAACGTGCATTGAGCCGGCGGCTCTCGGGCGCCCCCACCACGCACACCCCGAGCTCGCGTCCGCCGGCGCCGCTGCCAGCCGCCACGCTCGCCCAGCGCGCGAGGTCACGCCGTGTCGGCGACCAGCTGCGCACGCGCCGCTGCACCTCCACCCGCACGCCGCGCCGCCCGTGTCGCGCTGCCGCACGGGGCTTGCGCCGGCGCCGCGCCGGCCTCATGAAGAGCCCCCGCGCGATTCGTACGCCTGCACGATGCGCTGCACCAGCGGATGGCGCACCACGTCCTGGGCGTCGAAGAAGGTGAACGCGACGCCCGGCACGTCGCGCAGCACCTCGACCACGTGACTCAGGCCGGATTGCCGGCCGGCGGGCAGATCGGTCTGAGTGATGTCCCCGGTCACGACCGCCTTGGAGCCGAAGCCGATGCGCGTCAGGAACATCTTCATCTGCTCGATGGTGGTGTTCTGGGCCTCATCGAGGATGATGAAGGAATCGTTGAGCGAGCGGCCGCGCATGAAGGCGAGCGGCGCCACCTCGATGACGTTGCGCTCCATGAAGCGCGCCACGCGATCGAACCCCATCATTTCGTACAACGCGTCGTACATCGGACGCAGGTACGGATCGACCTTCTGCGTCATGTCCCCGGGGAGAAACCCGAGGCGCTCCCCGGCCTCCACCGCCGGCCGCACCAGGATCAGTCTGCGCACCCGGTCCGCCTGCAACGCTTCCACCGCACACGCGACCGCGAGATAGGTCTTGCCGGTGCCGGCGGGGCCTACGCCGAAGGTCAGATCACGCGTGCGGATGTGATCGAGGTACTCGCGCTGGTGTACGCCGCGCGCGCGTATGCCGCCGCGCGGCACGCTCACGCCGTGCTCGCTCGCGTCCGCGTCCGGCGGCGGCGGGCCGGACTCGCGCTCGCGCAGGGCGAGGTGCACGCGCTCGGGGGTGACCTCATCGCTCTTGGTGAGGGCGAAGAGCTCACGCAGCAGTCCTTCCGCGCTCTCGGCCTGGGCGCCGCTCACGCGGAAGGTCCCGCCACGGCGACGAATGTGCACGTCCAGACGCGTCTCCAGCAGACGCAGGTTCTCATCCAGCGGCCCGCACAGATTCGCAAGCCGCGCATTGTCCGATGGACCGAGTGCGAATTCCCGCTGCGGTTCGGGCGGTGAGGCGGCCACTGGGGCTCAACCGCCGACCGCGACGGCCGACGCGGCGGGCGGCGCCGCATGCGCACTACCGGGCGCGTCCGCCAGGCGCCCGCGCAGGCTGTGCGGGTGCGCCGCGGTGACGAGCACGTCGACGAAGCGGCCGATGAGGGTGGCGGGTCCGGCGAGGTTCACCCAGCGGTTGTTGGCGGTGCGGCCGGCGAGCTCGCGCGCGTTCCTCTTCGCCGGCCGCTCGATCAGCACGCGTTGGCGTGTGCCGACCATGCGCTCGCTGATGGCGCGCGCCTGGGACTCGAGCTGCTCCTGCAGGCGCGCCAGGCGCTGCTGCTTGACGGCCGGCTCGATCTCGTCCGGGAGGGATGCCGCCGGCGTGCCGGGCCGGCGGCTGTAGAGGAAGCTGAAGGACTGGTCGAAGCCCACCTCGCGCGCCAGCGCCAGCGTCGCCGCAAAGTCGCGCTCGCTCTCGCCGGGGAAACCGACGATGAAGTCCGAGGAGATCGCGATGTCGGGCCGCACCGCGCGCAGCTTGCGCACCTTGTCCTTGAATTCGAGCGTGGTGTAGCCGCGCTTCATGAGCGCCAGGACCCGGTCCGAGCCGCTCTGCACCGGCAGATGCAGGTGGTCGGCGAGCTTGCCGACGCTGGCGAACGCCTCGATCAGGCTGTCGTTGAACTCGAGCGGGTGGGAGGTGGTGAAGCGGATGCGCTCGATGCCCGGCACGCGCGCGACATGGTGAATGAGCGTGGCGAGATCCACCCGCGCGCCGTCGGCCATCGGTCCCGAGTAGGCATTGACGTTCTGACCGAGGAGGGTGATCTCGGCGACGCCCTGGGTCGCGAGTTGCCCCACCTCCTCGAGCACCGAATCGAAGGCGCGGCTCACTTCCTCGCCACGCGTATACGGCACGATGCAGAAACTGCAGTACTTGCTGCAGCCCTCCATGATGGACACGAAGGCCCGCGCGCCCTCGGCCCGCGGCGCCGGCAAGCGATCGAATTTCTCGATCTGCGGGAAGCTGACATCGATGACCGGCTTACCCGTGCGGCGCAGCTCATCCAGCATCTGCGGCAGGCGGTGCAGGGTCTGCGGACCAAACACCAAGTCCACGAACGGCGCGCGCTCGGTGATGCCCGAGCCTTCCTGGCTCGCCACGCAGCCGCCGACGCCGATGATCACCTGCGGCCGGCGCGCCTTCAGAATCCGCCACTCCCCGAGCAGCGAGAACACCTTCTCCTGCGCCTTCTCGCGCACCGAGCAGGTATTCATGAGGAGCAGGTCCGCCTCGAGCGGGTCGTCGGTGGCCACCAGATCCGCGTCAGCGCGCAGCACGTCCGCCATCCGGGCGGAGTCGTACTCGTTCATCTGGCAGCCGAAGGTCTTGATGAAGTAGCGGCGGGACATAGGGCGTGCAATACGAAATTCTACCTTACGGGGACCTTCGCAAGGGCCCGCAGGCGCGCGAGAAGCGCGTGGCCGCAGGCCACGCCCAATGCATAAAAATCAAGTACGCCCAGAG
>WNFR01007982.1_pt1 | contig 10727 bp, 10 predicted proteins | sample 5400221 | NCBI WGS metagenome assembly WNFR01 (sample SAMN13153357, study PRJNA577476) | soil metagenome | isolation source: 40 cm soil under Madrone tree | place: USA:California | collected 2016-06-14 | reverse complement strand
AGATGGCATGAGAGAACTCGCCATAGGGGGGTGGCCGAGTTCCTTCGATGGAGCGGCTCCGAATGAGGGCCGCTCTTTTTTTAGCCGTTATCAAATGTTGCCCAATGCCTCGTTGATTTTTAGAATCCCGCCAAAGTTTGAAGCCTTACTTGCGTCAAATCCGCCATGTCGCGCTGGACATGGACGGCACGATTTATAGCGGCGGCACCTTGTTCCCCGATACTCTCCCGTTCCTAGACCTGCTGGATCAGCTCGGAATAGGTCATACTTTTCTGACCAACAATTCTTCCAAGAGCACGCGAGATTATATCGCGCAACTGAAGCAAATGGGCCTTGCCGCGAGAGCGGACCAGCTTCATACCTCAACCCAGGCAACCATCGAATACCTTCGAAACAACCATCCGGACGTGCGCCGGCTTTTTCTGTTGGGCACACCAAGCCTGGGGGAGGAAATGGAGGGGGCAGGGTTCAGGTTAACAAGAGATGATCCGGCGGATGAGCCGGAGGCGGTGGTGGTCGGTTTTGATACCACGCTGATTTTTTCGCGGCTGTGCCGCGCGGCGTACTGGATTAAGGCCGGCAAGCCTTTCATCGCGACGCACCCGGACCGCGTGTGCCCGACGGATCAGCCGACAGTGCTGGTGGACTGCGGATCGATTTGCGCCGCGATCGAGCGAGCCACCGGGAGGAGTCCCGACGCCGTGCTTGGCAAGCCGGACCCGTGCATGATTCGTGGAATTCTGCTCCGGAATAATCTTTTGCCAGACCAAATTGCGGTGGTAGGTGACCGGCTCTATACGGACATGGCCATGGCTCGGCAGGCCGGCGCGCTCGGGGTACTGGTGCTGACAGGCGAAACTACCGCTGCGGAAATCTCACAGGCAAAATGGCCGCCCGATTTAGTGGTTAAGAACCTTGGCGAACTGGCCGAGGAACTGCAACGGGAATGGGATGTGACGCAAGCGCGATCGTAATTGCAATATTGTGAACGCAACTGTCAGCCAGAACGCGGTTGAAAATAGGAGGGCGGAAACAATTCAGGCCTTATCGAAAGACACTCTGGATCTGTTGATTATTGGCGGTGGCATCGTCGGGGCAGGAGTGGCCCGTGACGCGGCCATGCGCGGGCTGCGAGTCGGCTTGGCCGAGCAGCATGATTTTGCGTTTGGGACCAGCAGCCGCTCCAGCAGGCTGCTCCATGGAGGCTTACGTTATCTGGCCCAGGGTCGGTTAGGCCTCGTGCGCGAAGCGAGCCTGGAGAAGCGCATTTTGCACCGCATCGCACCTCATTTGGCTGAACCGCTGCCGTTCATTTTTCCAACATATCAGGGCACGCAATGGCCGCTCTGGCAATTGCGCATAGGGGTGAAGATCTATGACCTGCTCTGCAACGGTAAGAACCTGGGCAAATCGAGTTCGCTTACTCGGAGCCAGGTCCGGGGGCGAGTTCCAAACCTGCAGACAGCAGGTTTGACCGGTGGTGTGCGTTACTTCGACGCCCTGACCAATGACGCGCGATTGGTTATTGACACTTTGCGGTCGGCAGCGAAACAGGGCGCACTCCCGGCGAATTATCTCCAATTCAAAACGGCTGTCAGGGAGTCAGGTCCGTGGACCTGTGAGCTCGAAGATCGTCGAACAGGCCGCAGACAAACCGTAAGCGCTCGAGCGATTGTCAATGCCACCGGTCCGTGGTCGGAGTGCGTGCCGCACAGTAAGGTGAAACTACGGTTGACCAAGGGCATCCATGTAGTTTTCGAAGGCCGCCGGCTGCCCGTGCCGGAAGCTGTGGCCATCACTCAAGGCAAACGCCTGCTTTTTGTCATCCCGTGGGGTGAACGGGTAATTGTCGGCACTACTGATACCGACTATGGGGGGCCGCTTGACGACGTCCGCGCCACGCCCGAGGACATCGATTACCTCCTGCGTGCAGTGAACGACCTTTTCCCTTCACTCGGCATTGCGCGAGCGGACATCATCAGCAACTGGGCGGGGTTGCGGCCATTGATTGCTGAACCTGGCAGTGAGACTGGATTTTCCAAGGAAGCGCCCTCGGATGTTGCGCGTTCGCACCAGATCCGAAATCCGGAGCCGGGGTGGTGGGATCTTGCCGGAGGAAAACTGACCACCTATCGATTGATGGCAGAGGAGGCCATGAACGAGGTCGTTAGATGGTTGAGAAAATCAAACCAGTTAAACGCCATACCCGCGACGTGCCGCACCGCGGAAGAACTGCTATTACCTGCCTCCGAGACCAGAGGATTCAGCGGGATTTTGCCCCCGGATATGGACCGCGAAGTCGTGGAGCATTTTTGTTCAAATGAGTGGACGCTGCACCTGGATGATTTGATGGTCCGCCGCACCGGCTGGCATTATTATTTCCGTGATGCGCGAACCAAAGCAGAGCAAGTTGCGGATTGGATGGCAGAAGCGTTGGACTGGACGCCGGAAATGCGAGCTGCGGAGCTGGTACGATATGAGAAGGCGTCAACGAAGTAAGTGCCTGAAAAATCGTAGCCGCCGATCCCGCAAGGCGGGATCGGCGGCTACCCTTCTTCAGTCCGGATTATCTATCATCCATTGCTTCAGCTTTGCCTGCCATTTGTTCCAGTCGGTCCCGTAGTCTTGCTCGAGATAGAGCTCCAGCAGGTCCTTGGCTTCGCCTGCTTTGGGGTGGTGAGGATTCTGCGCGATTTCTAGGAGCAACGGCAGCTTGAGCGAATTCGGGCGATTAAGAACATCGACAATGAGCACGTCGAGCACGGCTTCGGGCAATTTGGAATCCAGCAGCAGCTTTCCCAACGGAGCGTATTCCTGATCGGGCAAAAGATTGGAAACATGCTGCACAACTTCGACCTGGGCGTCTTCCGGCAGGCGAGGGAACATGGCCAGCATTTGCTTAGCTTTGTCAGTATCCTGGCCCTCAGAGCCCAGAATATCGTCGAGCTTGTCTTCCCAATCGGTGATGAGGTTTGTCGCGGTGGCCGACGTTGACTGAGCAATTTTGTTCGATGACAGGGTACGAAGTGGAAGAGCATTGGTGGAGGAAGGAAGTCCAGTCGGCGCCTCGCGGTCGGGTGATTTGCTCTCAGACATTCGCTCTTCGACACGCGACTTGCTCGTAGCGATAGAACGGATGCCCACTGCGATCAGGAAGACAGCAGCAGCCACTGCCAAAATCGTTAAAGCCGTGAAAAATCTGCCCATGCGCTCAAGTATTCAAGTCACCCATCAGATTATTAAGCGATCGCCGGTTCAAATTGAAGCTCATAGAGTTTGCAATAAGTGCCGCGCGCCTGAATTAATTGCTCGTGCGTGCCGGTTTCTATGATCCGCCCGTTATCGAGGACCACGATCAAATCCGCCTTTTGGATAGTGGAAAGCCGGTGCGCGATGCAAATCGTCGTGCGCCCCTCCATCAATTCTTCCAGCGCCGCTTGAACCGCCCGTTCTTTTTCAGCGTCCAGCGCGTTAGTCGCTTCGTCCAGGATCAAAATAGGCGCATTCTTTAAAATAGCGCGAGCAATGGCGAGACGCTGCCGCTGGCCACCCGACAAGGCCACGCCTTTCTCCCCGATAATCGTGTCGTAGCCATTCGGTTTATCAATGATGAATTCATGAGCATGAGCATGTTTGGCAGCGGCCTCGACCTCGGCATCCGTCGCGCCGGGCCTGCCAACTACAATGTTGTGCCGAATACTCTCGTTAAACAGGATGGTTTCCTGAGCGACGAGCGCGATCTGCCGGCGCAAATCCTTAATGGCTACGTTGCGGATATCCCGGCCGCCAATGCACACGGCCCCGCCCTGCGGATCGTAAAATCGCAGCAGCAGATTCGTAAGCGAGGTCTTGCCCGAGCCAGTCTTGCCTACCAGCGCCACCAACTGGCCGGCCTTGACCCTAAGGTTGATTCCGCGCAGAACCGGCTTTTCACCATAATTGAAATGAATGTCCTCGAAATGAATATCGGCGTGTTCGGCCTTAAGGGGCTCGGGAATTATTGGATCCTTGATGGTGTTGGTTGTATCGAGCAGTCCAAACACAAATTGGCTGGCGGCCTCGGCCTGGTGCAGTTGGGTATAAAGCCTCGTTAGATCCTTGACGGGTTTATACACCATCACGATGCTGAGTACGAAGGTAGTAAATGATCCCACGGAGGTGGCCGAACGGTCCGCGAACAGCAGGACCAGCGCCACTGCGAGAGCGCCCAAAAACTCGGTTAGTTGACCGGGAAATTCGCTGAACCGGAGCAGGCGCATTTGCTGGCTGACGTACTGTTTGTTCGCTTTTATGAATTGGCCGAGCACAGTTTCCTCCAGATTGTAGGCCTTGATGATACGATTGCCGGTGAAGGATTCGTGCATCACGCTCGTCAAATCGGCGACATGACCCTGAGACGCGCGGGCGGACTTGCGGGCCTTGCGACTGTAAATGTTCAAAGGAATCAAGCACGCGGGCAGGACGACCATCGATAAGAGAGTGAGTTTTGGCTGCTGGCTTAAATTCACGGCCAGCAGGACTAGGACGGTAACAGGGTCTCTAATGATCGAGGCAAAGGAATTGCCGATAATCCCGTATAGGGTTTGAGTGTCGTTGGTGGTGCGAGAGATCAGTTCGCCCGTCCGCGCCCGACTGAAAAAATCGAGGGAAAGATTTTGCAGATGATCGAATAGCCGGGTCCTCAAGTCTGCTATGGCGCGCATGGCGGCCCAGTTCACCAGGTAAATATTCAGGTAGCTAAAAACACCGCGCAGCAGCATGACGGCAGGAATCGTCGAGACCACGAGCACGAGACCCAGTCGTGACGTCGGAGACTTCAATTCCGGCATATGCTCGACCAGACGATGAAGCAGCGGCCGGAGCAGGGCCGGGGCCTTCGGCACGTATGCGGCCAGCGAGGTAGTGGCGCCGACGGAGAAAATGAGGTCGATGACGAGTTTGATGATTAAAAAGAGCAGCCCATTGGCCAACGCAAACAGGATGCCGCAGACCTGGCCCAGCACCAGGCGGGTGCTATAGGGCCGCGCGAAGCTCCAGACTCTGCGGAAAAAACCCAGCATATTCACGCACAGTATGTCCCCCACGCGGCATCAGGGCGAGAGATTTTCTTGGAAACCCGGATTTGTTGATCGCTTACCCAGTGACGGCGGGCGCAGGGTCAGTTCGCTTTTTTCGCCAACGCAGACTCGAAAAAAATGCAGGACTGACCCCGCGCCCGCCGTCGCCACTGTTCTGGTTGATTTGAGCGCCGGGATTTGTTTTCCTTTTCGCCGAACCTCCGCGCCAGGCGCGACGAATAATCTCTGACCCAGCGGCTGATATGATTGGGAACCAAACCTTGGGCCTGCCAGGCTCACGTTCCAGAGGCCGCCTGCTGCTCTGCAACATTGGCCGGCTGGGTGACACCATTCTGAGTAATTCGATCCTCGACTCGGCCTTTCGGACTTACGACAGAGTGGATTATCTTTGTGGCAAACACAATGCAGAGTTGGTCCAGAGTGACCGCCGGATGAACCGGGTTATCATGTTGCGCAATTCCATCGGCGGGTTTGCTGCGGTTGCAAAGGCGGCTCTGCGCCGCTACGACGGATTCATCGGCCTTAAGGATTGCTACAGCGCAACGAACCTTATCCTCGCGGGGCTTTTCCGCAGCCGGATCAAGACTGGCTGGAATAGTGACCGCTTTCGGCCATTTGATCGTGATGTGCGGAGTATATCGGCTCCGGACACGCACAAGGTGGACATGATGCGCCGCATTGGCGAACTGGCGGGGTTGAAACCCGGTGAATACAAACCCTCCTTAGTCCTGGCGCCAGATTCAATCACTTGGTTTCGACGAAACTACGCCTGGGACAAACCTTTTATCTTCCTCAACCTCTCCGCGACAAACAACAGTCGTATCTGGCCGGTGGAAAAATGGGCTCAGTATGTCCAGGGCTGCGGTTTGGACAAAAACACCCTTCTGATCAATGCTCTGCCGAGGCATGCGCCCATGGCCAAGCAACTTTGTCAGATGCTCCCGGGCTCGACTGTTTTTCAGCCCAAGCGATTCATGGACGTAGCCGCGGCATTGGCTGACGCCCGCCTGGTGCTAACGGTCGATACCGGGGTTGTTCACGCCTGCAGCGCGTTGAATAAACCCATCGTGGCATTTTATTGCGCGGGGGAACTGCGGATAAAATACGAGCCGCTCTCGGATCGCCGGCTGCTGATCCAGGCGTCGCCCGGCAACCGCGTGCCGGATATTGATCCTCAGCAAGCGATCGCGGAGACGCTCCGCCTGCCTTGGTTTTGACTCGCGCCTTTCCGTTGAAGCAATAACCACGGAATGAAAATCCTGGCTATTCAGTTTCGTTACCTGGGGACGCAGTCCAGGAAATCAACATGCTGAGTAGCGCCGAGCACCGAGGGTAATGGGTCAGTGAAGCGAGAGTTTTGTTGGAAACGATGCGATAGCTTGTTACGATCACAGAATGGAAAAAAAGAGTGAGGATAAAGGCTGGGAGGACTTTCGCGACCAGTGCCGCCGTCAAATGCAGCGTCCGTTGGACCAGCGCATCAAGTATGGTTTCTTCCGGATGTATAAACCCGTCCTCGATGATGCGCCCTGGCGCGCATTCGAAACCATGAACGATTATCGTGCATGGTGCACAGCCCAGCTTCCGGATTACCTCGGCTTCAAAATAGTCAAACCATGACCCGCCCCCAATTTCAGCCCGAGCAGGCGAAGCTCATAGCCCATGCGTTCGCGGAGGAGCAAGTGGACTATCTCTTCATAGGGAAAAGTGCCGCCATTCTTCTGGGGTTTCCAGCGATGACCCAGGACGTGGACATTTTTCCGTCACGTACACCGGAGAACGGATCTCGCATCGTACGAGCGTTGCGCAAAGTCGGGTTCGAAATAACACCGGAATTAGAGCAAGCGATCGTCAGTGGAAAGGATTTTGTGCAGATCAAATCGGGACCATTTGATGTTGATCTGGTTTTTGCACCCGATGGAATCAATAGCTTCTCTGAAGCCAAGGCACGCTCTGTTACGGTCCAGGAATTCCGAATTGCAAATCTCCGAGATGTCATCGCCAGCAAACGTGCGAGCGGCCGCGAAAAAGACCTGCTCGATCTCCATTTATTGGAACGTTTCCGTGAGGAGTATGAACGCCTGAATTCGCCGCAGCTTCGCACGGCCGCGGAAGCCGCCCGTAATCGACGTAAGGAACCTTAACCCTTTGGTTGAGGTCTTATGGCTTCCCAAAGGAAATGAAAATCCTTGCCATCCAGTTCAGATACCTGGGCGATGCGGTGTTGCTGACACCGGCATTGCGGGCAATCAAAGAACATTTTGCGGATTGCTCGTTGCACGTGCTGGTGGCCGAAGAAGTGGTCCCGCTCCTTGAACATCTGCCTTGGTTGGACCGAGTCTGGGCATTCCCGCGAAAACGGGGGAGTGCAAATTTGCAGCGCTCCTGGCCCGTGCTCCGCGCTTTGCGACGTGAGCGGTTTGATTGTTCAATCGATTTCGTCGGCAGCGATCGTGGCGCGCTGGTGAGCTTGCTGTGCGGCGCACGTGAACGGCTCGCCCCGCGTCGCACGGGTGGTTTTTTTGGTCGCAGCTTTTGTTATACCACGACTGTGCCAACGCAGCGGGCAGAGCATCAGGCGCAAGCCAACTTCGGCGTCCTGTCCATCTGGGCAATTGCTGCGCCAGCATGTCCAATTTTAGAAATTCGAGCGGACCCTGAGCGAACGGGAATGGCCGAGCAACTCATGCCGCGCGGGGCTGTGCTTTGTCACATTGGGACCAGCCAGCCGAAAAAGGAATGGCCGCTCGCGCAGTGGGTTGACTTCCATCGACAAGCGGCTGCGGAGGGCCGTGAGTTGGTTTTTTGCGCAGGGGCCGGAGCGCGGGAACAAACTCTGCTGGCTGAGTTTAAGAAGCGAGCCACTGGAGCCCCGACTTTGCCCGCGCTACCCGAGTTGGCCGATTTCCTGGCTGTTCTAAACCAAGCGCATGTATTCATTAGCGGCGATACGGGTCCGATGCATTTTGCCGCGGGCCTGGGAGTGCCGACTATTTCGTTGTTCGGACCATCTTCTGTCCAACAATGGGCTCCCCTAGGTCCAAAACACCGGGCATTACAGGCTGCGGGTTGCAATTGCGGCGGGGATACTGCGGTTTGCGTTAATGCCAGGCACTGCATGACAAATATTTCACCCGAGCAAGTTCTAAAGACGCTGGAAGAAATCTTGGTAACAGGTCAGTGCGGCACCTCTGCCAGGTAAGATACACGGAAGCTCTCGCGTTGCACATGCGCATCAAGGCCGGTCAGATGAAATAGTGGCTTGTTGCCGTAAAACGATGCCCATTGAGTGAAGCTGCTAACAGGCCCAATAATGTAGTCGCATTCAGCCAGGGCGTAGATGTCCTCGACCGGCACCCCGGTCGAAAAGCCAACCGAGAGTCCCGGAAACTCGCTTGGAGAACGTGGTTCGTTACTGCAAACCAGGAACGACACCCGACGGCCGGGAAATTGCCCGGCGAACTCGGCCATCCATTCACTGTATTTAGAGACGGGAAAAAAATATCTACCCTGCCTCCAGCCCGCATAATCGCCACGCCGAATGTGGACCCCGGCCACGAGATCCGCGCCTTGCCGCAAGAGCTGCACCACTTCCCGGCTCGCATTCAGATGTTTTGCGAGCGGCTTGAAATAAGCCCGGATTTTGTCCTGGTGTCGCTCGACACACCCCGGCGCACGGAAAGTCCAGCCGTTGACCAACACGATTTTTGCGTCGCCGATGCGTTGTTGCACCTCGGGGCTTTCTAACGCGGTGACGAGTTCTCCCGGTTTGCGACCCTCCCGTAGTGTCATCGTGTTGGGGCCGAAAATGGGCCAGCGCTCGTTTAGCAGACTGGCGCTTTTGGCGATATGCGTGAAGATCCTGGTTTTGCGGATGGCCGGGGCAAGCCCCGGGACCAAGTCAAACCAACTGCGTCGAGTCGCATCCGGATATTCACAATAAATATTCTTCCGGGTCGCCTCAAACAAATGGGCGTAAGAGTGGAACGTGGGATTAAGCAGACGATAGCCCTGTTCTTCGGCCCAGCCGACGAAGGAAGCGAACAAGGTGATCCGATTCGCCAACCGACCGCACCGGCCCGCGATGATAATTAGCCTATGAGCCTTGGTCCGCCGGCCAGTTGTTGGCGAGGACGAAACTTGAGGACGCGAACTGTGGGGAATTGCACACACGGCAGCCGTGTCAATAAACGAACTATTAGCCTCATGTAAAGGCAAACCATGGCAGCGAGGCCTCTTGCCAACCGATTGATGGTTTGATTAGCGTAAGGTCGCTATGGCTACTCTCCCCATCTCTGTCTGCATGATCGCTGGGGCCGAAGCTCACCGGATCGGCCGTACTCTGGAGAGCGTGGCCGGCTGGACCAGCGAGTTGGTGGTCGTGCTCAACGAAGAGGTGCGAGATGGAACAGATAAGATCGTGCAACAGTATGGAGGGAAAGTGTTTCGAGAACGGTGGAAAGGTTTTCGCGACCAGAAAAACTCCGCTGCTCACAAGGCCACGCAGGATTGGATTCTAAATTTGGATGCGGATGAGGTCGTATCCACTGAACTTCGCGAGGAAATTCAGCGCGTCTTCGCCAATGAACAGAGCAAACAGTTCGCCGCGTTTAGTTTTCCCCGGCTGAGTTGGTATTGTGGGCGCTGGATTCGGCATGGTGATTGGTATCCGGACAGATGTACGAGGCTTTGGCGTCGGGGCCAGGCGGAATGGGCCGGAGGCGATGTGCACGAGAAGCTGAAGGTCAATGGACCGATTGGCAGATTGAACTGTGATTTGCACCATTACAGTCGCGAATCGATCAATGCGCACCTCCAAAAGATTATTCCGTTTAGCGACGAATTTGTTCGGGAACACGCCCGTAGCGGTGAAAAACCGGGATGCATTGCGCTGTCAGTCCGGCCATTCTGGCGTTTTCTGCGCGCTTACTTCTTCCGCCTGGGGATACTCGATGGCTGGCCTGGCTACTATATAGCATGTCACACAGCGTTTTCGACGGTGGTCCGTTACGCCAAACTTCGGGAGTCCCTGGAGCGCTGCTCACCAGGAGCCGAGATACCAACACCCAAGGAATCCGAAGCTCATACCAGCGGGCTTGCGAGATGAGCCTCACGATATCGCTGATTATCAGCACGTACGAGCAGCCTGTCTCACTGGCAAAGGTTCTGCGCGGCGTGAGTTTGCAGCAGCGGCGGCCCGATGAGATTTTCATTACCGATGATGGTTCTGCAGAAGAAACCCGGGCGCTGATTGAACATTGGCGGCAAGAGGCGTCGGCCCCCGCTCACCATCTGTGGCATGCCCACGAAGGCTTTCGAAAAACCAAACTTTTAAATCAGGCTGTCGCGGCCGCCACCGGCAAGTATTTGGTTTTTTTGGATGGAGATTGCGTGCCGCACGAAAAGTTCATTGCCGACCACGAGCGGCTTGCCGAACAGGGCTTTTGGGTGCAGGGCCGGCGGTGTTACGTCGAGCAACGATTTGTGCCGCAATTCGAACCGGGCATTTCTTCAATCCTGGGCTGGGTACTCACTCGCCGCATCCGCGGAGTGGCTAAGGCAGTGCGCTTGCCACGCCCGATCGTCTTACGCAATAAAAAGCAGCGCGGCATCATCGGCTGCAATATGGCCTTTTGGCGGGAGGATGTC
>WNFR01007981.1_pt1 | contig 10728 bp, 12 predicted proteins | sample 5400221 | NCBI WGS metagenome assembly WNFR01 (sample SAMN13153357, study PRJNA577476) | soil metagenome | isolation source: 40 cm soil under Madrone tree | place: USA:California | collected 2016-06-14 | reverse complement strand
TCAGAAGAATTACGACGAATCCGATCCCGACGCGCACCCCAATTTCTAAGCTGTAACCATGTTTCTTCCGCCAGTAGTAGGCCCAAGCAGGAAGGTATACTCCTAATACTATCCAGCCGTAGCGCCATGCAAATTCGCTAACATTTAGCCACACACTAGCCACGTATTCGCGGGGAACACGCCTGGAGAGAAAATTTAGGACGAAGATATAGTTGTACGCCGTCAGAACTCCCAGCGTCCCTAGACTAACGAATTGAAGCCACAATCGCGTAGGAGAAGCGCGACAGCCGGAGCAAGTCGATTGTCCATTCATCCACCGGCCGCATTCTTCGCAGTGAAGTCTCCCTCCTGACGTTGATTGTAACCGCGTTCCCTCAGAGAAATGAGGTGCGCGCTCACTTGTGTCTCGGGTCAACGGGAATCGCCCCGTGGATTGTGCGCGTTGGTGCCGCTCTATCTTTTCGACGTAGGCACGCGCTATTTCATTAATGTTCATGCATGCCCTTACTTTGGCCTGTAGAACCAGTCCGGTAAAAGTGCCAGGCGTTATCGTCCGCTTGTGGCCATTGGCATGGCCTACAAGCTAAGAGGAACAAGTTACCTCCCTAGCCAGTTCCGAAACCACTGTTCTAAAGACTGGTTTCGGGCCAGGGGCCGCAGGTGACCCTTTGAGCCGTATCTTCTAGCAGAAGGTGTCTGGGGAAGGGGACGGTCGCTGAAAACGAACAAGCAACTCTTGCTAGCGGCGAATTAGAAGTCCAACGAGTTGCCGATGCCGAGCCCTGTTGTGGCGCTTCGATACGCCCGATTTGGCGAGTTTACAAGAATCTGGCGGAGAGGGAGGGGATTCGAACCTCCGTTGGTGAGAGGGAGGTGAAGGGAGTTCCATCTCGCGTTTTGATCAATGATGGTTTCTGAATCTGAGGTTCCACCCGCCCATGACGGCGGTTTGCTAATTCACCCTGACCTGTTCGCACAGACCGATTTTCGTTTGTTTTGTTAGCGTTACAGACTCCTCAGTTGCACTGAAAGCCCCATTTGCAGTCTATTGTTCAGCAAATGTTCAGCAGCAATTCCCGCTTCCAACATTCCGGTTGCGCGCAACCCTCATCGTCGGCGGCATGATCACCTCCACCATCCACGTGCTGATTCTGGTGCCCGTCTTCTTTGCGCTTATGAAGGAGCGCGCGTTGCGGCGCGGGACTCTGCGTTCGCAGACGGACAATTCGACAAGAGGTTGACCACGTGGTGGCCGGGAAAGTGGGGGACGCCAGGTGGTTTGATGAAGAAGTCCAATCACAAGGGAGAAGCAAAAATGAAGACCAAAACAAAACTGACTGCAGTACTCGCGCTGGCGCTTGCGGGTGCGTTTGCTGCAGTTGGGCAGCAACAATCGTTTGCGGGAGTCGTCACCGATTCGATGTGCGGCGCTACGCACATGGCCAAGGACAAGACTCCTGCCCAGTGCACGCAGATGTGTGTGAAGGACGGCATGAAGTACGCACTGGCCGCGGAGAAAAAGGTCTATACCTTGGAAGGACACGAAGTGGAACTCGCCAAGCTCGCTGGCCAGAGAGTCACGGTCAAGGGAACTATGGAGGGCGACACGCTTTCAGTTCAGGAAGTCGCTGCGTCGAAATAAGTATCAGTTTCGACTTGACTCTGGAATCCGTTCCAGCGTTTAGACTCTTCTCGCGGAGGGCGGCCCATGCGTTCGGGACAATTGGCACGTCAAACGGGCGTAAGCACCGACACGTTGCGGCACTACGAACGACTTGGACTCTTGCCTCTGCCCCAGCGCACGGCGGGAAATTACCGCGAGTATTCTCCGACCTCTCAGCAGAGAGTGGAACTGATTCAACGAGCTTTGACGATTGGTTTTTCGCTCGCCGAATTGAAAACCATTCTGACCGTGCGCGACAAGGGCGGTGCACCCTGCCGCCACGTCCGCGACTTGCTGCGTTCGAAGATCCACAACCTCGACCAGCAAGTCAAGAATCTGGTTTCCTTGCGCGCCGAGATGCATCGATTGTCGAAGGAGTGGGACAAGCGATTGCGCTGGACAAAGCCGGGGCAAGTCGCACAGTTGCTCGAGAGCGTCCGGCCAAGAGCAAGCGCCGGCGTTGTTTCCGGTTCTCCGACAATCCGAAGGAAGAAAGGACTTTAAATCATGCGCGCGATGCGGCTTCTTTTCTTGCTGGTCATCCTCGCAGGTGTGGCGAACGCTCGACAGGATCCAACGCCGGACCAGGACAAGCGTTCGGAAGATGTCGTCAAGCGTGGCGAGCATGTGATGGGCTTCTCCCACGAAGCGACGACTCATCATTTCCGACTATTCAAGGACGGAGGAGAAATCGCAGTCACGGTAAAAGACCCGAGCGACAAGGCCAGCATCGAGCAGATCCGCTCCCACCTTGGACATATCACCAAGATGTTTTGATCGGGGAATTTCAAGGCACCCATGCTCATTCACGACACGAACCCGCCAGGCACTGCGACCATGACGAGGCTCAAGGAACAGATTCGCTACGAATTCTCAGAGATAGAGCGCGGGGCGCGGATTCGGCTAGTCGCGGCCGGTCCGGAGACCACGGACGCAGTGCACGCGCTCCTGCTCTTTCAAATCGTCGATCATCAAACGGGAGATGCTCCCACCATAGGTGCCAATCTCTCGAAGAAGTGATTATCGTGCGCAGCAATCCTCACAGGCTTTGCCCTGTAAGCCATCAACTCCCTCTTTCGCAATGATGGGAACCATGATGAGGCCCGCCACCGGGTCCGCCCACCACAGGCCGAAGATCGCATTCAGAAGAAGACCCGCCAGGAGTATGGCCGAAAGATAAGTGCAGAATTCGGTTTGCTTCGCGTCCGCGTGCATCGCCGCACTGCCGAGCGCGTGCCCCACTCTTCGTTTCGCACGCGAAAGGAGTGGCATCACAACGAGGGAAACGCATGCCAGAACGATGCCTGGAATGCTGTGCTCGGGGGCACGTTTGAACCACAAGTCCGTCGCGGATTCGTAGGCGATGTAGGCGGCGAGACACAAAAAACATATGCCGACAACCTGCAAGGCTCGCCGCTCGTTGCTTTCGCGGCTGTGCACATCGGCATCAACCGACATCCTCCACAACAAAGCTGAGCCGGAAGTCACTTCGATGAAGCTATCGATGCCAAACCCGATAAGAGATACACTCCCGGCGACGGCGCCCGCGATAACGGCGATCAATCCTTCCAATGTATTCCAACCGATGGTGAAATATTCGAGCCTTCGCCCGTGGCGCACGACAGCCGTCCGTTCCAAGATCGCGGTTTCGGCCACGTCCCCAGTCTACAATGTGCCGAGGGGGGCCGGTGTGTCTGCAGTGAGTTCTGAGTTGAGTGATGAATATCGGAGAGCTGGAGATAGAATTCATTGGGAGGCCGCACATGCATCGCTCTTGCCTACTAATCCCGGTTTTCTTGCTTATCTCAGCGCCTGTTTTCGGTCAGTCCACCGCAACTGACTCACAGACTTTGCAGGCTTTGCTCGCGGAGGTTCGACAACTGCACCACGATTTGCAGACCACAACGGTTGCTGCGCAAAGAGCGCAGATTCTTCTCTACCGCTTGCAAGGCCAGGAAGTAATCGTTGCCCGTGCATCGCAAAGACTCGATGACGCCCGAGCAAAACTCGCCGAGATACAATCGAATCGAACCAAGCTCACGTCGGATACCAAGAAGTATGAAGATCTAGTGAGCCAAGCCGAAAACACCCCGACAGAGAAGAAACAGATCGAGGATTTGCTTTCGCAGCTCAAGGCGAAACTCGCCTCGTTGGAGAACGAAGAACAGCAAAAGCAAACAAGAGAAATCGAAGCGGAGGACGAACTACGGGCCGAGCGTGCCAAACTTGGCGAACTACAGGCTCAATTGGACCGGCTGGAAAAGATTCTGGAAAGCGCTGGCCAGCAAGGAGGTACCAACCCGCATTAGGGCAGCTTGTGACCAAGTACGGTTGAAAGCGCACGCTTGACCGTCCTTCGATCTGGAGAGTATCGTCAGCCGAGAGCGCACAGAAAGTAGAATGTGTTTCCGGGCGGGAGGTTAGCGTGACCCTCAGACATTTACGGCTTGCAGGTCTTCTACTCTTTCCAGGGCTGCTCGCGGCTCAGGCACGAGATGCATCTGCAACGTCCGACAAGGCTCCATTTCTTTGGGAATTCAATACTGGTGGCTGAGTCTTCTCCACGCCCACGGTCGCGGGCGACCTTCTTGTTGCTGGCTCCTGCAATGGCATGATTCGCGCGCTCGACAAGAAAACTGGACAAGTAAAGTGGGACTATGACATCCGCAAGGATGGAGAACAGAGCCAGTTTCATGGCGACCCGCTGATTACCGACCAGCTTGTTGTTATAGGTACTGACGGGACGATCGGGCACGTTTATGCCTTCGAAAGAGCGACAGGAGCGGTGCGCTGGAAATACAAAGTTGAAGCAACAGGGGTTGCATCCGATATCGTCCGCGTCGAAAATCAAGTCTATTTCGTCACAATTGCAGACGATTTGGTTTGCCTCGACCTGTCAAGCGGCAAACCAAAATGGGTCTTTCACGACGCGTATTCACCCCAAGAGCATTGCGTTACTTGTGCCTCTCCGGCGGTTAGCGAAGGCCGGGTATATTTTGGCGGCAGGGATGGATTCGCGTACGCCGTGGAAGCTCAATCCGGGAAATTGATCTGGAAAAAGGATTTGGGCGCGGACGTGACAACGTCCGCTGCCGTCGATCATCACAATCTCTACCTTGGCACTTCCAAACGTCATTTGTACCGACTCAGCACCGATTCAGGCGCAGTGCTGAGTGACCTTCCGACGGAATCCGCACCAAACAGAAGACTCATTGTTGATAATGATTCACTTCTTGCTTTTCTTGGAGACGAGACCTTCGCAAGCTTTGATCTCGACCTGAAGAAGTTACGGTGGTCCGCGGAAGCGTCCAAACAGTGGACCTCCGCAAGACCCTACGTTTGGCGTGATGCTGTGCTAGCCGGTAATCGTCGCGAGCTCATAGCATTGCGCTCTTCCGATGGTAGTCGGGAGTGGTCATTCCAATTCCCGGAAACAGTCCGAGGCATAGGGACGTCGCCAGATACTCTCTATATCGGCACGCTGGCGGGTCCCGTCTTTGCATACTCTCCCAAGCCATAGGAGCAAGGCTACGTGGATACAAGAAGACATTGGGAAAAAATCTACACGACCAGGGCCCCTGAACAAGTGAGCTGGTATCGCCCGCATCTGGAAACGTCCCTTGCGCTCATCGAACGAGCGTCCACTCGTCAATCCGCGGCAATCATTGATGTGGGTGGAGGTGAATCCACACTGGCCGACGATCTTCTCGCGCGCGGCTACCAGAACATCACGGTCTTGGATATTTCCCAAACTGCTATCGACGTTTGCAAGAAGCGAATTGGGCGCAGCGTCCGAGCAGATTCGTTGGCTTGTTGCCGACGTGACAGTCACAGAACTCGGTCTGGGCACGTACGACGTCTGGCACGATAGAGCAGTGTTTCATTTTCTGACAACAATGGAGCAGCGCGCTGCCTATGTTCGCAATGTCGCCCGGTCCGTCAAGCCAGGCGGCCATGTGATCGTCAGCACGTTCGGCCCCACGAAGTGCAGCGGCCTCGATGTCGTGCGCTACGAGGAAGAATCGTTGCACAGAGAATTCGGGGTCCGATTCCATTTAAAGGGGAGTTCTAAGGAATTACATCAGACTCCATTCGGCACGACGCAGCAATTCCTTTGTTGCTACTGCAGAATTGAAGAAAAATGAGCTTTTGTTGCGCTGCGGAAAGCCAGTTTGGTCCAAAGGTGGCTGAGCGTGATTTACAACGTTACCGGCGACGTGGGGCGGACGCCGTCACAAAGCTCATGCTGGAGCAACTGCGGCGCTGGCCCTTGCAGAATAAGCAGCTCCTCAATGTCGGTGGCGGGATCGGTGTCATCAGTACGGAGCTCGCCGCTGACGGCCTAGCGGGTGCCACGCTTGTCGAGGCCTCTCCTGCCTATCTCGAGGTTGCGCGGCGCGAGCTGCAATCCCGTTACGGACCACGATTCACGGAAGTTCTTCTTGGAGACTTCGCACTCATCGCAGACACGCTGCCCCATGCAGACGTCACAACACTGGATCGCGTCGTCTGTTGTTGTTACCCTGATTCCGAAACATTACTCCGTGGAGCAGCGGCCCGGACTCGCCAATTGCTGGCGTTCTCGTATCCTCGCGACCGCTGGTACGTACGTGGAATTACCGCAGCTCAGAACTTCTTGCGACGTCTGAGAGGCAATGAGTTTCGGACCTTTGTCCACTCGCAGCAGCAAATGTCTGCCGCATTGCAGCGTGCCGGATTAGTCCGCGTTGCCACTCAGGGAACGCTAGTCTGGGTGGTTGACCTCTATAGCCGAGAGGGCGATATCCCCCGAACGCTTGATGCTGGCGGTAGTCGGCACATCGGGAAGATTTCCTCATGACCAAGTTCGTCAGACGGTGCGCGTATGCCCTTCTATAAGGACCACATCTACCCACATCTTGTAAGCGTGCTAGGTGATCCGAAGCCGATTCAACAAGTTCGTCAACGACTCATCCCCCTGGCTAAAGGGGATGTCCTCGAGATTGGCGTTGGCCCAGGCGTTAATTTCGTTCACTACGATCCCGTAAGAGTGAGCCGCGTCTATGCATTGGAACCCAATCCGGGCATGATTCGCCTTGCGGAAAAACACCGGCGTCAAACGGACCTTAAAATTGAGTTCTTGGACCTGCCTGGCGAGCGCATCCCTTTGGAGGGCCGCTCCGTCGATACGGCTGTCAGTACTTTCACCTTGTGCACGATCCCCGGCGTCGTGGAGGCCATTCGAGGTATTGGACGTGTCTTGAGGCCAGGCGGGAAGTTCATCTTTTTTGAACACGGACGCTCGCCCGATCCTCGCGTCCAGCGCTGGCAGAAGCGGTCGGAGCCGATTCCTCACTGGCTGTTCGAGGGCTGTCACGTGACGCGGGACATTCCGTCTCTCATTTCGAGCGGCGGCTTTCACATCGAGCAGATGGAAACCGGGTACCTAGCGCCGTTCCCGAAGTCGTGGACCTACTGTTTCTGGGGCACGGCGACACCACAATCACAATAGCGCCGCTTGCAGCGTTGTTCAGCGCGACAAAGAATACCGGCGTTACCGAGAGACGCGCAACACGGACCAAGCCCTGAGACTCCGCCACCTATCGGCAATTCGAATGAAAGGACAAAGTTCTGGTTCGGTGCGTTTTAGCCTACTTGCCTTCGTCTTCGTCCTTGTCCTTGCTTCTGGTTGCCACGAACCCGTGTGTGTGCAATTTCCCCAAGGAGTCCTTGGAAACATAGAACCCGACGATGTCGCCCTGAGGGTTGATGCCGCGTGCCTGTGTCGAGACCACGTCTTCCCCTGGAAAGTCGATGGTAGTGAAGTCGCCCTTTCTGAGCAGGAACCCATGCGTCTTATTCGCTGAATCGATGAAAAATCCAACAATCTCGCCAGAGGGATTAACATCACGAGCATCGGACACCACTGCGTCTGGTGGATCGATCATTTCAGTGACTCCGTCGTGCATCTTGTAAGCATGGAACGTGGCCATGTCCGGAAAGACTACGCCGACAATCAGCCGTCCGTTCCGCGCTATTCCATTGTGCATGCTCCCAGGCATGGGGAACTCCTCGTAGTTTCCGTCGTGCAACACAAAGCCGTGCATCGTCGTAGAGGTATCGAAACTCAAATTGTGGAAACAACCTACCACTTTGCCCCTGGGACTGATCTTTATGGCCAGCGTGTTGTTGGATCCGGGGAACTGGATGGAGGAAAAGGTGCCGTCCGGTTCCCGGAGAAAGCTCCGCGTAAAGAGCCCCGTCGGATCGACCGTTTTCGCAACCGGAACCGTGTAGAAGCCCACGATCTGACCTTCCTCGTTGATTCCCTGCGCCTGGGTGCTGCCGACGCCATCTGGAGCATCAATGGTCGTGTAGGTACCGTCATTCAGCAAATAGCCATGGCCAACACTTCCCACGGCGTAACGGCCAACGATATCGCCCTGCGCATTGATACCGAGGACGGAGGTAAAGGTAACACCGGGCAATGCGACATCCACTGACTTGAAGCTCAGAGGCTGTTTAGATTGGGCCAGAGCCGTTCCGAACGGTACGGTCAGGCCCGCTACAAACAGCGCTCCCGCGATCGTACGCGCGGCTATTCTCAGCATTCCCATCTCTTCTCCTCTCATTCCTCGCGAGACGCTCGAACATCTGACCGTTTCGCGAACATGGCCTTTGTTCACAAGCCACCATTTCCGTGGAACTCTGCAACCACGGAGGAGACCGGTCAATTCGCGGAGGATTAGTTTTCGGTGAGAGTAGAAGTCAATGAAAACACAGGTGCTTGCGGAGTTGAATATGGGCGTATAATTCGCCCACTTCGGTATACTGGAGGAACCAAGCCCTGGCTACCGCCCCTTCCGGCAATCCTCCGCTTCGCTTCGGCGTCTTCGAGCTCGATGCCGTCACTGGAGAACTGCGCAAGTCAGGCCATACCATTCGGCTGCGTCGTCAAGCGGCCAAAATCTTGGTGTTGCTTGCTTCTCGTCCCGGCCAACTAGTCACGCGGGAAGAGTTACGGGAGAAAATCTGGGGAAGCGAAACTTTCGTTGATTTTGAGCACGGCCTGAACCTGTGCATCCGCGAGGTCCGAGCGGCCCTGGACGATGACGCGGATGCGCCGCGGTATGTCGAAACGATGCCCAAGCGAGGCTACCGCTTCATTGGCCCGATCCAGGAATCCACGATCTCAACTCCAGTGGCCCCGGTTCCGCGCCGATTCTCTTGGCCGGCAGCGGCGCTCTCCTCTGTAATTATTGTCGCAATGGTGATCGTAGTTGTGGTTACGAATCCAGGTGAATGGCGGTCGCGCTTGTTTGGTGGCCCCGCCCCGCCTGTGCGAACAATCGCCGTGTTGCCTTTGCAGAATCTCTCCGGTGATAACGCCCAAGACTACCTCGCCGATGGCATGACGGAGGCGCTGACTACTGATCTGGCTCGAATGGAGAGCCTGCAAGTGATCTCCCGCACTTCGGCGGTCCAGTACAAAGCAGCCAAGAAATCTCTGCCAGTAATCGCTCGTGAACTTAACGCGGACGCCATAGTCGAAGGCTCAGTTCAACGCTTCGGCAATCGTGTACGAGTCACTGCGCAACTGGTCCGCGCCTCTGACGATCGGCATCTCTGGGCCAATACTTATGAGCGTGACTTCCCCGACGTGCTCGCCTTGCAAGATGAGGTGGCGTCGGCCATCGCCAAGCAAATCGAAACCCAACTCGGGGGGCCCACACCAGCGCCAGCACCGAAGGTGCAGGCGATAAACCCCGAGGCGTACGAAACCTACCTGAGGGCCAACTCGTATCTCGATAGTTTCGATTTGCAGAAGAGCATCGACTACTACAATCAGGCGATCAAACTCGACCCGAACTATGCGCCTGCCTACGCCCATATGGCCCAGGCTTACTCTTTTTTGGCCTTCTTCGGCGCGCTCTCGCCCAGCGAGGGCTGGGGAAAGGCGAAAGAAGCGGCGAGCCTTGCAGTACAAAAAGACGACCGCCTGCCGGAGGGCCACGGCGCGCTGGCGCTGGCCAAGCTGCACTACGACTGGGATTTTGCGGGAGCAGAACAGGAATTCAAGCGCGCGCTGGAGCTCAACCCCAGCGACGCCGATGTCCGCCATGAACATGCGCACTACCTCATGGCCGTGGGCCGGCTTGCCGAATCGGAGGCCGAGAGCAGGCGCGCCGTGGAACTCGACCCCGTAGGAGGCGCATTGACTTCATGCCTGTGTTGGCACAGCTTCGCGGCCCGGGATTACGATGAGGCTGTCCGCCTCGCGGCGAAGTTCTTGAAATCGCAACCTGATGATCCCTGGGAGCGGACCATTCTCGGATGGACGTATGAGCAAAAGCGGATGCCGGATCAGGCCATCGCGGAATTCAAGAGGGCGGTCGAGGCCGCCAACGGCGACCCGTTTTTTGTCGCTGCGCTGGGGCATGCCTATGCTCTCTCTGGCAACCGGCGCGAAGCGGAGAAGGTTCTGCAGACCCTCTCGGATCGTGCCAAGAAGTCTTATGTCTCACCGTTTGACCTCGCGCTAATCTACACAGCGCTCGGAGAAAAAGACAAGGCATTTGCCTTGTTGAATAAGGCCGTGGCCGAGCACTCCACATTTCTCGTTTACACCAAATGGGAGCCACGGCTAGACCCGCTGCGCTCAGACCCTCGCTTTCAGGACTTGCTTAGGCGCATCGGATTGCCAAGTTAAGAGTCTGCTGTAGTTTCCGCACCAGCCGCGCACTGCCCTTATCTGATCAACAAGCATTCGGCAGGGAACTGAATGCTCGGCAGTGATCTAAACTCCTGGCGGTTTTCCAAACCGCCAGTTCGCGATGATCCTTATGGATGAACGAGTTTCCAGGAAATTAAAATGTGGATTGCCACAAAATTCGTGAACTTTCTCCAACCCACAATCCAACCCACAACATGCGATCTCTTGTACGATTTCCGCGTATTTTGGCAATCCCCGCGATCTTGTAAGTTGTTGCAAAATCTAATTGTGCCACTCTGATAAAGGGCACGGTCACCTGTACGAGTTTCGCGCCCAAGCGGAGTACGCAAGGCTGCAATAGACCGGCCATCGG
>WNFR01007980.1_pt1 | contig 10728 bp, 9 predicted proteins | sample 5400221 | NCBI WGS metagenome assembly WNFR01 (sample SAMN13153357, study PRJNA577476) | soil metagenome | isolation source: 40 cm soil under Madrone tree | place: USA:California | collected 2016-06-14 | reverse complement strand
GCTCGAAGAGCAGATCAACGGCGTCGAAGGCATGCTCTACATGTCGAGCCAGGCCACCACCGACGGCCTGATGACGCTCACGGTGACCTTCAAGCTCGGCACCGACCCGGACCTCGCGCAGCAGAAGGTGCAGAACCGCGTGGCGCAGGCCGAGCCGCGCCTGCCCGACGAGGTGCGGCGCCTCGGCATCACCACGGTGAAGAGCGCCGTCGATCTGACGATGGTCGTGCACCTCTTGTCGCCGAACGAGCGCTACGACATGACGTACCTGCGCAACTACGCGGTGCTCAACGTCAAGGACCGCCTGGCGCGCATCAACGGCGTGGGCCAGGTGCTGCTCTTCGGCTCGGGCGACTACTCGATGCGTGTCTGGCTCGATCCGCGCAAGGTGGCGGAGCGCGGCCTCTCGGCGAACGACGTGGTGCGCGCGATCCGCGAGCAGAACGTGCAGGCCGCCGCCGGCGTGCTCGGCCAGTCGCCCGGCGCGGAGAAAGTCGACCTGCAGCTCTCGATCAACGCGCAGGGACGCCTGCAGACCGAGGAGGAGTTCGGCGACATCATCGTCAAGACCGAGCCGAACGGTGCGGTGACGCGCCTGCGCGACGTCGCGCGCATCGAGCTCGGCGCCTCCGAATACGCGCTGCGCTCGCTGCTCGACAACAAGCCGGCGGTGGCGATTCCGATCTTCGCCGCGCCCAATTCGAACGCGCTGCAGATCTCCGACGACGTGCGCAAGACCATGGCCGAGATCAAGAAGACCATGCCCGACGGCGTCGACTACCGGATCGTCTACGACCCGACGCAGTTCGTGCGCGCCTCGATCAAGTCGGTGGTGCGCACGCTGTTCGAATCGATCGCGCTCGTCGTGCTGGTGGTGATTCTCTTCCTGCAGACCTGGCGCGCCTCGATCATTCCGCTGGTGGCGGTGCCGGTTTCGATCGTCGGCACCTTCTCGCTGCTCTACCTCTTCGGCTTCTCCATCAACGCATTGAGCCTGTTCGGCCTGGTGCTCGCCATCGGCATCGTCGTGGACGACGCCATCGTGGTGGTGGAAAACGTCGAGCGCAACATCGCCGCGGGGCTTTCGGCGCGCGATGCGACTTACCGGGCCATGCGAGAAGTGACGAATCCCATCATCGCCATCGCCGCCGTGCTGGTCGCGGTGTTCGTGCCGCTCGCCTTCATCAGCGGCCTGTCGGGCCAGTTCTACCGCCAGTTCGCGCTGACCATCGCCATCTCGACGGTGATCTCGGCGCTCAACTCGCTCACGCTCTCGCCCGCGCTGGCGGCGCTGCTCCTGAAGCCGCACGACGGCCGGCCGAAGAACTGGTTCTTCCGCGGCTTCAACCGCCTGTTCGGCACCGGCGTGCGCGCCTACAGCGCGGGCGTCGGCGGCGTGCTGTCGCGCAAGGCGCTGATGATGGGCGTCTACGTGGTGTTGCTCGGCACCACCGCGCTGCTCTTCGACCGGGTGCCGAGCGGCTTCGTGCCGACGCAGGACAAGCAGTACCTGATCGGCTTCGCGCAGCTCCCCGACGGCGCGACGCTCGACCGCACCGAGGACGTGATGCGCCGCATGGGCGAGATCATGATGAAGCAGCCCGGCGTGGAGAACGCGGTCGGCTTCCCGGGGCTCTCGATCAACGGCTTCACCAACAGCTCGAACTCCGGCATCGTCTTCTCCGCGCTGAAGCCGTTCGAGCAACGCAAGAGCCCGGCGCTCTCGGGCGGCGCCATCGCGGCCTCCCTGAACAAGCAGTTCGCGTCGATCCAGGACGCCTTCATCGTCATCTTCCCGCCGCCGCCGGTGCAGGGCCTCGGCACGACCGGCGGCTTCAAGCTCTACCTCGAGGACCGCGCGTCGCTCGGCTACGAGGCGCTCGACCAGGCGACCAAAGCCTTCATCGGCAAGGCGTACCAGACGCCCGAGCTGGCCGGCATCTTCTCCACCTACCAGGTGAACGTGCCGCAGCTCTACGCCGACCTCGATCGCACGCGCGCACGCCAGCTCGGCGTGCCGGTGACGGAAGTGTTCGACACGATGCAGATCTACCTCGGCAGCCTGTACGTCAACGACTTCAACCGCTTTGGCCGCACGTACTCCGTGCGGGTGCAGGCGGATGCGCCGTATCGCGCGCGCGCCGAGGACATCGGGCTGCTGAAGGTGCGCTCGAACTCGGGCGAGATGGTGCCGCTCTCGGCGCTGCTCAACGTGAAACCGAGCTTCGGCCCGGAACGCGCGATCCGTTACAACGGCTTCCTCGGCGCCGACATCAGCGGGCGCAATGCGCCGGGGTTCTCGTCGGGCCAGGCGCAGGATGCGATCGAGCGCATCGCCGCCGAAACGCTGCCGCCGGGCATCGGCTACGAGTGGACGGAGATCACGTACCAGGAAATTCTCGCCGGCAACTCCGCGGTTTGGGTCTATCCGCTGGCGATCTTCCTCGTGTTCCTGGTGCTCGCCGCGCTCTACGAGAGCCTCGCGCTGCCACTCGCGATCATCCTCATCGTACCGATGGGGCTGCTCGCCGCGCTGACCGGCGTGTGGCTCACGCACGGCGACAACAACATCTTCACGCAGATCGGCTTCATGGTGCTGGTGGGCCTCGCCGCGAAGAACGCCATCCTGATCGTGGAGTTCGCGCGCGAGCTCGAGTTCGCCGGCCGCACGCCGGTGCAGGCGGCGATCGAGGCGGCGCGGCTGCGGCTGCGGCCGATCCTGATGACCTCCGTTGCTTTCGTCATGGGCGTGCTGCCGCTCGCGCATGCGGTCGGCGCCGGCGCCGAGATGCGCCGCGCGATGGGCATCGCCGTGTTCTCCGGGATGATCGGCGTCACCGCGTTCGGCATCTTCCTCACGCCGGTGTTCTACGTGCTCCTGCGCGCGGCGACCCGCAACCGGCCGCTCAAGCAGCACGGCGAAATCCCGCACCACGCCGAGGCCTTCGCCGGCGGCGGCGAGATCCGCCCGCTGCCGGCCGCGCCCATCGACAAGGATGCGCCATGATCACCAACCCGATGATGTTCGCGGCGCAGGCCGTGATCGCGAAGACCGCGACGGCCTGGGGCCTGTCCGCCAGAGGATGGTGGCCACCCCTGTTCCTGGTGGCGTTGCTCGCCGCGTGCTCGGCCTCTCTGCCGCCCATTGAGGCCGACAAGCTGCCGCCGACGCCGGCGACCTACAAAGAGGGCGACGGGCGCTGGACCGTGGCGCCGCCCGCCGAAGCGCAGCCGCGCGGCGAATGGTGGAAGGCGTTCGGCGACCCGGCGCTCGATGACCTCGTCGCGCGGGCGAACGCCGCCAGCCCGAGCATTCAGGTAGCCGCGGCGCGGCTCAAGCAGGCGCGTGCGTTCGTGCGCGCGGCCGAAGCGCAGCGCTTGCCCGAGATCGACGCCAGCGCCAGCGCGGATCGCGGCCGCGGCCTGGTGAATGGCGTGCCCATCCAGGGTACGCGGAGCCTCTTCACGGCGGGCGCCGACCTCTCCTATGAAGTCGATCTCTTCGGCCGCATCGCCCAGGGCGTGGACGCGGCCAGGCTGGACGCGCAATCGGCCGAGGGCCTGCTGCAAAGCGCGCGGCTCCTGGTGCAGGCCGATGTCGCGCAGACGTACCTCGCGCTGCGCGCCATCGACGACGAGCGCTCGCTCGTCCGCAGCACGGTCGTTGCCTACCAGGAGACGCTCGCGCTTACCGAGCGCCGCTATCGCGCGGGCGATGCCGCGGAGCTCGACGTCGCGCGCGCCCGCACGGAGGTCGCCGCCACCGAGTCGGAAGCGCTCGCGCTCGACCGCCGCCGCGCCGAGCTCGAGCATGCGCTCGCGGTGCTGATCGGCGAGCCGGCGTCGAACTTCGGCCTCACGGCCGGCACCTGGGACACGGCGCTGCCGATCATCCCGGCGGGCGTGCCGAGCACGCTCCTCACGCGCCGGCCCGATGTATCGGCGGCCCAGAGGTCGCTGCTCGCCGCGCAGACGCGCGTCGGGGTGGCCAAGGCGGCCTGGTTCCCGACCGTCGCACTGACCGCGAATGCCGGCTATGCCTCGAGCGACCTGCACGATCTCTTCCAATGGTCCTCGCGCGCCTGGGGGCTCGGCCTCGTCGGCTCGCTGCCGATCTTCGACGGCGGACGCCGGCAGGCCGGCATCGAGAACGCGAGCGGCGAGTTCGACGCCGCCATTGGCCGCTATCGCGAGCAGGTGCTCGTCGCCTTCAGGGATGTCGAGGACCAGCTCTCCGCGCTGCGGCTTCTCGCCGAGCAGTCGCAGGCGGAGGGCCGCGCGGTGACCTCGGCCGCGCGCTCCACCGCGCTCTCGGAAATCCGCTACCGCAACGGCTACGTGAGCCAGCTCGAGCTGCTCGATGCGCAGAGAACCGAGCTGCGCAACCGGCGCGAGGCGCTGCAGGTGCGCTCGGCGCAGTACCAGAGCACCGTAGCGCTGGTGCGCGCGCTCGGCGGGACCTGGGACCAGGGCTCCTGATGCCGCGCCCGAGCCTCCTTGCCCTCGCCTTCGGCAACTTCATCATCGGCACCGGCACGCTGATCGTGCCGGGCATGCTGCCGCAGCTCGCCGAAGGACTCGACGTGTCGCTGCCGATGGCGGGCCAGCTCATCACCGCATTCGCCGTCACGGTCTGCGTGGCGGCGCCGCTCCTCGCCGGCGCGACGAGCCGTGTGGATCGCCGGGCGCTGCTCGCGGCGATGCAAGCGCTCTTCCTGGTCGGCCATCTCGCGGCGGCGCTCGTCTCGTCCTTCGTGCCGATGCTTGCGGTGCGCGTCGTGACATCAATCGGCGCGGCGCTTTTCACCGCGCAGGCTGCGGCTACCGCCGCGCTGATCGTGCCGCCGCAGGAGCGCGGCCGCGCCATGGCGTTCGTGTTCCTGGGCTGGTCGGTGGCCGGCGTTCTCGGGCTGCCGCTCGGTGCTTATGTCGGCGCGACCTACGGCTGGCGCGCGGGCTTCGGCCTGGTCGCTGGAGGCGCGGCGCTCGGCGCTGCCGTCGTGTGGAGCGCGGTGCCCGCGGGACTGAAGCTGCGGCCCGTGGACGGCGCGATGTGGCGCGCGGTGCTGACGAACCCGAGCCTCCTCTCCACCCTCGCGGTCACCGCGCTCTACACCGCGGCGGGCTTCGGGGTGTTCGGCTACTTCGTGCCGGCAGTGCACGCGTTCATCAACGCCTCGCCGCACGAGGTCAGCCTGCTCTTCGCCACGCTCGGCTTGATGAGCATCGTCGGCAACTCGGCGGCAGCGCGCGTGATGGACCGCGCGGGCGCCGAGAACGTCGTGCTGTGGTGCCTGTGCACGGTGCTCGCCGGCCATTTGCTCTGGCCGTGGTCCGCCGGACATCCGGTGCTGCTCGTCGCGGCGGTCGCGATCTGGGGGCTCGGCTTCGCCGCCGGGCTCTCCGCACAGCAGGCGCGGCTCGCGGCACTCGCGCCGGCGCAGGCGAGCGTCTCGATCGCGCTCAACTCTTCGGCGACCTATCTCGGCCAGGCGATCGGCACGGCCGGCGCGAGCGTGATCATCGCGCACGCTGCCTCCGGCGGCACGGCCTACGCGTCGCTCGCGGGGTTGAGCGTGCCGCTGCTCGCGACGGCGATCGGCGTCTCGCTTTTCGCTGCCAGCCGTGCGGCGCGCACCGCGGCATCTGCGACATGAAGACGTGACTACGGTTACAGGCGTAACACCGCCGCCTGAACCTGGAAATCAACGCGACGCGGCGCGGTCTCATGCTCTGGCTGTCCATGAAAAGCATCCTCGATCCCTCCTTCCGCTACGTGCCGAGCCACGCTACCGACGTGCGCAAGACTTTCGAGCGCATCCTGCGCGAGCGCCAAGCAGCGCAGGCGCCGGCAGTGCGCTCCGTCGTGCCGCTCAACCGCGAAAAGCGCTCGGCGCAGGGTTGACGCCATGACAGACGCCCGCCCGCTGTTCGCGCATCCGCGCCTCATCGCCGCCGCGATGCTTGTTGCTCTGACCGTTGTCACCGGCGCCGCGCTTTACCTGCGACCTCTGACCAGCGACGCGCAGCTCGCGCACGGACAGGGCAAGCCGGCCACCACGCTCTCCGCGGTCCTCGGCGTACGAGGCTAATTTCAGCTCCGGTTTGCCGACGAACGCACTGTCGCCAGAGTGGACCGCGTGGGGAGCCAGCAGCTAACTGTCCGGGCCGGCAGCCAGCCACTCTTTGAACCTTTGCGCCTGCTGGCGCAGCGCCGCCGTCGCGGCGGCCGGCGACGTCTGGAGCCGAACGATCTTCTGCTTTTCGCCCGCGTCGTGGAGGAAGGAAGCTTCTCGCGCGCCGCCAAGCGCCTCGAGCTCCCGGTGTCGACCGTCTCGCGGCACATTGCGGATCTCGAGACCAGGCTGGGCGAGCGGCTTTTCCTCCGTTCCACGCGCAAGCTGACGGTCACCCAGCTCGGCATCGCGTTGCTGGAGCACGCGCGGCAGGTGGTGGACGGCGTCGATGCGGCGGCCGAGCTCGCGGACAACCGCCAGCTGAAGCCGAGCGGGCGCCTGCGCGTGAGCGCGCCGCCCGACCTCGCGCTGCTCGCGCCGTTCTTCGTGGAATTCCTTGTCGCTTACCCGTCGATCACGCTGGAGATCGACTTCTCGATGGGCGTGATCGATATCATCGCCGAGGGCTTCGACGTCGCGCTCCGCTTCGGCAAGCTGCGCGAGGATGCGACGCTTGCCGCGCGCCCGATTGTCGACCTGCATGGAGGTCTGTACGCGTCGCCGGCGTACCTCAAGTCCCACGGTACGCCGAAGGAGCCGCACGAGCTCCTTGAACATCATGCCGTGCATGGCCTCTTGCGAACCGGTGAAGCCTTCCCATGGGTGCTGGTGCGCGGCAAGGCGCGCTGGGAAGGCCTGCCGCCCGGCAGGGCGACCGTGAACTCGCCGGACCTCATGCTGCACATGGCGATCGACGGGACGGGAATCACGATCGCCGAGCACCGCCGTGTCGAGCCGTACTTGAAGGCAGGCGAGCTGGTACGCGTACTGCCGGAGTGGAGCCTGCCGAGAGCGCCGCTATGGGCGGTGTTCCCGGGGCGCAAGCTGATGCCGGCCCGGACGCGAGTCTTCATCGATGCCTTGGCGGCTAAGTTCGCCGACCAGCGCTCGCCCGGCGGCGGTGAAGTCTTTCCCGCGCGCGGGGCATAGCGCGCCGGAAGCGGCGCACCTCGAAACGCTGTTTGGGGAGTCGAAGTCGGCAAGGCCGCCGGTGCGCGCGAGCCACCCGGCGCCGACCTTTGCCGCAATGGAACGATGATTTCCATTTTCACGGCTTCCGCGCGGGCACGGCAGCTCCTATCGTCGCTGCCATGCCCTCGCCTCAAACGCCGCTCTTTTCACGCCGCCGGCTCATCGTCGCGGCGCTGCTCGCCCTCTTTGGCGTGCTTGTCGCAGGAGCGCTGTATCTCAACCCGCTGAGCACGAGGGCCGACGCCGCAGGCCTCACGGCGCCGACTGGCAAGTTCTCAAGGCCGATGCTGCTGGTCTCGTCACCCGAGCTCGAGGATCCGATCTATGGCGGCGCCGTCATCCTGGCGGCGCCCCTCGATGGCGATCGGTACGTGGGCTTCATCATCAACTGGCCCACCGATATCGCGCTCTCGGACGCGTATCCCGCAGATAGACCTGTGCCAGAGCTGCACGGCCGGTTGTACGTGGGCGGGCCCTACCTGCCGCAATCGATCTTCGCCCTGGTGCGCCGCTCGAGGAGCCCGGCCGGCAAGTCGCTCGAGCTCGCCCCGGGCCTTTATGCCGCGATCGACCGCACGGCGGTGGACGAAGTGATCCGCGTGAACGGCGCGGACGCGCGCTACGTCGTCGGTCTGATCGTCTGGCCGCCGCACGAGCTCGAGCACGAAGTCGACGCCGGCTCGTGGTTCGTGGTTCGCGCGGACCCGCAGTTTGCGCTTCAGCCCTCCGACGGCAGCGTCTGGGACGAGTTCGTCCGCCGAGCGCGAGAGGCGGCGCCACACGCATCGCGCGGCGCAGCAAGCACGGGGCGTTGAGATGCCATGGACGCGCTCCTTCTGCCTTCGCCGCCGTTGAAGAGTGCTGGCGATTCGTTTCCCCTGCGCCGCCACGTCAGTTACGGGCCGTCCGTCCTTTCCTTGGTTGTCACCTCTGGACGGCTCGCTCGACTCGCTGACGTGGCGGCCTTTTCTTTCAGCGATGAAGGTTAAGCAATGACCCAAAAATCCATTCACGTCGGAGTCGTCGGCGCGCATACCACCGCAGGCTGGGCGAAGCTGTCGCACATTCCGGCGATTAACAATCTTCCCGCCCTGAAGCTCGCGGCGGTGGCAACGCGCAACGAACAAAGCGCACGCCGGGCAGCCGAAGCCTTCGGTGCTTATCGCTGGTTCTCCGATCCCTTGGCGTTGATCAGCGATGACGGGATCGATGTCGTAACCATCTCCGTCAAGGTGCCAGCACACCGCGAACTGGTTCTCGCGGCGCTGGATGCCGGCAAAGCGGTCTACTGCGAGGCGCCTCTCGGGCGCACCGTCGCCGAGACCGAAGCGATGGCGAATGCGGCAGGTTCACTTCATACCGCAATCGGATTGCAGGGACGTTTGAATCCAGCCGTCCGGCGTGCGGCCGAGTTGCTCTCTTCCGGGAGGCTTGGACGGCCGCTCAACGCGAGAATTGTCTCCGCCACGCCCGGCTGCGGCGCGGAAATGCCCTCCGAGTACGACCTTTTCAATAAGACATCTTCTGGCGCCAACCTGCTCACCACCACTGCGGGCCATACGCTCGATGTGGTGGAGGCGGTCCTCGGACCGATCATCGAGGTCGACGCCCGGACCGAGATCCTGTGGCCCACCGTCAAACTGACGGACACAGGCGCCGAGAGTGTGCGTGAAACAGCCGATCACGTCGGCATCCTGGGCAAGACGTTCTCCGGTGCCGTATTCACCGCCGACATCAGCGCTGGCGTAGCGCCGCACGACATTCGCTTCAGCTTCGAGATCAGAGGATCAGAGGGATGTCTCAGGCTGGCCAGTGATCACCCCTACGGCTTCCAGGCTGGAGACCTCAAGCTGACCTCGGATATCCCGTTCGCGACACCCGACGAAGCCGCCGTCGCCGGTGGTGGGCTGATGGGGGCGGCGATCAACGTGGGAGAGGTCTACGCTCATCTTGTCCGCGATTTGCGCAGGGGGACCTACAGCACACCCGGCTTTGAGCACGCGCTTCACAACGCCCGTCTCATCGATGGCGTAAGGCGCGCGGCCGAGCGAGGTGAGCGGCAGAGAGTCGGGCAACCGGCGGGAGGAACTCGGGTGAATAGCAGGCGTTATGACGCGGATGGCGGAAGTGCGCCGTTTGCGTCGACGCCATAGGGCGCATGCCGATAGCGCTCCGCGGCGGTGCGCCCCACCGAATCATCGACCACACCGTCCGGAGCAGATAACGGGACCGGAATGACGTGGGCGCCGGCCGTTGCCTCGAGCACGCGGCTCCAGTTCACGACGAAGCGGCCAGGCTGGCCGGCTTGCTCTTCAAGCTCGCGGATGGCAGCCGATACGGCTTCGGACGGGCTTTCCTTCGCCGCATAGTCGTTGGCGGGCTCGAACGACGACATGAACAATGCCGCGCCCCTGATGCCGACGACGTAGCGCTCGTTGACGACGCGCACGGGCGTGCGAATGCGCACCCTGGCAAAGAGCTCGGCGGCGTCTTCCGGGTAGAGCCGAAGGCAGCCGTGGGTCACGGACATGCCGATGCCCCATGGGCGGTTTGTGGAGTGGATGAAGATCGAACGGAATCCCGTCTGCAGCGCGTGCATGCCCATGGGGTTGTCGGGGCCCGGCGGCACGTAGTCGGGGAGGCCAAGCTCTCCTTCTATGCGCCGCTCCTCGTGGATGCTGCGCGGCACGAGCCATGCCGGATCGCGATACTTCGCGACGATGATGGTGCGGCCAAGCGGCGTCGGCCACCCTTCACGCGCGACGCCGAGCGGATAGGTCACCACCTGCGGCGCTTCGCCTCTTTTCGGATCGGGAAAGTAGTAGAGCCGGCGTTGGGAAACATTGATGACGATTCCGACCCACGGCCGGCTCGGGAGAATGAACTGCGTCGGGACGACGATCCTGTCGTTCCGGGGCGGCAGCCACGGCGATACGCCGGGATTCGCGCCCACGATTTCGCCGTAGCCGAGGTCGTAGCGCCGCGCGATATCGAGCAGCGTGTTCTCGCCGATGTCCGTGACGACCTGGACGGCTCCGACGATCGTGCTGCCATCGGTCGGCAGCGCAAACGTGGCGCCGTACGCCGCCGGCAGGCCGCACGCGGCCGTGCTCAGCGCGGCAATCGCCGCGCCGCGCACGGCCATCGTGATCGGCGCTCTCACAGCCTGTAGCGCTTACTTGTGCTGCAGCTTCTTGAACATCTGGTCGAGCTTCGCGTCGACATTGACGAGCTCGCTCTCTGCGGCCTTGGCCGTCTGCGTGGCGTCGTTCGCGGCACCGAAGGACTTGTCCGCGCTCGCTTGCGCCTGCCTCGCCGCGGCGCCCGCGCTGCTCGCGCTCGCGGCCGCGGCGTCCGCCGTTTGCTGCGCGTTTGCCGTAGCGACTTTCAAGGCATCGACTTCTGCCTGAAGCTTGTCGACGCTTTCCGTCGTGGCGCAGCCGGCCGTCAAGGCGATGGCCGAGGCAATGAGAACTGCAGTGGTTGGGAACTTCATGGTGTCACTCCTGTTGTGATGGAA
>WNFR01015715.1_pt1 | contig 10730 bp, 7 predicted proteins | sample 5400221 | NCBI WGS metagenome assembly WNFR01 (sample SAMN13153357, study PRJNA577476) | soil metagenome | isolation source: 40 cm soil under Madrone tree | place: USA:California | collected 2016-06-14 | reverse complement strand
CAAAATTGTCGATGATGGCAACCACAATCGTCGCCCTTCACCTTGGCGATCGTGTTGCGACTATCGGGCATGTTGGCGATTCCCGGCTTTACCGTCTAACTCCGGACGGCACTTTGCACCGAGAAACCCAGGACCACTCAGTGGTGGAGGAAGAGGTGCGGGCAGGTAGAATGACGCCGGAACAGGCAGCTCGACACCCAAGCCGAAATGTTATCAGTCGCGCGCTTGGCGCTGAAGAAGCTGTCGAAGTTGATTTAAAAACTATAGAAGTGCAGGACGGAACCTCTTTTCTGCTTTGTTCCGACGGAATTACGCGTCATATCAGCGATGACGAAATAAGAGAGTTGTTGAGCCGCGGCGAACCGCTTGATGCTATTTGTCAGGAACTGAAAAGACGGTGCTACGAACGCGGAGCTGAAGACAACTTGACCGCCGTTGTGGTTGCGGTCCACTCAAATTCTGACTCGGTGCCCGATGATCATTTCGATGACGAGCGTACGATCTCAATTGCACGACAGGCTGCGACGATGCCACTTGGGACAATCGATGGCAACGGTCTCCCTGCACCTTTCGCCCCGAATACGATAGATGAGCAGACCTCGACAGCCCCACTCCTACAGTCACCGCCAACCAATTCTATTGTTGAACAAAATGCGATTGCACCTCCGCAACAGAGTCAACTCCAGCCCGTTCAGCGTCCTGCGGGGCGAAGTATAGTTGCGGGCTTGGCCTGGACGTTATTGTCCCTGCTCCTGATGGCAGTGGCAGCTGCCGGCGGATTCATTTTTGGTAAACTCCGAGGCGAATCTGACGCAAAGTTAAGAACGTCTGAGGCCGCCATAGCCGCAACGCCAACCCCAACTCCGATAGACAAGGCCGCATTATTCGACCAAAAGCGGCGCGAGGTCGATAGAAATCCGCAAACGATGCTGAAACAAATGATCGTGGACTCCGGCGGTAAGCCAATCGACTCAAATGATCCCGAACAGTTATTTCTATATGGAAGAGCGCTTTTGCTCTCCGGGAAACCCCAGGAAGCAAGCGAAGCACTAAAGAAAGCTGCTGAAAGCCTTCAGGACAGGTCGGGGCGGGATCCGGTCAGAGTCGATGCCAGGTTATCCAGTGCGGTCGCAGCATTGAAGACCGGAAACTGGCAGGCAGCGCAGACCGCCTCGAAGGAACTGGAAGAGGTTATCCAGCATGTTGACGAGAATGCGGCAGTGACGGCTGGGGCGTCTTCAAGTCCTTAGCATTTGCCCCGTTACTTTGACATGGCCGGGCTGTTTCCAGACTTTGACGGGTTCAATCCAGCGTAGTGCGACGATGACAGAACTGAAACTCCAGCAGTGCAGACTAGATGGCCGCTATGACATTCAGGAATGTCTTGGTCGTGGAAGTTATGCGGAGATCTATGTTGCCAAAGATTTGGCCGCACGCGAAGGCGATCCCAAAACTGTTGTTATCAAAGCACTGAACGTCAATCTCCAGGGAGAGCCGGACGCGGAGCTCGAAGCAACCCTAATTGCCAATTTTCAAAACGAAGCGATCGCGCTCGACCGAGTCAGACATCCTAATATCATTAGCAGACTCGGTCATGGAACCGCAATCGACCTTGCCAGCACGACATTTCACTACATCGTGCTTGAGTTCATGGCGGGCGGGGATATGGCCGCCCGATGCCGCAATCGACCGTTCACGATTGACGAAACTCTTGGGTATCTTCAACAGGTTTGTGCCGGTCTGGCACATGCGCATTCACGTGGGGTCATCCACAGGGACATAAAACCACAGAATCTCTTACTCGGCCGGGACCAGAAGTTTATCAAGATCGCGGATTTCGGTGTGGCCAGAATGGAGACATCGGAAGGTGTCATAACTCGCGTCGGCACCAATGTTTATGCTCCGCCGGAGCATCATCCGTTGATGGAGACCGGTCCGCTGGACCCGAATACCCTGGAGAAACATCTAAACCAGTTAACGCCCGCTGCCGATGTATATTCTCTGGCAAAGACGACCTACTCAATCCTGGCCGGCGAGCCCCCGAGAAAGTTTGCTCAGCAACCTGTTACCAGCTTTCCTGCGAGAATTTCTGGGGAACCCTGGGCAGATAACGTGCTCGCTGTAATAAGGCGCGGTACACAGCATAATGCTCGAGACCGCATTCAGACGGTCCAGGAATTCTGGCAGGAAATGCATGATGCCGCGCAGCCTGTAACACAACTTTTGGAGCCGGCGTACGCAGGAGTTCAGGAACTTCGGGCGAACTCAAATCAAAGTAATCAGACGACGGCGGTTCCACCAAGGCCCGTGTTCGATTCTTCGCGCACGCCCGAAAGAACTGATGTAGCAGGCAGAAGACCCCGAATTGTCGTTCCCATTCATGCCGGACCGTTTGAAAGCAATCCAGCTCGAACGATTACAGTCCAAAAGCAGCGCGACGTTATCGCCGCTTTGCCTGATGCAGCGCCTCTTGAGCGGCAAACAGTGAAAAGACGTCCCGTTCAGCAGCGGTTGGCTGTCAGATTCGTTGTTGCCATTGCTATGATTTTCTGCTTTGCTGGTATGCTGTGGGCGACGCACTATTATATAAGCACACGAAAAGCTGCTGACGGTACAATTCAGCAATCTCCAAACGGCGGTGTTGTGGCCGGCAATGAGGGGGTAACGCTGACCGATGTCAATCTCAGATCTGATGCCTCCCTCTCAGGCGCGGTAGTCGGCATGGCAGAAAGAGGTTCGCGCGTCAGAATTCGTTCAACAAAGAACAATGCATGTGAGGTTGACGTACTACAACATGGCAGGGCGAAGACAGATCCGGACTCGCTGGACCGAGGTTGGATCAATAGAAAATATCTGGATTCCGTTCAATAGCAGATTGAACGAGAGGAGTTAATATTCGGTGGGCCTAATTGAATCGATTCGGCGATGGGTGGACGGGGAAGGTGGTGCGGATCCATTGGAGGCGGCGGATGATGCGGCCAAGCCGCGCCGCGTCTGGGAAGAGTTCCTCGTGCGAATTGCGCGTGAGGTCGAGTCGGTTATGCAGCGCGAAATGTTTACACCTCCGGGAGGCCCCACTTATATCCCACGCGAGTACATTGTTTTTCTTAGTAACGACGATGACAAGGAATGGCAGGGTGACAAACGAAGGGGGATGGAACAGGGTCTTTTCCACGTTCTGTCGGAGCGAGCCCGTGAGTTGAGCGGGCACACGCAACTTGCTACAAAGTCGTTTGCGGTCGAATTACGCGTTGACGGTACGTTGAACAAGGGTGAATTCAGGGTTCAGCCCGTTTGGGACGAAACCGAAAGTGGGCATACGATGGTAACGGCCCGCAACCCCGACCTGCTAAAGACAGCGACCATGCCTCCGCCTGACGCTTCAGCTGAACAAACCTACGAGACAAGTGGAAACGGTGAAAGTGATGCCACTGTGGTTCGCCCCAAGGTCACGACTCTTTACGCGATTGAGATCTGGAATCAAGGCGTTCGCCAGGCCGTTCTGCCAATTTCAAAGCCTGAAGTGACGATTGGACGAGGCTCGCGATCGATCACTGTCGATGTACCGATGAAGGGCGACCCGGAAATCAGTCGTGTGCATGCCATCCTGAGGCGTGAAAACGACGGAAGCTATTGGATTACACCCAAGGGCCGAAATCCAACTATGGTCTCCGGCAGAGAGATTCCTCGAGAAGAAAAGGCACGCGTTCAACCGGACGAGAAGGTCGAAATTTGCAGCTTTACGCTACGCATCCAACCATCTTGAATTTTTTTAAAAAATATATGAGAAAGGCCGCGAAGCTTAACCGGCTTCGCGGCTTTCAGATTTGGGTCTCAAGAGGACTAAACCGCCGCCCTGAGCTGAGGCAAAACTCCCGATTCCAGTTCGTTAATCAGTTCTGAAAGCGAGGAAGCGAGATGCTCGCCCGCGACGTATTCACGCCCGAGCATCTTTATCATTTTTCTGTCCTTTGTAATTCCCGTCATCTCATTAAACAGGGCGCGACACAAAGCAATAACTACCTCCACCGAAAACTGACTTCCGGTGTTCTTCCTTAAATCCGCGATCACTTCTTCCAGCGTACGCCTTCTTCGATATGGCCTGTCTGTAGTCATCGCATCAAACGAATCCGCAAGCGTTACGATTCGCACCCCCAACGGGATCTGTTCCGCAGTCAGACCATCAGGGTAGCCGCGGCCGTCTAACCGTTCATGGTGGTGTCGGGCCATTAACGGGATGTCGGCATAAGGATGTCTGATTGGAGAAAGAATTTCGAAACCAGCGCCGGGATGGCGATTCAGTTCACTTGACTGCTTGGCATCGATTCGGTAAGGAGCGTTGATAATGTCACGATCCACGACGAGCTTACCGATATCGTGAAGGTATCCGGCGACCGCCATTCCTTCGACTTCTTCTTCGGGCCAGCCCAATTCTCGTGCAATTATCTCGCTGTAACGGCCGACACGTTCCGAATGACCCTGCGTGTATTTGTCCTTACAATCTATCGCAACGGCAAAGGCCCGAACTGTGTCCTTGTATATCGCACGCATACCTTCATACAGAGACTGAATCTCTCTTGCGCGTGATTCGAGTTCCTCGCGATTGTTATGTTCCTGTAAACCGACAGCGATATGACGCGCCATGGCGCACAGGATCTCGCGATCATCCGTGGAAAATGGTTCGCCACTTGCCTTCTCGCCCAGAAAGAGCAAACCAAGCAGATTACCCCTAACAACGAGTGGAATCATATTTTCAGCACCGACAAGGTTAAGAAGTTTACTGACCGCCGCCGGGAAGCCGGAAGTGTTCATTGCCTCCTGGGTGCTGATTAGTCTGATTCCACCGAGACCGAGCGACGCAGTACTTCCGTCCTCGCAAATGATTGGATCGATATTTTCGCTGCCGACTCCCCGACCAGCCAAAATGCTTAATACACAGTTTCGCCCGTCATACAGCGCGATGGCGCCTCGCATGATAGCAACCGATCCGAGAACCATGTGAAGTGACGTGCGAGCTGTGACTTCGAGGTTATTCGACTCGGAAATTTCCTGGCCTAACTCAGCTAGGGCGCCAAATGTATGCGCTAGTTTTTGCACCAAATCTGACATCAGAAGCACCTGATTCCCTGTTATGCCCTGCGACTCGTGGCGCACCGCAACGACGATAAAGCTTCAGCCTCGTCCGCGGCAAATGCGACATGCCGCGTCAGACCCAGCATTTCAAAAAGCTGTACGGTATGGTTGTTGACATCTGAAAATACCAATTTCGCACCGACGTTCCCCGCAGCATCAATTACGCCGAGCAGGATGGAAACGCCGATACTGTTAACCAATTCCGTCTCTTTGAAATTAATGACGAGCGCTCGGCAACCCGACTCCAACTGTTTGCGGCATTCCCGTTCAATCCGTTCGCCGCTAAGTTTGTTGAGATAATCACCAGCATAAACTACTGCCAGTTCGCCCAGATTCCTCGATCGAACAGGTGAAAGATCGGCGTCAGACATTATGATATGCTCCGCTCTTTATAGGACCTCTTTTACGATTTACGATGGGACTTTGGGATCGAAACAAGAGGTTTCCGGAATTGGCAAACCTGCAACTATAAAGCAAACCAACGGACGCTCGGGGCCGAGTCGACGAAAACCGATCCGCTCAAGGCCAGGTCCGTAACAGGAGAAATGGCACGAACCAGAGCCGAAGTAAAGCTGTTGATAATTTCGCGGGAATGCTCTTTAGCATTGTAGTAAACGTTTTCCAACAATATCTGACTTTAATCAAGGCTTCTTTAGGTACTTTGTCATCCGCAAGCGGGTTCCGTCGTCAACGACCTCGAATTCGACCTCATCCATCAACGACTGAATCAGTTTCAGGCCCCAACCGCGTCTTCCCTTGGACGAATCCATCTCAGCGCTGCCATTTTCTAAATTTCGAACTGAAGAATCCTTTTGGCCATTTGAAGGGAGCGGGACAACGCCGCGACTGGATACAATAACGACTAATCTATCACTTTCGACGCGAAATTGCTGATAAATCTTTCGGTCAGGGCTCAAACTGTGCTCACTTGCGTTTATGCAGGCTTCGACAAGGGCCGTTTTAATTTGATTAATTGCTTCGGGCGCGAAATTTACACGTCTGGCGATTTGCTCGACCGTATTTGCCGCAATGATTTCAGAATCTTCCCCCATTGGGATGATCATTTCGAACTCGTCTGCGTCAACTGAGCTCCTTCGGTCAATTTCCGAAGAGGTTACGCGAGAACTAATAATCTCGAATTGCTGACGGTTCGAATTATAAACATTGCGTTCGTTCAGCAGTACTAAAGCTTCATCAGAAAAGCCTTCAGGCGAGACGAACCACAACCGAAAACGATAGAACCCGCATGTATGTGCCAATCCTTGCAGGCGTTCGCACCAGGCTTCTGCGACTCCCCGGCCTGCCTCCAGCTTGGATTCAATCTCAACCACCAGCCAAACCACTTCATTTGTCGACGAATAGCTGCCGGCCTCGAATCCATGTGCAACTACGCACCGTTCTTCGTCACAATACTGTCCGATGGATGGATCAAACGAAGAGCAACTGGCAACATTGACAACCTGTGGAACTCGGAGCAACTCTGATTCCGATTCCAATCTTAAATCGATGTTGTCGTCGTCCGCACCTTTATACAGACGCTTGAACCGGTCGTAGTGAAAAAGGCTAACCGGCAGACGCTGACAGTTGAAACCTTCCAGTGTCTTCTTTAACCCCAGCGAAGCCTCGCGTCTATAGTGTCGCGCCATGGTTTGGGGTGCGCGCTTAAGTACTTCGATGAGTGTATCTGCAAACACCAATGCGCGAGGTTCGGCGACTACTTCCAGCCGATAACGAGTCTGAAGATAGTCATGCCACGGCAAAGACTCTGAATTAACCTCAAGGAAATTCGACGACAAGGTAGCCAACTCAAACGCGTTTAGTTTCTTTACGATCTCTTGTGCGACTTCGGTTTCGACATCAAGGCGACGCCGAAGCACATCGACCCCGATCTTTCCGTTGTTTGTCAGCCGAGATTCGAACAGGACCTTGGTCAAGTTTCTACGCACTGTAGGTGAAGATGAAACTCTCTCAAAAATTCCGTCGAAATGCCTACTCAACCTGCCGCCCATCAACTCATCAAGATACAGTTGCTGACATTCACGAAAACTCTTTAGATGAAGCCCCTTTTCCGCTGCCGCATGCACAAACGAGGTAATAAAGAAAGGGACCCCACCCAGTTCGTGGACCAACAGATCGCGCGTCTGGTCGGTTAGCTGAACACCAAACCTGTGGCAGGCGCTTTCAACAAGCACTTGAGCATCTTCGGCGCTAAGCTCCTCCAGTTTCAAGAGGATGGAGCTATTAAGGAATTCCGGGAATTCTGCAAACTCGTCGACGACGACGCGCCTCAAACCAGAAAACACGTAACGGGATTGAGACGAGAGTACCGCCCGGGCAAATTCCGTTGCCAAAGAAATGCCGCCGGAAAGACCGGACGAGTTCCAGCCTCGCGCATCTTCCGCAGCACCCCAAGACACAATCTAACAGACGACCTCAAATCTGTGTCAGGGCGAACCTGTGAGCTTGAGACGAGTGCCCGTTCCACCCATTCGACATCTGCCGACGCCGCAAGTTCGATAAGATCGCTGGCGGCCAATGATGCATTGCACAATGAAGGATCATTGCGACGATAGGAGATGTATTGAGCCAATGCCGTGTTTAGAAAATGCTGTGCAGCTCCAATTACAGTTTTATCTCGTGGCGAAAGGGCAAAATGAAGCGGCACGACCTCGTCCCGGATTCCAAATATCGCATCAAACGCCTGACGCAAAAACTCTGAACTGCCGGCACCAGGCCTCGCTGCCGCCAAAATGCCACCGGAAAACTCGCGGCCAAGTGCAACGTTCATGACGCGATCGAGTTCGCCTGTGCGATCGACGAAGTCGTTTCGCGCAATGCGACCAAGGATCTGCCGATCAGTTTTTGTTTTGTTTTGCGGATCCAGTTGCATTCGTTCCTAAATAGTCGCGGTACGACTCTTCGTCCAGGTGAACACGATTTTTGCCGGCACCTTTCGCTACATACAGTGCACGATCTGCAGCTCCAATAATTGCCACCGGATTGTCGAGAAGTTTTGTAAAGCTCGAAACACCGATGCTTACAGTGACGGCGCCTAATGGTTGTGCGCGCCCGTGAACATAATCCGTATTTAGGATCTTTTCTCTGAGGCGCTGGGCAATAAAATGCGCCTCGTCAATGTTCGTTTGCGGAAGCAGAATGCTGAATTCTTCCCCTCCATACCTTGCGGCGACGTCTTCCGAACGAAGCACCGACTTTAAGCATTGCGCCGTTAATTCGAGAGCGTCGTCGCCGGCCTGATGCCCATTGCTGTCGTTATAGCGTTTGAAGTCATCAATATCGACCATGACAAAGCTCATTGGTGTCAAATTTCGTTTTGATCGATTTAGTTCCTCTGTAAGGCGCTCTTCGAGGTACCTGCGATTTAACAGTCCGGTCAAAGGATCCGTGATTGACATCAGTTGGAACTGCGCGGCCTTCTCTTGCCATTCTGCACGGTCCAGGGCAAGGGCCATCTGTGGGCCGATCGTTTCAAGGAGATTCAGATGATACTGATTGAAAGACTCGCCGTCCTTGCGGTCTGTAATGTTTAAGATAGGAGATAAATGACTTACTTTTATAATTCCTCTCGATATGAGCATGTCCAATGCCGAACGAGTCAGCGTTGCGAACCATTAATGCGCGCCCGTCGCGCAGAACCGAACCGGAGATGCCCTCGCCCATTTTTATCCGCGCAACTTTCGCTACGTTTTCCCGCATTCCAACAGCAGCTTTCACCGTCAACTCATTGGACGCATGGTCGAGCAGAAGCAGCGAACCTCTTTCCGCCCCCAGCATTTCTGCCGACTGTCGAAGGATCGCCCGATATGTCTCCGAGGGCTCAACCACGTTGACTTTCAGGGAAAACGCGTGAGCGGCTCTCGCGAATTCAGCTCGTTCCTTGAGCTCGTTTCGCAACCCGATACTTTCCAATGACGTCGCGAGGTTCTGAGCGAAATCATCCAGCAACCGAACGGTCTCCGCTGTAAAAGCCGTATCGGCAATCACCAGCAGCCCCCTTAAATCTCCTCCGAAGACGAGCGGAAACAAAGCGGCACCGTGAATCTGTTCGTCAGACCCTGTGTGGCTGTAACCCGGGGCAAACAAGAATCTGCTTTGCTCTTCCGTAAGAGAAGTAGCCGCCCCCTGAAGCAATCGGTCTCTGACCGCCTCGTCAATACCCGCAAGTTGAAATTCAAATTGGCTGGCCGAAAACTTTCCATTGGCAAAAGCTGTAACCGCATGTGTTTCGTCCAGGATCACCAGCGCGATCGATTCAAAGCGATGCCTGAAAGCAAAACTCGCAGTCGTCAAGCCCAACGTTTGAAGTGAAGGTTCTGCAACAGCTTTTACCTCAGATTGTTCGAGAACAAGATCTACGGTTTCTGAGCCACTATCGTCAGTCGAATGCCTTTCTAATTGTTGAGCGTAAAGCGAGACGGCATCTAACTTAGCCGCGGGTTCGGCCGATGCTTCCGGAGTTAATTTCTTACTCGCTGACGCGGCAGCCTGGAAACGCTTTTCTTCCCTCAAGATTTTCACGGAAAGATCTTCAAGGTCCTGGTTTGAAGCGAAAATCACGTTACTAAAAGCCTGGGGTGACAAAATATCCTGCAGATCGCCTTCACGCATCCTTTCGGCAACCGCTCGGTAATCCGAACTCCGCAAAAATGCGCGCCCCCCAATTACTGCATCCCGACGGCCCTTCACAATCTGAATCGGGATTACGACGCAATGAATTCCTGCATGACATTGAAAGTGGAAAGGTCCATTGTTTTCAATGCTTTTGTCATAAGCCTTACCACAAAACGGCCTGCACAAGTGACGATGCGAATCCGATGCCTGAAAACTTGCGCAGATCGAATTATTGTTCGAAATATCGACCTCCGGCGGCTGTTCTCCGTGAACAAGGAGAATAGACAAGCCGGTACCAGCCGCAATGGATTTCTGCGCCTCGTGCCAACCGGATGGGGCTGAATACGCTGAGACCCGTTGCTGATCTGCGACATCTGCTGACGCGACAGCTTTATGCATCGTTCCGTTAGCCACTGTAAAATTACTCAATGTGCGGTTGGAAGGTTGGGGCTGCGTCTTTCAGGAGGACGCTCCCGCACATAAACCCAGCTCAGTGCATTCGCTCGGCATACCGCCGAACATACATCACAGTATAGGGTTTCAAACCGCTTTTCAACAAGAGTCAGGGACAAGAAATCCTTTCGAGGCTTGGTCTTCCAGCCAGGGTTTCGGCATCAACTGTCTTAAACTGCTAATCAACGCTCTTTTTCAAACATGCCGGCCACTTTGCCAAAAAACGAGGTAACTGGATCATGGAGGCTGATTTGGCCAGGGGATGCAAGTTGCTTTACGAAGCCAGGGTGCGGTTTAGCGGCTGGAACCAGCCCGGACGGGGGAACAAACAGACTTTTATTTTACTGTGTTTACGGTCATTTCCACCAGACCGTTTTCGGCTTGGCGGGAGGCTCCCAATCCGGATCGATTTTAACGCTCTTTAACGAAGGGGCATCCTGGAGATTAGTTTCAAATCCACTTACGTACGGTTTCACCAGCGCATAAGAAGAAGCAAAAAAGAGCGGTATAGC
>WNFR01037892.1_pt1 | contig 10731 bp, 6 predicted proteins | sample 5400221 | NCBI WGS metagenome assembly WNFR01 (sample SAMN13153357, study PRJNA577476) | soil metagenome | isolation source: 40 cm soil under Madrone tree | place: USA:California | collected 2016-06-14 | reverse complement strand
CCCAGCTTCCGTCGAATGACGGGAGCCAAGGTCGATTATCAGGTTGCAGCACCTACTGAATTGGGAACGCCCACCATGCACCGAACGAAAATCGCTCAACAAAGAGTGCGGATGGAAGGATGGCGACAGAGGCGGCCCGACTCGAATGCCAGGAATCCACAGGAAGGAAAGAGAAAACAGAAAGAGAAAAACACACTTGACTCATACCGGCCTTCTCATAGAAGGAGTTAGCCCGCAGCTGTCAGGTACGGATTGGCAGGCTAGGGCACGTTCATACGAACACGGGTTAGCGGAATATCTCCGGCCCAGGCGTCAGCACTTTATTTGGGTCGAATTTCTTTTTGGCGTCCGAGAACCGCCGCCAGACATCGGGCCCAAAATGCTCTACCCACTCGGCCTGCGATATCAGCATTCCGTATTGCCTGTAGTCTTTGCCACCGACCACAGTCATCTGTTGACGCAATGAACGATTGCTCGCCAGCATCGCCGACAGCGCCGCGGGGTCATTTGGCGCGACGCTCCGAATCATCCAGATCGAAAAGAAGATTTCTTCGTCGGGTACCCTGAAAAGTGGACGCTTGAAGCGACGAGCGTTGAGCGGCCAAAAAGAGAAACTATCGGCTCCGGCAACATCCGATGACATTGACAAGATCTGCGCGACATAATCTTTAGTATTCGAAGCCGGAATCCAAACCGCAAGGAATGGAGTAGGACGGGATGATCTCCCGCTGGCTATTTCATCGGCGTTTCTTGCGTCGAACCGATGGAGGTATTCCGAATATGACAGCCGCACTGGCTCGGACTGCGAGCGGAATCGCAAGCCTCTCTCCAGCGCTAGGAGATTCGGTACGTCCTGCGGCGTATAGAACTTTCCGAGTTGAATGGTGAAGCTCCATGGGCCATTCCTCTTCCGGCTGGCCATGCCATACTGATGATCGAAGCGTCCCTCCATGACGATCTGTTTTTGATCGGAAATGTATGTCTCGAGATCGTCGTAAACCAGGTTATGCAACACTACCCCGCTCGGCGCCGGCAGCAGCCGGATTCTCGCGCGGACGATGATGCCACACTGGCCAAGCCCGGCGATTACCATATTGAATAGCTCGCTTTCGCGTTGCGCCGAGCAGGTCACCAGGCGGCCATCGCCGGTCACCACGTCGAGCTCCGTGGCGTTGTCCACCTGCGCGCCAAAATGCTGGCTGGTGTTGCCAAGCCCTCCGACGCTCAGCGTTCCTCCAACCGTCAGTGTCATCGTGTCGGCAAACACCGGCGGGGTCAGGTTCTTAGCCAGGGTTGTTTTGGCTACGTCACCCCAAAACGCGCCCGGACCGGCATCCACGCTGTCATTGGCGGGAGGCTGAATTGTGTTGAGCGTGCTCGAATCAATGACAATGCCGGCCTCTGCCTGGGACTGGCCATACCGCGAATGGCCTTGACCTCTCATCACGATCTTAAGCGAATACTGGTTTGCGTACTGCACCATCTTGACGACATCTTGCACTGAGCCCGGCTTGAGCACGGCAGCAGGGACCCGATGAAAGAGGTTGCCACGATCCACAGCGATCGCGTTCCGGGAGGCGTCGTCCAAAAGCAGAACCCCATCAAGCTTAGGCACGCTTTTGAATGACGAAGTCTGCGCTTGCGCCGGTGTGATCCAGGACCGCATTCGCGGGTTATAGCCCAGGATGGCCAAGGAACCAGCGGCTGCTGATTTGACAAAGGTGCGACGAGACAATTGTTTGGTCATGTTCCACCCGGAATTTCCTTTTTGACATCGAAATGGCAATGAGTGTACACCGACTTCGCCTGCTCGCGACGTTGTGATGATTTTCATCTGGAGCGCTCACACCGCTCTGCGGTCCGCACCAAGACGGCGCAAATTGCCCGAGGTTCTGTCCCACTTTTGCAACACCTCCTTCCCTACACTGAAGCCGCTGTAGACCGATTCCAATACGACACGCCAGCTAGGCAAACAGTGGGAAACCTCATTACTCGAAACCATAGATGGGCCCGCGCCAGTGGTATGGAGGCAGGCTCCCACCAAATATCGCGATGTTTATGGCGGGAAAAAAAACGATTCGAGCAACTCATCCGGTCATCGTCTTTTGCAGCTACAGCGGTTGGGCAGTTCTTTACTCTTGGTCGGGCAAACGGGTGAAAAAGATTTGGCTTTCCGATTAGGCGACCGGACCAATCCGCGACCCGGTGCAGACCCGGCGTTTGCGACGCTCCAGACTGCTAATGGTACGGCACATGTTCTTTAACGCGACTAGCCAGGAGTTTGACTGCGAGGACAATTACTTTATGGACGCGAGCGACCTAAGGCGGAGGGAACAAGACAGAAATTGTCGTGTCTACCTCCTGAGCTTCGTAAGGCTCAAGGTTGACAACGTTGATCCTGTATTGCCACCACCTGACTGCATCGATGGCTGCCTGAGCTAGCACCTGGGGACCAGAGACATAGCTGAGTTCGTACGCTCTGCCGTCCGTGCCGATTACGGCGTGGAGCACGACGATGCCGGAGGTATCTGCTGCTTGCGCCTCGGGGGGAAGTTTGGGGAGCACTCTGTAGAAGAGTTCCTTTGCTTGCGTTTCGGGATCGACGTGATTTCGTGGGGCAACTGGTGAAGGTGGAGGCGTTTCCGCTGAAATTGTGGACGAGGATGAGGAACCAGACAATTCCTTCTCCGAACGAGTCGTGACCCAGATGGTGAAGGTCACGTCCTGGTGTTTGTGATGCCCCGTGATCTGCCAACAGCCGAAAGCCGGGATGCTGATCATGGTCATAACCATGGCGTAGCCGTGTTTCGGGGGAAACGAGTACGCGTCAAAAGTCTCGATAAAAGAGGGAGCAGGACCATCGAGCCTTTTTCCGGCGATCGTGAGTGGACCATCCTGCGGCGAAAAAACCCGGGTGCCGAACCACTGGAACTTGTCGTCGTAGACGAACTCGCCGAGTTTGCTGGTGGCCTGACCGCGCCACGTTCCGTCCGCTGGGAGGTGCGTCCACAGTCCCTCGGCTCCGAAGAAGAAGTAATCGGGTGTTTGGGAAGGCCCGAGCAAAACTGATGACGGGGGCTCGAAAACGCCATCGGCGGGCAGCGTGACTCGGCAATTCGCAGGGCGGGTATCGCGCGGGGCGGTTTCTTCGGAGGACTGCTCAATGCTGGCTTGAGCCCATAGGCTAAGAGGCACTTGGGAAGACAAAAGAGCGACGAAGGTCAGCCGAACAGCGCTTTGCAAAAGGAGCATGAGCCGAGTTAAGCCTTCGAACAGAAAGACGTGCTGACACGCAGAATGTTAACAGAGGAATTGAATTAGTGCTGTTCAGAACCGTCGGCCCACAAAGAAGTAAGACCCAATCGACCAAATCAGAGTCATATGGCCTGATTAACGCAGCCGAAACCGGACAAGTGGCGTTCGGCTAGATAGAATTTTGGGGCCAACTTGGGTCCAAAACTCAGGCCAATTGGCCCCATTTTTCGAGTTTTAGCAGCGGAAGGGCTACAGAATCAACGAGGATTATCGCGGGCGATGAGAATCGACCAAATCCGAATGAACCAAACAAAGGCGTTACCACCCGCTTCTCAGTTCAATTGGAGCCAAATGGAGTCAAATGTTGTGAAGGCAGGGCAACAATCTGATCGGGCGAGGGCACCCCTCTGGGTTGTCGGGGTTCATAAATCAACTAGTTGTGGGCGCTTCGAGTACAAACGGCGTGGGCTGGAGGCGGATCGTCGCGTGGAAGTGGTTGCGTGTGCATTCAAACGACAACCACGATTTCATTCAACCGATCCGTTTCCAACTGCGGAGCCATACCAATGATGCTGCCGCGCCGTTGAGCTCAGAATTCGTACCGCAGCGCAAGCTGCAGGGTGCGCGCTGAGCCTGAGCTGGTCTGTGTCCCGATCGTCTGGCTAAACTTGCCGAATGTCGCCGGGTTGTTTAGGTTCAGGTTCGAACTGGTAAAACCGAAATTCGGGTGATTGAAGAGGTTGTACGCCTCAGCCCGGAACTGCACCTGGTGACGTTCGGTAATCGCGAACCTCTTTACCAGCGAAGCGTCTGTTTCGAAGAAGGCGGGATTACGGAACACATTGCGCCCCGCCGTACCGATCTCGAAAGCGTTCGGATAGGTAAACCGCGCGGCCTCCTCCGGCGTAAAGAAATACACTCCGTCGCCCCTGCGCTGAACACTCCCGATGCTACGGTCCGTGCTAGCGTAATTGGCATACCCGCCGACATTAGGATTGCCGCTCACCGGGACAGTCAAGCGCTGCGAGTGAACCGAAAATGGCTGGCCGGACTGAGCAATCTGCAACGCCCCGATCTGCCAGTTCCCAACAGCCGTGTCCAGCCATCGTGGCATGCTGCTGCCGAAGCGCTTGCCTCGGCCAAATGGAAGCGTATAGAACGCGCTCAAATTGAACGAGTGCGGACGATCGAAGTCGCTGAGCGCCCTGTTCAGGCGGAGATTATAGTTATCAATGGCGGTTGACAATGGTGGTGTCGATGTCTGAGTGGTAAAGCCGTTACCCTCCGCCGACGCGTTATCCATACTCTTCGACCAAGTATAATTGGCGGCAAACTGTAAAGCACTTGCTGTGCGGTGTACGCTCACCTGCAGTGAGTCGTAATAGGAGCGACCGTTATTCGTCCCCAGCACCACTTGATTGAACTGCGGGAAGTTGCGGAAGTACGTTGCCGGCACACCTGCGTTGACAAACATAGCGTTACTGCTACTGTTTCCGGTGACGTCCACTGTGTTGACGACAGTGCCTACCCGCCCCTCTTGTAAGTTGCTCGCTCCAACTGCCGTGACCGCTGCCCCAGCGGTTCCATACAGCTTCCTGAAAATATTATTCGGTGAAACCGGAGCACTCGGGTTGCTGGCGAACGCCTGAAGTTCCCTGAAATCATTCTGGAATGCGGCACTGATCCGAGGCTGATTCACGTCTTGATCCATGAAGAGCCTGACTCCACGGTTGCCGACATAACCGATCTGCAGGACGGTGCTCCGCGTAAGTTGGCGCTGAACGTTCAAGGCGTAGCTCATTACATATCCCGTCCGCAGATTAGGATCGGCCAGAAAGAGGTTGGTAGAGCGGTTCAGCCCGAGCGTCAATGCCGGAGTTCCGGGTTGCGTGGGAAGTGCAAACGTCTCGCTGAACCGAACGTCGGGGCTCGGCAGCGGCGGCACAGGCTTGTTGGGAAACACCTGCACGTTCTGCGAAAAACCCGGTGTGGCGCCGTCAATCGAGTTGTACGCGGCCCCCACCACGCGGTCGTAGAAAATCCCCCAGTTGCCGCGGATCGCCCATTTGCCGTCCCCTTTGGGGTCAAACGCAAACCCTACCCGCGGCGCAAAGTTTTTCCAGTCGGTGTTGAACAGGCTCCCCTTGGGCACGACAGTCAGATTTGTTGAAGTGTGTACCAGGTCCACGATGCTTGCTTGATCGATGGAACCTTGCAGGCCATCGCGCTCGAAGGGAACCCCGAACATTTCGTATCGCAAGCCAAGGTTCAGCGTTAGCCGACGCGTGACGCGCCAGTCATCCTGAAAGAAATAGCCGCTCTCCCGCAGGATATAATTGCGAACCTTGGGTTGTCCGGCGGGCAGAAACGTATTGAGATCGCTGAAAAATGTCTGAATGACGCGATCCGGGCGCCCCAGTACGTCGTTGTAGAGCTGGTCAAAGGTGCTCCGTTGAGACGAAGTGAGACCTGCGGGACGCACAGCCGAAGGAACAGCATTGCCGTTGCCCGTTCCAGTAGTAAGGTTCGGGTAAACGCCCGCTCCTGAACCGGCGTAATTGTACCCATACTGCAAGGTCAGTCGAATATTCGTTCCGCCCTTAAATGTATGGTTGCCTCTGACCCACGTTAGATTATCGGTGATGTCGTTCACCGGGGAGTTGCGCCCTTGCGTGAAGGCAGGATTGAAAATATCGGGATTGAATAGGTTGGAAATCCACATCAAACCCGGTTGACGGCCCGGTCGAAGGAAATCAACAGAGGCGCTCTGGTGGCCAATGACAAACTCATTGATGAGGTTCGGCGTTATGGTCCAGTTGGAACCGATGGCGAACCCCCACCGACGTCCCCCCTGCGTGCCTTGGGGCTGGCCCGGGTAGGTAGCATCTGCGTTGTTTAGGTTGTCAGTGGAATTCGTCCGGAACCAGCTCCAGCGCATGAAGACTGTGTGGTTCGATGTCAGATGGTAATCGCCTTTGATAGTGAACTGGTCGTTGATACTCTGAACCGGATTGTTGAAGCGGAAGCCGGCGGTGTTCAGACCGTCGCCCACATCGAAATTGTTTGGCGCCGGGTAGGCCGCAAGCATCTTCGCGATAGCGGGATCCACACCAATGCCGCGGGGATCATGCGACGGAATATCATATAGTTGAACGGGCCCACCCGGTGTAGTGCGCCACCGGAAGACACCGGCCCTCGCCAGCGGCGTCATAACCGTGCGGTTGCGGATCACTTCTTGCTTCGTTCGCTGGCCCTGGTAATTTCCAAAAATGAAAAACTTGTTGCGCTTGATCGGGCCGCCGAAAGACGCGCCGAAAACGTTCTGGATGAGTTTCGGAACTTTGCCGCCGGATTGGTTGTTGAAGAAGTCGTTCGCGTTCAGGTTCGTATTCCGCAGAAAGTCATAGGCGTTGCCGTGGTACTGATTCGTGCCGGATTTTGTGATCATTTCGATCTGGCCGCCGGCGCTCCTGCCGTATTCCGCTTTGCCGCCCTCTGTCACCACACGAAACTCTTCAACCGAGTCGCTGTTGTTGGCAGTCAAGGACAGCCCCAGTCGCGGCACGAGCGAGTCATTGACATCAATGCCATCCAGCTTCGAGTTGTTGCTGCCTTGACGAAGTCCATTGATGTGCGAGAACGTCGAGTCTTGACCGGCGCGGACATCAATTTGAACGCCAGGCTGGAAAATCGCCAATTGGATTGGCTGTCTTCCCAGTTGGGGTAGTACCTCGATGTCGCGGAGCATGACGGCGCTTGAAACTTGGGATTCTGTAGTCTGGACCGTAAGGGCTGAGGCCTCGACAGATATCGTCTGCGTTACTTCCCCGACCTCTAGCTTGATGATTTGGGAGGCGGTACCGCCAACGCTCAACTCGACCTTACTTACCACCGTTTTCCGGAATCCGGAAGCTTCTACCGTAACCGTGTAAATCCCCGGGGCGAGCGTCGGGAACACGAAATTGCCGCTCGCATCTGTTTTGGCCTCCGTGCGGGCTTGAGTGTTCGTGTTGACGACCTCAATTTTTGCATTGGGAACACTGGCGCCGCTCTGGTCTTGCACCGTGCCGTCAAACCGGGCGTTCGTGGTTTGCGCGATAGCGCCAACCGTTAGTGCCGCTGAGAGCACTGCGACAGCGAATAACTTATGGAAGTTCATCTTTATCCTCTGTTCGGATCCAACATTTCGGAAGCGGTGCGATTGCGCAGGAACATACAGCAGAGCCGCCCCGTCTTGCAACCTTCATTTTGGGTTCCTCCTTGGAACTCGGCTCGCATAGCTCAGTAATCACCACTAGGTAAAGTCGTACCTTATAGAGCATAGTTGATGCGGCTGCTCCGGCGCCGGCTGTGTTATTGCTCGTGTTTGACGGAATTGGCCTTCTATCTGGCAAAATCTTACAAACGCGCATCTCGGAAAGTTGAAAGTGCAAGTATCCGGTTATCCGACCTACCAGGACTTGGCCGCGAAGGTCGAGCGTATCGGACGGACATACCGTACATCGAGTGAACCACCAGTATTTTGGGAGTCTACCTCACCTAACCATTCAGGATATCCGCAAGATTGAAACCGTCATTCGAAGTGAAAATGTCTTGAAACCGGCGCAGTTATACCCCGCCGTCGGCATACGAACGAACTAAACTCACAGGCTCCAGAGCGATCCGCCTCATAATGCGGCTGCAGCCAGCCGCGGCCCTCAACAATGCTTGGCTAAATTAGTATAGAGAGTGTTGCTGTTTGCATTGTGCTGTTATACGAAGCTGAGATTGTAGCGGATGTTGCCACTACAACGATGGATGCGCTCACCGTAAATGTTGCGCTGGTCGCTCCCGCCGGAACGGTAACGGCGGAAGGCATGCTGGCTGCCCCGCTGTCGCTCGCAAGCGCCACTTGCGCACCGCCTGCCGGTGCTGGGCCGCTCAGCGTCACCGTGCCGGTTGAGGATTGCACGCCGCCAATTACACTCGACGGATTCAGCGTCAGCGAAGACACGGTCGGAAGTGGCGTAGGCGTCACCATGAGCGTAGCTGATTTACTTACGCCGCCATAAGAGCCAGAAATAGTAACCGGCGTCGACCCGGTCACTGGAGTCGTGTTCACCGTAAAGGTCGCGCTGGTCGCTCCAGGTGAAACCGTCACGCTCGAGGGTACGGTTGCCGCCCCGCTGTCGCTCGCAAGGGCCACTTGCGCACCGCCTGCCGGTGCTGGGCTGCTCAGCGTCACCGTGCCGGTTGAGGATTGCACGCCACCAACGACGCTCGTTGGGTTCAATGTCAGCGAAGAGAGCGTTGCCGAGGGTGTGGGGCTTGCCGTGGTCGAAGGCTGCTCGAAGACCAAAATCGCCGGGTTGGGATCGTTCTGGGAGAGCGCCACGAACTTCGACGGAGAGATGAAATAGATAACTGCGTTTCCACCGGTTCCGGAACTCACCGTCATTGTTCCCCTTCCATTGGTTGGGGATGAGGATACTGAGTATGTCGCTTTAAGCGCCGCCCCCGAGACTGGTCCGCTCGGCGCGCCAATGTCTTCGTGACCGGTGATGTTGCCGGTCGGGGTGGTGCCGTCCGCGATGAATTCGCCGGAGAAAACGGTCACGCCAAAAGACGCCGGGTTGGTCGTCGAGCCGGCATATGTACCTTTGACGGCGCCGTTGGTGAACGAACCGGCCGCCTGGGGCTCGCCAAAACCAAACAAAACATTGTTGTCCGAAACGAAGAGGAAGGCCTGATTCGCGTTCGCCAAGTACGCGACCAAAGCGTACCCTCCCAGCGCAATAGTTGTCCGCCCATTGCTTGCCGCGGTATATGTTCCGGAGAAACCCGTTACGGTTCGGGCAGCCCTGCAGTAGTTCTCGTCGAAGTCCAGGCTAAGGGTGCCGTTGCCGCCCGCAGTAAATAGACCTGCGACGGCTTTGGGTACGCCGACCGCACCACTGCCGCAGTTGGATAGCCCAGTGAGATAGATCACCATGTTTCCATTCAAGGAGGCGTTCGTGAACCCTCCCGCGGGAGTTTGCTGGCGCACTACGGTGCCGTTCAGCAAAGGAGTCGCGGTGGTGACCATGTCCCGCTCCATTGCAAACAATCTCCCCCCGTTCACAATGTAAAAGACGAAATTGAGACTCGCGGGTGCTCCGCCGAACGTGAAAGTGAGATTCATTGTGCCCCGCCCGCTCTTGGTATCGGACACGGTGTAGTTCGCTGAGCTAAACGTCAGCGAGTAAGGCGTGCCATAGGCGTTTAGGTCTCCGGCGGCGCCAGCGAGAGTGCCTGTTCCGTTGGAAGTAAAACGCCCGATGATGGCGGCCCGATTGTTCACATTGTCTAACCCCGCCAGGCCAAACGCATAATCACCGGTTATGCTGGCGGCAGTGTAGGCACTCGTGTCTGCGCCTTCGATGGTTCCTGAGCCGATCGTTCCTGAACCTCCGGAAGCATCGAACTCAATGAATCGCGCGTTGCCGTCGGGAATCATGGCGAAGGCAAACTTCGCCGCGCTGTTTGGCAAATTCAAGGTCATCACGCCTCGGTTGTCCGCACCGATCGCATACGTGCCGGTGAACGGTTGGGCGGTTAGCGCTACTCCCGTACCCACGCCATTCGTGTCCAGCTCGCCGCTGGTGAGATTGCCGGCGCCGTCCGCCGTAAATCTTCCCACCGCCGCAAAAACTGAGGAGACGGTCCCATTCCCAGTGATCCCGCTGAAGGTAAACGCGTAGTTGCCCTTCAATGTGGCGTCATTGTTCGCTGTGGGTGTGGGTGTGGGAGTGGGAGTGTTCGGATCTTGCGCTGTCGATGCGCCGCACGGACCGGAGCAGCTGGCTGGGGATGCCACCCGCGCGCAACCAGATGCGAATCTGGCGGCAAAAAGCAACGCGAAACAAACGATCAGCCGAACGCTTACCTTACACATTTTCCTCCATCTCTCTTTCAGCGTGTCACCACAAGGCAGGCGCTCGGGAGGGTACGGCGCCGCCTCGGTTCTCGCTGCAAGGGTTGGCAATTTGTCGTTTGATATACAGTCGTTTGACTCGATGTGGAAAAAGACCGCCAACCATCGCGAAGGAAAACGCCTCCCATACCCATCAAAACTCTAGGCTTAACTAAGCGCGTTTACATTTCTGTCCCTAAGAAATCGGGTGTTTTATGGATTCAAAAATAGGGATTCCACTTGAACAGGCGATTTCATCGGCTTGCAGGAAACTCCACTGCCAAGAACCATCGTTGAAATGCAGCGAATCCTCAGCCTCCGCGCGGAGGCTTTGTTCTAGCCCTTCGTGCTCGTATTGGGCTAGATCTCATTGCATTTCTCACGATATTCTACGGACCAGCCTTCCCAAGTCCTTCCATGAGAAGGCCGGTTGATGTCAAGGCACACTTTCGTTTTCTTCTTTCCATGAGTCTGTTCCCATTCAGCCAAGCCACCTCTGTCGCCATCCTTCCATCCGCACTCTTTTGTGAGCGAGATTCGCTCGG
>WNFR01011949.1_pt1 | contig 10731 bp, 9 predicted proteins | sample 5400221 | NCBI WGS metagenome assembly WNFR01 (sample SAMN13153357, study PRJNA577476) | soil metagenome | isolation source: 40 cm soil under Madrone tree | place: USA:California | collected 2016-06-14 | reverse complement strand
TCGAATGCCTCAATTTGGCCTAACAAGTAATGCGCGAAAAAGATCGGCTGAGCGCGCTGCAAATGGGTGTAACCGGGCATGACAACATCGACATGCTGCTCGGCGATCTTGAGCGACGCAGTTTGCAACGAGCGAAGATGCGAATCGATTTCGGCGATCTCCGTCTTGACGTAAAGCCGCAAATCGACCGCGACTTGATCGTTTCGGCTGCGGGCGGTGTGGAGCTTCGCGCCGGCCGCTCCAATTCGTTTCGTGAGCGCGGCCTCGATATTCATATGCACATCCTCGAGCGATTGGTCCCATTTAAACTTACCGGCTTCGATTTCTTTTTCGATCGCGCGCAATCCATTGTCGATCTTGTCTCGTTCATCTGCGGTGATGATTCCAGCTTGAGCGAGCGCGGCGGCGTGCGCGATGGAACCGGCGATGTCGTGTCGATAAAGCCGCCAATCAAACGAAACCGATTCGCTATAACGCTGCGCCACTTGCGCTGCTGATTCGCTGAATCTTCCTTTTCGCATGGCGTTAATCGACCGAGGCAGTTTGCGACACTGTCACGGAGACAAAGTCGTCGCTACTTATTTCGGTGCCAGGGAAGCAACGATTTTCTCGAAGCGCGGATCGCCGCGCAGCGGGTCCCAGTATGGATGCAGACGTAGCTGTCCATAATGCAAAGGACCGGCTATTCGCGCCGCAATGGCCAACTGTTCGAATGCATGGTCCTTCTCTCCCGTCCAGGCATAGATAAAAGCCAGATATTGGATCAGGAGCGAACCGCCGATGGAATCCTTGGTGACCGGCAACAGCTCGACGGCGCGGCGACCTTCACGAATTGCTTCCTTTTTGTTGCCAAGGACAGCGTCAGCCATTCCGAGAACGCAGAGCGCTTCGGCATAGTTTGGCTGCTCGCGCAGCAACTTGGCGGTTTCGTTGCGCGTGGCGGTAAAGGCAGCACGTGCCGCCGCTTTATCACCTCGAATCTGCGCGACCAAGCCCTCGCACCAAGCGCGGGGAAACGGAATTGTCTCTCGGTAACAGCCAGCGACCGGAAGCGTAGCGAGCGCGCGTTGTGCACCCTCGACATCGCGCTGGCAAAGAGACACATCAAGCAATTGCTCGGACAGGTTTTCAGCCGCGCCTGGATCTTGTGCCAAGATTTCCTTGATCGTCGAAATAAAGGGGCGCGGATCGGCATGCCAGTCTAGTTCAACCGCGGCACGGAACGCGCGTGTCGCTGGATCTTTCGGAGTAATTACGATCGCGCGATCCAAGGCCTTCTCGGCATCGGCATAGCGTCGCAAATGCAAATAACTGTTGGCGATTTGTGCAAGGACATTGGCGTTTTGTGGGTCAAGTTCGATAGCGCGCTCAACATTTTTGGTGGATTCGTCCCAACGACCCTGTCGTCGATCGATATAGCCGGCGAGTAAGAAGGGCAACGGATCGTTAGGCAAACTTTTCTTTGCCAGCTCCAGTTCCGTCCGGGCGCGGTCGTAGTCGAGATAACCCCAGTAAAAATGTTTGGCGCGCGCGAGATGGGCTTCGCCTGAGTCCGGGCGGAGGCGGGCGACCGCTTGGATAGCCTCGTCGGCCATGGCCAAACGCGCCGAAGTATGATCTGCGCCCAGAAAATAAAGAAGATCATGAGCATGTGCCAATTGGTAATAGGCAAGGGCAAAAGCGGGATCGCGTCGAATCGCTTCGTTTAACAACTTCACGGCTTCGAACAGACTTTCGTTTTGCGGTGTATTTAAAACGGCGGTCTGAATGAGAGTCTTCGCGTGGATGTAGAGATCGTGAGCGGCAAGATCAGCCGTTGGCTTTTGCTCGATGGCCGCTTTCTCTTGGGGGGAGAGCTTCGCTTTAAGCTGGGACACGATTTGTTCGGCAAGCTCGCTTTGAATTGCGAAAACGTCGGCAATATCCCGATCGTAATGTTCCGCCCAGACGTGCGCATCTGTTTTGGCATCGATTAACTGGGCGCTGACGCGCACGCGACCGCCTGCACGCTGGACGCTTCCTTCCACCACGTCCATCGGTAAAATGAGCGTTCTGCTTCTCTTCGCTCAGATTTTCGAAAGGGAGAACCGCGATGCTCTTCTCGGGAATAGGAGTAGCGGTCTCGGACGGATTTCGGATCATCGGCGACGCTCGATGAAAAACGGTTGTGAAACTAACGACGAGGGCAATGGAGGAAACAAACATCGCGATTAATAGCACGGATTTCGGCCAGCGGGGCGGGCTAATTGGTCGGACCGCTGTACCGGACGTTTGCTTCCACCTTTTTCGGCGCTTGAGTTTTTCGGGCACCGCCGGGTTCCCCAAACCATCTTTGTATAGATTGACCAAGCTTAGTCTCAGGCCATGCTTTACTTCGCACTCGCCCAAATCGTGCAAGTACGGCTGCCAATGGCGGTATTGCGCAAGATCATCTGCCAGGTGCTTGGACAACAAGATGTGTCCAGCATCGCCGCAATCGACGACGCGCTGGCCAACATTGATGCCGCTCCCGGCCACGTTGACCTGATCATTCACATCGGTGACCTGATTGACCGGTCCGCTATGAATTCCCATGCGCAAGTGGATATTGGGGTGCTCTTTCAACGCTTGCTGGATTTCCAACGCGCACCGGACCGGCTCTTCAGGACTGCGGAAGAAAACCAGCGCCATCCCATCTCCAGTCGGCACCCGCACGAGTCTCTTATTTTTTTCCGCAGCCTGAAAACATTCCGTGCTTCGCACGATCCGATTCAGCTCCTGCATTTGCTCGACCTGCTCGTTGACCAATAGTCGCGAGTAACCGACGAGGTCGATGAGCAACAGGTAGGCGATTTCTAGGGTTAGCTCGGGGAGCGGTTTGCCAGCAGCGGGCGATTTGTCGTCGCTCGCGATGCCATTGACCTCACCCTGCCTAGGTTTTCGGTCGGCAGACATGTTTTAGTAGCAGCTTCTTGCCCGAAGCACCGATGATGACAACACCACCCGGAAAAGTCGAGGGCAAAGCTTTGCTGCAACGTTACGTCTTTTGATCCGGCGTCGTCAAACTAACCGCTCTCGGTTGCGCCCAAACCAGGCCCGGGCCGAAAGCAGCGACGTTGAGGATAATCATGACCGACGCGAAAAGATACATGCCCATGGTCAAACCGATCGCAACGTGCATTCCGCAAATGCACGCCAACCAAATTGCCCGCGTGCGCCGCTGCCAAATGAAAAACGGATATCCCATTTCCAAAATGCAAATGCACGCTCCCGCGACAGGGAAAAGATATTTCCATTTAACAAGTATCTCAGGAGCAATCACATTGAACGGCGGTCGTATCAGGGCACGCCACAGATTGGAACCATCCCACCATCCGCTGCCCAAAGATTTGGCTAGTCCGCCGAAAAAATAGATCAAACACAGATGGAGTTGTAAGATGCGCCGGAAAAAACCGAAAAGCTCTGGGGTTTTCGGCGAGGGACGCCTTAATCGCCAATCGAGTGAGATGCGATCGGGCAGCGGCGATAGCATCAAATAAAAAAGTCCGATCGTCATGAAGTTATCCGCGCCATACGACACGAGCCCTCCGCTTTTGGCGGCACAAAGGTGAAGGACCCAAGCCAGAATGGCAGAGGACCGCGAGAAAAGCCCGATGACCAAGCCGCACCCGGCAAGAAGCAACACCCACCATGCAACAAGAAGAACCGTTCCTTCAGACAAACCAACGCGCTCTCCTATTGCAACCAACCAACCGAACCGGGGAACAAACGGGCTTTCGGTCGAGAGCAGCCCTTCGGCCAAAGCGCGGCCATTCAGGCTTCCGGCTCCTCCGCCCAGGAGATAATTCCAATCCCCTTCCAAAGAGAGGGTGTAGAAGAACACCTGAAGACCGAGACCGATTCTTAAAATCGTTAACCAGTCGTCAGACTGCTCAGGAAAAAGAAATCCTGTCAGCCGTTGTCTCCACGACTCCATCGATTCAGGGAGTTTCGCGTCGGAACGACTCATCCCCGAGGCTAAAGTCGTACGCGTAAAGAAACTGATACGACTCGGGCACGCCACGTTCAAACTCATCGATGCTCGGCAAATTGCGTGATCCAAAAATAGCCCGGATCGTTTTTACATCGGGGTATTCGCGCCAAACAGAGCGGGCGAGCATTTTCACCAGATACTCGCGCAACGCGGCGTGACGCGTGCGCCCAATCTCGTCCAGCAATGAGGCCATCCGCAGATCGGCCACCCGAGTGTTGACGCGCGGAATCTCGTACTCGATTCGCCCGTCGGCGTGGCGCAACTCAAAAACCAGCTTGCAGTTGGCCGGCACGTTGGGCGCGAAATACCCATAGGCCCTTTCGATTCCGGCAACGTGCAGATACGTCAACAGAGCTCGGCGTATGGGATTCGACGCTCCAAGGTTTTGGGCGAGGACGGCAGATGCGACCGTCTCCGCCTTCTCGGAATAGGCTTTGAGCGGGGCAGGAAGCACCGTCAATCCGTGTGCGATTAGCCAGAGCGTCTCGCGCGACGCGATTGTGACGATGAGGAAAAAATGCAGGAGGAAGCACGCCAAATAGACACGCCCTTGGCGCACAAGCCTTCCGGTTTTCAGAAACGCAATGGAAAGTTAGTCTGCTGTTATTGCAATAACCTCAAAACCGCATCGATATCGTCCTGGCTCTGACAAGCAATCTGTATGGTCGCATGGGCCTGGATCACGGTCAGCTCTGGGTCCGCTGCTTCGGATACAATGACTTTATCGGTCTTGATGCTCGCCTGCGCAAAATCGGAGCAATTTTGTGGCAAACAATGCTCTCCGAGGCTGGAATTTCGATGCTTGAAATGGATTATGTTGCCCTTGGCTGCATCGTAATGGCCGTTGCACAATAACGCAGCAAACTCAGCTTCCCCTTCATCGGTCATCTTTTTAAGGGGATGGTGCGGCGTTATCTTTTTAACGAATGGCGCGTTTGGCTGAGGAGCGCTTGAGGGTTCCTTACACGTTCCCGGCTTCGGCGGCCACCGATGCGACTTGGGCGATTGCGCAAAAGCCCGCAACGTGACGACCACCAGCAGCGCAACTGCGACTAAGACCACTAGCTTAATTGTTCCTGATAGGTTTTTCATGGCGACCATTCGTTGACTGAAAGCGCCGCATTCTACAAGCACAAAATTGGGCTGCTTCGTTTTGCCAGCTGGCTAAGAATTATCCCGGTCGCTTCTCTCAAATCCGCCAGGGCGAACCGACTTACATTGTCGATGTTGTCTGGACTGTGCCGAAACGACGCTCATTGGCGCGGCCGCGGTTGCGCCTTATTAAGCGGAGCGGCGCGGGTCACGACAACCGAGGCGTAAGCCGCGCCGAGTAAGACAAATTTTCGCAGCTCAACTGTAACTTTCCGAGCTGGAAAGCTTTTCAGCAAGTGCACCGCGATTTCATCAGCGAGTGTCTCGATCAATCTGTCGGATCGATCGCGCACGAATTTTTTCGTCGCCTTGCACACGGCAGAATAATCCACACTGCGGCCGATCTTGTCATCCAACTCGCCGATGTCGCGCGTCGGCCAAATTGTGATGCTGACAGTGAGCCGCTGCGATTTGGCCCGTTCTTTTTCGGGGACGCCTACCCGGGCAAAGATTTCAAGCTGTTCAATGTGAATCTGATGTTCCGGTGCGCCTCTCATTCCAAGAAGGAGCATCCTCCAGCAGCGCCAATGAATCGACAAGTTCTTGCCGGCAGAATCCTTCTTTTTCGAGAACTTCGTCCCATGGACTCCGTAGAAGCCGATGAAACAATTCATCGTCGATGGAAAAGCAGTTGGATCGCACTGGAACAAAGCCAAGACCTTTAGGCTTGTGTGCGAATTGCGTAAATCCGATGATCGGCGCCGGTGAAAGCTTACCCTGCTATCGAGAGCGAACGGAACCCAAACCGCTTCGCCACTACCCGCTGGAGCATCATTCTTTCCTGCGCCTGCCCGGGAACGGTGGAAGGCGAGGCGCGCAAAGCGCTCAGCGATCTTTGCCGCATTTATTGGCGACCGATTTTCGCGTTCATTTGCCGGCGCGGCTATTCGGTGCCCGACGCTCAGGATCTAACTCAAGATTTTTTTGTCATGCTACTTGAGGGCAATTTACTTTCGCTGGCCGATCCCGGCCGGGGTCGCTTCCGCTCGCTTCTGCTCAAAGCATTGAGGAATTTTTTGATCGACAAGCACGACCAAGCGAAAACGAAGAAGCGCGGCGGCGGCATGCAATTCGTTCCTTGGAACGATTGGATGGCTGAAGCGTCATCGCAGCTATCGGTTCCGGCGCGCGAATTCGAGAACTGGCCGTCCGAAAGAATTTTTGATTTACGGTGGGCGGCAACGGTCGCGGAAGAAGCGCTGCGTCGTTTGGCCGAAGAATGTGAGAGTCGCGGGCGTCGGCGGATGTTTGCCGTCCTTGGCAAATATCTAACAGCCGACCGGCTGGACGTTTCCTACGCGAATCTCTCCGCGTCGCTCGGAGTACCTGAAACGTCGGTTAAACGATTGTTGCATCAGTTGCGTGGCCGCTTCCGCACGCTCTTACGCGAAGAAGTCTCGCAAACGGTGAACAGCCCGGCGGAAATAGAGGGGGAAATCCGTTACCTGTGCGCCGCCCTGGCCACAAGCGCGGACCGAGTGGAATGAACTTTTGCGGCCTAACGGATTCGCCGGCAAGCATTGTTAATGAACCCGAGCAATGCCGCTGCGGCTCAGTAACACGAGTGGGTTACGGGCTCTGCCTGAGCTGCTTGCTCCGAAGCGGACTTTGTCCAGAGGAACCGCAAACCGAAAGCTTCGACGCCGCACTGGCCGAGATTGATGTCCGCGACTCGGAGTGGCGGCTGGGCAATTATCAGATCCTGGAAGAGATCGGCCGCGGCGGAATGGGCGTCATTTATCGTGCGCGACAACGGCACTCGCGACGGATCGTTGCCCTGAAGCGCATCCTCAGTTATCACAGCGATTCGCGCGATACCCTGGTCCGCTTTCAACGCGAAGCGGAAGCAGTCGCCAGTCTCGATCACCCAAACATTTTGCCCATCTATGAGGTGGGGGTGAGCGAAGACGGCCTGCCATTTTTCAGCATGAAGTTCGCGCCAGGGGGAAGCCTGCTGCATGGACGGAAAGTATTTCGCGACGAACCACGCCAAGCCGTTCGCTTGATCGCAAAGGTCGCGCGCGCCATTGAGTACGCGAACAACGAAGGGATTCTGCACCGAGATCTCAAGCCGGGGAACATTTTGCTGGATGGACGCGGCGAGCCGCTCGTGGGCGATTTCGGCCTGGCCAAGTGGATCGATGCGACGAGCGATCTTACACGCACGATGACAGTCTTCGGCACACCCGGTTACATCGCGCCAGAGCAAGTACGCGGTCCTGCGGGAAATCTTACACCGGCGGTCGATGTCTACAGCCTTGGTGCAATTTTGTTTGAGCTCCTCAGCGGGCAGCCGCCGTTCTTGGGCGAACACGCCCTTGCCGTAATTCACCAAGCGTCCGAAAAGACCGCACCGAAATTGCGCTCGCTCGCGCCGAGACTCGGTCGCGATCTGGAGACAATCTGTGCGCGGTGTTTGGAACGCGATCCGGCGATGCGTTATCGCACTGCTGGCGGCCTGGCAGAAGATCTCGAACGCTGGCTCGAAGACCGCCCCATCATCGCGCGCCCTGTCCTGCCGCCCGTCCGGGTATGGCGTTGGTCAAGACGTAATCCAAAACTGGCCGGAAGCATCGCGGCGTGCTTGATCCTTGCCGCAGTCGGTCTCGTCGAGAAGATCGCCAGCTCTCGATTGTCCGCGATATTGCAAAGGGTTGAAATCGCGCAACGCTCGGTTGCGGTGACGTCGTTCGAAGACCTGGATGAAATTTCGAATACGTCAAACTCAGCGCGATCCATGACGAGCGCGTTCACTGCCGCATTGACGCAGGCAAAAGGAATTCAGCTGAACACCGTGCCGCGCCAGATTGCGGAAGATGTCGATCCTTGGCGTACGGAAGATTGGAAAAGAATCGGGGAGTCGGGCAACGCTCGGATGGTGCTGAGCGGAAGCGTGCGCCGGCGCGAAGGAAAACGGCGCGTTGCAATTCATTTGATTGAGACGGCTACGGGTTCAGTCGTTAGAACCTGGTTACAAGATGGAGAATCGGATTCTGATATCGCCAAAGCACTGACAACAAAAATATCGGATGTCGTGATCGCTTCTAGAGTAAGCGATTACGGCGCGATTGTCGGTCGCGGCGACTGGAAGACAGATGCTATTGGCGAAACCAGCAATTCATTGGCGCGTAGTTATTGTGATCACGGCAAAGAGTTTTTCTCCCGCTACAGCGTGGCGGACCTGGATCGCGCGATCGAATCTTTTCGCAAAGCCGTCGAGATAGATCCTAATTACGCCGTTGCTTATGCGATGCTCGGGAGTGCGTGTCAGGCTCGCGCGCAAACCGATCCCACGCATGATTGGCTCGCCGAGGCCGACGCGGCCACTGCGGTCGCGCTGCGGATGGCGCCGATGCTTCCGGAGGCTCACCGCGCTCGTGCGGGTACTCTCCGACGGCACGGCCAATTACGCGCTTCGCTGGATTCGTTTTTAACAGCCTATGAACTGGAGCCGGCCCCCTGGCGAAGTGCTGCGCTTCTGGGCGACACATATGAGCAGGTAGGTCGTCCTGATTTGGCCATAGGATGGTTCGAGAAGGCGGCGCGTCGTCAAACTCAACCTCTTTTTGCGGACAATCTAGGCAACGCATGGACCAGCTTGGGTGATTATGATGAGGCGGAAAAAGCTTACCGTACTGCAATAATCTTCAAGCCGGACCTACCGGTTGGCCTTCTAGGTTTGAGCAGGCTTGCTTTGTTTCGCGGCGATTACAAAGGCGCGCGCAAGGAATACGAACAAGCTCAGGCCAAATACAAGGACAACCCGGAGGTATTGGAGATGGCTGCTTTGATTGAATTTTTCAGCCGTCACTTCCCTGAGGCCGAGAAGCTTTACCGCGAAGCGGCGGCAATCGACCGCGCCGGTGGCGCCGAGTTTGCCGGATCGGTCCGATATCTGTCCGCACTAGGATTGATACAAAAACTTTCGGGCATACATGCTGAAGAGGGCAAAGCGCTTTTGGAAGAAGCGCGCTGGCTCGATGAAAAGGAGTTGCTCTCAACGCCGGATAATCTGCGCCATTTGTACAGTTTAGCTGCGAACTATGCCGCTCAGGGCAACAGCGAGGCCGCTATGGTTTGTTTAGACAAGGCCATCGCAGCCGGTTGGATCGACTATCGCTCGATGATGCTCGACCCCCGATTTGATTCAATTCGTAATAATGAAACTTTCAAAGACGCGCTCAGTCGCCTGATCAGCAAAGTGCAGGAGATGAGACGGCCACGGCCAGGCCGATAACTGGCCACCCACCCCAACTAACATCGCATCACACCATGAATGAACTATTCAGTAGCAAAACAAGAACTCGCCCGGCGCGGAGGATCGCAAGTGTCTTCATTGCATTTTCCGCCGCCCTGGCAGTCTCAACGGTAATAGCCCAAGCACCAGTCAAACAGAAGCAAGCGCCGGCGGAATGGCCCGAAAGTGCGCCATACGACGCCGCGATAGAAGCATTTGATGCTGCTCTCACCCGGGCCGGGTGGGATTTGGAGTTTCGTCAGCGGCTGATCAAAACACCGGATTCAGCGAAGGAGGCTGTCGCTGAAGTCGGCAATATTAAAATTCCGGCGACCAAGGTAATCGTCTTCTACGAAGCGCAGTCGGCTAAACCTGATGCCAAGAGTGCAACAACAGAGAGTAATGCCTACATCCCTGTTGGGCTGTCCTCAGCATCGAAGTCCAATGAAAACATCCACGTATTTTATTTGCCGCCTTTCAAAAAGGACGACAAGGCGAAGAAATACAAGTACGAAGATTATTTCATGTGCTGCTACGATCTTTGGCATCCGAGCCGTTAACAAAATCTAGCATTTCCCTCATCGAGTTTCGGCGGCCACCCCCTAAGGTTGGTTCCCAGCCAGGAGCCGATAGATAGGAATCTGCGTCTGCTGCCAAGGCGCCGAGAATGACATCGGCGACAATGTAGCTGCCGATCGGGCCAAGCTGCTTGCCCTCCAGAGGTGCAACCTCGGCTTCCTTTAAGATGTAATACCAAAGCGGTGTGCTATTACGAAAACCATATCTCGGATTCGTAAGGACATCTTTATGAGGGCCACTGACTATCTCATCCTCGGTCAGGACTTTAATACCCGGCATTCGGCGCGCGATTTCAGCAGCGACATCCTCGCCTGAAGGCAGATTAACCCGAAAGCCGCGCAAGAGGGTGCGAACAGCCAGCTTTGGTTCAAGATGCTCGCCTCGCGTGGTCAGATTAACATCCTTTAGCGTCTGTTCATCCAAGTGATGCAGCCCGTTTGCAATCTGCGTGTCAATTTTTCGGGCGCGATTTACGCAAGCTGTTCGCGGAGGGATTGCAAAGAACCTCTCCCATGAGAGCACCCATTCAGCCGGCAGCGCGGGCGCAGCACCGCCCCTAGAACCGGTACGCTCAAAGAGCGTGGTCAGCTTGATTTCTTTGTCGTGAATATCGTTGACACCAGTTTTGTAGACATCGCGTACCATGCTGTGGCCGAAGCGGAACGCGCCGACGCTGAACTCGATCGGAATCCTAAAATCTATAGTCCGGTTAAGCCGCTTCTCTTCCTCCAATTGCCTGAGGCTTTCGGCC
>WNFR01007977.1_pt1 | contig 10731 bp, 8 predicted proteins | sample 5400221 | NCBI WGS metagenome assembly WNFR01 (sample SAMN13153357, study PRJNA577476) | soil metagenome | isolation source: 40 cm soil under Madrone tree | place: USA:California | collected 2016-06-14 | reverse complement strand
TCACGGCGCACTGTCGCCCTATGTGCTGGAGCAACTGTCCGCGGTTGACCCGTACCTGCACATGCTCGCCGGCTGGTATCCGCAGGACGCCCCGGCGCTGGGCCCGCGGCTGCCGAAGCTTGCGCAGCACGCCGCGCTGCTGCGCCGCAGGGCGGCGACGCGCAAGGCCGAACAGGATCACGCCGAAGAATCATGAGTCTCGCTCCTTTGCACGGCATCCGCGCCTGCGTGTTCGACGCTTACGGCACTTTGTTCGACGTCGCTGCGGCCGCGCGGACCTGCAGCGGTGAGCTGGGTGAGAAGTCGGGCGCCCTGAGCTCACTATGGCGTGAAAAGCAGCTCCAATATACGTGGCTCAGGGGACTGCAGGGCAGGCACGCGGACTTCTGGCAAGTGACCGGTGAAGCCCTCGACTTTGCGCTCGAGACACTGCAGATCAGCCGCAGCGGGTTGCGGGAAAGGCTGCTGAACCTCTACCTCACACTCGGCGCCTTCCCGGAAGTAAGCGACACGCTGGCGCGGCTGAAGCAGGCCGGGATGAGGACTGCAATACTCTCCAACGGCTCCCCGCAAATGCTGAAGGCCGCCGTGGAGGGTGCCCGGATCCCTCACCTGCTGGACGCGGTGCTCTCGATTGAGGAGGTCGGGATCTACAAGCCGCACCCGCGGGTTTACCAGCTTGCGGTAGAGCGCCTGGGGCTCGAGGCGGGCGCGATCGCGTTCCAGTCCGCCAACGCCTGGGACGCCTGGGCGGCATCGGCGTTCGGCATGCGGGTGGTGTGGTGTAACCGCTACGATCAGCGTCCCGAAAAGCTCCCGGGCAGGCCTGATCGGGAAATCAGGTCGCTGGCGGAACTGCCGGCCCTGTTAGGTCTGAGCTGATTCGCGAACGGCCCGGACGATCCTGGCGGCAATCTCAGCCGGTGCGGCAGTGGATGGAATCGCCACGCGAATCCGTTGCTGCGGATCAACCAGCAAGACGAACGCGCTGTGTTCCACCTCGTAAGATCCGGATTTACCATCGAGCGTTCGCCGCCCGAAGAAGATCCGATACTGTTGCGCGACGCGTTCCACCGCCCGCGGCGAACCGGTCAGGGCAACGATGCGGGCGTCGAAAGCGTTCACGTAGGCCGACAGCGCCCGCGGTGTATCGCGTTCCGGATCGACCGAAACGAACACCGGGAGGATCCGCGCCGCATCGGTCCCGAGCTGCTCGAGAGCCTGATGAACTCCCATCAGGGTGAGCGGACACACATTCGGGCAGGCAGTGAAGCCGAATGTCACCAGGCGATAGCGCGTGGCCAGAGCGTGCTCGTCAACGGCCGCGCCGCGCGTGTCGCGCAGCCCGGCGAATGAGGCATCAATCCGCTCGCCGGCACGCGGCACCGATTCAACGCTGCTTCCGGACAGGGTCTGAATCAGCATCCAAACCGCCAGCGCAGCGCTCACGATGAGGCTCGCGATGAGCGTAACGCCCATACGGCGAGCCCTGCGAATCGCCTCGAGTTGCCGTGTTCGCCGGGTGCTCACTTCGCCTCCAGCAGCGGTGTCACGATGCGCGCGAGACGTTCGCGCGTCCACTCGGGATGGCGCTCCTTCCACCCGTCATCCACCAGATGGCCGGCGCGGTCGATGGTGAAGTTCACGGGGATGCGCCAGATGCGTCCGTAGCCCGGCGCGCTCGAAGCGCCCAGGAAACCTACCGGAAAACTCAGCGTCCGTGCCACGGCGCGCACCTCATCGAGCTCATCGGGCGTATTCAGAGTGAATCCGAGCACGGAGAGTCCCTGAGCGGCATGCTCGGCCGCGTACTTCGACAGCAGCGGGAGCTCCTCGCGGCAGGGCACACACCAGGTGGCCCAGAAGGTGAGGATGACGACATGGCCTGTCAGCTCCGGCGTAGACAGGCGCTTGCCATCCAGCGTCACCAGCGTAGCTGCGGGCGCAGGCTGTCCGACCCGCACGTCGTTGGCCTGTGCGCGCGGCGCAAGCAGGCTCCCGAAACCCAGCAGACTGCACGCGGCAGCGCCTTGCAGCACGCTGCGCCGCGTCGGGTTCGCGGGTGGGTCGCTGTGAAATTGGATACTCATGGTTCTAAGGTGAGAACGCGTAGCTGCCCCCGACGGTTGCCGTCCAGTGCGGGAACAGCTGGTACCCGTCGAGCCTGGAGTACATCGGGATCTGCGCGAAGGCGAAGAGATGCAGGTTTCCCATCATGTGCAGCGTCACGCCGGGACTCAAATACACCACGGTGCCTGCGGTATCCGCGGTGTCCGCCAGCGCTCCCTGATCGGCGCTCTTGCGCAACAGGTTCACCTGCAATTGCGGCACCCACTGCGGATGAGCCTCATAGCGCAGGCCGACGCTCATCGTGGCGGAATTCCCGGGCCGGAAATCGTTGCCGGGCTGGTCCTGCTTGTGCTTGACCGCACTCTGGAACTGACCGTTGACGAAAGCATCGAAATCCTGGCTGATGGCACGGTAGTAGTAGGCGCCAAGAATCAGGTCAGTGCTGCCAGTGCCCGCCTGCAGGCTCGCATCCAGGGGGGTCCCGGCGTTGGGGCCGCTGTTGAAGTTCACCGCCGTGCCGTAGTGGCCGGTGGGGAGCTTCACGCCGAGTTGCACGCCCAGGTTGTGGGTCGGCAACAGCCCCTGGTAGCTGCCGACGATCTTGACGTCGCCCGGGCTGGAAAGACTCGCACCGCTGATCTGATTCGACGCCGTTTCGGACGAGGTGTACGGCGTTGGCTGCTGCCCGAAAGTGGTGTGAGAGCGCATGACGTACGGAACGAGCACACTCACGTTCCATTCGGAATTGGGGCTGTAACTCATGCCCATGCTGAAGTAGCGGTTGATCGTCTGCTTTTCGATTTCACCACCACCGAGCGCGGGATTCGACGGATTGTTGGTGACCTGCGCCGGGGTTGCTGTCCCGGTGCCGCTGCGCAACGCGTCCTGGTTGATGTAGTCGTACTCGAAGTTGAAGCGCAATCCCGGAATGGCCGAGTAACCGGTGGCCGCATCGGCGCTGAGGGTGCAGCCGCAGGTGGCGCAGGCCCACGCTGCCACCGGTGCACCGGATGATAGAGCGCCTGCCAGAGCCCAAAGGGGCAGGCGATTGAATTGGTAAGACATGAGAATCGTTCCCCGTTCGCCGTGGCGAACCCTTGTGCAAGACGTGTGAAACTCGGCGCGGCCGGGCCCGAAAACGGGCGCACGACGCCGACGAAGGTCTGCTCAGGCGAGGCGGGGTGGACCGCGAGGCTGTTGGACTCGAACGAGCCCTACGTTGAGGTGTAGCCGCGCAGAGAGAAAGAGGATCGGCTCGGCAGAGGTGACTGGGGTCGGCAGGACCCGGGCGACCTCCATGGCCGGCCCGGGGGCTGGAGCGTTCCCGAACGCGCAATGCTCCGTGTGAGGCGCATTTCCCGGATGCCGGCCCGTGTCGTGCGGCGAAGAGGGAACCGACAGATCGCCCCGGCAGATCGTGAGGGAAAATCCCTCGCCGCTCGCGGGCATGAAGCCGGCGGGGATCAGCGCACGCAACACCAGGACGACCAGCAGGATGCTGGTAACGAGCTCGCGCCTACGGCGATTGAACACAGTCGAGCGCATGGAGGGTGCCTTGGTGCCGGAGTTTATCGGGTCGGCCATGATCCCGCGACTCGCCGGCACCCTACCGCAGGGTACTGCAATACCCGACCGTGCGGACGATGCGCGACCGCACCCTTATGTCAATCGATTGGCTGACCCGATGAAGGAGCGAGGCCGTGTCAGGCGGGTGAGCGCTTGCGTCGCCCCTTGCGCACGGAAAAGAACAGTTGCCGGTGTTCGCCGGCGCGCGTGATGGTCGCCCACTGCAGCGCGACCAGGACGTACAGGACATTCAGTGCCAGGAGCCTGGTGGGGATGTGCTTGGTGCGCTGCGCGGCGGCGAGTACCTGGTTCGCCGTCACGCCGCGCGTTCCGCCGACGCGCTCGTGCACGTAATCGACGGCGGCCTTGTCAACCAGGTTGAAGTAGCCGGAGCCACGACGCGCCCTCGATAGCGCGAACGACAGCACGAAGAAATAACCCTCGCTCTCGAATACGTGATAGGTCTGACGTACCGCCCTGACCCGGCCACAGTATTGGAGTCCACGCTGCAAAGTGCGGATATTCATGCCACCCTACCCATGAGGTACCTGTGGGACAACGCCGCTGTCAGTCTGCCTCGCCGACCGCAAGCCGCGGAACACCTGCCTCCTGCATCCGGGTATTGAGCGCCGGCAGCTCGCTGCTGGCGAGCGACTTCCACTTCTCGAGCTGCTCGGCCAGGCGTCGATGCAGATCGGCGTACACCTGCTGCTGCGCCGCCGTCGGAGCTACGTCATCCGCGTCTACGGTGGCAATGAAGGTGTCGTATTGCTCGTTGAGGCGGTTCGGATAACGCAGATTGTCTTCCGACGCCTTCATGTTGACCTGGATGAGCTCCTCCTCGATCGGGGTCATGTGCTTGTCGAAATCCGCGGCGGCCGCCAATAGCGGCTTGCTGCCGGCCTCGCTGATCACCCAGGCCTTCAGCGTCTCGAGATTGCGCCGCATGGTGCGCATCTGATTGACGCCGCGGTGCAGTGCGTCGATATCCTGCGTCGTGCGTGTCACCAGGTCCCAGTGCGCGGCCGTGTCGTCCGCGGTGACGGTGTCCTTCAGTCGCGGGTCGAGTACCACTTCCAGCGGCACGGACTGCACTGCGCCGCGGGTCGTGAGGCGCACCAGGTAGGAGCCCGGACTGACGACCGGTCCGCGCGGACCTTCGTCGGCGTAGAACGCCCCGGGAATCTCGCGCGGATCCTCGACGCGCAGATCCCAGGCGAAGCGGTTCATTCCAGCGGCATCCGGCAGCAGGTCCGCAGGCGGCTCGCGATCCGGCCATTCGGCGGGCTGCTCGAATTTCTCCTTCTTGTGGTTCGAGAGCGCGCGCAGCACCCTGCCGTGGGCATCGAGGATCTCGAGCGTGATCTTCTCGTCGGCCGGCGGCTTGGTCTTCAGAAAATAGTCGATCACCGCGCCCCGGGGCGGGTTGTCTCCGACCGGCCGGCGTCGGTTCACCTCGAGGGGGAAATGCAGGTGGTAGGCGGGCTGGGGACGATACAGGCGCACCTCGGGCACCTGTGCCGCGGGGTCGAGCTGGCGCAGGGGCGTCAGGTCATCGAGGACCCAGAACGAGCGGCCGTGGGTCGCGACCACGAGGTCGTCGTCCTTCACGATGAGATCATGGATCGGCGAGACCGGCAGATTCAGCTGCAGCGGTTGCCAGTATCCCCCGTCGTCGAAGGACACATAAACCCCGAGTTCAGTGCCCGCATACAGCAGTCCCTTTTTCCTGGGATCCTCCCGCACCGAACGAACGTAGGCGCCATCGGGAATCCCGCTGACGATGCGGGTCCAGGTCTTGCCGCCGTCGTGCGTGCGGTAGATGAGCGGCTTGAAATCGTCGAGCTTGTGCCGGTCTATGGCGGCAAACGCGCTGCCGGCCTCGTGCGGCGAGGGCTCGATGATGCTCACCATGCTCCATTCGGGCATGTCCTTGGGCGTGACGTTGTGCCAGCTCTGCCCGTCGTCGTGGGTCACGTGGATCAAGCCATCATCGGTGCCCGCCCACAGCAACCCCTGTTGCAGCGGTGACTCGGCGAGCGTGAACACGGTGTCGTAGTACTCGACGCTCGTGATGTCGAGCGTGATGGGTCCACCCGAGGGCCGCTGCTTGCTCTTGTCGTTGCGGGTGAGATCGGCGCTGATGCGCCGCCAGCTGTGCCCCTCATCCGAGCTCTTCAGCACGAATTGCGCCGCCGTGTACAGAACCTTCGAATCGTGCCGCGAGACGAACACCGGTTCGGTCCACTGGATGCGGTATTCGAGATCTGCCGCCCCGTTACCGGATACGTCGAGCGGATGTATCGAGACGTCGCGCTGGTTGCCGGTGCGATGATCGTAGCGTGTCATCTGCCCGCTGTCGGCATTCGCGTAGACGATCTCCGGGTCGCGCGGATCGGGCGCGATGTAGCCGCTTTCCCCGCCGCCGACCTCATACCAGTCCTGCCGGCCGATGACGCCCTCGTCGTCGCGGCTGGCGATGGCGACGGTGCTGTTGTCCTGCTGTGCGCCGTAGATGCGATACGGCCAGTGGTTGTCGACGGCGACGTGATAGAACTGCGCTGTCGGCTGGTTGTACTGCGCAGTCCAGCTCCTGCCGCCATCGACGGAAATCGTCGCGCCGCCGTCGTTGCCATTGATCAGGCGCCTGGGGTCGCGGGGATCGATCCACAGCGCGTGATGATCACCGTGCGGCGCCGGCAGCAGCTCGAAATCCTTGCCGCCGTTGGTGGAGCGAAATGCGCCCGTGTCGAGCACGTACACGGTATCGAGTGCGCCCGGGTCGGCGAAGATGTGCGAGTAGTACCAGGCACGCTGCCGGAAGCGGTGATCGGAATTGACCCGCATCCAGCTGTCGCCACCGTCATCGGAACGGAACACCCCGCCCTCCTTCGCCTCGACGGCGGCATAGACACGGTTGGAGTCCGCGCCGGACACGGACACCCCGATGCGACCGAGCGGCCCGGCGGGCAGGCCGTGGTGCTCGAGGAGCTTCCAGGTGAAGCCCCCGTCGGTCGATCGATAAAGCCCCGATCCCGGCCCGCCGCTGGAGAATCCCCACGGCTCGCGGCGCATCTGCCACAGCGAAGCGAACAGCGTATTCGGGTTGCGCGGATCGAAAACGACGTCGATCCCGCCGCTGTCGCGGTCGTGGAACAGCACCCGCTGCCAGCTCTTGCCGCCGTCGCCGGTGCGGAAGATGCCGCGCTCGTCATTGGGGCCGAACGCGTGGCCGAGCGCGGCGACGAACGCGACGTCCGGGTTTCTCGGGTCGACGACGATGGCGCCGATGTGCCGGGTGTCGCGCAATCCCAGGTGTTGCCACGTCCTGCCGGCATCGAGCGACTTGTATACGCCGTCGCCATAGGTGATGTTGCCGCGAGGGCAGGCCTCGCCGGTGCCGACATAGATGATATTGTGATCCGAGTCGGCGACCGCGATCGCTCCTATCGAGGCGATCTTCTGCTCGTCGAAGACCGGCTGCCAGGTACTGCCGGCGTTGGTGCTCTTCCAGACACCGCCGGCTACCGCGCCGAAATACCAGGTCGCCGGATCACCCGGCACGCCGCTCACCGCCACCACTCGGCCGCCGCGGAACGGACCGACCTGGCGCCATTTCATGGCGCTGAAGAGTTGCGGATCGACCTGGCTGGCAGCGGATGCCGCGCACGGCAGCAGCAACAGCAGCGCACCCAAAACGCTTGCAGGACCGTCGAACCGGCAACGAGTCATTTTGCCCCCAATCTGGAGATCCGCCACGCGTGAGCGGCGATTATTCCACGGCGCGGGTCAACTTGTTGATGAGATCGTGGCTGGCAGCCGTGAGCGGCGCGGTGAGCGGGCGCACTCACCGGCGCAGATCGGCCGCGACCGACAGCATCAGCAGCCTGGCAGGAAGCAGATAGTAGGATTGGTCGCCGAACTCGCTGGCGGTGACCGGATCGCGCCGGTCGGTCAGGTTTTGACCCTGGACCGCGATGGTGTATTGCCCGAGGCGCCATCCCAAGCGCGCATCCAGCGTCACGTAGCCGCCCGCCGCGGCCGTGTTCAGGCGATCGAGGAAACGGCGCCCGACGTAGGCGGCCTGGGTGGCCAGCTGCCATCCGCCCGCACCCGAGACCTGCAGGCCGAGGGCGGCAATGTTGTGAGGCGACAGGTTCAGCTGGCGTCCATCCAGCTGGACCGGGGTTCCTGACTCGATCGTCATGGTATTGCCGAAGCGCGTGTCGTGATAGCTGTACGCCGCGCTCAGGACCGTGCCGGGCGCTGCGTGCCAACGCAACTCGGTCTCCGCACCCGCAAAGCGCTCGCGGCCGGCGTTGACCATGACGGGAGCTCCGCTCGCGGCGGTCTGATTCACGACCAGATTGGCAAAGTCGAGTTTGAAGGCCGCGATCTCCCAGTCGACCGCCCCGGCGAGAGTCTTGACGCGCAGGCCGCCCTGGTAGGCATCGGCATTCTCCGGGCGCAGGATGGCGCCGTTCACGTCCGGGCCGAAATCGATCGCGGCCGGCTTGAACGTGTTGCAATACTGAGCGAACAGGATCCCGTGCTGCGGGCCGTCCGCGGCACCCCAGATGCGCAACGTCGCACCGAGGTCGCCGCTCACGCGCAGGTGGTGCTGCGAAGCGGTGAAATAGCGGTCATTGGCCGGGTCGGCCGTGTCCGCGTGCGTCGCCACCTGGTGCTCGTGAGTGTCGTTGAGCCGCAGGCCCCCGAGAATTCCGAATCGGTCGCGAGGTTTCCAGTCGAGTTGCGCGTACAGGCCGCCATATTCGCGACGGTCATCGAGCCCGTTGATCTCGTCGATATGCCGGGAGGTGCTCGGCGGCGCCACCCCGCCCTCGAGCGGCGCAGAGTAAGCAAAATTCCGACTCTGCTGCCTCCCATCGCCCCACAGCCAATCGAGACCCGTGGTCAGACCGAGCGAGCCCGAAAGCGCGACGGAGACAAACGTGTCGAAATACAGCTCCCGCAGCCTGCGATCCTGGTTGAAGCCGTCGGCATTGTTACCGTCGGCGCCGATCGCCAGCTGCGGCCGCAGGAAGCCGCGTACGTCATGCGTCGTCGAGCCGGTGTACGAGAGCAGCGTCCGCCACTCGCCCTCGCGCAGCGCCTCCTCGAAGCTCATGGCCAGGTGCGTCCGATGTTCGACGATAGCGGAATCGGCGGGATTGAAGTTGCCGTCGAGGGGAGTGAGCGTCGTCAACGAGGTCCCCTCGCGAAGCACCGGACTCGTCGGCAGCTGCGTCTGCGCCAGGTACTCGAAGTCCACTCCCGCCTTGCCGCCCAGGAGCGGTGCGGCGGCACGGTACAGCCCGTGTGCACGATCAAACCCCTGATCCCGGCCGCTGAGCCGCGTCCGGTCACCATCAAGAAGCACCGAATGGCGATAGGATCCGATGAGCGGCAACGCCGTCGACAGCGCACCCGCCGTGCTGGAGCGGCTGCCACCGGCAACGCTCAGCTCGTTGGCGCTCTCGCCGGCAGGATAGCGGATGACGTGAATCACGCCGACGAAGGAAGTCGCGCCGAACATGACCGGCGCCGCACCCTTCATGATCTCGATGCGCTCGACGTCGTTGAGATCCAGTGTGGGCACCGCCGGGTTGAACGCGCCGCCCCAGGGCACACCGTCGACCACGAGCAGGAAGGCGTCGAACTCGTGCAGTCCCCACAATGACGGCACGCTGCCCGCCGGGCCGGTATCGCCGCCCGGGGGCGCGTCGACACCCGCGACCGTTGCGAGCGCCGTGCGCAGATCGGCGCCCCCCAGGCGCCGAAGATCCTCGCCCCGAATGACCGTCAGCGACGCCGGCACGTAGTCGATCGCCTCCGACACCCGCGTCGCGGTGATCTGGACCTCGGTTACGGGGACTGCGGCAGCGTCCCCGGCCGCTTCAGCGGCGTTCGCGAAGTTGGCTGCGCCGCCGAGCAGCGGCAGCAGTGTCAGGAGGGGCGATGCCCACGTCGCGGCGACCGATCTGTTCATCGTGGCACCGACGTTACGCCGCTCAGAGGCAACACCTCCCCGAGCACCATCAGATCCTCGCGCGCGTGGACGCCACGTCACCATCCCGATCTTGTTCTCCCGCTGCAGAGAATACCGGACAATGCGACCTCGGGTTCGACAAGACGACATCGCAGCGACGGCGCATACTAAGTGTCGATGTCGGAAATGGATAGCGCGGATGGGAACGGCGCCATGGCGCGGGCGTCAGACCGTGAGCTCGGTCTGATCGATGCGTGGTGGCGGGCCGCCAATTACCTGTCGGTGGGTCAAATCTACCTGTGCGACAACCCGCTGCTCGCCGAACCCCTGTCCCCCGCGCACATCAAGCGCATGCTCCTCGGCCACTGGGGAACCACCCCGGGCCAGAACTTCATCTACGCGCACCTCAACCGCATCATTCGCGCCTACGGCCTGAACATGATCTACATCTCCGGCCCCGGTCATGGCGGACCGGCGCTGGTGGGCAACGCGTATCTGGAGGGAACCTACAGCGAGATCTATCCCGAGATCTCCGCCGACGCCGCCGGCCTCAGGAAGCTGTTCATGCAGTTCTCCTTCCCCGGCGGTATTCCGAGTCACGTCTCGCCCGAATGCCCCGGTTCCATTCATGAGGGCGGAGAGCTCGGCTACTCGCTCAGCCACGCCTTCGGCGCGGTGCTCGACAACCCGGATCTCATGGTCGCCTGCGTGGTCGGTGACGGCGAAGCGGAAACCGGACCGCTCGCGACCGCCTGGCATGCCAACAAGTTCCTGAATCCGGCCACCGATGGGGTGGTAGTGCCGATCCTGCATCTGAACGGCTACAAGATCGCCAATCCCACGATCCTGGCACGCATCTCCCGCGGCGAGCTGCGCCAACTGCTGGAAGGCTGCGGTTGGGCACCTGTTCTCTTTGTCGCCGGCGAGGAGCCGCGGACGATGCATCGGCTCATGGCCGATGCGCTCGACACGCTGCTCGGGCGCATCCGGGAGATTCACGAGGCCGCGCGTGTAAAGGGCAACCGCTCGCGCCCGCAGTGGCCGATGATCGTCCTCGAAAGCCCCAAAGGCTGGACCGGGCCCAAAGAGATCGACGGACAGCG
>WNFR01012127.1_pt1 | contig 10732 bp, 8 predicted proteins | sample 5400221 | NCBI WGS metagenome assembly WNFR01 (sample SAMN13153357, study PRJNA577476) | soil metagenome | isolation source: 40 cm soil under Madrone tree | place: USA:California | collected 2016-06-14 | reverse complement strand
AGCGACGCCAAAGACGATCACGACATTGCCGCGCCGTTCCCCGAAGAACCGCATGCCGAGATTTCCGAACCGCTTGAACAGGCGCACGATTTTCCCCGCGCGATTCGAACGATCCGAGGCTCCGGCATTACCGGGTCGGTGGTGCATCATGGTCGCTGAATCCCTCTTCAAGGCTTGAAGCGTTCCTGATCCCTGACTATACGCTAGAATCGCTCGAATTAGTAGTGAATCCAGCGCCCTCGAGGTTCGGGGAAATTATGTTGATGCGGGGGCCCCCTCCCCCAATATTTGAAATTCGGGGGGTAGCGGGGAACGTGGGCCGAATCCTCGAGGAATGATTTGACCGCTTTGGTACGCAAGCTATTGAAAAATGGCCGTTTTCGGTCCCGGAACGGGAAATTGGCCAGATTGCCCGCCTACCTCCTCGCGGTGGCTTGCGGGCTGCTTGTCGCCAACCTGCCCCAACTGTGGGATGGGCCGGTCACCGGATCGGCTGGAAGCAGCAATCTGGGCCGGCTGCCTGACGGTCCAGCCCGTATCGATCGATCTTTCGATCTTGTCTCCTCGGCCTTTGCCGGCAATGGGCATGGCAACGGTGGGGGTGGCGGCAACGGCAATGGCGGCGGCAACGGCAATGCCGGCGGCAATGGCAACGCCGGCGGCAATGGCAACGCCAACGGGGGCGGCAGCGCCAACAGCAATGCCGGCGGTCTCGGAAAGGCCAAAGGCAAGCCAGCCACCGACAGCAGCCAACCGACGACGGGACAGACCGCAGCGACAGGGGTCACCTCCAGCGGCGGTCGCGATTTCCTGTCGAACGAAGTGCTGGTGGTCGATGGCGAAGAAGGCTCCCTCGATCAACTCCGCCAACTGGGGTTCACGCTGATCGAGCGGCGAGACCTGCAGGCGCTCGATATTTCGGTGCTTCGCCTGCGCCCGCCCGGCAGTCTCGATTCCTTGGCCGGCGTGGCCCTTCTGCGGACGGCAATGCCTCAGCTCATTGCCGATGTCGACACTCTCTATCAGCCCTACGTCCGCCAGGGCAGTGAGATGCCGCAGACCGAAACCGCAACGCTGCCGAGCAGCGATTATGCCCGGCAGATGATCGGCTGGTCGGGCGCGCCGGGCTGTGGCGCCGGGCTGCGGGTCGGCTTGATCGATTCAGCGGTATCCGCGCAAGCCCCGACCATCGATGCGCGGAGAGTTCATCAGCAATCCTTCGTGGAAAGCGGCGAAGCCGACCCCGACACCCGGCACGGAACGGCAATCGCAAGCCTGCTGATAGGCCGGCGGGGTGACAGCGGCCATCCGCATTGGCAGGGGTTGCTGCCGTCAGCCGATCTCTACGCAGCCGCAGTCTTTCAGCGGCACGGATCCCGATCGCTGGCGAGCGCCGTGGCGATCGCCGAAGCGCTCGATTGGATGGCGGCGAATCACGTGCCGGTCATAAACATCAGCCTGTCAGGCGAACCCAACCTGCTGATGGCGGCGGCCGTCAAGCACACAGCCGCGCGCGGCGGCGTGATGGTGGCGGCGGCCGGCAACGGCGGCCCTGGCGCACCACCCGCCTACCCCGGCGCCTACAGCGACGTCATCGCGGTTACGGCCGTGGACGAGGACGCCACAGTCTTCAGCGACGCAAACCGGGGTGACTATATCGAGTTTGCCGCGCCTGGCGTTCGCGTCTGGGCGCCGGGCGGCGGCAGCTTCGGCCAGTATCTGACCGGAACGTCCTTCGCCACGCCGTTCGTTGCCGCCATGGCGGCGCTGACTGTGGCGCACGAGGGCTTGTTCAATCCGGATCTGGTGCGCCGGGAATTGACCGCCCATACGCTGCACCTGGGTTCGCCCGGCAAGAATCCGATTTATGGATATGGCTTGTTGAAAGCAGCGTCAGCCTGCGGCGCCGCAAGCTTCAGCGCCTCCTCGCTTTGAAGGTGCTCTCACCCCAAGCGATCTTCGGAAATTCCGGGCAGCGCCCGTTGGTACAATGGTGGGTATAGCGCGAAGAACGAACGCTCTAGCGCCATAACCAGACATCTTTGATCGGCCCTGCGCAAAAGAAAAGACCCGATCACCCGCGCCCCTTCACATCAGCTAAACGCGCGGGGTCGCGGGCATGTCCGAGTCTCGACAGAAAACTTCTAAACCGCGCGAACGCACCAGAAGAAGAATGAAGCTCTGGTCGAACTCCTATCGTCGAGATCTGTTCGATCAGTTCAACGGTGTCCATTTCGCGGAAGCGATCGTCAAAGCTGATATAGGCGCCTGCCATGAGTGCGCAGAACTTCGCATACTGCTTCACCCCCTCTGCGCTGATATTTCTTTTCGCCAGCAGCCGATCGGCGTACCAGCCGAAATTGATCCTCACCAACTTTTCCAGATTGTGCTTTTCTTCGGGGTAGATGCCCTCAGCCACGAGAAAATCCTTCAGCAGATCGAACGCCCTGAAAAAATCCATAACGTGTCCGTCGCTTCCCACGCTGCTCTCCGAGCCGGCGCGGTTGACATAGTTGTAACAGATGCGGTCGATGAAATTTATGCTTCTCGCCTTCAAGATGAGCCTGGGGATCGTCGCAAGGTCATCGTGATGCATCCCGGTCGGGAAAGTTATTCCGTTCTCGGAAAATAGGCTCGTCCGCCAAAGCTTGTTCCACGGGCTCGGGTTCGCCAGCAGAAGTCTGTCCTTCAATTCGCGCGCCTTGGTTATTCTCCTCTTCTGGGGCGCGTGCTGCTCAAGCACACGACCCTCGCCGTCAACGGTTCTATGCCCGCAAATCACTACGTCAAATGTTTCTTGTTCGGTACCGTCATGTAGCAACTGAAGCATGTCGATATCCAGATAGTCGTCGCTGTCGAAAAAGGCGACATAGTTCGCTCTCGCTTCCGCCAGTCCCGCATTCCTCACCCCTCCTATCCCGCGTTTCTCCTGCATGTTGAAAAGCCGGATCCGGGGATCCCCGCGCATCAGGTCCTGGACGATCTCGCGGCTTCGATCCTTCGAAAGGTCGTCGACGCAGATCACCTCGAAGTCGGAAAACCTCTGATCGATGATGGATAGGAGGCAGGCTTCAAGATAGGGTTCCGTATTGTAGATGGGGATGACAACGGAGATTAGCGGCATATCGAAAACACCCTTTGCGACCTATCGGACTCTGGCAATGCCGACGGCGACATTGCTGACAGAGCGGTCTTAATTATCCCAGATCAGCACGAACTTCCTCCAGAATGAACTGGCCGGCGCAGCACGCGAGCCTGGAGGTAGCCGGACAGCAAACGCGACGTGAAGTCGAGATGCCGTCAAGTCCCGCAACGTGACAGCGACATCGTGAAGCTTGAAGGTCTCCTCGACACGCAGCCATCCGGAAAAGGCAAGGAAGTTCCGGGGTTTGTCGCCCGACCATTCAATCGGGGAGGACGCCGGTGCAAGCGCCAGCGCAAATTCGAATGGCGATGCAGCATCGTGAGCAATCTCCACCTGACCGATCATTCCGCGCGCAAACGAGGGGAAACCAAGCTCTATCGTTGCGACAGTTGGGCCATGTTCAACCGGGCGCAGGAAGATGCCGCCATCATTCGGGTCGAGAAGGAGAAGCGGAAGCTCGCTCGGGTAGCGGGAAAGGAGCCGCGGGGTGCCAATCTCCTCGCGCGCCAGGGTTCTCGCGCGACGCTTCGTCGGCGGCGGCCCCAAGCGCGGTCGATGAGCAGCGCGATTGCCAAGCGAAACCTTGAATCCGACAGCAGAAAAGCATCCCAGCACTGCCGTTGATTCGCCATCCTTGCGCCTGACTGCCAGAATGAGATTGACCGGTCTGTCGCTCGGCGCGGACAGCACTGCCTCAAGCTTTCGCGGAACGAACGGACGGGAGACCGCACACCACCCACTGGACCCTTCATCCGGGTTCCGCGCCGCGCCTTGAACGGCAATCACCGGATCCAGATGGAAAGGCGCCAGCATCAGCAGCATTTCCGCGGGGTCGGCCAGTTCCTGGTCCAGCGATGCGGTGAGAAATGCGCCGACGGTCGAAGACGGGCAACCCGCGGGCAGTACGGCAATCGAAGTGCCTCCGCCAATAGACTGGAGGAAGTACTTGTCCGGCTGTTCCACGTAACACAATGGCACGTCATTTGAAGGAGGGCAGGTTAAAGCCTCCAGATTCATCAGGTCTCGATGGGCGAAATGACGTTCGCTCGTCAATCCGGCTGTAAGCTCTCGGAACGGACTATCAATGAACGGCCGCGCGCTCAGGCGATCGACCACCGAGGTGCGGAACTCTGAAATTTGGGCGCGTCCGAGAAGAACGAGAGCCGTATTCGGACGGCCTTCGGCTGCGGCGACCTCGGCAAGCAGTTCGAGCGCCGCAGTCGAATTCGGGTCCAGTTCGCAAAGGCGGAGATATCTGGGATCAATATTTGAGCGGCGCAGATTGTCCCGGAGACTATTGATCTCGGTCTCCGGGGCAAATGCAGCAACCACCAAATGATATATGAGTTCCAAACCGCGAAAGTCATGTTTTCTGAATGCAGCAAGAATTGGCAGACGGTTGCTGTACCAATGCGACGCGCGATACATGCCCTCCGTGCTGGACCGATACCAGTAGAGCGCTTCCGGGATCACTCTCAATTTCAGGCCGGCCAGCAGTGCGCGGGCGAAAAACTCCCAATCATGCGCGGTGTAGCCATAGTCCTCGATTTGCGGGCCGATCTTGTCGAACACGGTTCGCCTTATGATCGCATTCGCATCGCCAAACGGGTTTGCTATGAGGCCAATATCCAGCGACCCGCCGAGCGGGAGATAGTGAATCAGCCCGTCACGCTCGGAACGCGGGACGGAGTCTCCGAAGAACACTTTGTGGAATGCCGTGCAGATGTCCGACCCCGACGTTTGAATGGCGCGGACGAATTTTCGCACGGCATCCTGAAACAGGGCATTGTCGTCATCGACAATGAGAATAAATTCCCCGTGCGACTCCCTGACGCCGGCATTGCGAGCCGCTCCGAGATATTTGTTTTCCTGCCGCAATATCTTCCACTTATGTGCTTTGAACTCCGGTTCGAGCCGATCCAGCAGGGCTTTGGACTCCGGCAGCTTGCTGCCGTCATCCACCAGTATCAACTCGATATTCCGATAGGTCTGCCGCTCGACCGATGCAATGGCCTGGATAAGGTATTGCGGGCGGTCATGATGTACGAGAATGACCGATACAAGGGGATCCTCGCCGCTCGCCTTTTCAGCAGATCGCTTTGGCGGCGCTGCCACACCGATGGCTTCAGTCACATCGAACCACGCCTTGCGCCTCGCTTCCGGTTCGAAGGCAGATGACGCAAGCGACGGCGCCTCCAGTGCGGATGCAATCCTGGCCGCAAGGGGTTTGGGTTCCGGAGACGCAAGCGTTGCTGCGCCCGACTCCGGGTCCAGTAACTCCTCGTTCGCGCCGACCGCAGTGGCCACGAATGGGATGCCGAACTCAAGACAGCTGGAGAGCCAATGCCCGGTTGCGCTGGCAAAGCTCGGAATGACCGCAAGGGCCTGGCTTGCGGACAGGTACTCAAGAATCTCGCGATATGTCAGGCGAGGAATTAACTGAACGTCGAAAGGCCACCGCCGCGCACGGCGTAGAAGCATTCCACCCGTGTGCTCCCCGAGGCATCCGCCAAATGGGCCGAAGGCAGTCACTTTGAGATCACGGACACCCGTCTTGGCAAGCTCATCGACAGCGTCGCAGAACAGCGGCAGGCCGTCCCTGAAGTCGGGGCCGGCCAGAACCACAATTTCGTCGCAATGGTCCGTGAGCTTCCGGGTGATCCTGGTATCGGCGCGAAGGCGCCACTGGGCCGAAGTGAGCGGTGGAAGTACCTCAGTTTTGCCCGGCAGCTTCCAGTCGTGCGACATCATCCAGTTCTTTATGCCCTTTGTGACACAGATCAGGCGATCCGCGAGTTCTGCGGACAGCTTTTCCATGTGGGCTACGGCGACGTGACTCTCGTGGCGCAGGAAGAACCGGTCATTTTCGGAGAGCCACATTATCGGCGCGTGGGCTACTACGGCGAGGTCCGGCCTGGGCGCGAACAGCCCGGTCTCCTTGCCGATCATCGTGTAATAGGAAAGTCCGCCTTCAAGTGGGAAATATACGGCGTCAAAATCGTGCTCTTTCAGATAATAATAGACTGCAGTCGACTTTTTTTCGGGATAGTTCAGGAAGGGAAGAAGGTCCTTCGAGCCGCTCAGCACCTCGAGCGAAATGAGAAAGTAGTCGTAATAGTAATTTTTCAGCCCCTCGATAACTTCTTCGCCGGGCAGTTCCACTTCAGGGACCCAAAGCAGCGTGACTTCGTCGCCCTGAGAGGCGAAATTCTCGGCCAAAGCCGCCATCGAGGCAGCAACCTCGGCGCGCGGCCCCCAGTCGATGAGGTCGCCTGTGACTATGCAAATGTTTTTCGATTTTCGGGTTGATGGAGCGGAACGCTGACTGGTCATGTCTTGAAGCCCCAATGAGCATGTCGGTGGCGCAGATCGGTCGCGCGGCCTGTCGAAGTCGATGGAAGCAAAAGCATTGTCCCCTTGTCACTCCCACGGAATGGCGCTTTCTGAAGGCAGCAGCCTTGCCACGTTTGCGTCGCCATGCGCCGGACAAGTATCCGAACACTCCTGCGAGCGCAACCATGTGGCGGCTTTGAGAAATCCAATTGACCGGACATGCTATCGTGCCGGCTAGGCTACTCCCCGTCGCGGCTGGGTGGCGCGAACGTAGTCTTCGTAAGCTGTGGAAGTTTTCATCCAGCCCAGCTCCACAAGCTGGCCAGAGTTGCGATAGCGCTCGGAGCCGTCATAGATGAGCGTGAGGTCTGGATTTGATGTCAGTGTGTCCACATAGGCTGTGCGTTCTTCAAGTCCCTTCTCCCTCAGGTTTTCGTTGTCCTTGAGAGAGGCGCTTATCGACTTATAGAAGCCAGGCAGAAACTTGAAGTGAAGAACGGCGGCCTGAAGGTCGGAGAGTCTCGCAAAATTGAGGGAGTGCTGGGCAATGAGATAGGCCGTTCCCTTTTGCCATTTGACGAGAGGCACCTGCGTGATGCAGGGCGGCCGGCGCTTCTTGTGTTGCCCGGTCCAGAAGGCGCGCTCGCGAAATCTGCTGAAGGTGAGAACCGGCGGATATCCACCGTCCACGGGGATTTCATGCCCCATTGCAGGATCGAAATAGGGGCAGGCGGCCAAGAAGCTCTTGCCTCGCTCGTAGGTGGCTCGCAATACGGCCCCTTCCCCGTACATATCGACAACCAGCGCAACCACCGCGCTGACATTTGAATTGTCGAGATACCGACAGAATTTTCCCAGCGGAATGTCTTCGCAACGCGGATAGACAAACATTTCGTCCGCATCGAGCGAGAGACACCAGTGGCCTTCGCCATAAACGCCTCGCAAGGCGTTCGACCAGACTGGCGGTTCGACGTTTTCGGCAAAGAATTTTCCGCCGCTGGCGAATACGTGACAATCGTCCTGCTCAAGCAGGAATTCGAGACTGCCGTCGGTTGAGCCGTTGTCGATAAAGAAGAATCGGCTCACTCCCAGATGCCGATGATGCTCAAGCAGAAAGGGCAGCCTGAGATTTTCGTCCCGAATACAGGCGAAAGCTCTCACTTCATTCGATGTAGCAGGAATCAGGTTCGTATCAAGCTTGCGCAGTCGTGCATTTGGCGCTGACACTGAACAACCTCATCGAGCAATTGTGACGCGTTCTATACACCAGCAAGCGGAACATCTCGATTTGCCTGATATGATTGCCGGTAAATGCCTGATTGCCGGTAAATGCCGCGATCCGCGCCCTGGGTTGTCGGGTATCCAGTACCACTTTCCAGTTTCACGGTGCTGGTTGTGACGTGCCGCCTCACCGACGGTGTAGGTCCTGCCGGACCCAGGTGACCATGGATCGTTTAACCAGTGAGCGGGCGACGGTGCCTTTCTTGCCCTGCGTGGCGGGCATTTTCTTTCCGCGCTTTGGTATGCCACCCAAACCTGGCACGAGCGGCATTTCTTCCGAGGTGATCCGTGCGATTCGCGGCCGCCAACAGTGTCAACTCCACGATCAGGCGGAGGATGGCAATACATTACGCCCATCTGCAAGCCCGGTCGAACCACCAGAATGATCGGATCCCTTGGATCGGCGATCTTCTGGTGCATGATCAACAGCCGGATCGTCCTGGCGCCGGACAGCCCACTCCGCCGGCGATGGCGCCAGAAGACGCATGACTGCGAGCCGGTCGCCGAAATGGGCATGCAACGAGTTCATCGCCCCAGGTGGCCCTGCGCCAGGATGATCAAGGTTTTCAGCATCACGTCTGGATCGAAAGGAAGCCAACCTTCGCGACTGACGATCAGGGGCCACTGCATCTCGGAGCAGTGGAATTCCAGCTCCCGCAAGGAGCAAACGGCTATTTCAGCCAGATCGCCGACACCCTGAACCCAGCCCACCATTCGGTCGGCCAACCGGAGCAAGTCCGCGAGCTTCCGCTTGGCTCAGAGGACCGTTTCAGCAGAGATTGTCTGCAAGGAGACCGCAACCCCCGCCCCGCAATGCCTTATCCGGCATACCTGCTGCCGTTGCGTTTCCCACCATCCGTCGCCGAACCTGGCGTGCATAGTCCTCAATTGCCTCGATCGTGCGAGTTTGGTGCGCCGCTTGCCAGTCCGCTTCCTGCGTACCGGGGGCATTGGGGGCATATATTTCCCCTGATGGCACGCTTGCCTGAGCAGGCGAGGACGCCACCAGTATCCCTCCACTGGCGCCGATGGCGCCAAGCAGCATTGCGAGGACCTTCGAGTATCTCATTGTAAAACCCCATTTATTCCGTTTAAGATCACAGATCGTCCATTTATTAACCCAAAATTATCACAAATTATTGTGGTAGTAAATAGGCAAGGCAAGTTTCTTTTCTATGAATGGATGATCGGCCGATAAGACCTTATAAATCAAAGCTGTGCCCCACTCGGCATAGTGGGTTGACGGCCGCGCGCCGGGACAACTCACCGCAGTAACGCTCCTTTCCTCGCCAGACCTGAGGTGATCCGCCGGCTTTGTCATTGGGGACGGCCGCGACCGTCCACGCGTTCCTCGGCTGGGCAAGGCCTGGGACGGGGCAATTTCCTTGGCAAAACTCTTTGAAAAAAACGGCAGGTGGGGCGCCGGTTGCCGTCAATGTATGCCGTTGACATCACCTGTTTTGCGATGGACGGCGTTCACTAGTGACTTTGTATTTTATTTATAAACTATTGATATAAAACATTAAAATTTCCGAAGCCCGCACGGCGTCGACATAGAGGTTGAGAAAGCGGGGGCCTCTGCTTCCCATGGATGAAGGGCGCAGCCATTCGAAGCCTGAACGGTTCACAGCGGGCATTGCCCGAGCAACCGCGCTATGCGATGCGCCTACCAGCAAGATTGTGGACGCGCTCGAGTTGATGCAGCCGCGTGCCTGAGCCGCTTTCATCGCGATCAAGCGGCATGCAATTAACGCCGTTGAATCACGTGATCGAAGGTCGGGGCCGCTGTCCGGACAATGGTATCGATGTCGGATAGCGGCGCACGGAAGGCGAGCTTTTCGCGGGCCAGGCTCGAATCGGCGTAAAGGGTCGAGGGGTCGCCCGGACGCCGAGGCGCAATCCTCATGGGCACGGGCTTGCCCGTGATCCGCTCGACCGCTGCAATCACTTCGCGGACCGTCGTCGGCCTATCCGAGCCGAGATTGGCAGTTATGGTGTCGCCGCCTTCTCTCAGATATTCGACCGCCTGAAGATGCGCACGCGCCAAATCACACACATGCACGTAGTCGCGCTCGCAAGTTCCATCAGGCGTGTCGTGGTCGTCGCCGAATATCGCGAGATGATCGAGCTGGCCGGCTGCTGCCTGCAACGCACGCGGAATGAGATGGGTCTCGGGGTCGTGGCGCTCGGCTAAGTCGCCCTCCGGGTCGGCACCGGCGGCATTGAAATAGCGCAGCGCGACGTAGCGGAAATCATAGGCCGCGGCGTAATCGCGCAACAGTTGCTCGACCATAAGCTTGCTGGTGCCATACGGATTGATCGGGCGCTGCGGCGTCGCCTCGGTGATCGGCAATTGCGTCGGGGCGCCATAGGTCGCGCAGCTGCTGGAAAGAATGATGTTCCCGGTGCCATGGCGCCGACAGGCATCGAGCAGCGAGATCGAGCCGACGACATTGTTGCGATAGTATTTCGCCGGCTGGATGACCGACTCACCGACATAGGCGAAGGCGGCGAAGTGAATGGCCGCATCCGGCTCGTATTCCTCGAGCGTGCGGCTCAGCAGCTCGGTATCGAGGATGTCGCCATGGACGAAAGGACCCCAACGGACGGAATCACGATGACCGGTCACCAGGTTGTCGTAGACGACCGGTTCAATACCGGCAGCTGCCAGCAATTTACAGGTGTGACTACCGATATAGCCGGCACCTCCCGTGACAAGGACGCGACTCCGGCTCATGTTTCAGCCCCTGCCCTGCCCGTAGCTCCTGCAGAATTGGGACCCCGGCCCCACCAGCAGATAGAACGGTACTGGCGAAAATTTTGTAGTATTTTTGGGGTGCTGGCGCAAGCACCAGCTCTCGAACGGCTAACAAGCGTATGAATTATCGAACAATTCGTGGAGGTCATTTTTCAACCTGTGGCCCGCCTCTTGTGAAGTACTAGTTACCGCTTGACGGATCTCAGAGCCGGGTC
>WNFR01023185.1_pt1 | contig 10733 bp, 7 predicted proteins | sample 5400221 | NCBI WGS metagenome assembly WNFR01 (sample SAMN13153357, study PRJNA577476) | soil metagenome | isolation source: 40 cm soil under Madrone tree | place: USA:California | collected 2016-06-14 | reverse complement strand
GCACCTCGGGGAGCCGCGCCTTGAGGGACTCGATCACCTCCCGCTCGATGCCCCCGGCCTGGTGGCGGCAGGCCACCAACGACCGCCAAGTCCTGCCTGCCTGGGCGAGCGGCACCGCGAACTCGACCACGAATCCCCGTTCCGGCTCGGGCAACTCGGACCGCCGGTGGGTCCGGACCGTGCCGACATTAAAGCCCACCTTGCGCAGCTCGCGGACCACGAGGATCTCGAAGTACTCGGGCGTCACGCCTTATCCTAGCGCCCTTGACTCGCAATGACCACGTGGTGATGGTGAAAGCGGAATCGCGTCGGCCTGCTCTAAGAACCGCGACCGGGGAGCGCCCACAGTCGATGGCCGGCGTCGAGATTCGGCACCTCAGCAAGCGATTCGCGCAGCTCAATGCGGTCGACGACGTGGACCTGTCGATTCGCGAGGGTGAGTTCCTGGTGCTGCTCGGCCCGTCTGGGTGCGGCAAGACCACCTTGCTTCGCATGATCGCGGGGCTGGAGCGACCGACCGCAGGCGAGATCTTCATCGGCGGCGAGCGCATGGACGACGCGCCACCCCGCGCCCGCGGGATCGCGATGGTCTTCCAGAGTTACGCACTGTACCCTCACCGCACCGTCGCTCGCAACATTTCGTTCCCCCTCGAAGCACACGGACTGGCGCGCGCCGCGATCGAGGAGAAGGTGCGCTGGGCGGCGGAGATGTTCGGCATCGACCGCTATCTCGACCGGTATCCCCGACAGCTCTCCGGCGGCGAACGGCAGCGCGTCGCGCTGTGCCGTGCCCTGGTGCGCGACCCCAAGGTGTTTCTGCTCGACGAGCCGCTCGCAAACCTGGACGCCAAGCTGCGCAACATGGCGCGCGACGAGCTGAAGCGGTTCCAGCGACAGGTGAAGCGCACGGTCGTCTACGTCACGCACGATCAGGTGGAGGCGATGGGGCTGGGCGACCGGATCGTCGTGATGGATCGGGGAAAGGTTCGCCAGGTGGGAACGCCCCACGAGGTGTATGAAGACCCGGTGGACACGTTTGTCGCGACCTTCCTGGGTCAGCCGCCGATGAACCTCGTCGATGTGCAAGGCGCGCTGCTCGGCTTTCGCCCCGAGCATTTTCTCCCGGTCGCCCACTTCGGCGCGAACGACGCGCTCCGGACATTCCCGCTGTCGGTGCGCCGCGTCGAGTACCTGGGCTCGGACCGCTACGTGTACGGCAGCGTCGGGGGCGCGGGGGCGACGGTGATCGCGAAGCTGCCGGCGACCGTCGCCACGGAGATCCCGGAGGGGAGCGACATGGAGTTCGCGGTGCCGGAGCGGGCGCTGTGCTACTTCGACGCCGCCACGGGGGCACGGCAACGACGGTGAAACGCAGCCTCGCCGACCGTGAGAACGTCTTGGGCGTTGCCTTGTTGGCGCCGGCACTCGCCTATGTGCTGTTGCTCGTCGGCGTGCCCTTCGTGCTCGCGATCGTCCTCAGCTTCAGCACCGCCACCGCCGGCAGTCTCAGCTTCGGGTGGGCCGGGTTCGCCAATTACCGCGCGATTCTCGCCGATCCCATTTTCCGGCGCGCCCTGGCCAACACCGCGATCGTAACGATCGGCTCGCAGGTGCTGGTCGTCGTCCTGGCGACCGCGGCGGCGCAGGTGTTCCGCGCCGCCTTCCACGGCAAACGGACCGCGCGTTTCGTCCTGCTCCTGCCATGGGCCGTGCCCGTCTCGCTCGCCGCGATCGCCTGGACATGGATCTTCGACTCGACGTTCAGCGTGATCAACTGGACCCTCAAGGCCGCCGGCCTGCTGCACGGCTGGCTCTACTGGCTCGGGGAGCCGGGGCTCGCGCTCGTCGCGATCATCATCGTGCAGGCGTGGCGCATCTTCCCCTTCGCGACCGTCATCGTGCTCGCGGGGCTCGCCTCACTGCCGCAGGACGTGATGGAGGCGGCGATCGTGGACGGCGCCGGGTTCTGGCGGCGGCTGTTCTACGTCGAGCTGCCGCTCTTGCTCCCCGTCGTCGCGGTCGCGGTCCTGTTCGGCGTCGTCTACACCGCGACCGACTTGGGCGTCGTCTACATCCTGACCGGCGGCGGGCCCGCCAACACCACGCACGTCCTGCCTACGCTCGCGTTCCAGCGCGGCATCCAGGGCGCCGACCTCGGCCAGGGCGCCGCCATTGCCGTCTTTCTGCTCCCGTTCCTGATCGTGGCCGCGACCCTAATGCTGCGGCTGGCGCGCCACACCGAGGTGGGGAGTAAGTGAAGCGCGTCGCGTTGTACGCCGCCGCCCTCGGCTTCATCGCCTTTGCCGGCTTCCCGTTCTACTGGATGGCGATTACGGCGTTCAAGCAGAACCGTGACCTCTACGTCGGCGCGTTCGACACGCGGCACGTGCCATGGATCTTCAATGAGCCGCCGACGCTGGAACACGTGCGGCTGCTCTTCGGGCAGACGGACTTCCTCCGCTGGACCCTAAACACCCTGATCGTGGTCGTGGCCGTCGTCGTCATCACGGTGGCGGTGGCGGTGCCGGCGGGCTACAGCCTGGCCCGGCTCACGGGCCGCTGGGGCGAGCGCCTCGGCATCGGGATCTTTTTCACCTATCTGATCCCGCCGACGCTGCTCTTTATTCCCTTCGCACGGCTCGTGGCGTTGCTCGGCCTCCAGAACTCGCTGGGGGCCCTGATCCTGGTCTACCCGACCATCACGATCCCCTTTTGCACGTGGCTCGTCATGGGGTTCCTCCGCTCCGTTCCGTGGGACATCGAGGAGCAGGCGATGATCGACGGCTACAGCCGGCTCGCCGTGATCGTAAAAGTCGTGCCCCGCCTCATCGTTCCGGGCATCTTGACGGTTGTCGTGTTCAGCTTCACGCTGGTGTTGCAGGAATTCGTGTATGCCCTGACCTTCATCAGCTCGGTCGACAAGATGACGGTGAGCCTGGGCGTTCCGATTGCATTGGTGCGGGGCGATGTGTACCACTGGGGGGCTCTCATGGCCGCGGCGCTGTTCACGAGCATTCCGCTGGCCATCGTTTACAACCTCTTCATCGATCGCTTCATCCAGGGGTTCACGCTGGGAGCGGTCAAGGGATAGTCCCATGGCCAAGCGAAAGGCGATGGATCGGCGGCAGTTCGTCACGACGACGGGGGCCGCGGCCGCAGCGGCGGTTCTCGGCCCGACGATTTGGGTCACGCGGCAACAGAAGACGCTCAAGATCATCCAGTGGAGTCACTTCGTTCCCGCCTACGACGCGTGGTTCGACAAGTACGCCAAGGACTGGGGCACGGCGAAGGGCGTCGAAGTCACCGTGGACCACATCTCCCTTGCGGATCTGACGACGCGCGCCAATGCGGAGGTCGCGGCGCAACAGGGGCACGACCTCTTTCAGTTCCTGTCGCCACCGGGGGCGTTCGAGCCGCAGGTGCTCGACATGGCGGACGTCGTGAAGGAGGCCGAACGCCAGCATGGGCCGCTGGTCGACCTGTGCAAGCGCAGCACCTACAATCCGGTGACGCGGAAATGGTTCGGGTTCAGCGACAACTACGTCCCCGATCCCGGCGACTATTTGAAGAGCGTCTGGACCGAGATCGGGAAGCCCGACGGGCCGGCCACGTGGGAGGACCTCGTCACGGCGGGGCCGCAGATCAAGGCGAAGCACCCCGAGATCCAGATCCCGATCGGCATCGGGATGTCACAGGAGCTCGATACCAACATGGCGACGCGGGCGATGCTGTGGTCGCACGAGGGCTCGATCCAGGACGCCAACGAGAACGTGGTCTTGAAGTCCGACCAGGCACTCGAGGCCCTGAACTTCGCGAAACGGCTGTTCGCGGCCGGGATGAACCCTGCCGTGCTGAGCTGGAACGCCGCGTCGAACAATCAGGCGTTGAACGCCCGCCAGACGTCGTACATCCTCAACTCCATCTCTGCCTATCGCACGGCCCAGGACAACAAGCTGCCGGTGGCGGACGACATCTTTTTCGTCCCGGCGCTCAAGGGGCCGCGGGGGACCGGATGGGCGAGCGAGCACGTGATGGGCATCTACGCGATCTGGAAGTTCGCGCAGAGTCCGGACGTCGCGAAGCAGTTCCTGCTCGATCTCATCGCGCATTACCGCGACGCGGTGATGGGGAGCAAGCTGTATAACTTCGCCGCCTACCCGGGGTCGCTGGCCGATCCGGGCACGCCGCTGGCCCAGAAGCCCGCCGCGGGTAATCGCTGGCTCGAGCAGGCGACGGCCAACGATCCGTTCGGCTCGAACCCACCGACCAAGCTCCGGCCGATCGCGACGGCGCTGCAGTGGGCGACGAACATCGGGCATCCGGGGCCGGCCAACCCGGCGGAGTCCGAGGTGTTCGACACCTTCGTGTTGCCGACGATGTTCGCGAACGCGGCTACCGGGCGGATGACCCCGGCGCAGGCGCTGGACGATGCGCACCAGCAGGTAAAGCGGATTTTCGAGAAATGGCGCGCCAAGGGACTCGTCGCCGGCGGCGCCGGCGACCGTGCTTGACAAGGCGCTATTTCGACCGGACTCTCAAACCTCCACCCGCCGACCAGAGGGAGTTATGACTGCGCCCCAGCTCGCCATGAAGGACCTTCGCAGGGTCGTCATCGCCGCAGCAGTCGGGAACGTGATCGAATGGTACGACTTCTACATTTTCGGGAGCCTGGCCACTCTACTCGCTACGAAGTTCTTCGCGGCAGGCGCCTCCGGGTCCGCCCTCATCAAATACGTCGGCACCTTCACGGCCGGGTTCTTGATCCGCCCATTTGGCGCATTCTTGTTCGGTCGTGTCGGCGACATCGTGGGCCGCAAGTACACGTTCCTGATTACGCTGAGCGGCATGGGCCTGGCGACGGCCCTCATCGGCTTCGTCCCAAGCTACGCCCAGATCGGTGCCCTGGCGGGCGTTCTGCTGCTCCTCCTGCGCCTGATCCAGGGTCTGTGCCTTGGCGGCGAGTATGGCGGCGCGATCACGTACGTCGCCGAGCACGCTCCAGACGAGAAGCGTGGCTACTACACCGGCTGGCTCCAGACGTCGCCGACGCTCGGGATCGTGCTGTCGCTGGCGGTGATCGTCGTGACGCGGGAGTCCCTCGGGCCGGAGGCGTTCGCTGCCTGGGGGTGGCGGATTCCCTTCGTGCTTTCGCTCCTCATGGTCGCGATCGCGATCTACATCCGTCTGAAGCTCCAGGAGACGCCGATCTTCCAGGCCATCAAGGCCAAGGGCCAGACGTCGAGCAATCCGTGGCGCGAGGCGTTCTGGAGTCAGAACCTCAGATACGTGCTCATCGCGAGCGTCGTGGTGATCGGCGAGGGGGTGGTGTGGTACAGCAGCCAGTTCTGGGCGCTCTATTTCATCCAGCAGGTGCAGAAGCCGGACATCCTGCACCCGGCCTACATCACCGGCGCAGCGCTGCTGATCGCCACGCCATCGCTCATCTTTTTCGGCTGGCTTTCTGACCGGATCGGTCGCAAGCCGATTATTCTCGCCGGGTTCTTCCTGGCGGCCGTCACCTACTACCCGCTGTACATGGCGCTCGGCCATGCCGCCAACCCCGCCAATATCAACTATCCGCTGTCGATCCTGATTGTCGCCATAATGGTCTCCTACGTCGGCATGGTGTACGGCCCGATCGGCGCTTTCCTCGCCGAATACTTCCCGGCGCGCATCAGGTACTCTTCCGTGTCGGTGCCCTATCACATCGGGAATGGCTGGGGCGGAGGACTGGTGCCCGTGATCACGACGGCGGCGTATGTGTCCGCGCAGGCAGCGGGGCTCAGCATGTCCCAGAGTGCCGGTGCCCTTGACGCCCGCGCGTCACCCATGACAATGTGGAGCAGCACGAGTGGTACCGAATCGCGTCACGGACCTGCTGCTAGAGGAGGTCGCATGCGTTCGAGACTTCTTTGTTGGCTCGCCGCAGTTGTCGTATTCCCCGCCACCGCACTCGCGCAAGACGTCAAGACGACCCAAGGCGTCACCATCACCCTTCACGGCATCGTCGACGCCACGTTTTTCGCTCAGGACGCCGACTTCGGACTCGGCACCGGGCAAAAGGCGAATTACGTCACCCTGGAGCGTCCCCACTGGATTCACGGCGGTGACGTGCGCAACACGCGTCTCACCGTGGCGCTCGCCGGCCCCGAGGTCAGCAAGGGGTGGCACGGCAACGCGACCGCGGAGTTGGACTTCTTCGGCACGTTCGCCGGTACGGGCGCATTCGCCGATGAGCAACCACAGCCTCGAATCCGCCTCGCGTACGCCGACCTCACGAACGGCCGCACCACGCTCCGCATCGGCCAGGACTGGGACCTGCTGTTCGGCAACGTCCCCGTTTCGACGTCTCACATCGCCTTCCCGCTGGGGCACGGGTCGGGCGGATTCATCGGCTGGCGCTTCACCCAGGTGAGGTTTATGAAGACGCTCAGCGCGCCGACGGCGCGAGCGACGACGCGGCTCCAGTTCGCTCTGCTCAGCGGCTCCTGGAGCAACGATAACGGCACGGACACGGCGGCTAGCGCCGGCGAGCGTGCGGGGCCGCAGATCGAAGGACGATTCGACTACACCACTGCGAAGTGGGGTGGGTACCTCGTGGCCCACGTAGATAACAAGGTCAACCCCAGCATCAAGAGCTACATGATTGAGCTCGGGGCCAACACGACCCGGGGCGACCTGACGCTCCAAGGCAACGCCTACATCGGCAAAGGGATGGCGCACCACATCGCGCAGATCGTCCAGTTTGGGGACTTCAAGGGATGGGGCGCCTGGCTCCAGGCCGGTTACGCCTTGAACACCAAGTGGAGCGTGTGGGGCTTCTACGGGACCGACAGGCCGGATTCGACTGAGCTGGCCAGCCTCCCACCCGCTGGTGTAACGGAGGCCAACGGGGCGACGACGATTCCGGTCGCGGCCCGACGCTTCAGCAGCTGGACGTTCACCCCGATGATCCGCTTCAAGCCGGCGGGCCCGTACTCGGTGGGCGTCGAGTGGCTGCACAACGAAGTCAAGCTCGGCAGCGGCGATATCCTGTCGGGCAACCAGGTCCTGCTCAGCACTCGGTTCGATTTCTAGGGGGCTCGTATGCAGGTCAGTCGACGCGATTTCCTACGAGTGACCGCCGGCGCGGGCGCCGGCACCGCGATCGGCGGACTCGTCGGCCTCGGCGCGACGCTCGCGCCGGCACGCGCGCAGGCGCAAGAGCTCCGCATCCGCGACGCGAAGTCGATCCCCAGTATTTGCCCGTTCTGCTCGGTCGGCTGCGCCACGCTGGTGCAGGTCAAAGGCGACCGGATCGTGAACATCGAAGGCGATCCGCGCAGCCCGCACAACGAAGGCACGCTCTGTCCCAAGGGCGCCGCCATCTATCAACTCCACGTCAATCCCAACCGGCAGACCAAGGTGCTCCATCGCAAACCGGGTGCGTCGAGCTGGGAGGTGGTGGAGCTCGAGTGGGCGATGGACCGCGTGGCCGAGCTCACTAAGAAGACCCGCGACGAAACGTTCATCGAAAAGCTTCCGAACGGGAAGCTCGTCAATATGACGCCCGCCATCTTCGGGCTCGGCGGCGCCACGCTCGACAACGAGTTCAACCACGTCTGCCAGAAGTTCTGGCGCGGGCTCGGCGTCGTCGCGATCGAGAATCAGGCCAGGATATGACACAGCTCTAGCGTCCCCGGTCTGGGGACACGGTTCGGTCGGGGCGCGGCGACCCTGTATCCGCGCAACCTCGAGCACACCGACTGCTTCGTGATCATGGGCTCGAACATGGCGGAGTGCCATCCGGTGGCGTTCCGCTGGCCCATGAAAGCCAAGCTCAACGGCGCCAAGCTCATTCACGTCGATCCGCGCTTCACCCGCACCAGTGCCGTCGCCGATCTCCATGTCCCGATCCGCGCGGGCTCGGACATCGCGTTCCTCGGCGGACTGATCAACTACGTAATCAACTCGCAGCGCTGGAACACGGATCCCTTCTTCAAAGAGTTCGTGGTCAACTACACGAACGCGGCGACGATCATCAACGACGACTTCAAGGATACCGAAGACCTCGAGGGAGTGTTCTCGGGCCTCAAGGGGTTCAAGGAGCCCGACTTCTGGCCCGAGAACGGCAACCTCGGCGCGTACGACAACGCCAGCTGGGCGTACAAGCGTGGGCCGAAGGGGCCGGGCCCGGCCACGAAAGACCTGATCGCCAAGCGCGCCGGCCCGCCATTCGACGACCTGGTCCGCTCGCTCAAGCCGGGACCCGCCGAGCGCGACGCGACCCTCCAGAACCCGCGCTGCGCGTTCCAGATCCTGAAGCGGCATTTCAGCCGCTACACGCCGGAAATGGTGGAGCAGATTTGTGGCTCGCCGCGGGAGAAGTTCGTCAAGGTCGCCGAAGCGCTGCTCGAAAACTCCGGCCGCGACAGGACCAGCGCGTTCGCGTATGCGGTCGCATGGACGCAACACACCTACGGCGTCCAGATCATAAGCTGCTGCGCGCTGCTCCAGCTGTTACTGGGCAACATCGGGCGCCCGGGAGCCGGCGTGATGGCGCTGCGCGGCCATGCGGCGATCCAGGGCTCGACCGACGTGCCCACACTGTACCACAGCATCCACGGCTACCTGAACGCTCCCTCGGCGCTCCGCCCTCATGAGACGCTGCGGGACTACATGGCGGCCGAGACGGCACCGACGAGCTACTACGGCAACACGCCCAAGTTCCTCGTGTCGTATCTGAAGTCGATGTATGGCGCGGCGGCGACCGCAGAGAACGACTTTGGCTACGACTGGCACCCCAAGATCCTCGGCGATCACTCGCACATCGCCATGTTCTCCGCCATGGCGGACGGGCGGGTGAAAGGGATGTGCTGCGTCGGACAAAACCCCGCGACCTCGCTCAACGGCGGGGCGACGCGACGCGCCCTGCGGCAGCTCGACTGGCTCGTGGTCAAGGACAACTGGCTCACCGAGACGGCCACGCACTGGTACCTCGCGCCGGAAGTGAAGAATGGTGAGGTGAAGAGCGCGGACATCAAGACCGAGGTGTTCTTCTTCCCGTCGACGCAGATCGCGGAATACGACGGCAGCTACACCAACACCCAGCGCATGCTGCAGTGGCACTCGTTCGCGACCAAAGCGCCGGGGGACTGCCGCACCGATAGCTGGTTCTACCACAACCTCGCCAAGCGGCTGCGGAAAGCCTACGCGAACAGTACGCTGCCGCGCGACCAGGGCTGGAAGAATCTCACGTGGGACTTTGACCCCGATCCCGCCGACCCGGCCTATGGCACGGCGCTCTACCCGGGTGAGATCAGTGCCCTCAAGGTGCTGCGCGAAATCAACGGGTATCAGACGGCCGACCCGAAACAGCACCTGAAGGGATTCGGCGACTTGAAGGATGACGGCTCCACGACGTGCGCGTCATGGATCTACTGCGGTTGCTATCCGGCGCCGGATCAGAACATGACCGCGCGCCGCGAGCCTGATCCGCCGGGCGTCCCGGGCGCACATCTCAAGTGGGGATGGGCGTGGCCCGCGAATCGGCGCGTCATGTACAACCGTGCGTCCGCGGACCTGAAGGGCAATCCCTGGAGCGAGCGCAAGCGGTGGGTCTGGTGGGATCCGAACTTCGTGAACCCGCCCGATCCCAAGACGGGCAAGCCAGTGCCGCACGGCAAATGGGTCGGCTACGACACGCCCGACTTCGCCGCGACCAAGGCCCCGGACGCGCAGCCAAAGCCGGACGGCATCGCGCTCGATGCCCTATCGGGAGCGCAGCCGTTCATCATGCGGGCAGACGGTCGTGGCTGGCTGTTCGTGCCGGCGGGGCTCGTGGACGGGCCGTTGCCGACACACTACGAGCCGCACGAGTCGCCCGTGCAGAACCTCCTCTATCCCAAGCAGCAGAGCAGCCCGGTGCACAAGGTGTGGTCGCTGGGTAAACCCTGGAATCCGATCGCGGTAGTCGGCGATCCCAAGTTCCCGTACGTCATCAGCACCTACCGGCTGACAGAACACTACCTCGCCGGCGCCATGAGTCGCTGGCTGCCGTGGCTCGCCGAGCTGATGCCGGAGCTGTTCATCGAGATCGGCAAAGGGCTCGCGCAGGAGAAGGGAATCAAGAATCTCGACTGGGTCGTGGTGTCGAGTCCCCGTGGCCACATCAGGGCCAAGGCGCTCGTCACCGACCGTATCGGCGTGATGAAGATCGCTGGCAAGACGATTCACCATGTCGGGATGCCGTGGCATTGGGGCTGGATGGGGTTGAGCACCGGCGACGTTGTCAACGACCTCACGGCATGGGTCGGCGATCCCAACGTGTCGATCCACGAAGGCAAGGCGTTTGTCTGCAACGTGGAGCGGGCGTGATATGGTGACCATCACGCGCAAGCGCGCCGCCGCTGCCAACGAGGCGATGGGGTTCTTCACCGACACGACGGTCTGCATCGGTTGCAAGGCGTGCGAGGTCGCGTGCAAAAACTGGAACCAGCTGCCTTCCACACACGGCGGCGTGTCGGAAATGTCGGGCGACAGCTACGACAACACGCGCAAGCTGGACGGCACGCACTGGCGCCACGTCAAGTTCATCGAGCAGTTCGACGGCCCCTACAACGGCCGCTGGCTCATGATGAGCGACGTGTGCAAGCACTGCGTCAAGGCCGGCTGTATCGAGGTGTGCCCTACCGGCGCGATCATCCGCACCGAGTTCGACACCGTGGTGATCCAGTCGGATGTGTGCAACGGCT